>Ga0172369_10002421_pt1 | contig 25691 bp, 23 predicted proteins | sample LakKiv25m_FD_114539 | JGI IMG/M metagenome (GOLD analysis project Ga0172369, IMG submission 114539) | Freshwater microbial communities from Kabuno Bay, South-Kivu, Congo - kab_022012_11.25m | ecosystem: Environmental > Aquatic > Freshwater > Lake | place: Democratic Republic of the Congo...
GGTGCGGTCCGCTGCAGGCTGGGCGGCGGTGCGGGTTGCGTGGGCACAGGTTCGGCGGGCGCCAGCGCAGCGCCGCAGGCCATGCAGAAGCGGCCGGCCGGCTGAACCACTGGCGCGCCGCACTTGGGACAGGCGGTGGGTGATGCCATCAGCTTTTCCTCCCGTTGAGTGTAAGTGCGCTGGGCGGCGGTCCACTCAGGAACTGTCACGGAATAAGCATCGCATGTCGTAATTCAGCCGAAGCGGAGCACCCTGAGCGGAGTGGCTGTGCTGTTCCGGCCACGTAGTCGAAGGGTGTGGAGCGGCCCTGTCAGGCCGCATCCTTCGACTGATCTCTCGCCGCCACGTACTTTGAGCCGTAGACCCGCTCAGGATGCTCACTTTGAGACATGAGAGAGCATGTAACACTTATTTTCGTGACGACTCCTCAGCGTGCCCAATCCGGTGACCAGGCGTTGTAGTCGGAACCGGTCAACTGGAAGAGCCGGTTGCCGTCCGCGTCCGCGACGAACAGGATCTGCCGCTCGCCGGCCGGTTTGTAGATCAACCGCCCGCCGTCCGGGCTCCACGCAGGGCTGTTGCCGTCCTGGATCAGGCGTTGAGCCTGACCCGACGCCGCGTTGATGATGAGCACGCTGATCAGGCCATCGTCGTCATCATCCGCGCCGAAGGCGAGCCGTGTGCCGTCGGGCGACCAGTCGGGACGGTACAGGTACCGCCCCGGATCGTCGCGCTGCTTGCGGGACGCGTAGCTGAACAGGGCGCGACGGTTGCTCCCGTCGGCGTTCATCACCATCAAGTCAATGCCAGGGTAGCCTGCATTTTGGGAGACGTAGGCGATTTGCGCGCCGTCGGACGAGACGGCCACGAAACGGTTATCGCCGCCGTCCGCGGTCAGCCGGCGCACGTTTGAGCCGTCGGCGTTCATCCGGTAGATGTCCCACCCTCCGTCGCGGCGGCTGGCGAACGCCAGCGCGCTGTTGTTGGGGAACCAGGCCGGGTGATCATCCTCGGCCGGATGGTTGCTGATGGGCCGGGCGTTGCTCCCATCACTACGCGCGACAAAGATTTCGGTGTTGCCGTTGACCTTGGACACGTACGCGGCCAGCGCGCCATCATTGCTCAGGACCGGGTCCCAGAAGTACTCGTTGCCGCCGGTGACCGCCCGCAACCCCTGGCCGTTGCCGCGCACGGTGAAGATGTGAGCGTACCCGCTGCGGTCGCTGCCGAAGATCACTTTCCCCACGACCGGCGTCGGCGTGACCGGCGTCGCCGTGGCCGTAGATGTCGGAGTCGGGGCTGGCGTCGCCGTGGGCGGCGGTGTCGCAGTCGGCCGCGGCGTTGCAGTGTCCTGCGGCGTAGCCGTTGCCGGCGGAGGCGGTGTGTTCGATGGCGGAGCAACCGTCGCCTCAGGGAGTTCTCCTGCTGGTGTGGTCGCAGCACCAGCGCCGTCCGTCTTGCCTGGCGTGGCCGCTCCACCGGCCGTCCTTCTGGAGAGCGCGGCCGGCGTCCACGCGGCCTGTCCTCGCCCGCCCAGGTCTATCAATCCACGCTGCCAGGCAAACGCAATCGCTGCGATTGCTGCGATCCCGAGGATGAGCGGCATGAGCCACAGCCAGTTGCGCCGGCGGGACACGACTGAAGGCGCGGCGGGCGTCGCGACTGGCACGGGCGGCGCCGGGAGCGCCTGGCCGCAAACGTGACAGAACCGGGCGTCCGCCTTGATCTGTTGCGCCCCACAGAAGGGGCAAAAGAGGCTGTGATCGGCCATAGCTTCTCCTCACGGCGCCAGCCAACGGCCGCCGTTATCTCCCAGCAAGTAGACCTTGCCTTCCATCTCCAGCATCAGCCCCCTCTCAAAATCCTGGAACAAGACCGACACCGCATACTCATCCTGCGTCGCCCAGCCGATGCGCGCCGCAGTCCCGCCCAGCTTCGCGCGCCAGATGGCGCCGAAGCCGCGCACCGGTGTGCGTAACCCTTCCGGCGGCTGGAAGCCGCCCGGCTCGGCCGCGCCCTCCTCGTAAATATCCGGGAAGACAGCCCAATCGCCGTCATCATGCAGCACGTAGATCATGTCGTTGCTCTTGCGCCAGATCATGCGGCCGCGCTCGAAGCGCTCGGTGGCTGCGTCGCTTTGGGTTGCCTGGTTGAGCGCGCAGCCCAGCCGCGCCCGCTGCTGCGTCCAGAGCGCCCGGAACACCTCCTCGGCCGCGATGCGGCAGGGGGGTGTGGTCGGCGTGGCAGTCGGCGCCGGCCGCAGGGCCACGCTGACGCCCAGGAGATTCAGGGCCGGATCGAGGTCGCCGGTCGTCTCCGCGCTCAGGTCAACCACTTCGATGCTGACCAGCCGGCCGGCTTGCAGCCCGGCCGGAATGGGGATGCGCAGCATGTCGATCACGGCCGCACTCGTATCATCGCGGTTGGCTCCGCGCCAGACCTCGGCCAGTTCCGGGCCGGTTGCGCTGCCGATGACGCCGGCGGAGAGCTTCCACTCGCGCACGTTTTGTCCGGCCACCAGGTCCACCGCGTGTGTCTTGCCATCACCGAAGACCAGGCGCACCCGGCCGATGGTTTGCCCGGCGAAGCGGCTGAAGAGGTCGCCGCCAGTGATGAGCAGGTAGACGGTCTGCGGCGACTGGGCGTCAACCGCCAGCACGATGCTCGTCGGGTTGTCCGGCAGGGGTGCGGCCTGCGTGGTGACGCTGCCGCCCTGTCCCAGGCTGAAGCGCACCCCGCCCAGGACCACGTCGCCGAGGGGCGGATTCCCGTAGCCTTCCGTGGTGCTGGCGTTGGCGACCCCTTGCAGCGAGACCGACAGGTACCGGGCCGCTGCGGCCGGCGGGGGCTGCGCCGGGTTGGTGGGAGCAAGGGTCACCGTGGGCGTGTGCGTCGCCGTCGGCGGTGGCGTTGCCGTGGGCGGTGGTGTGGCGGTCCGCTGTCGGGTCGCGGTCGGCAGAGGCGTGGGCGTTCGGGACGGCGCAAGCGTTGCTGTCGGCGCCACAGAAGTCACTTCGGCGGAGCCGGCCGTCGCGTCAGCGGGCCTGGTGCCCTGAGCGATCTCGGAGCCGCGACTGGCCGGCCCGGTCACCGCCGGCCGGTTGCCTGCTACCAGCTCCGAGACTCGGTCGCGCGCCGGCTCCCAGAGCGCAAAGGCCAGCGCCACGCCCGCAATCAGAAGCAGCGGCAACAGCCACCAGGCGCTCAGCCGGCGACTTCGCTCAGGCATTGTCGCCGCTGGCGCGGGTGCGACAGCCGGCGCGACCGGGATCGGCTGCCCGCAGGCATGGCAGAAGCGGGCGCTGGCCTTCAGCTGCTGCGCGCCGCAGTGGGGGCAGAAGAGTGGGTGGTCAAGCATAATTCCTCACGGTGCCTATCAGCCTGAAACCTGGGGGCTATGCGTTGGCCTCACTTCAATCTTCACGCAACAAAGTGGGCTGCCCGCAATACATGCAGAACTTGGCGTTAGCCGTCAAAGGTTTCCCACACTGCATACAGAAGCCGACCGAGGTGGCTTCGGCTGTCCTGGTCGGTGCTGGCAGTTCCAGTGCATTTTCGGATTGTGGCTCAGGCTGCAAGGATGGGGCAAACCTTTGGACAGGCATATCGGGCAGGTCGAACAGCTCCCCATAGGGTATTCCCGTGCCCGCAAATAGCGGTTCCAATGTACCCGCTACCCAGTCGTAGCGCAGGGCGTTGTATCCCTGGAGAGAGTTTTCTCCGAATTCTCGCCGCAAATCGGCGTATTCGGCGTGGTCGAACTTGGTGTTTTCACCGTATTTCTGCTTCAGTTTCTGTAATGCGCTTGCCAGCCCCCGAGCGCGGATCGCCTTCACGATGAAGAATCCGGCCAGGCCTAGACTTGCAATGAAAGCCAGGTTGCCTGCTGCATCCCCGCTCGTCATGGTGAAGACAAGAGCCACCGGCACCACCAATCCCAGAGTGGCAAGAGCCAAGCATCCCCATGCGCCTTGGGATGTCTTGAGTTCGAAGTCTGAGAGCCCGACCGCTTGCAGATCGGTCCGCATCTCTTCGAGGTGGATCAACCTGTTCAGCTTGAGCAACTTTTCAGCGAGTTGAAGAACAACGGGGGCATGTTTTTGCTCTTCAGGCGAAAGCCGAGACTGCGCGGCCGCTGTTACTTCTGCCAGGAGGCGGTGTGTTGCAGCGCAGTACTCTTTGTCCACGAGATTGCTGAACTTGTCGGGCGTGATGATTTCGAAGACACGTCGCTGGCGCACGACGTGCGTTGTCACAAGGACAGCCAGAGGATGTGAGTCTAACACGCCCGCCAGGGGCCGCAGCAGTTGATTGACCTTGAAAAGCTGGTCCTTGAAGAAGTCAAGAATGAAATTCAGGAGCGCCTGTTCCTCGGCCCCCTTCTGCAATTGCCTGAGCTTGGCGAGCTGGGTCGCGTTCATGCCCGCATTGGCGATGTCAAAGGCAGTATTCAACCAACCCATGGGTGATCCTCCTTACACGTGCAGCATCACTTCTGCAGTTTCGTGATCAGATCTTGCAGCTCTTGTGAACTCAGACCGATTCCGCGTACGCGGCTTAGCACTTGGGCTAATTGCTTCTCAGTAGGATTCGGCGGCAAGAAATAGTTGTCCGGTAACTCCAGTATCCTTGCGCGCAGATCGGCTCGCATGATCGCAACGTGATCATCGGGCACCATGAGGATCGAATTGTCACGCAAGTATTGTGCTGCTTGCTCAGCCGTAGTTGCGATTGCCAGGCCCTCGGGTACGGGTACTCCCTTATCTCGGGCGCTGATGATATTCTGTCCGTCCTGCTCCAGGGCTCCTACGTCGCGACCCCATCCAAGCATATGTGAAAAGTCCCGTTGGTACGCCTGGCGTGCGGAGTCGCTCAGGCTACCATCATCTCCCCAATGCGTTTTGACGGACGCAACCTGGTTGCTGGAGGAGATGTCGTAGGTGGGGTAGTTGTTGCCCTTCATGCTCAGGTTTTCCGCAGCGTCGTCAAGAATCGTGGCGTCTCCTCCCAGGGTTGCGCGTGCCGCAGCTTCGCTTGCGTGTCGGCGTGCATCGAGTAATCTGTCTGCGGTGACGCCTTTGTCGACAAGCGCCTGTTCTGCGGCTTGACGAGCCCTTTCTCGTGCAGCGTCAGTGCCGAGCTGGCCAGGCTGCCCGGGTGTCTCAGGTGGAACATGGGGTGGCGGTGCCGGGGGTGCTGCAAGTGCGTCTGGAGGCGCTGTGGTCTCAGCCTTCTTACGGTCGCCCGCTGAGCCCTGTCTGCCCGCCGCCTCGGCTGGTTGCTGCTCTCCCTGCATTGCACGCATCCCTCGAGAACTGACCTTGGGCGGGGCCGCGTCTTCCGGCTGCTCCACATCTCGGTGATCCATTGCATCATCGGGCGTCTGGAAATCTTTGGGCATTGTTGGTGTCCCACGTGCTTGCTGCACCGGCTCGCATGTCACGCAACGGCTTAGGAAAGCGGCTTACCGCAGTGCATGCAGAACCTGCTGCCGGCCTGCACCGGCCGGCCGCAGTGCATGCAAAAGGCCTGCCGAACAGGCGTCGCAGGCGACGTCGCGCCAGCGGGCGCCGCCTTCCGTTGGCTCCTGCGGCGCATGATGAAATAGACGCTTGCTGCACCGGCAGCCAATAGGAAGGGAAGCAGCAACAGGAGCTCGGTTGCTCCGATGCCAACCGCCTGACCAGCGGCCGCGTCCTGGCTCACCTTGAAGCACCAGGTGGGCAATTGATAAGGCGTACCCAACGGGTGTCCCTGCACAAAGCAGTAGACATCCGGTTTGAGCGCGCTCTGCGGGCGGAGCTCCAACACCCCGTCGGCCTTCGGCGTGGTGCTGTAGCCCACCACCTTCCCGTCGCCATACCCCGCCATGAGCACAAGCCACTCCGGGGTGATGCGGTTGTGCCAGGCGACGATCACGGGCTGTGTATCCCGCGTGGACGGAATGCCGGCGGTTTCTCCCCGGTCGGGCGAACCGGTGAACTCCTTCATTTCAGCCAGCTTCGCCCCGTTCTTCAGGAAGAATCCGAAGTGGGACGGCTTCGCGGTTCCTCCAGCGCACGCGGCGAGCATGAGGACATTCAGCACGATGAGCATGCCGGCCGATAGGTTTTTTCGCGTCATGAGCGACCTCCATCAGGCATGGTGCCTGCCGATGGCCATTCCCGGCCGCGGCATGGCTCCGAGTAGTCACCCTCACCGCTCCAGGATGGCCTTTGAATACAGCCACCCCACGAACCCCAGCACGGCCAGCGCGCCGAACACTTCGACCGTTTTGTACCACCCATCGTAGGTGCCGAAGAGGGTGAAAAGACCACTGACGATCCGGCTCACCGGACTGTAAGCCAGCGCGCCCACGGCCAGCACGACCAGCAGGCGCACGCCGGCCGAGAGGTTGAAGCGCCGCGAAATGTCTAGCTGTCGGAGGGCCCAGTTGGCCCACCAAAGGCAGCCGATCAACGCGGCCGTGTTAACTAAACTCCTGACGACGGATGCAAAGTTGCTCATGGGTTCCTCCTGATTGAGTGTTGGATGTTAGCGGGCCCTCCAAATCAAGGGCAAGAAGACGCGATCGCCTGCGGACAGGCGCATCGTCTTGACAGCGGTGTTGCCGTCCGAGTCCGTCACCCTCAGGGTGATAACGTGGGCGCCGGGCGACAGGATCACCAGGTTGCTGGCGCCCGCGCCCAGGTCGCCGTCCCGGTTGGACGCCCAGCGGTACGCTGAGTCGGGCAGCCTGCCATCCTCCAGGTCGTAGGCGGTCCCTTGCAGGAAGAATGAGGCGCCGGGCATGAAGCTTGCGCCTTCTGCCGGGTAGGTGATGAAGGCTTCAGGCCCTTTGCGGCCAACCGTGAACAGGCCAGACTCCGCGATTGTGGTGTTGATGCCGTCGGTGGCCCACACCTGCACCTGGGCGGCAGTGCCGCCGGGCAGGCCGGCCGCGTTGACGATTAGCTCGCTGGCCGTGAGATCAGCGCCCAAGACGCTCCAGTCGCCGGCGCCCTGGTGGTAGAGGACGGTATAGTGCAGAGTGTCGCCGTCCAGGTCGCTGCCCTGCCAGCGGATGGTCCGACTTCCTTCGGCTGGCCAGATATCGCCTCGTTCAGGTGTTATCAAAGCCAGGGAGGGCGGATGAGCACTCACTTGCGTCTCTGCCAATACGTCGCCGCCATGCATCAAACGGATAGTGCTCGACTCTGCGGGTAATCGCACCTGTACTTGGAAGGGCATCTCGTTGACCTGTTGGGGCGGATTAGTGAGCAGCACAAAGGAGACATCAAAACCTTGACTGGAGAGAAGGGATCCCGCGGCAGATCTCACTTCAACCGTGTATGGTCCGGCCTCCACCGATGGAGGCGGCCCCATAGAATGGTATATCGGGCCAAGGCTTCCAGACCCATCTGCTGCGATCCAACCTGATACAGCTGCAACTCGTTCCACAGCCTGCAAAGCCTGTGTGGTTGCCGCTGTGGAGGCAGGCAGGTGAGCGTAGAGAAAATCGTATGCGGCGGGGCTTACCCAGTAGTTGACGGCCTGTTCGCCGTCTCCGCCCATGAAACTGAGTTTGTCGTTTTGCGCCGCCCCTCGACCTCCTACCTCATATGGCATATCTACGGCTGCTGTCACCTTGGATCCCATCAGAGGCTCCCACGACTGGACGGGCGGGACCTGCTCGGGGCAGTGGAATTGCAGCTCGCATATGCCGGCCCGCCCGTTCTTGCCCGTGTAGCTCGCAGGTGGCGGATTTGCATCGCACCGGAAGGCACCGCACTGACCACCATATTCGTCGCCAAGCCCAGGCTGTATTCCGCTGTAGCCGATCAGGTGACCTACTTCATGTGCGACGCGCGAGGGTAGGCGGCTACCATCCATCGCAATGACGGCGGGAGGAGCTATTGTGTTTCCCAGAAGGGCCGCTGGGTCTTCTGGAGTGATGGCCAGGATGAGATCGTAGCAGGCGGGCTGTGCCGAAGATCCGCACGGCGACGGCTGCAGTCGCCTGGCCCGGTCCCAAAGCCGCATGACATCCAAAGGCCAGGCCAGATTAAGATCGGTCGCATCTAGCGGAACAGCAGCCCGCGTATAGCTGACAGCGTCTGACGCTACAGGATACCATTTGCTTATGACCTCGTGGGCGGTCTTCCAGCGTTCTGTCGGCTCTTTCACCTGACCATTAACCTTCGCCTTGACTGGTACTTCGAGGATCCTGAGTCTAGCGCGCTCCTTGAACTCCACACTCGGCTGGCTCAGGTAATCCCCATTTACCCTGGCCTCAAACGAGTAGAAACCCCTCTGCCAACCGTCGCACTCCTGTCGATCACATAGAAAATCCAAGACATCCGAGTGTCCGGTGAAACTTCGCGGCCTGAGAGGAGTCGGCGTGATCAGACTCCCATTGCGGTAGACCTGGAGTTGCTGATGATCTGGGTCATATGGCACTGGGCCACTCATAAACACGCGCACCGCGGTATCCTTGCCGGCGACGTAGTTCGTCGTGTTGCCCAACACCTGGTTGACCTGGATCCTGGTAATGGCCACCCTGCGGAAATCCACTCCCGTCTGATCCGCCGGCACCGAGATGGCGCGCGACGCTGGCGAGAAGGCGTAGGGGGCCTTTTCCGGCCTGATGTTGTACGTCCCAGCCGGCAGCCCTGTGAGCGTATAGTCCCCGTTGGCATTGGTGGTCGTGCTGTGTGTGGCGTCGGCCCACACGGTCACGCCGGGGATGCCGGTGAAGCCGCCGGCTTCCGTCACGCGGCCGGAGATGGTGTAGGTGGTTGGCGTAGGCGTCGGGGTGACAGTTGGAGTAGGTGTGGGCGGGACAATCGCGCCTCTCATTGCCAGTTTGACAACAAACGCGTCTTCGCTTCCGTTGTAGGTACGATCGAATGCACCCGGCGTGGTGGGGAAGAAATCGGCGGACCAAGTCGTGCCCGCAACGTAGGCGTTACCGGCCGTGTCTACAGCAATACCGTTACCAAAATTGCTGTCGTTGCCGCCCAGGAAAGTGGCATAAGCCAACCCACTGCCAGCCGGGTTCAGCTTGACTACGAACGCGTCGCCGTAGCCGTTATAGTTTGGATACAAAGCATCAGGCGTGCTAGGAAAGGCACGAGACGATGTCCAACCCGTTATGTGGGCGCTCCCTGTGCCGTCCACGGCGATTGCTGTGCCTCTATCCTGTTGACCGCCGCCCAGAAAGGTGGCGTAGACCAAGCCATCGCCGGCTGGCTGCAGCTTGACTACGAAGGAATCGCCGTAATAGTCACCGCCACCGTTGTAGCTCGTGTCGAACGCGCCTGGGGTGGTAGGGAAGTCGCCAGAGGAGGTCGAGCCCGTGACGTAAGCACGGCCCGTCCCGTCCACGGCGATGCCACTGGACCACTCAAGAGCACTGCCGCCCAGAAAGGTGGCGTAGGCCAACCCACTGCCGGCAGGGTCCAGCTTGACCACGAAAGCATCCCAGCTACCGTTGAAGCTCCGATCGAAGGCGGACGCCGTGGTCGGAAAATCTTTGGAGCCGGAGATGCCCGTCACATAGGCTCGGCTCGCCCCATCCACTGCGATGGCATGTCCCTCGTCCTGACCACCACCGCCCAGGAAGGTGGCGTAAACCAGTCCACTGCCGGTCGGATTCAATTTGGCCACGAACGCATCTATGCCGCCGTTGTAGGCTCGATCGAACACGCCTGATGTGGTGGGGAAGTCGCTGGAGTAGGTCTGACCCGTCACATAGGCACTCCCCGTCCCGTCTACAGTGATGCCCCAGCCGCGTTCGTGGCTAAAGCCGCCCAGAAAGGTACTGTAAACCAGCCCATTGCCGGTCGGATTCAACTTGACCACAAAGGCATCTGTGAAGCCAGGGGTTTGGTCGAAGGCGCCCGGCGTGGTGGGGAAGTCGGCAGAGTCCGTAATCCCCGTCACATAGGCACTCCCCGCTCCATCTACGGCAATCCCGAGGCCCTCCTCGTCACTACTACTGCCACCCAGGAAAGCAGCATAGGCAAGTCCGCCGCTGGTTGTGTTCAGCTTGGCCACAAAGGCATCGTAGACGCCACCATTGAAGGCCCAGTCGAAGGCACCAGGGGTGGTTGGGAAGTTGATGGAGCGAGTCTGACCCGTCACGTAGGCACCACTCACTTCATCCACGGCAATACCATTACCATAATCTGCATCATTACCGCCCAGATAGGTACCGTAGAGTAGGCTGCTCGCTTGCGGGTCAGCGACAGCCTTTGCAGCATCGCACAATGTGGACCGCAGGTCTTGGCGCGCCGCGGCGAACGGAGCCCCAACATCAAATGCCTCGACGCCGCTTGGCTGCATCTCGGCATCGCCGCTCGCCCCTTCGGCTTGCAGCAGTGGCAGGAGAGCTACACCGGCAGGTGTGCCCAGACGCAGGGTATCGCCGTCCAGCGCCACGGCGTCGACGCCTTCCACCCGCAGTCGTACCGTACTTAGGTCCGCGCTTGGCCGGGACGCCAGCCGCTGCACCATCTGTCCGTACTCGCTGGTAACTTCCAAATCCACGCCTGGATACAGATCCACATACCTCACACCGCCCCATACGGGCACATCCGGCCGCCACTTGTTTGGCTCATTGCCGATGAAGTAGCTGACCACCGTATCCAGCCGATCGAACGGCTCGATGCGCGGGTGGGGGTTGGCACCCACGAAGGAGAGCCTGACGTTGACGCCGCGGGTGGGTGGCACGTCGGCAGGTTGCAAGTCGAAGGTGGCTGGGTCAGGTCTTCGCAGCCTGTCCGCCCGTGAACCTGCGGCCAGAGTCTGTTCGGCCACGGTGAGCCAGATCGCGTCCTCAGCCAGCCACATCGTCCCTGCGCTCCCGCCCCAGATCTGGAAGCGCGCAGTTTCAGGCCACTGGCCGGCGTTCTCGACGAACATGACCGGACTGGAGCGGAAGGTTGCGTCGGGCGCGGCAGGAGACGGGTGGACGCTGATTGACGCCTGTTGCGCGGTGATTGGCACCCCGCCAGCGGTCAGCCCTAGGGCTAAGATGACGATCAAGCCAAGCAAGGCTGGGAATCGGTGCACGGAATGAATGGCCATCACGTTTCTCCTCTTTTTTCTTCATACCTGCCCTACTGCCAAGAGATCACGAAGTCTTGTTGTGCAATTCTCTGTTGGTTCCAGTAGGCCTCGACAGTTGCTCTCTCGTATAGATTGTTCCCGCCGAAACTGGTTTCAATGCGGCCATCTGTCGCGACTCCCAGGTCGATTCTCCACCCCTGTAGAATGAGTGTCACCTCTGCTCCCGTTACCGGATTGCCGTAGGTGTCTCTGATTTCGATGGTGATCTCCGCCCCACCGCCGCCGCTCGCACTGCGCGAGGTCTTGGCATCGAACGAAATCTGTAGCGGCAAGGCCGGTGGTGGTGCTGGATTTGGCGTTGGCGTGTAGGTCGGCGTGGCGGTAGGGAATGGATGCTTCGGATCCTCAAACTCAATGGACGCTAGCACCTGCGACAAGTGCAGCCGAACTTGATCTGTGATTTCCTCTGGCGTACCGACCAGGCTGGCGGTGAAACAAACATCGGCTTCCGGGGCCGATTTGAGTCGGATGGATCGGGATCTTCGGCCGTAGTGAATGCCCTCCACCTCTGCATAACTCGCTGGGATTAGAACCGGCCAGGTACCACCCGTAATGAAGTTCGCACTATCGTCCATCCACAACATTGCCTGTGATTTGAGCTTCTCAACGATCCTTGGATCACCAATCTTCAATTCCTCTTCGCCGCATTGCCAGGTGCCGAGATCGACATATAAGACCATCGAGTACAAATCTACTTGCGCGCGAGGAACGCCGTAAATGATTACACTGTCACTCGATGAGCTCCATACGCTCCAGTTTGTAGGGTACCGGATTTTGACATAATTACGAGTAACATAACTCACCTGCCAATCAGTTGGCAGGTTCAACTGGGCAGAAAGCGGTGTCGGGGTTGGTGTCGGCAGGATGCCCTGGCGCCAGATAGGCTCCACCTGGTCGACCAGGCTTCCGTCAACCGGGTTGTACAGATGGACGCTTTGTTCGGTGAGCACGGCCAACAGCCTGCCGTCTGGGCTGTAGATGACATCGCTTGCCGTCACCGGCAGCGCCCATGATCGCCCGCGCGTCCCGTCCGCCTGCCAGATCTGGATTGTTCCACCCTCAACTCTCGGCCCTGCCGAGTGTAGCGTAGCAAACGACGCGCCATCGGGAGCAAAGTCAACACGATAGGCCACCGGACCTTTCGTCATATCGCTGGGGCCAGAAAGCTGGCGAATCAGCGCTCCAGTCCTGGCATCCCAGAGGCCCAACATGTCATCGCTGCCGATGTAAGCCATCGTGCTGGTGCCCGGACGGAAGGCAAGGTCAACGCCGTAGATCGACCAGAAGGTGTCTGGGGGAGCCTTCGACAGCACACTGCCGTCGGCAACGCGAGACACGACAAACCCGTCGGCTTCTCCCGCGGTCGTGGCAATTAATTGCCCATCGGGAGAGAAAAACACCCCCTGAAGTACGCCGTACTGCCTCCCGGTGGGCATGTCGCGTTCGAGTTGACCGTCGCTGCTGCGCCAAAGCTGAAGCCGGCCGGAGTTGCCCCCGTAGCCGTTGAATGTGGCCCACAGCCCCTCTGCCGGACTGGCAGCGAGAGCCCGTTGCCCTTTCAGCGTATATGCAAAGCTGCCGTCCGTGACCCGCCATACCATAATCTCGTCTCCTTCAGTTCCGAGCAGCGCGCTGTCAAAGCTGAAGACGACGTTTCTGGCGCCATTCCTCAATGAGGATGCTGCGCCGACTTTCAACGGTATGAAGCGAATCTCTTGCCAGGTCGACGTGTCGTAGATGTAGGCGCCGGTAGCCGATCCGATAGCAAGCACCTTGCCATCCGGTGACCAGGCAAGGCTGGTCAAGCGCAGGGGCTCAGGGGTGACATTAGCCGGCGTCGGGACGGGTTGCGGCGTTTCGGTGGGCGTGGGCGGCAGCGGTGTTGTGATAACCAAGGCTGCTGCCACCGTCGTTGGCGTGGCCAGGGCCGCTTGTGCCTGAACAGCTGTCGTGGGCGTTGCGGCAGTTGGCTCGCTGGCTGTCGGCCCCCTTGACAGGACGCTCGCTAGCGCGACGGCCGCTACAACGATGATCGCGGTTGAGACCAGGACCGGCGCCAGCCAGGGCGCGGCCTTTCCACGGCCTGGCTTGGTCGAGGCGGACGGCACGATGGGTTGGCCGCACCGGTAGCAGAACCTGGCATCGGCGTTCAGTTGTTGTGCGCCGCAGTGGATGCAGTAAGGTTGTTGGTCAGCCATAAATGCCTCGCGAGGGCCTTGACACACGTCTCCAAAAGCGCGATACTATGTTCAGGTAAAAAGCTGTCAGGCTTTCTCCCGCCCCGCGAAAAGTCGCCGAGTGTGGCGGCCTGCCCCCTTTTGCACGAAGGATTGGGCTAGCGGGGCGGGTTATTGTCTTTTTCAGACCTTGCATCAACTGCCCGCAGGTAGTACAATCTTGGCAGGAGGCAACGTCATGGCAGCGAAACAGCCGGCTTCATCGCAGCCGCCCAGGCGCATCTATCTGGACGTATGTGCCCTCAACCGGCCGCTGGACGATCAAAGCCAGATGCGAATTCGCCTTGAGGCTGATGCGGTATCGCTCATCTTGAGTCATGTCCGTGCGCACACCTTACAGATGGTCGTTTCACCGGTTCACTTCAGCGAAGCCTCCGCCAATCCCGACCTGGCAAAGCGTGAGCATGTGCAGGTCCTGCTCAAGGATGTCGGGGTTGAAGTCACGGTTGATCTGACCCAGGCCCGTAGCCGAGCGGAACAACTGCTCAGACTGGGGCTTGGGGCGGCCGACGCGGCTCATGTGGCCTTTGCCGAGCTTGCCGGCTGCGATTTCGTCACGGTTGATGATCGTCTGCTCCGCCAATTGCGGCGTTTCGGCGCCAGGGTTTGGTTCGGCGCTCCGACGGCCTATTGTGAAAAGGAAGATCTTCGATGAGCACACAAACTTATCTGCCGGAAGACACCGTCGTCCGTCGAGGGCTGGAAGCGCTCATGGCGGCGCTGGGTCCTGTAGAGACGGCGCGGTTTCTCAACCTGCCCCGCTCCCGCTACCTGGACTACGTGCAATGGCATCGGCAATGGCAAGCGCACCTGGACCCCCAGCAGTTCTTCGATGAGGTCTTTGGCCCTCCGCTTGCCCCCGACCAGGCTGTTGATCGCTGACACCCGCCGCCGGGGCGTCAGTCCTGCCTTCAACGTTATCGCCGTGCCAGGGCGGGTCGGAGCTACCCTCTCTCTGGCCCACCCGGCCGCCAGCCCTCGGGTGTCCCCGCTGGCTTGCCTTCCCCGCTGACATCCGCGGTTTCGTGGTGCAGCTTGACCTCCGGTCGCTCCGCGCCCGTTTCGGCGCATCTCGCATCGCCAAGTTCGGTGGTGGCGGACTTGGGCTGGTGGTCGGGCGGCAACATCTCCTCCCTGCATCGCCTTCATTCCTCTCGGGCTTAGCCCTTTGGTTATGCCCGTCGACTCCTGGGCAGTATCCGCCGCTTCCTTTGTATCTCTGTAATCTGACGTGTCAGATGGCATAGAACACCTCTTATTGGCCTACGATGCCGCGCTGACCACTGCATTGGCAGCCTTTTGCGCCTGGTCGGTCACGCCCTGGATCGCCTGGATCGCCTTTGCGCCGAGATACTGGCTCGGCGCGGGCTTCTCGGCGGCCGCGTCCATGACCGACCAGGTGTCCTTGACCGCGTTGGCCGCCAGCCTGGCGGTGTCGAAGGTGGCATCCACGGCTAACTTCTCAACGCCCATGTGCGCTCCTATTCATATCACGTCGAACTGGCGGCGGATCAGTTGATTTGACCGTCGTCTTGCCCGGCGGTATACTCCACTTCGAGGTGCAATATGATCACGATTCCGGTCCAGTTATCGAATGAATTAGCCCAGCGCGTGCTACCGCTCCAGGATCGTCTGTCGGAGATCATCGAACTGGGCCTGCGCGAGCTCACAGCAGCCGGAGAGGCAGAGCCGACTGACCTTCAGGCCAAACAACAGGCCCTGGATGCGCTGCTATCCACAGGCATTGTCATGCTGCCCAGGCCGATCGCAAGTCGCCAGCCGCGCCGCCGTTGCACGCCTATCCGGGCTGGCGGCCCGCCGGCGAGTGAACTGATCATCGCCGAGCGTCGCAGGAGCTATGAGCCAGCCTCCTAACCCGGCAGCAACCAGCTACCTGGACAGCAGCGCGCTGGTCAAGCGCTACCTGGTCGAGATCGGCACTCCCTGGATGCAAAGGTTGTGCGACGACTCGGCCCAGACGGTCACCGTTGCCGAGATCGGTCTGGTGGAAGTCGCCGCGGCGTTTGCGGGCAAGCTGCGTGGCGCCTGCATTACGCCGGCCGACTACACCGGCGCTCGCATCGATCTGATAGCCGATGCCCGCGATGAATATGTTTTGGTCACGGTCAATCGTGCGGTCGTGGACGAGGCGATCGAGTTGACGGCTCGGTATCGCCTGCGCGGTTATGATGCCGTTCACCTCGCGTGTGCGCTTATTCTGAACCGCGCCCTGGTAGCTTACCACTTATCGCCTCTGATCTTCATCTCGGCTGACGACGATCTCTTGAAAGCAGCGGCGGCTGAGGGTCTTCCGACAGACAATCCCAACCTCCATCCATGACCCGGTGCTACCGGGCAGAACTGCTGATCACTCGTCGCGGCGATCAACTGCCCGTCGGTGGAGAAAACACACCCTGAAGCATACTAGGTCTACGTCTTGCTCAGCGGCCGAGCGAGCTGATCGCGCCGGCCAGGCCGAGCAGCTGGATCAAGACACCGATCACACTCAGCACGATGCCAGCAATGCCGAGTCCTTTGGCTCCCTTGGTGACAGCGATGATGCCGCAAATGATCGCCGCTATCCCCAAGGGCCAACCCAACCAGCCGCAGAGGAGACCGCCTATCATCTGCACGCCGAACGTTAGGGCCCCCAAGACCAAAGAGACGATGCCAAGAACTTGTCCGGTGTTGTCTTGTTGCACTTTTGTATCTCCTGTGAATGAGTTGTGGTGGTGGACGGCCAAGTGGCTCTGTCAGTTGTCCACCCGGTTGGCAGGTCCGCAAGTTGATAAGTCATGCGCCGTCGGTTTTCAATGCATTACCTACCTCCTTCTGGCCCGCCCGGTCGCCAGCCCTCAGGCGTCCCTGCTGGCTTGCCTTCCATGCCGACCTCCACTGTTTCGTGATGCAGCTTGACTTCTGGTCGTTCCGCGCCCGTTTCAGCGCGCCGCAGTTCGGACAGCAGATGGCCTCGATGGGCAATGCCGGCTGGCACAGTAGGGGAGATAGCGCCTCAAATGCGAATCGAGCGCCACTCCGGCGCGACACGAAAATCACCAATTGACATCCACCCAGATGCCTTGCCCACAGGCAAGACAACAGAACTCCAGGTGGGCTGGTTGTGCAACTACGGTGTAGACTTGACCGCACCACGGGCACTGACACTCGATGAACGGCGCTTTCGTATCGACATCCAGGTCCTTTTTCGCCACAAGCCATTCCCCGTTGTTGACGTCGTTGGCCGGACTGCGGACGATTTCAACATTGAACAATAGACTTCCTACCCTCTTGTTCACATTGATCCTTGGTGCCCTCACTGGACTCGCTGCCTGAGATTGCGAGGCGAGGGGCTGGAGTGCGTGACCACAAGACATGCAGAAACGCGCGTCGGGCTTCACCGATTGGCCGCAGTTGCTGCAGAAGGCAGGTTGGCGAGCGGGCAGCGCCCCTGGCAGCGAATGATCCACCTGAGATGGCGGCGCCCCTGGCAGCGCATAATCCACCTGCGGCGGAGGCGCCGGTGGAGATGGCGGTGGCGATAGCGCCGCCGCCGCCGGCAGAGCAACCTCGGCCCCGCTGGTCGCAAAATCCATTACTGCTGAGGCTAGCAGGCCGATGTATCCCATGACCAACAGCCAGCCCCCAAAGAGGAGATCGCCCACGCCGCCGCCGGCTCTGCGCAGCAAAGACCACGCATCCAACAACGACCACAACCCGATCAACGCGGCGATCAGCCTGGCAACCCCAGCCCGTGTGCGCGTCTGGGCTGTGTCGCTGCGGCTGATGAAAAACAGGAGAACGCAGAAAAGGCCGACCACCACCGTCATCCAGATCAGCCACGGATTCTCCAGGTACCCGTTGCTGGTTGCCAGGGTGTAACCGTTAATGTCCTGATCACAGGCTCTTACCCAGGGCAGAAAGAAGCTGAAGATCAGGATGAGGCCGGCGATCGTGCCGAGTCTACTGCCTGAGGATCGTTGTTTCATCAGGTTACCTCCTTCTTCAGTTTGGATCGCCACCTCCGGGGCCGGCGCTAACCCCTTTCCGGCCCGCCCGGCCGCCAGCCCTCAGGTGTCCCCGCTGGCCGGCCTTCCCTGCCGGCATCCGCCGTCTCGTGATGCAGCTTGACTTCTGGCCGCTCCGCGCCCGTTTCGGCGCGCTGCGCATCGCCCAGTTCAGTTGTGGCGGACTTGGGCTGGTGGTCGGGCGGCGGAGCCGCAACGTCTCCGCCCTGCATCGCCTTCATCCCTGTCGGGCTCAGCGGCCTGGTCGCGCCGGCCGACTCCTGGGCAGCATCAGTCGCTTCTCGGACGTCCCTGGTATCCGACGTATCGAATGACATGGCGTACCTCCGGTTATGCGCCTACGCACCTATCGCCGCGTTGACGCCGCGCTGCGCCTGATCGGTCACCCCCTGGACCGCGGCCATCGCCTTCTGCCCCAGGTACTGGCTCGGCGCGGGCTTCTCCGCGGCGGCATCCATGACCGACCAGGTGTCCTTGACCGTGTTGGCCGCCAGCCTGGCGGCGTCAAAAGCAGCATCGACGGCTAACTTCTCAACGCCCATGTGCGCTCCTATTCATATTAAGAGGAAGGAACAGGGCCGATTTCTTACAGCATGGCGATAGTCATCACCCGCTCGCCGGCAGCGCCTCGATAGCACGGACAAACGACCGGCGCATGTGCTCCGTGAATGGGAAATCTATTTCGTGAGCCAGGTAACAGTAGGCGGCCTCGCGCTGGCCCACCCGGCCGGCCTGGGCCGCCGCTTCGCCGCAGACTGCCGCCACCCCTTGCCAGTTGGCCGGCCAGTGCGCCGGCTCCGGTCGTTCATCGAACGCGGCAAGCGCGGCATGGAACCGTTGGACCGTCTCCTTATGCCGTGTCACCGGCTCGATCTGCTCGCGATGCTGGCACGGCTCGCCGCAAAAGCGGCAGCCGTCGAACGGCAGCAGCGCTCGAAGTTGCTCCGCATAGAAGCCGGCCATGTGCTCGCGCACCGCGGCGTCGGGCAGGAAGTCCGCGAAGCCCACGCCGTCCTTATAGGGCGGCACGCTCATGAAGGTGGCTTTTTCGAATCCGGTCATGAAGGCCGCGGCCTGGCCGACGCGCAGCTTGCCCATGAACCGTTCCTGCGCCTCATCCATGATCATCGCCGCGGCCAACGCCTCACGATCCTGGCGGCCCGGCAGCATGTGGCCGATCTTGAGGTTGGTGTTGCGCACCGCGTCCGGCGCCAGTTTCTCAGGGCTCTGCTCGGCGATCAACACGCCCTGGCCGTAGGCCCGCATCTCCACCAGGAAATCGCTGATCATTCGCACGGCCTTGGCCCGCGTATCGGCCGCCACCTCGCTGTTGCCGACCGACGCGACGTTCTCCATGATGCGGTGCGCCTCTTCGATCAACAGCAGGTGGCGTAGCCCGGCTGAGCTCTCCCCGGACCGCCGCGCCTGCATCTGGCGATGCTCCCGCAGCAGGATCAGCAGGAACATCATCGCCAGTCCCTTGGCGTCGTCGTTAAGCGAGTCCAGCTCCAGCACGGCCGGCCGGCCGAACAGCAGGTCGGGCGAGATGGAGCGCCGGCAGTTGAACATGCGCCCCTTGCTCCCGCGCAGCAGGCTGCCGATCCGCCCTTTGACCGCGGCCTGGATGTTGTCGTTCAGCTCGCCGCGGTAGCCGCGGCCCGTCACCGCCTGCACGGCCGCGCGGTAGAACTCAGCGAGCGTGGGGAACAGGCGACGATCGGGGCCGCTGCCCGCATCTTCAGGCCCCGTGTCGGTCAGCCGCCAGCCTTTGGCCGTGTAGATCGCCTCCAGCGCCTCCTCGATGATCGACGGCAGCACGCCGAACTGCGGCATGGCCGCGTTGATGGCGACGTTGAGCGCCTCCAGGTGGACCTCCAGCCGCACGCCCGGCAGCAGCTCGAACGGGTTCAGCCGGAACGGCGCGGTCGTCTCGTCGCCCAGGGTGAACACCAGCAGATTTTCGAAGCCCGGCTGGCGGATGAGGCCGCGATACTCGGTCTTGGCCGGCTCGATCACCAGGAACGGGACTCGGCGTTCCTGGAGCTGGCTGAGCAGGTAGAGGCAGGTGTTGGTCTTGCCGCTGCCCGGCAGGCCGGCGATCAAGCCATGCCGCGCGAGATCCTTGAGCCGCACGGTCACAGCGCCGCCGCGCTGAAAGCTGCCCAGGTGAATCTCGTCCGCTTTGATCTGCGATCGGCGGCCGCCCGGCTCGAAGTCGGGCATGGGCTCGCGCACCTCGATGCCGGGCACGCCCCCACGCACCGCGATCGGGAAACGAAAGAGGGCGGCCGCGCCGCGCGCGTCGGCCAGGTAGCGCAGGCGCTGCAAGTCCGGGCTCTCCCTGGCCTGTGTCTGGCCCCAGGGCGTCAGAACCAGGTGGTGCAGGGTGCGCGCGGCGGATTGCGCCTCGGGATCTGTGCCTGGATAGATGACCTCGGCGGCGGAGATCAGCTCGTCGTCTCCCCGACCGGCCGTCCGGGCGGTGAATGCAGCTCCCAACGTCTGGGCGATGCTCATTGCTGCGAAGCGATCCGGGCTGGCGGCCTGGGCGACCATCACGAACGGCTGGTTCAACCGGCGCAGCTGACCAGCATAGACGCGAGCCACCGCGGCGGCCTGCGGATCGGCCCAGCGTCCGCTGTACTCCACGCTGTGTGCGCTGCGCTGCCAATCGGCCGCGGTCTGCGCGGTCGCGGCCGCGGCGGCCAGCGCCCGGTATTCAGCCTCACCAAGGCGGGTCGGCTCCAGGTGCAAGTTGATGACGCACGGCGCCGACTGACGCAGCAACGCCTCGAACGGCTGCAGGAACGCGCCCGCCGGCTGCCAGTAAGGGTAGACCACATAGGCCTCGCCCTGGGCCCAAGAGAAGTTCACCACCTCCTCGCGCTGGCGGACCTCCACAATGAATGGGGCGGCAAGCGGCGTTCGCAAAGCTGTCAGTTCGGGCAAGGTCGTCACCTCGCTCACCGGCAGGCCTAAGGTCTGCGCCAGCCGCGCCAGGTCGGCGGCTAACTGCTCGGCGGCTGTCTGAGCCGCATCGGGGCGCGTCAGGATGCGCGCCAGCAGGGCGATCTCAACGCCGGCACGCTCCGGCCGGTAGATGAAGCGCAGGCTGAAGGCGGCGCTCTGCCACTTCCAGAGGTTGGCCACGAATTGCGCCTGGCGTTCGAGCAGCTCGGCCAGGCGTTCGATATCGCTTCCGCCGACCAATGTCTGATCGGCCAGGAAGTCGGGCAGGTGGGGCAGGCGCAGGGCCACGACGGTTCGTTGCACCTGGATCGCCGATCCGCTGGCGCTGGCGGCCAGCCCGTGCGCCGGCCACAGCGCGCGGTCCGGCGACTCGCGGGCCTGGTCGGAGAAGGTTTGTAGCGTAATCATGGTCAGATTAACCGCCGGCGGAACCCGTACTCGGCGGCCTGGGGCATCAACCGCTGCTCGATGCCGACTTCATCCAGCGCCTCGCGCACCGTCTGTTCGACCGACTTCTCCAGCGCCACGGTGTCATCAATGTCGAACTCGTTGGGCGACACGCGCAGCGCGGCCAATACATCCTTCTCGGTAAGATATTTATAGCCGCTGAAGAGCGCCAGGATGCCCAGCGCCAGCCAGTCGAGGAGGTAGATTGGCCCCAGGCAGCAGGTCAGGAGCATCAGGCCCTGCAGGTCGCCGCCGACCCCGCCGAACAGGCTCACGCCGACCTGGCTGAACGCATTGTTGTAAGCTACGGGATAGATCAGCGCGAACAAGACCGCAGCCGCCAGGATCAGGATGCGCATGGTGCTGACCGGGCCTTTGAAGTAGGTGACCTGCGAAACGAAGAGATCCTTGCCGAAACGCGCAATGTAGAGGCCGGCGGTTGTCAAGCCACGGCGGATCAGGAAATAGAGCCGGGAATCAACCAGGACTCCCTGACGCACCAGCTTTACCTGATCGACCGCGGCGAGGTTGGGAATCTGGCGGCGTTCGAAGCGAGATGCAACGAGATCGCGCAGGGCATCAGCGCGTTCGCCCTGGTCGTTGATGAGCCACGAGACGTGGCGACCGCGCGTGCCGTAGCCAGCGAACGGCCCCCAGATGCTGACGGTCACGGTGCCGACGTTGCCCATCTGGCCGATAGGCGGAGAGGCTAACGGCTGCGCAGAGCCAGCCTTGGCGACCGAGACGCCTGGAGCCGGGGCAGGTGGACTAAGCGGCGAGGCCGGTATCGGCACTGGGGATGTCCTGCTTTCGGTCGGCGCCGCAGCGGCCGGCAGCGCCGCCAACTTGAAGCCGCAGGACATACAGAAAGGCCCTGGGCCGGGATCTGGTGTGCCACAATTGGGACAGGCCATTGGATGAACTCCTTGAGCAGTCAAAGTGCGCTTGCGCCTGGGTTTAGCCCTGGCGCGGTGGGATAGCCTGGCCGCAGCTCATGCAGAACCTGGCGCCAGGCTGCGTCGGCTGCCCGCAGTGGGGACAGAACCCGCCAGCTCTGATCACCGGCGCGGCGATTGCCGGCGTCGCAATCTGGCTGGGCGGATGCCGGCGCAAGAGAAGGAAGGCGACCACGGCCGCGACTGCAATGGCCAGGACGACGAGCAGGATCACCAGCCAATTCGTGCTGCTTGCAGGCGTGATGATGGCTTGCAGCGGTTCAGTGCCACTCCACACGATGGTGTTGTTGCGACCGCCGCTGCGCCAGTTGTCCGAGTTGTCGATCTGTAGCCAGTTGTCGCTCTGCAGGATCTTGCCCACGTGCAGCCTGACCGTGTTTTGGACACCGGACAGGTCGTAGTTTGGGCTGGCGGAAATAGACAACGCGTCCTGACCCTGGTATTGGGTTTTCTGTATGTTGATGCCATAGGAGGTGGCGAGGTTCTCGTAGCTTGTGCCGCCGACGGAGATGCGGTAGACGATCTCGTCCGGGCTCCTGGAGTTTTCCTTGCGCCAGGAGAACCTGGCGCCCTCAGTCGAGGCCTGCTGCTCCATTTGTTTGAACTGCGACTCGATGGCGTCGGCCCCTCCGACCAGCGCCAGACCGGCCGCGGGCACAGTGACCCGGCTGGTTGCGTCGAACCGATCGCCGCTGTAAAGTGTCAGATCGGTCTCGATGCTCCCGCCGCAGGCGCTCAAGAGCAGCGCAAACAACAAGAGGATGACCATCATGATGGCAGATCGTCTCACTGAAGGGGTGCGATGCTTCACTTCATCCTTCCTTTCGAGCAGTTGATTTGGCGCGTCTTCTGGCGAACAGGAAGCCGCCCGCGCCCAACACGACGACCACAGCAATCCCAATGAGCGCCAGCACTAACGTGCCCGGCCGGCTGCTGCTGGCTGTCTCGTCAGGAGGGGCGGGGGTCAAACGCGCAGGCGGCGTAGGGGTCAGGCTGAGCGTCTCAGGCTGCGGTGTAAACACCACGGTAGGCGTGATGGTAGATGTGGGAGTGGGCGTAAGGGTCGGCGTCGGCGGAATCTCGGGCAAGGTGAAACGCCACTGGTTGCGGCCCTGTTCGTCGTCAGCATACAACTGGCGAGGCGTCATACCGTCCACGGCCAGGTAGGCCGGCGCAAAGGCCAACGCGCCGCCGACCGGCATCCAGTGCAAGCCGCCGTTCGGGCTGATGAAAATGCGGTTACCGAGCGTGGCATAGAGCACATTCGGATCGCTCCAGTCGCGCATCACACGCCCTGTCCCACTGGCCAGGCCGATGCCTGCTGGACTGCTGCCCCAGGTAGCGCCGGAATCGCTGCTGGAGACCAGGCCGTTATCCGTGCTCGCGTACACTTCGCCCGGCTTTGCGCCGGACCACAGGTTACGGCAGTTCACCTGTCCGACCCCGCCTACCGTTCCCCAACTGGCGCCGCCGTCGGTTGAACGATACAAGCCCTGCGTGGTCGCGGCCATGACCTGGGTCGCATCTTCCGGCGCCAGCCACAGATCATTGGCCTGGACGTTGCCGGGTAGTTGCGCTGCTCTCCAGAACGTACCGCCATCGCCGCTGCGCAGGATCACGCGGCCGAGGGACACCAGGATCACCGCCGGATCGGTGGGCGCTGTGGCGATCGCCCACGGCCTGTCCGCAGTGGGCATGCCGGTGGCTGCCCAGCTTTGCCCCGCGTCGCTGCTGATCAGCAGCGCGTTGCCCGCCGCCGCGAACATCTGATCCGGGTCACCGGCGTGCATGTGGAACGCGCCGATGCTCTGGCCAGCAGGCCACCCCTGTTCAATCTGCGTCCAGGTGCGCCCGTTGTCGGTGCTGCGCCACGCGCCGCCGCGCACGTGATTAGCCAGGAGCAGGCCGCTCTTCGTGGGGTGCGCGGCGACAACGATATAGCCGCCCGGGGCCGGCGGCGGCGTCCAATTGGCTCCGGCATCGAAGCTCTTCAGAACCGCGCCGTTGGCAACCGCATACATTACCGCAGGGTTCCCCGGTTCGGCCATCAGACGGCTGATGTTCGCCTGGGGGGCCGGCTGGGCTGTCTTCCAGGTGACGCCCTTGTCTTGACTACGATAGATGACATCCCCGGCCGCCGTGTAGAGCGTGCCGCCGCCGGCGCCGGTCCACAGCAAGATGCTGGAACGATAAGAGGGCTGAGGCGAGCCGAGGGACACCCAGTTGGCGCCGTGATCTGTTGAGCGGTACAGGCCCCCATCGGCTGCCAGGTAGAGTATCCCAGCCACCAGGCCGTCCACCTGCAAGGCATAGATGTTGCCCGCGCCCTCCAACCCCGCGCCGGTCTGGTTCCAACTTGCGCCGCCGTCGGTGCTGTGGAAGAATCCTCGGCCAGCCACCGCAACGTAGACGTGCAGGCTGTCGGGCGCCCCCAGGGCAAGGGCCGTCACGTTGCCGGATACCGCCAAGCGGTTCCTGGTCCAGGAGCTCCCGCCATCTTCAGAGCGCAGTAGATCAGAGGCGGTAACAACCCACAACTGATTCGGGTTATCTGGATTGATCGTGAAGCCCGTGATCCCCTTCAGCAGACCGGGAGCCAGGGTCGTCCATGACTCGACGCCCATGCGCTGTTGTAATTGGCCGCCGACTAAAGCGTATACGATGGAAGGGGTGAGCGGATCGAAGACCAACTGCGTGGTTCCCGGCGGCACGTCATCAGCGAGGGTCCATTCGCCGCCGCCATCTCGGCTGACGAGGGTCAGCCGCGGACCGACAGCGTAGACATTTCCTGGAGAGCCGGGATGGATGGCTAATTCAGACGGGCCGAACGGCGTTGTGTTTAGCGTCGTCCAGACACCATCCCCAGCGCACACCGGGCGCGCTGGCGGGGTTGCCAGAAGACAGACTATGACGACGGCCAAGAAGATCGGTCGGCTACCCCTCATCGATATCCCTCCTTTGTGGGTGGACGCCGGAGGCACGGGCAGCTTTAGTCTATGGCGGTGCTACCCCATCAAGGCGACTGCTGGCGGGCGCCGCAATCCGGGCAGAAGATGGCCTCAATGGGCAGTAGCGCCTGGCACGAGACACAGAGCTTTGTGAGCGGTTCCGGCGCTACTTCTGACGCGACTGGAGTCGCGATCTCGGCTGGTTCACCAGAGGGCAGTGCCGCTTCTGGCAAGACTGGGGCTACGACCCCGGCTGGCTCAGCGGAGGGCAGCGCTACTTCTGGCGCAGGCGTCACCACAAACTCCTCGGAGAGAGAGGTCTCCGCAGGGATGGCAGGCGCGGCGCCCACTGGGGCTGGCGGCGGTGTCCCGAAAGGTGTGGGCGGCGCAGAGGGCACGGCCGCGCCGACGCGGGCGCCGCAGTCAGGGCAGAAGATCGCAGTGGCCGGCAGCTCCGCGCCACAGCCTGTACACCGTATGGTCTGCGGCGCTTGCGTCTTACGCGCCCCGCAGTTGGGACAGAACTGCGCCGCGGCCGGCATCGGACTGCCGCAGGAGGAACAAGTGGCTTCGGCCGGCGGCGCCTTGGGGATCTTGTAGCCGCACACGGGGCAGAAAGCAGCGCCCTCCGGGATGAGTTGCCGGCAACTCGGACACGGGACACCGGCCTGGACCACGGGTGGGGTAGCCAGCTTTTCAACACGGATCTGCTCAATGCGCGCCTCCCGCTGGCCGATCTGCTCGTTCAGGGCATCTATTTGCTGGCAGATGCTCACCAACTGCGGATGGGCGATCTCACCGGCGCGATAGGCCGCCAACGCGGCCTGGCTCAGCGCCTCCAGTTGCGCCTTGATGTCTCGGCGCAACTGGTCAATGGCGCCCTGCTCGCGGCGGATACGGATCAGCTTATCCGCCTCCAGAGCAGCCTGATCTGCCTTCAGACGCATGGAATCGATGAGGCCTGGCATAAGTCATCCTCCTTGGGGCAGGAATTCA
>Ga0172369_10002422_pt1 | contig 25689 bp, 31 predicted proteins | sample LakKiv25m_FD_114539 | JGI IMG/M metagenome (GOLD analysis project Ga0172369, IMG submission 114539) | Freshwater microbial communities from Kabuno Bay, South-Kivu, Congo - kab_022012_11.25m | ecosystem: Environmental > Aquatic > Freshwater > Lake | place: Democratic Republic of the Congo...
CCGTAAATGTTGATATATTTGCAGACAAGAACCATGACACCGCCGGGCTCTCACCCGAGAAATCGGATGCGCCCTTCAAAGGCGACGGTTATGAAACACAGATATTCCACGGAGGCGCAGGAGATGCAGACCCCGATATGGCCTGGGTGCGTATGAACGCAGGGCCGAATGCCACCATACAATTTGCGTTTAAGAAATCCTGGTCTGGCACGGTGTTCATGCTGGGCGTGCTTTCAGATGCAGGCCTGAAAGACGTCACGAAACTGGATTATGTGGATCGCTTCACCGAAGAACAAGCCGGTTCGCCTGTAAAGGATAAAAAATATTATCCGCTGAAAGCGCTCTTTGCTGTGGATAATACATGCCAGGAAGCCTTTGGCTTCAAGCCAACAGGCGAAGAACCTAAACTATGTCCGAGAGAGCCAGCCCCGACCAATCAACCTGGCCATGGCGGCCCAACGCCAGTGGGCCCAACGCTAGTGCCGCCCTGCCAGCCACCCCCCGGAGGTTGCGGCTTGCATCACGTATGGAATCCAATTTTCTGCAGATGCGATGAAGTCCTATACTAAACTGATGAGAAAAGCGGAGGCTGGGCTTCGCTTTTCTCATCAAACAAAACGCATAAAGACTTGGTTGCCGAGCAAGCGGCCACGCGAAGTAAGCCTTAAGACATCCGAAGATTTAGCATCTTCGGATGTCTCTTTATGCCACTCAAGCAGACCAAAGCCGACCAGTTCTTCTATCTCTTTTGGATATACATTCGTAACATCGCGTCCAAACCTGGACCTGAAAGCGGGCGCGGCGATTCCCTCGCGCGTTAATCTCAGCCCGGTCAGCATGTACTCGGCCATGTCATCTTGAGCAGACTGATGATGTTGATTCACGGTGGCGGGGGAAAGTGGAAATTCATTGTTCAGTAAATTGTGTTCAGTATTCAATCGCTCAATATAAGTTTTAATTCTCAATACATTTGAATAGCGATAACCACCAGCATATCCATGCCCACCTGCACCAAAGGCAAGGTATGGGAGTCCACGCCAGTATTGCAGATTATGAACACACTCCCGGTTTGGTTTTGCCCAATTGGAAATTTCATATTGAGCATAACTCGCTGATACAAAAGCATCGCTCGCCCACTCATACATTTCAGCGGCGAGATCGGAGTCGGACAAAGGTAGAAGTCCGTGCGAAGACCAACGGCCAAAGGGCGTGCCGTGTTCAAGCGTCAACGCGTAAGCGGAAATATGTTCGGGGTGTAAATCAAGGATACGTTTGACGGAAGTTTGCCAGGTTTGCAGAGTCTGTTCGGGCAGGCCATAAATCAAATCGAGATTCAAGTTGTCGAAGCCAGCCTTGCGCGCAGACGAGACTGCCTCGATGACATCGAAAAAATCGTGGGCACGTTCCAACATTCGCAATTCTTCGGTATTGGCAGACTGAACACCAAATGAAATGCGGTTGATTCCAATTTTGCGTAATTCGTTCAGGTTATCGAATGAGACCGTGCCGGGGTTGGCTTCGATTGTATTTTCGGAATTATCCAGCAGGTTGAAATTTTTTCGGATGGTTTTAAAGATAGATTCAAGTTGTGTGGGGGAAAGCAAAGAAGGCGTGCCGCCACCAAAGAAAATTGTGTGCGCTTCGGCTGCGTTGCCGCTCCATTCAGCGCGAGCAGACTGTCCAACAAATTCAATCTCGCTGCATAACGCGTCAACATAGGCAGAAATTGAACCTTCCTGTCCGGCATAAGTATTAAAGTCACAGTACGCGCAACGGTGTACGCAAAATGGGATATGGAAATATAGGCTATAAGGTTGTGTCATATGTTCCAGGGTCAGATGTCAGGTAATGGCGCGGAAGACCAATATATAAAACAATCGGACTGACCAGCAACAACCAGATCGCTAGGCCGAGTCCAAACGCCTGCGCGGCTAGGCCAATACCGAACGGAATAAGTTTACCAAACATGCCGGAGACATTCCCGTGGCGAGGCATCTGCGACCTAGTCGAAGTAAAGCAAGATTTCAACGTGAGAGAAAGTTTCTATCCCTTCAAAGCTTTCTGCGGGTAGAGGTCCATCCAGAATGATCTCTGAAACAATCCCACCCTAATTATCGTCATTCAGTATGCAGCGCAGGCTGTGGACATGAGCAACGGGATGTAAGAGGATGTCAAGCATAGGCCAATTTAACCACAGATGAATATAAAAAGGCTTCCGAAGTTTCAGAAACTTCAGAAGCCTGCACTTTTCACATCAGTAGCCTCAACGGCTCTTCCAGGTACTTCGACAACGCCCAAGGGAAAATCTCAAGATGGTCTCAACTCGTCAATAAAACGACTCGCAAGCGTGGTCAACCGGGAAAAACTGACAGGCCTAGTAAAACAAGATCCACCTGGGCCTGCAGGCTGGAAGCGAACCCTGCATCTGCACTAACGATTATCACGTGCGCTTTTTTGGTGCGTGGATCGTTGCGAATCTCCCTAAGAAACAAACCTCCGTTGATACCGGGCACATGCAAATCCAAAATGACCATTGCCGGAACAACCTTGGACAGGCGGTCCATAGCCGTCACCTCATCCTGGATCGACTCAGTTATGCAACCAGCCTAGTTCAACGCAGTAGTAAAGACCAGGTTTTGGTCTTTGTTGTCCTCGATTACCAATGCAAGAGGTTTTGCTTTCACGGGTGATCATTTCATCTTCTCTTATTATTTCTTCTAAGCAACCCAGGGAACTTGAACTTTACCGACTTCCTGAAATAACCACTTCACATCTATCCAAAATCCCTTATTGCTCGGAGTTGTCTCAAACCCCCATGCAGGGTCAAATAATAAGGTTTTATATAACTGAGGCATAGAGCCATAATTTCCCCAAATCCGTTGAACCAACCAATCGACATCTCGAAATTGCTCATAGTTTTCGGATTTTGGTGCGGCAACAACCTGTGCCATATTGCCCACTATAGTGCTTATGCACATTATGTTTCTATCGTTGGTATGTCCACTTGGCGCACCCACCCAATTCCACCAAACAGCCACATCAGTCGATGTTCCATCTTCTAGTCGTCCAAAGTAGCCTCCCCATGTCGTATTACCCCATGATGCCGCCCAATCCCAAGTCTTAGTAGACCAAGAACCAACACCATTCAAAGACTTTATGAAATTGATTTCGGCTGCACCAAGTTTCATTCGTTGACTGACACTGCCTGTCCCACGAATTGGAGCGTCATTTGCAACTATTTGACTAAATGAGCCATCAAGCGGTTGCCCCACCTCAGCCCATGTTTTCATCGAGCAAATGGAACAAAATTTCCCTGCCTGTTTTCCTACTAGGGTCTGATATTTATTCTGACCAAATTCCACATTTATTTTCATCGTTTAATTTATCTTGGTAAATTTCGTGGCTTCGTAAATAACTCCTGTATCAGTTACAATAGTTATTTTAGTTGGTACTACAGGAGTCGGGGCATTAATTAGAGTTAATGAACAATAAGTCTTTCCACCATAGACTTTTGCTGTCCATAATCCGTTATCAAGTTGTAACCAAATAGACCCATCGGGATCTGTTTTTTGGGCAATCACATTGAATCTTTGTCCTACCGGTAATTGCCCAACAGAAACTCCAGAAGTATCTGGAGTATTTCGTACCCCCACTGCTCTTGTATATGTTACCTGACCCGTTCCAATAATTGTCGCCATAGAATCTCCTATTTTCCATGCCTATATACAAATTCAGATTTATTATATTTTCAACTCCGGATGATCTTATTCTTTCGCATTTCCAATATTATACTAACTCCTTCCCATAAATGAAAGACCGTACGGCGGATCGGTGATGATTACGTGAATACTATCCGCTGTCAATGTGGGCATTATCTTTAAATAATCACCTTACTTTAGTTCGTGGGTCATCTTATCTTTCCCCCCTATTTTACCCTGTTTGGGTTTGCGAAGTATATCAGTCCCCAAAATTAATCACAAGTACACAAAGTACACCAAGGGAAAGCTAAAAATTTTTTGGGGGTTTTCCCTTTGTGTCCGTAGCATCCTTTGTGTTATGTTTAAAATCTTTACGCCCTTACAGCTTTGCGATAAGTTCAACAAAACAAAAACTCCCGCCAAAAAATTGACGGGGAGTTTGCTTTTTACAAGATGATTCCCTCGGGGGTTGAAATTCCAGATTCTTCAAATGCGATTGACTTTTCTACAGTACGGATCCACTCGTAGTACAGACTCTTCGCGCTGACAATAATCCCGCCTGCGCCGCGAATTCGCTCCAAGCCAATTTGGTGCGCGCCACCCGGAGAACCTGTCGCGTCTGCCACGACAACGACTTTATAGCCCAAATCTATGAGGCCCAATGCTGAGTGTGTGACGCATACATCGGTTTCGTAGCCAATGAGAACAGCGGTTTTGCGCTTGGTTTGTCGAACAGCTTCGAGAATATCGGCTTGCGCGATGAGACCAAAACTCATCTTGTTGTAAACCTTTGTACCACGCGGCAGGATTTCCGCAACTTCATCTGAGACATTTCCAGTGCGGGAAATATCTTCGGCTGTGACGATCAACGGAACACCCAACCAGTTCGCAACTTTGATCACCCAGCACATTCTATGCAAAAGCGAGTTGTTGCCGTCTTTCGATTCTTTTTTTACGAAGGAAGGTTGGATGTCAATGACGATGAGCACGGAATCGTTTACTCTGAGGAGTGAGGATGTAGTCATGGATTTGTGTCCCTTGTGGTGAAATTAATAATGATTTGCACAAGTGTAGCATAAACAAGAACTCCGAGTTTTTTGAAAAACACGGGGATTTGCTTTCCTACACAAACATCCTGACAGGATATTCCAGGAAACCTGCCGCATCGTCCCGACGTTCTTTCGAGAGCATTTGAATGAATTGGGCTGTTTCTGCACCGTCGCTGATGCAGTGGTCAACGGAGATGGTTGCTTTCATATGCCAGCCTGGCAAGTTCTTCCCGTATAACTGGAGCGGGGAACATTAAAAAATCAAAACTTCAAATGATTGACATTCTGGCAGGAAATAGTATAACTATCCTCACAGAGTCTATTCGAGAACTATTTCATCTGTCATGCAAGTAAAATATCTTGCAGGTCGGGCATGAAATAATAAGCACAATGTTGTTCTCGGATGGGTTCTTTCATATTTTAATCCTGGAGGTGTAAGTGAACGCGACTTTGAAATTGGGAGAGCATTATATTTTCGATCTCTCCAGCTGCAACCATGAGATTCTCATGGATGGCGAGTTGGCATACTCGCTGTTTGCGCGAGCCGTCCGCGAAAGCGGCTTGACGGTTGTGGATGAGGGCTTTTACAAGTTTAGCCCGCATGGCTTTACCTGTTTTTTGCTCCTCTCAGAGTCGCATGCAAGCTTGCATGCATGGCCTGAATACAACTATTGCGCGATTGACCTGTTCACCTGCGCAATCGGCAAGGATCTTTTACCGTTGGTTCAACACATCAAAGATTTGCTTGGTGCAGATAGTTTCACGCTTCGCAAACTTGACCGTGATGCGGAAATCGAAACCAAATTGCCGATTGCCGCCTGATTATGAGTATTTGGTTCACCGAAGAACTACATCCATATTATCGCAAAAGCGTCCGCGTCAAACGCGTGCTGGCCGATGAGCAAACTCAATATCAACACATTCAAGTTGTTGAGACAGAATTTTTTGGTAACACGCTCATCCTCGACGGCATCATCCAACTGACCGAGCGCGACAATATGGGATATCACGAGATGATCGTGCATGTCCCGATGCTTGCTGTTGGCGTGCCGAAACGCGTGCTGATTGTTGGCGGCGGCGACGGAGGCTCATTGCAACAAGTCCTCCGCTATCCATCCGTGAAAGAGGCGGTGGTCTGCGAGTTGGATCAGCGCGTCGTGGACTTGTCAAAAGAATATTTCGCCGCCTCATTCGGGGACCCGTGGGCGGATCCACGTGCCAAACTGCTGGTGCGCGACGCTTTTGGCTTTCTCGAAGAAAACCCCGGACAATTCGATGTCATCATCTCAGACACCACCGACCCGATTGGTATGGCCGAGCGTCTGTTCTCAGATGAATTTTACAAACTCATGGTGCGTGCGTTGACTCCCAACGGAGCGGCGTCCACGCAGTGCGAGCAGCCTTTCTTCGATACAGCTTTGATAAAACAAATTTATCAGTCCGCAAAAAGCTTGACGAAGAATCCTGCATATTATTATGCCAACATCCCCACCTACCCCGGCGGCGGAATTGGCTTTATGTATGTCTCAGACGCACCGTGGACAAATGGATTAAAGGCGCCGCTTCCACCCGGCATGAATAACTACATCAACCCTGAAGTTCACAAGGCAGCATTTGCTTTGCCTGAGTTTTTCAGAAAGGAACTTTACAAATGACAAATACTCGTTTAGAAACAAATGCAATCAAAGAAAACGAAACAGAATATTGGGGAGTATCTTCCAGTATCGACCTGTACGATTGCGACTTGAATCTCATGATGAATGCGAATGTCATACGCGAATTTGTGAAAACCCTGTGCGAACGGATCAAGATGCGCCGTTATGGCGAAACGCAGGTGGTCTTTTTTGGGGACGAGCCTCGCATACAGGGCTTCAGCATGACCCAATTGATCGAAACATCCCTCATCTCGGCACATTTTGCAAATGCCAGCCGCGCCATCTACCTTGACGTGTTCAGTTGCGCGCCATACGACCCTGAAGATGTTGCCAAGTTCGCCACTGGATATTTCAAAGCATCACACTATCAATATCGGCGTTAGAAAATTCAGACCTAGCATAAGCATCTACACAAAACTTCCGAAGGCAAATGACTTCGGAAGTTCGCTTTTTTACATCAACATCCGGACGGGACTTTCCAGGAAACCCGCCAGCGCTTGCATGAATTGCGCGGCTTCGGCTCCGTCACTGACTCGATGGTCAACGGAGATGGTGGCTTTCATGCGCCAGCCAATTCCAATCTCGGGTGGACGGCCATCCGCCACTACAACCACCGGCACTTCCCTCGCTGAACTAATTGCCAATATCGCGGCTTCGGGAGGGTTGATGATGGCGATGAAGTCTTCGACATCGTACATTCCTAGATTGGAGGTGGAGAAAGTCGAGCCATCTACGTCTTCGGGCTTGACCTTGCCTTCGCGGGCGCGGGCGGCCATGGCTTGGACCTCGCCTGAAATTTGGCGTAACATCTTTTGATTAGCGTCTTTTACAACGACGGTCATCAGTCCGCCGGGGACAGTGACCGCTACACCGACGTTGACATGCCCAAACTGAATGACTTCATTACCTTTGATGGTCGCGTTCAGATTCGGGAATTGTCGAAGCGCGAGCGCAACGGCTTTGAGAATTAAGTCATTGACTGAGATTTTTTCATTTTCAGGCAGGTACTCGTTGATCTGCCTGCGCATGTCCATCAACGCGTCCATTTTGAATTCGTGGGTGACATAAAAGTGCGGGATGGTCTGCTTGGACTCAACGAGGCGGCGTCCGATGGCCTGTCTGAGTTTTGTGGTTTTAAGGGTTTGATCTTCGGCAGACAACGGACGATAAACGGCGGACGGTGACTGAACACTGGTCACTGATGACTGATTACTAGACAGCACAGCCTCAATATCTTTGCGGACAATTCGTCCGCCGGGGCCGGTGCCTTGGACGTTGGCGAGATTCACTTTGTTATCCCGTGCAATCTTCTTCGCAAGCGGGCTAGCTTTAACGGGGCCAGTTTCCACAGATGCAACTGTCTGCGAAACGGGAGCAATTGTCGGCACAGAAGGAAGCGGTTTATTATCAGCAGGCTTTGGCGCTTCGGGTTTCGGTGCAGCGGGCGCATCCACTTTTTCACCTGCCGCACCAATGATCGCAATCGGCGCATTGACAGGGACGACCGTTCCTTGATCCACGATGAGTTGCAACACAACGCCGCTCGCAGAAGATTCAACTTCAACGGTGGCCTTGTCGGTTTCGATCTCGGCGAGCACATCGCCTTTGTTGATGATTTCGCCAACTTGTTTAACCCAACGGACAAGCAGACCCTCGGCCATGTCGAAGCCGAGTTTGGGCATGTTGATGGTTTCGGCCATTATTTCAAAACCTCCTTTACCGCCACAGTGATATCGGCCACCTGTGGGAGCGCGGCCTGTTCGAGTGTGCGATTGTAGGGGAGCGGGACTTCTTTTTGCGCCACACGGATGATGGGCGCGTCCACGTAGTCAAAGGCTTGTTCGTAAATGCGGCTGACGATTTCAGAACCAACGCCATAGGATTTCCAACCTTCTTCGACGACAACTGCGCGATTTGTTTTCTTGAATGATTCTAAAACGGGTTCCATATCGAGCGGACGAAGCGTGCGAAGATCAACAACTTCGACTTCGATTCCTTCTTTGGATAATTCTTCTGCGGCTTTCATCGAAAGCTCAAGACCTTTGCAATACGTGAGAATCGTGACATCTTTTCCCGCGCGCTGAATTTTTGATTTCCCAATCGGGATGAGATACTCTCCATCGGGAACTTCGCCGCGGACTTGATACATGGTGGCATGCTCGATAAAAAGAATCGGATCGTTCGACCGAATGGCGGACTTGAGCAATCCTTTGGCATCTTCCGGCGTCCCAGGGCTGACCACTTTTAGGCCGGGGAAATGTGCAAAGATTGCGTCGGGGGTCTGCGAGTGCGTCGCGCCGAGTTGACGTCCGCCGCCGCTGACCGCGCGAATCACCATCGGCAATGTGAATTGTCCGCCGAACATATAATGAAGTTTTGGAGCCTGATTGACGATGTAATCCATCGCGGAAAAAGCAAAGTTGATGGTCATTAATTCCGCGACGGGACGCTGTCCAACCATCGCCGCACCGATAGCCGCGCCGATGATGGCGTTTTCAGCAATCGGCGTATCTTTGACACGCGCCGCGCCGTACTTGTCATAAAAACCTTTGGTAACTGCGTACGTGCCGCCCCACACGCCAACTTCTTCACCGAGAATAAAAACTTTTGGATCGAGATCCATTTCTTCCATGAGTGCTTGCGAGATCGCCTCGCGCATTGTAATTTTTGCCATGTGTAAGTCCTCTTCAACATGTCATTGCGAGGAGGGTGTTTTCCCCGACGAAGCAATCTCCACTTTAGCGAGAAGATTGCTTCGGGCTAACGCCCTCGCAATGACATTTAATTATCCGCGTAAATATCCGCGTACAAATCTTCCAGCGCGGGTTCAGGGCTTGCTTCCGCAAACTCCACAGCCTTCGCAACTTCCTCATCCACGCGGGACTCGATTTCATCCAACGCTTTTGCAGTGGCGGATTTCTTTTCCAACAATTGCTTGCGGAAGATTCCAATCGGGTCGCTTTCTTCCCATTTCTTGACTTCTTCCTGTTTGCGATAACGTTCCGGGTCGCCCATCGAGTGACCGCGATAACGATAGGTCATGGCTTCGAGCAAATAAGGCTCGCCGTTTTTGCGAACGTACTCAATTGCTTCCTTCGCCGCATCGTAGACTTTCATCACGTCCATACCATCCACGCGACTATTCTTCATCCCGTAGCCTTCGGCCTTCTGACGAATTTCACTCACAGCTGAAGCGCGTTCAACAGCGGTTCCCATGCCATAAATATTATTCTCACATACCCATAACACGCGCAGTCCCCAGGTTTTGGCGAGGTTCAACGCTTCGTGGAAATATCCAATATTGGTCGCACCTTCACCGAACATGCAAATGGTGACATTATCGTTGCCAGCGTACTGGTCGCCGAGCGCGAGACCCGACGCAATAGGGAGGTGTCCGCCGACAATGGCATGTCCGCCCCACATATTCTTGGATGTGTCCGCCATGTGCATCGAGCCGCCCCTGCCTTTTGACACGCCCGTCACCTTGCCAAGCAATTCCGCCATCACTTCGTTGGCAGAGATGCCGCAATTCAATGCCACACCGTGGTCGCGATAAGCCGTGATTACACGGTCACGCGGCTCACGCGCCGCGATCAAACCAGTTGATACGGCCTCCTGCCCGATGTACAGGTGCATAAATCCGCCGATCTTGCCCGCCTGATACAGTTCAGCGCCGCGTTCTTCCACGCGGCGGATTAAGACCATCTGGTGATACAAATCTATTTGTTGTTCTTTCTTCATCTCTACTCCACAAATTTCCACAAAAAACAACACCAGATTTCCGCTGGCGTTGTTTTTAAAAATCAAACATGCCATTATATCAGAGAGTTTTAGTCCGATTTTCTATCAAATGCTCTCCATTTGCCAGTGTAAAATAGAAATATGGACTGGCTCACAGGTGGGCGAACAGGCGAGGCCAAGCACCTCATTGTACAACTTTTTGACTCGACTAAACACGACCGCGCCGCACAAGATTTGATTCATATGGGCGCGGATGCCATACCTGCGTTGATCCAAACGCTTCCATCGCGGAACCCAAGCCTGCCTCCGTTGGCCGCGCAGATCATTGTCCGGATAAGTTCACCTGCCATCCCCGCGCTGACAAAGACTCTCGGCGAAGCACATCCACTCGTGCGTGCACAAGTTTGCGATATCCTCGGCCAGATCAAAGATCGAGCCGCCGTTCCTGCATTACTTGACGCTTTACGCGGCAAATTTTATACCGTACGCGCCAAATCCGCGTCAGTATTAGGCGATATTGGCGACTCGCATGCCAATCATTGCTAAAAGCCCTCAAAGATAAAGAAGACGATGTGCGTGCATTTGCTGTGCTGACTTTAGGAAAATTCCGTAACCCCACCACCTTCGACGATATTGCCAATCTCTTGCTTGATGATCCCAAGATCGAAGTACGTCAGGCTGTGATATACGCCTTCGATGAAACAAAAACTCCAGTATCTGACTTACCTAATGCAAGCCTTGCGCGATTCATTTTGGGATATGAACGCGGCGAAGGGCCAGCCAGCGATTTATTGCAAGCAATAGAAAATATGAGACAAGATGCAGTTGGCCCACTCATTGAAGCGCTCAGCAATGCAGAAGGAACCGTCCGTAAATTTGCTGCAATTCTGCTCGAACGAATCGGTGATGAGCGCGCGATTGAGTCATTGGGCATGGCGATCTACGATCTGCACTTTGACGTGGGACACGCCGCGGCCAGCCTCGAGGCCCTGCAAGAAGCATTGACACATCCCAAGCGGGCATCCGCGAACATGCCGTCAGCGCCCTCGGAAAAATCCAATATGCAAGCGTCGCGCCATTATTGCTTGAAGCACTCACTGACTCTGAGTGTGTCGTCCGAAAACAGGCGGTTCAATCGCTCGGTGAATTGCGCGACCCGCGCGCTTCTTCACCTGCAAGAAATCGCCGCCAATCGCATTGACCGTGAATTGGCAGCGCTGGCAAAACAAGCTCTGCAAAAAATTCAGTAATCAAATCACGCACTACATCTTCATAAAAATGTCAAGCATCTTGAAGCTGCTTGACATTTTTTATTTACGGCGTCTGCCTTTTAATTTCAGACTTTTCGTTTCGCCCTTGACTAGATCATCAACACCCTCGTGTGGATGATCATGCGCTTCATGCGTGAGCTCAAGCCTGCTCCCGTTCTTTCGACTCCCCAGCCAGCCGACAACGACCATCAGAAAGAAAAATCCCAACACCCATAACAATAGCCAAGAAAGACTGCTGTCCGGTCCGGCCTCAGAAAGAAAACGAAGTGCCAACACATCTGCCTCCTTTGGAATATACTTATGCCACTATAAGTGAAAATTTGAAGCATGTCAATTATGGAAGAACTTGAATAAAATACCCAATTAGGAAAATGACTGATGCAACCTAAACCGGACTGGCGACAAAGAGCTTACTGGCTACCTGCAACGCAGGTCGGTTCATGGATATTCTCACGTGTCCTGCATATATTCGACAAGATCATCTTCAGGCTTAGCGGTGGAAGGCAAACAGCAATCAGCGCAGTGGCTGGACTCCCATCAATTATGCTGACCAGCACCGGCGCGAAAAGCGGCGAGCAGCGGACCACGCCCTTGGTTGGCATTCCAGACGGAGCAAACTACATTGTCATCGCCTCAAATTTCGGAAAAAAGAATCATCCAGGTTGGTACTACAACATCCTGGCAAGTCCAAAAGTCACCGTTACGCTAAACGGCCAGTCCAAATCTTGTACCGCGCGACAGGTTAACGGCACCGAGAAAGAACAGTGTTGGAATAAAGCTGTGAAAATCTATCCAGGTTACAACTCTTATAAGCAACGCACCAGGCGTGAGATCGCAGTCTTTGTTTTGGAACCAGACAAATAAAATAATAGCCGCCTTTACAGGTGGCTATTATTTTTGCTCTTTCAAGTTCTATTCGATCCAGGTTGTTCTATCTTCAAACCCCGGCCTGTGCGCAGGCTCAAGTGCAAACTCAGGATAACCGATATAAATAAATCCGATGATGTGTTGGTCTTCAGCCAGGCCAAAAAATTTTTTGACTTTGGGGTCACGCGCCCATTCGCCGGTGCGCCATTGTGCTCCCAGACCTTCCGCTTGCGCGGCCAGCAAAATATTCTGGCAGGCTGCTGACGCCGCGGAAACATTTTCGATCTCAAGAACTTTCGGCTCGGACGGTTTATCCACGCCAACCGCGATCACCACCGGCGCGCGCAGCGGCAAGCTCCGGGTCTTGTCGAAGGCTTCGGGCGACAGATCCGGCAGACGGTCGCGCTGCGAAGCGGCCATTACATCGCCTAATTTGTTGCGCCCATTTCCGGTCATTACAAAAAAACGCCACGGTCTGACCTTGTAATGGTTCGGCGCCTGCACGGCCGCGTCAAGCAATTTCTCGATCAATTCGCGCGATACCGGTTCCTGTTTTACCTTCCCTACTGACTGTCTTTGATGAATGGTTTCCAATGTGTTCATGGTTCCTCTCATGTCTTGATACAATGGTGATGCAAAAACTTACGGAGACTTATGAAAATTTTTTATTCTGAGAATCATCGCCAGCACAATCCGCCATTTGAAGTTTTCGATGGCGGCCAGCGTGTACCCTATCTTGAAAATCCCGAACGCATTGATAAAATTCTATCTGCCCTGCGCTCGACAAATTGGGCGGAAATTATTGAACCTGATGATTTTGGACTCGACCCGATTCTCGCGGTTCACGATGTAGATTATATCCATTTCCTCGCCTCAAGCTGGGACGAATGGCAGGCCGCCGATCCTGAAGTGGAATCAGCAACTGACAACTCCGTGCTCCTGCCCGCCACATTCGCACTGCGACGTAAGCCGCGCGTCCCGAAATCTTTATTGGGCCGCGCCGGTTATTACATCATGGACTTGAGCGCGGTCATCGTCAGCGGCACATATCAGGCCGCATTATCTTCCGCCAACTGTGCGTTGAGTGGTGCAAAGTTCGTAAGCGAAACTTCTTCATCCGCTTTTGCCCTCTGCCGCCCGCCCGGACATCACGCCGGAAAAGATTATTCCGCTGGTTATTGTTTTATCAACAACACATCAGTCGCGGCGAATTACCTTTCTGCGAAAGGCAAAGTCGCCGTGCTCGACATTGATTATCACGCTGGCAACGGTACTCAGGATATCTTCTATGACCGCGCCGATGTGCTGACCATTTCGATCCACGGCGACCCCGATTTTGAATATCCGCATTTTATCGGTTTTGCAGATGAAACCGGCGCAGGTGCAGGGCTGGGATTCCACCGCAACTTTTCCTTGCCCGCCGGGACAGATAACGCGGCATATCTCGCGGCTTTGGATGAAGCTTTAAAAATGATTCAAAATTTTGCGCCACAATATTTAGTCCTCTCGGCAGGCATGGATATTTATGACGGCGATCCGCTTGGCAAATTCAAAATCACACACGAAGGAATCCGCGAGATCGGGAAAAGAATCGCAGCGCTGAATCTTCCGTCGCTGGTGGTGATGGAAGGCGGATACAACAACGATGCTTTAGGTAAAAATATTGTGACATTGTTGGACGAGCTAAAATAATTCACAGATGTCGCAGATCGAAAACAAAGGGAACAGGTCTCAAAAAAAGTTCCCGTCGATTTGACGGGAACTTTTGAATTACTTCTTTTTGCCAGTCTTTGATTTTACGGTCTTGGTTACTTTCGGCTTGGTCTTCACTGCTTTCGTCTTTGCTTTTACAACCTTCTTCGCAGGCTTCGCGGCTTTCTTCGCCGCATATTTCAACGCCACATGCGCCGCGGCAAGTCTCGCAATCGGCACACGGAACGGTGAGCATGAAACATAGTTATTGCCGATCATGTGGCACCACTCAATTGACTCAGGGTCGCCGCCGTGTTCGCCGCAGATGCCCACTTCCAGCGTAGCGCGAGTCGAGCGGCCATCTTCGACCGCCATTTTCATCAAACGGCCCACGCCATCGCGGTCAATCGTCTGGAACGGATTCTTGGGAAGGATGCCCTCAGCCACATAAGTCACGAGGAAGTTGCGCTCGGCATCGTCACGCGAGTAACCGAAAGTCATCTGGGTCAGATCGTTCGTGCCGAACGAGAAGAACTCGGCATGTTGGGCGATCTCAGCAGCAGTCACAGCGGCGCGCGGGATTTCGATCATCGTGCCGAACTTGTAATCGAACTTGACTTTCTTCTCGCCCATCACCGCCGACGCAATGCGGATCAGCCGCGGCTGGATCCACTCCAACTCTTTGACCGTGCCGGTCAGCGGGATCATCACCTCGGGCCTGACCATGATGCCGCGCAATGTGCAATCTGCGGCGGCCTCGAAAATGGCGCGCACCTGCATCTCAACGATCTCCGGCATTGTAATGCTCAGGCGCACACCGCGCAATCCCATCATCGGATTCGATTCGTGCATACCTTTGACGGCGTTCAATAAATGTTCTTTTTCAGCAAGACCAGCGGTCTCGCCCTTGACGCGCATCGTGATGACTTCTTCGAGCAGCGCTTCTTCCGATGGCATGAACTCATGCAGCGGCGGGTCGATCAAACGGATGATGACCGGATAGCCGTCCATCGCTTCAAACAAACCATCGAAGTCTTTGCGCTGGGTCGGAAGCAATTCATCCAACGCCTTCGTGCGCTCACCGCTCGTTTCGGCAAGGATCATGCGTTGAACGATCGGCAATCGTTCAGGTTCAAAGAACATGTGCTCGGTGCGGCACAGACCGATACCGACCGCGCCATACGAACGCGCGCGGCGCGCATCCTTCGGGTAATCAGCGTTGGCCCAAACTTGAAGTCCACGAGTCGGCCAGCCGTCCGGCGCGATGCGAACATCCTTGCGGGCGGAAATTTCATCGGCCCACTTTAACAAAGTCAGCAGATCAGTCTGCTCTTCGATGCTAGGCTCAACGGTGGGAATTTTTCCAACAAAGACATTGCCGGTCGTGCCGTCCACAGAAATCCATTCGCCTTCTTTGATGATCTTGTCTTCGACCATCATCAAACGTTTTTCAAGATCAATCTTGATCATGGATGCGCCGACCACGCACGGGATTCCGAATTGGCGCGCGACGACTGCCGCATGTGACGTGGCCCCGCCTTCGCTGGTCAGCACACCTTTGGCCGCGATCATCCCGTGAACATCATCCGGCTTCGTGAACGGACGAACCATGATGACGGCCTGCTTGTCTTCCTTCGACATTTTCTCAGCCAGGTTGGCATCAAAATAAACCTGACCCACCGCCGCGCCCGGTGAAGCGTTCACGCCTTTGGCATATTTCTCAGCCTTCTTCAAAGTCGCGTCATCGAACTGCGGATGCAGGAGCGTATCCACATCTTCGGGCCGCACGCGCTGGAGGGCGTCTTCACGCGAGATCAAGCCTTCGTTCGCCATATCCACCGCAATCTTGACAGCCGCCTTGGCGGTTCGTTTGCCGTTACGCGTCTGGAGCATCCAAAGCTTACCGCGCTCAATCGTAAACTCAACGTCCTGAATATCCTTATAGTGTTTTTCCAGTTTAGATGTGATTCTCATGAACTCGGCGTAGGCCTGAGGCATATAGTTTTTCAGGTTTTCGATGGGATCCGTGTTGCGGATACCCGCCACTACATCCTCGCCCTGAGCATTGAGCAGATAATCACCCAACATTTTTTGGTCGCCGGTCGATGGATCACGTGTGAATGCCACACCCGTTCCAGAGTCATCACCCATGTTACCGAAGACCATTGTCACAATATTGACCGCGGTGCCCAGATCGTGAGGAATGCCTTCATGGTTTCGATAATCGATTGCGCGCTTCCCATTCCAGGATTTAAACACGGCCTCTGTTGCAAGTTCCAATTGCTTGAATGGATCTTGCGGGAAGTCAAACCCTTTATGTTTCTTAACCGCTTGCTGAAAAACCGTGACCATCGCCTTCCAATCATCGGCGGTCATTTCAGTATCAAGCTTGTAACCTTTTTTCGCTTTATATTCTTTCAGTGGTTCTTCAAATGCTTCGTCCGGAATACCCAGCACCACCCCTCCGAACATCTCCACCAGACGACGATAAGAGTCGTAGACAAAGCGCGGATTGCCGGTCAACTTCACCATTCCGGCCGCGGTCTCATCTGTCAGGCCGAGATTCAGCACCGTATCCATCATACCGGGCATCGAAAATTTCGCGCCCGAACGGCACGAAACCAGCAATGGATTATTCGGATCGCCAAACTTTTTACCAGTTTTCTTCTCAACTTGCTTTAATGCCGCTATTTCCTGTGCCCACATCCCCGCCGGAAATTTACCCGCCTTTTGATATTCATTACATGCTTCCGTAGTCACCGTAAAAAACGGAGGCACTGGTACGCCTGCACGTGTCATGTCCAGCAAGCCTGCACCCTTTCCGCCGACGAGAGACTTTACGTTGTCCCAGTTTCCACCGGCGGCTTCCTCTGCATCTTTCACTTCATTGAACAGGTAAACCCATTTCTTCATTTCAGCCTCCTGAAAATTTATAATAAATCTCAATTGTGAAATATTTTACCAAAAATGGGGCGTTTGCCAATTGACAAATATCATTTCAGCCATATCAATCTGTAAATAACCTGCAAAGTTCAATTCTGCATACGTCCATGATAATAGACCTAGAGACAAACATGACAACAACTGTATTAACAATAGACGACGACGCTGCAATTACCGAATTACTGGCAATCATTCTCAGAAGCCAGGGATTCGATGTTCTCATCGCCAACGATGGAGACGACGGTATTCGCATCATCAAAGATAAATCCCCACAAGTCGTGATCCTGGATTTAATGATGCCCGGCATGGATGGCTGGCAAGTATGCAAAGCGCTGCGCGCTGTCAACAACATTCCCATCTTAGTCCTTTCTGCCCTTGACGATCCAGCCATCGTTGCGAGCATACTTGATGCAGGTGCAGACGATTATCTGGTGAAGCCTGTTCCGAGCGCAGTTCTCGTTGCGCACATCAACAAACTCTGCAGACGGACAGGAATGCTAAAGCCACCTGCAGATAATGTTACTTTACATTCCAGCACACATTCCATCTGGTCTTGACGCGTCAAAAACGGGAGCTGTGGCGGGTCCCGTTTTTCATCTAATCGGCGCCCCCACCTTTTACAAAAAACTTCAACGTCTCGGCAACAAGCTGCGCATTTTCCATCATCGGCATATGGCCTAACCCGGGCAATTCAACATAATGCGCGCCGGGAGCGATTTTCTTCATCTCACGTCCGCGTTCGACCGGGATCAAAGCATCCGCATCACCATGGATAATTACCACCGGGACTTTGATTGCGGCCAGAATATCAGTAGAATCAGGACGCTCAGCCATCGCCTTAAGCGCGCCGATTATACCTACTGCTTTTTGTCGTCCCATTAAATCATGCACAAAGGATTGCACGTTTTGATCGCCGGACAACTTTGAAGCCATTGCATCCGCGACCAAATCCACGCCTTTCTCTGCAACCTCCGCGGCGGTTTTATAACGGCTTTCCTTGCGGTCAGGCGGATCTGCCAGAATCTGTGAAGAGATCATCCCAAGTCCTGCCAAGCGCTGAGGGTAGGCACGCGCAAAAGCCAGCGCCTCATATCCACCCATCGAGTGACCCGTGACGAAAGCCTCTTCAACCTTGAGGTGATCGAGCAATCTAGCAATATCAGATGCCAGATCGGCCATGGTATATGTTTTAACAACTGTGCCAGATTGACCAAAACCCCGCATATCCGGCAGGATCAAATCAAAATCCTTTTCGAGCAAAGGCGTGACTTTTTCCCAAATCGTATGATCGAATGGATAGCCGTGAATCAAAACGAGCGGCAGACCCTGTCCGCGCCGCTCAAAAGCCAGATCGAAACCGCTGATTTTTATTTTTTGCATCCTTACCTCCAATTTACAGTTGCCTTTAATTTGCTTCCGAGCTTCGAATGGTAATAAACAAACCCATTATAGCGCCCAAATTCATAGACGCGGCGCGTAATATCCACATCCGCCTTGCAGTATTCAGCGACTTTATCCAACTCACCCGCGCGGAACCATTCCACAGACTGAACACCATCGGCAGTCTTCATCGCACCGAGACAGGCCCTCGCCAGTGAATCAAGGCTGATGCGAAATCCCAGCGTGCGAAAAATATCGTCGAGCATGTCCACAGAACGGAAGCTTCTGAAATTCTCCTGCGGGACATAAGGTTGCAGGACTTGATAATCAAAATTCCTGATATTAAACCCGATGACTTTGTCAGCAGATTTCAACTCGGCTACCAATGCCGCGGCATCTTTTTCCCAATAAATCGTGAAATCATTTTTCGAAGTTGAGTATGTCACACCGCAGGCCAAAAGCAATTTGGATGCATCGCGCCCGCCGACATCTTCGAAAAGTTTTTGCGTTTCAAGATCGAAATAAACCAGGTTCATGTTTTATTTTTCTTCAACCACTCACGACCAAACGCAAACGCCTCTTCGCGGGTCGACACTTTGCCCGTCGCCTGCGCTTCTCGAATCGCGTCAAGAATTCTGCCCACGAGTGGACCCGGCTGGATATTATATTCTTTCATAATATCACTGCCGTCTACCAGACGGGGCGGCGCGACTGTTTCTTGCGGCTTCTCCCAATAATTCTCAAGCAGGATACGGGCCACATCCAGCGCTGCGACCCAGCTTTCCTGAGTCAATGCATGAGCACGCGTGCCGCGCAGGTCGGCCAAGCCAAGCAGGATAAGGTCAACGCCCCCCTCGCCCGCCTCGCGAAAGAAACGATAAATGGCTTTTCGCGATGGCTCTTTCTTTTCGCCCTCCATGCGGCTGGTGAAGAAATGAAAACGCATGTGGTTTTCAATGACAGTTTGCAGTCGTTCAACTTCATCATTGCTGAGATTGAATGCGCGCGCGCGTTCGGACGCGACTTTTGCACCTAATTGATCGTGATCAAAGAAACGAATACGTCCCGTCTCTTCCATGGACTTTGTGGGGGGTTTCGACACATCGTGATACAGCGCAGCGAGGAACAGCAGAGCGCGTACCGAACGATCTGTGTTTAGAGATTTTGCAAAGTGCTCGGCAAATTGTTCACGATAACGTCCGAGGCGCAATGTAAGCAGACCCGTGAGCATGTCGTTGGTTTTCTCGGCGCTGTATCCAGGCGCGAGATCGGCAAGCAGTCCGTCCAGATGCTGGATCACGCTCAAGGTATGTTCCCAAACATCGTAGGTATGCGGCGCAGATTGTTCGACACCTTTTAGTTGAGGAAGTTCCGGAAGAAGATAAGGAAAGACGCCCAACATTTCCAGCGCACGCAGAGATGCGTTCGGACGCGGGCCTTCGAGTATCTTGAATAATTCATCGCGCTGACGTTCGGGGGAAATATTCGGCAGGAAGCTGGCAGATTGCTTCATCGCCTTACGCGTTTCAAGTTCGATCTTGAATCCAAAGGCAGCGGCTTGACGCACGGCGCGCAAAATACGGATCGGATCATCGTGAAGCGAAGTCTCGGAACAGGCGCGGATAATTCTGGCACGCAAGTCTGCCGCGCCGTTGAGCGGATCGAGGATGGTCTGTTTGCGAAGATCAAAAGCGATGGCGTTGATGGTGAAATCTCGTCCGCGCAGATCGGAATCCAGATCCGGGCCTCGGAACGCCGCGAAATCTAAAATGTCGCGCACCCCGTTCCCGGCGGAGACGATGACGCGGGCGGTGTCGAAAGATTCGTCCAGGATATAGAAGTCAGCCTTGAGGGCAGATGCGACGCGTCGAGCGGCGGCAATCGCATTTTTCGGGATGGCAAAGTCCAGGTCGTGCGAGACGCGATTAAGCAACGCGTCGCGCACCGCACCGCCGACCAGATAAATCTCAGTATCCAGCAGCGCGGCGTGGACGGAATCGATCAAAGGTGAAAAAGAAAAAGGTGTGGACATGTAAATAATTTCGGGTGTTTCTTTGTGACGAATCTTTTGCGCGGCTTGAAGGGCTTGTTCAGGCGTTCCACCTTGTGCGATGATCTTTCCCCGCAGGCGGGCAACCCAACGTCCTGCATAAGAATTAGCGGACGGGTTTTCGTCATCCATCACATTCGAGCAGCCATCCGGCATATCAGGCAGGGGGTTTGTACTTTTCCAGATCGACAACGCCAACGAAAGGCAGGTTACGATAATACTCGTCGAGGTCGAGACCGTAACCGAAGACGAATTTGTTTGGGATGCTAAAGCCGCGGTAATGAATGGGAACAACCGCTTCGCGTCGTTCGCCTTTATCCAGCAAGGCGCAGACCTTGAGACTCGCCGGCTGACGCGTCTCAAGCATTTCCAACACGGATGCAATGGTGTGACCGCTGTCTACAATATCTTCCACGAGCAAAACATCTTTGCCGCGGATATTCGTCTGCAGATCGAAGTTGACACGCACATTGCCCGTCGACTCGCGCTTGCCTGCGCCGTAGGATGAAACCGCCATGAAATCCATCATGTGCGGAACGGTGATATGCCTGCTCAGATCCACCATAAAAGGCACGCCGCCGCGCAGGATGCAAATCAACAGCAGATTATCGCCGGGGTAATCAGCGCTGATCTCCGCTCCCAATTCGGCGATGCGGGCCTGTAAAGATTTTTCGTCGATCAAAACTTCTGCGAGAATTTCCTGGTAATCCTGCATTTCTATCTCTAATCCATTTATTGATTCTTCGTACTTCTAACGCGGAACTTCGTGATGAACGCGGCAACGCGCTTCGTACAATTCCGATGCGCCGACGATCACTACCGGGTCATCATAACGCGCAGGCTTGCCATTGACCAGCCTCTGCGTACGCGAAGCTTCGTCCCCACAGACCATACAAATGGCATGAAGCTTATCCACGTGCTCAGCGCGCGACATCAAGATCGGCATCGGCCCGAACGGCTCACCGCGAAAATCCATATCGAGACCGGCCACTAAAACGCGTACACCGCGCTCGGCTAGTTCCTGGCAGACTTCCACGATGCCGGGATCGAAGAATTGCGCTTCGTCCACACCGACGACGGTTGTATCCTTGTCAATTTTAGTCAAAATCTCTGTTGCTTTTTCAACGGGTACAGCGTCGAAATCTGCACCGGCGTGAGAAGTCACTTTCTCGACAGCGTAACGAACATCAATGGCTGGCTTGAAAACCTGTACTTTTTGTTTGGCAATTGTCGCGCGGATCAAACGACGGATCAACTCGTCCGTCTTGCCGCTGAACATCGAACCGCAGACAACTTCGATCGAACCGTGGGTATGTCTCACATCAGTCTCCCACCCCCGCCCTGCCTCCCCAAATTAAAAGTTTAATTTGGGGAGGTGTCACGAAGTGACGGTGGGGGCAAATAAAATTTATAACAAACAGGCAGATGCTTTCTGCATCTGCCTGTTAAGTTTACCTGAGATTACATTTATTTCAAAGATTACGCACCGACTTCGGCGGTGGGTTCAGGAAGATTATAGCCCATTGCTCGCAGCTTCTTCTTGATGTCCACCAGCGACTTCTGGCCAAAGCCCTCAATTGCCAAAGCAGCCGCATCGCCTTCAGCCAGCTTCGCAAGGAATTGACCGACTTCAGTAATGCCGGCCTTGGCAAGCGCTTCGTTCACACGGGAAGACATTTCCAACTCGGTAATAGCGCGCTCAGGCGACTTGCCGGCCACTTCCTTGGCCTTCTTCTTCTCAACATACGTCTGGCGGGCAGACAGTTTCTTGTAGAAGCGATCCACCTGGCCTTCAACGTCAATGATGCGGGATTCACCACTAAAGAACGGATGGCAATTGGAACAGATATCGACGCGCAATTCCTTCCTGGTCGAACCAGTCGTCCAGGTCTTGCCGCAGGAAGCACAGGTTACCTTGGCGTCCGGGTAATATGTCGGATGAATTTCAGCTTTCATATTATTTCTCCGCAGGAACGACGTTCACGCGCTTGCGACCGCGCACGATGTCGAACATCACAACGCCATCCGCCGTAGCGAATAACGTGTCGTCCTTGCCGGCGTCAACGTTCAAGCCGGGTTTGATCTTCGTGCCGCGTTGGCGGATAAGAATATTCCCGGACAACACGAACTGGCCCGCATAGCGTTTGACGCCCAGGCGCTGGGCATTTGAGTCACGACCGTTGCGGCTTGAACTGCCACCTTTTTTATGAGCCATTTCTACCTCTCCATTTACTTGCTCGACTTCTTAGCAGCCGATGATTTATTATCTTTAGATTTTGCGGCAGGCTTGCTGGTTGAAGTCGACTTTTTGGCGGGCGCTTTTTCGGATTTCTTAGCCGGTGCCTTTGCGGTCTTCTTCTCAGTTTTCTTTTCGGCGGTCTTCGCGGGACCTGCAGCGGGCTTCCCAGCCTTTGCCTTCGGTTCAGCCTTGGCCTTTTCAACCTTGACTTCGATCTTCTTCTCAACCACAGGTTTCGGCTCTGCTGCTTCGATCTTGCGCTCTTCGCCTTCATGCCCGATAAAATCCACTATCAGCCGCGTATATTGCTGACGATGTCCACCGCGCACACGAATGCGTTTCTTGGGGCTGTATTTGAAACGGAAGGCCTTTTCACCGCGGAAATGGTCAACGACCGTGGCCTTGACCAGGATCTCGCTCAGGGTCGGAGCGCCCACCATATACTCATCACCGTCCGCCATCAGCAATACACGCTCAATATTGATCTTTGCGCCTTTTTCAGCAGACAGGCGGTCCACTTCGATCTTTCCGCCTTCGACGGCGCGGTATTGCTTGCCGCCGCTTTCAACAATTGCGTATCTCATTATTCTTTCTCTCCAGTCATTCACTTCGCCGCTCGGCCTGCGGGAACTATTACATCCTGCGCACGCCGTCGGGGAAGCTGGGATTCATATTTCCGCCCTGGCATTCTTGCGGCCAGGGCAGAAGCGGACGGTATTATAACGGCTGGGTTAACCCTTGTCAACGGCAAAGGTGAAGTAAATTGGAATGAAAAAGAGGCACAGAAGCATTTAAGCGCGCTGTATTTCACCAAGCAACTGAATTGTGATTGACAAAGCACCTTGTATCATTTATGCTCACATCAGCCGTACAAAGGAGGCTCCATGAAATACTTTGAGATGACCCCTGAGGAACGCAACCGGTTTTTATGGTGGGCAATTCCTGCGCTAGTGCTTGGTGTTTTAGTTTCCTTTTTAATCCAGAAACCCATTATTGGCATCATACGATTGAACGACGCCATCAATGCATATACAGCCAAAGACCTTATTACACAGATAAATTACGCGCGTGAACATCCCGAGATCCACGCTGTAGTTTTGATCCTCGACAGTCCCGGCGGCACAGTCGTGGACACGGAAGCCGTTTATATGGAACTCTCGCGGCTGCGCGAAACAAAACCGGTTGTGACCTGGGTCAGCGGCATGGCCGCCAGCGGAGCCTATTATTTATCTTCTGGCACAGACTATGTTGTAGCCGTCCCATCCTCGGAAGTTGGCAACGTGGGCGTGATCGGCTACCTGCCGCCCACTCCATTTGTCTTTGAAGACATCATCTCAACCGGACCTTACAAGCTGTGGGGATCGCCACGCGATACCACAGTGCGCGAGATCGAGATGCTCAAACAAGGCTTCTATCAAGCCGTCAAACTCGGACGCGGCGACCGCTTAAAAATCGGGCCGGATATTCTTTTGCGCGGTCAGATCTGGCCCGCAAGCGAGGCCCTGCGCCTCGGGCTCATCGACCAGCTTGGTTCCGAGACCGACGCGTACAACCGGGCTGCGGGCATGGCGCATATTTGGAATTACAACATAAAAGATTTATACAATGTGGCAGTCGTCATTCCCAGCACCACCAACGCATACGGATTTTTTCTGCAAACAAAAGATGGGGTGACTCTTCCCTACCCATCTCGTCCAGGCCTGTATATGCTTTATATTCCGCAGTTACCCACCGAGCAAAAGTAGGAGGATGTCATGAACCGCAAAACCATTTACATCATTCTGGCATTGTTCATCCTGCCTATCGCCCTGCGCTTCGCCTGGTATTTCCCTGGCTTCGACCTTCCGCGCAAGATCGCAACGCCCGATTATGCAAATTTCAAAATGCCGGAGGCACCCATCTCCACACCGCAACCTGAAGATATCAAACAAAAAGGCGGTGTGGTGTTGCTGGATTATTCACACATTAACCAATTCAAACCCAGCGAATTTCAAGCGATGACCGACGCGCTGACTCGCCGCGGCGCGCGCGTTGAGATAAACTCAGACGCTACGCAACTGGAATCCCAATTGAAGTATGCTAGTTCTTATGTTGTGATTTCACCCTCTGCCAATTTCACTGCGGATGAAATCCGCATCATCCTGGACTTTGAGCGGCGAGGCGGACGACTGGCCTTTTTCACCGATGCGACACGCGGACTAGTCTACACCGATTACGCCAGCGGTTCACCCGCCACCCTCCCAGACACAGACATCGTTAATCCTTTGCTTGAATCGTTCGGCATCAGTTTCAACAGTGACTATCTTTATAATCTCACCGATAACGAAGGCAACTTCCGCAATGTGATCTTCGAGCAATTTGGAAAATCCGATCTGACGTGGGGCTTGAAAAAGATCACGCTGTACGGCGCTCATTCGCTGAAAACAAATTCAGGGTTGGCTCTGCTGATTGGCAGCGACAAAACTCTCTCGTCCGGGACCGACGCGACGCCCGGGAATGATCCGAAGCAAGGTTGGGCCGCGTCCGCTTTGAGCGCGGATGGAAACGTGTTAGCCGTCGGCGATTTCACTTTCATGCAAACGCCATACAACACTGTCGCCGACAACAACACACTGGTCAACAACATCGCGGACTTTCTCGTCGGCGGCACGCGTCAAATCACGCTGACCGATTTCCCGTTTTTATTCAAAGGATCCACAACCAGCATTTTCCTGACATCCAACGTGCAGATGACGGCAGAGATGACCGGCGCATTGTCACGTTTACAGACCGAATTGAAAACGCTGGATGTCGACATGAAAATCAGTGAGACTGCACCGGATGGCGGCGACACGATCGTGCTTGGTACTTTTTCGCCCAGCGATGATCTGACCAAATATACCGATGCATTCAACTTGAAACTGGAAGACACCAGCGAATTCGTCGAAGTCCCGCAATTTGGGAAACTCGGACGAGCAGGCAATGGCATCCTGTTATTCAGTGCAGGCAAAAACAGCAACACCATCGTCCTACTTGCCGACACCGAAACCGACCTGACCACCTTGATGGACACCTTGAGCGGCGGCAATCTTTCAGGCTGTGTCCTGCAAAACAATATCGGAGTA
>Ga0172369_10002426_pt1 | contig 25680 bp, 37 predicted proteins | sample LakKiv25m_FD_114539 | JGI IMG/M metagenome (GOLD analysis project Ga0172369, IMG submission 114539) | Freshwater microbial communities from Kabuno Bay, South-Kivu, Congo - kab_022012_11.25m | ecosystem: Environmental > Aquatic > Freshwater > Lake | place: Democratic Republic of the Congo...
CAAAGAGCCCAAGAAGAGCAAGTCTCCAAGGGGCATGGGATAAGCAACCAGGCTGCCCCCACGTCAATCGCTTTGAGCGGTTCCCGAATTCAAGCCTCCGGCTTTGCCGGAGGTCACTGACTTATGGCATGAGCCAGCTATGTGATTTCATTCGCTAAAATTAGCTTGTTGGCTGAATCGCCCGTAACATCGCTTTATGATAGATGATTCCGGCCGGGATGGTGCCCGGATGGAGGCCTGCGCGAGGTAGCGGTAATACCAGGTAATACCCCCCCCCTCCCTCTGAGGAGCCGAGTGGTGGCTGAGTGGTGAGAGAGTGGTGAGAGAGTGGTGATCGGATGCGTGGAAGTACCTGGAATCACAGGGAGAGTGGTGAAGTGGTGACAGAACCACCACTTTTTCTTATAGGGTACCACCACTTTTTTCTTCTCTACTCCCTCTGAACCAGAGGGTATGTATGAATACTATAGAGAAAATAGTGGGCCGTTCACCACCACTTCACCACTTCGCTTGCAATTTCACTCGCTTGCGTGTGGTGACGCCACCACTCGGTCACCACCGTGTCACCACTTCTCACCACTGCGGGTCTTCCGAGACCACCACCTTCGTTGTGATACGGGCACGCTGCGCCGACCTGTGAGAACGCTTCGCTTCCAGGGTGACTGCGCACGGCCCGGTATTACTTGAATGCTTGGTCCAAATCTTTTTCAATCCTAAATCAAAAAAATCTTGACAGGCCGTAGTGACTACGGTAATGGGAGGGCATGAAAACGGAACGAACCTACAGCAGCCGCGATCTCCGCAACGCAATACCTCATAGGGGACAGGCCACGATTGAGCTGTGGGAAAAACGGGGGCTGCTGGCGCATGGTCCGCGATTGTCATTCAACGATGCCGGAATATCTCACGGCGTCGTGGTATCGCAGCTCAGTGACCTCGGGGTTTTCCAGGCGGCAGAAACGTGTGTTGTTATTGACGACGGCGTAGCTCCCGTGTTCGGTGCCCTCACGCGACCGGACGAAATCGTTGCATTTTACGAGCGGTGCAGTTTCGATTGCGCGGTCACCATTTTCCCGACAGTTGAGGAGCGGCGCAGCGGCCGTAAACCGTTACGGGGTCGAACAACCGTGATGGATGATCGTTTCCCGGAGCGTGTGATCGTTATGAACCTCGCATTTGGGCCGCACGACTGGGCCCGTGACATGTTCAATGAATGGAACGACCGGGATTCCATATTTCGCGGCTATATGCCAACACTCGCGTTCATCTCTGTGCGTGCGACCTACGCGCATGTATGTCGAGTGCTGGGTTTGCCGGTGCCGAAATGGGAAATGCCGTCGCGCACGGACGGTAGGACCGACGACATAATAGTGAAACAGCCGAAATAATTTTTTTTGGTCGAGAGACCGTAGTCACTACGGTAGCGAAACGGAGGGTTTCTAATGAATTTTTTAGTCGCTCTGCGATTACAGCGAGGGTTATCCCAGCGAGAACTCGCTGAGATGTTGGGCATCGCACAAACGATCCTATCCAAATTGGAGCGGGGTTGGTTCGCCCGATGCCCCGCTGGCCTCGAATGCAAATTTCGGACCGTTTTCGGTGATCAGTGGGGTTTTGAGGCCCTGATGCGCGCCGTACCCGATTTGTCTACCGCAGTTCAGAGCGTGGGGGGGCAGTCCGATGCGCACGCGTCGTGAGTGTGTTTCGCCCGTCCTGTGGCGTACGGCCGAGGTCGCCGCGATGCTACACGTAGATGTGTCGGAGCTCGAACGCCTGATACAATGCGGGATTCACCCTCCATACGTGTGGAAACCCGGCTGGGTAGAGCCTAAATGGGACGACAACGGCGTGCGTGTATGGGCACAGATTCTGATCGATGTTGACCTCGACGCGCTGGCTGACGGTAACGTGCCGACGCGACCCCCGATCAGGGCATATAGGTCGCCGACCCCAGACGAAATTGCTGCTGCGGCACAGATGCTAGGGTTGCGCCCATAAACGCGAAAACCGGCCCTACAGCCGGTCATCACGAAAACGAAAACACGCGACGTAATTGATACTGGTATGAAACCACATCCCGATAATATTGTCAAGTTTGAAATCGCGCCCTATTTGACCGCGCTCACAATACCGGAAATCCTGGAACGGGGCGGGATTTCGGTAAACGGGTCGCGTTTCATCGCGTTGCGACCGGAAAATGAGCCGTCGGCCCGCGTCTATCCTAATCACATTTTCGACTACGGCGCTGGTGCGTACCTCGACGCGATCGCAGTAACGCACTACATCCTCACTGGTCGGATCGAATCGCATCCTACAGGAGAGGAGTTCTGGTGTGCGGTACGATGGATCGCGCACAAGGGGGCACTGCCTGAACCGAAACGCGACCCTCAGGCAGAGGCACACTATCACGAGGCACGCGACCGGAGCGCCTATTTCGAGCAGGTTTTCGAGGACGCCTGTGTATATCGCACCAACGCGGTCGAATACCTGAAAGGTCGTCGGATCAGCGCCGTCGCGGTGGGCGATGACATCGGCTATTTCCCGCCGGAGTATGAGCCGGGAGATCGGGAGACCGCGGAGCGTTACGGCCTGCTGTCGAAAAGTAGGCGATTTTTGTTCGCTGGATACGTGGTGTTCCCATTCCGGGCCGCGGGCCGCATCGAAACGTTCTATGGCCGATATGCAGGCGACACCAAGCCCGGATACAAACACCGAAAACCCGCTGGGCCGCAACCGGTGTGTTTCTGGAATCAGGACAACATCAACCCCCGTGAGCCGGTCCATCTGTGCGAGAGTCCGCTGAAGGGGTTGGCACTCAAAACGCACGGGTTTGCGAATGTGGTTGCCCTGGCCGGTGTCGCGTTCACCGAGGAGCACGCCCGGCTGTTGCAACGTCTCAGGGTCGAACGAGTTGCAATCTGTTTTGATACGGACTCGAATCAGTCAGGTCAAAAGGCCGCGCTGAAGTCCGCGGAATTGCTGTTTCGACAAGGTATTCAGACATCAATCGTCACGTTGCCGCTCCCAGACGGTGCAACCAAAATCGACCTCGATGAATATTTCCTGGCGCATGGAGCAGATGAGTTCTCGGCTCTGGAGCCCCGCTCGTTCCTCGCCGTCGCTACTGACATCGTGGCCACGGAGAATGGCGTCGAAGCCAAATACAGGGCGATTCTACCGTTGCTCCATGCAATCGGCACGCGACCCGAGCCGACATGGGAGAGCTACGCGGGGACCATCGCGAAGACGCTCCCAGAGTTCAAGGCGTCGAAGCTGCTAAAGGTGATCTCAGGAAACCAGAAACAGGACAAGCGCGGTAAAGCGGAGGAGAATCGTTTCCAGCCTAGTCTGGTTGCCGACGAAATTTATAGAAACCCGCCGACCATCTACTACAACGGCGAGTTTGACCGTTACGCGGGTGGGGTATATCGCTATTGTTTCCCGGAAGAACTGGACCAAATCACAATGAATATTGTTGGTCCCGATGTGACGGCCTGGCACATGAACGAAGTGAGGCGAGCGCTGCAAACAAAAGCGTTCGTCAGACCTGAGACGGTAAACGTGCCGGGGCTACTGAACCTGAGCAATTGCGTCCTCGACACAAGGACGGGTGACATCAAAGAACATTCTGTTGATTTCCTCAGTACAATCCAATTGACAGTAGTATACAACCCTGACGCACAATGCCCGCGCTGGCACGAGTTTCTCGACGAAGTCCAGCCTGAGCCAGACAATCAAAACCTGCTCGCTGAAATATTCGGCTATTGCCTCACCGCTGACGCATCGAAGCACAAGGCGTTTCTGTTTCACGGAGAGGGGAGCAATGGCAAAGGCGTGTGTTGTGAGGTTTTAGAGGCTCTGTGTGGTCGCGAGAATGTAAGTGCGTTGATGTTATCCGACCTCAATGAACGTTTTCGGCTGAGTGAACTACAAAACAAGCTCGTGAACATCACACCGGAAGTTCGGGCAAAAGATCTGATTGACGACGCGCGCTGGAAATCGCTCGTTTCAGGCGAGACTCAGACCGGTGAGAGAAAACATCAGCATCCGTTCAAGTTCAAGCCGTTTTGCAAATTCATCGTCTGCTGCAATTCACTGCCGGTGAGCCGCGATAAGTCATACGGCTACATGCGTCGCCTGATCATTCTGCCGTTCAAGGTCACAATACCGGACAGCAAGGCGAATCCGTATTTGGCCGACGAAATCATAGCATCCGAATTGAGCGGCGTACTCAATTGGGCACTGGCGGGTTTGGTTCGTCTCAGAGAGCAAGGTTTGTTCACCGTTCCCGCCGCGTCTCGAAGCGCTCTCGACGAATACCGCGAGGTCAATGACCGCAAAATACAGTTCATCCGCGAGTGTATTGAGCGTGATCCTGCAAGCAAAACCTATTTGAAAATCCTGTATGAAGCATATAGGGGTTTTTGTGAAGAAAACGGATTCAAAATCGAGAACTCCCATGCGTTGCGGGAAGCCCTGGAGCGCGAGTTTGGTATCACCAAACGCGATGCAAATAGGGGAGTTTTACTGCCTGGAATCCGGCTCATTGGTGCGAGCGAAAATGAAAGGTCTCGTCATGAACGCGTTTGAACAGGTCAAAGCGTCTCAAGAAATCATCTATCCCGGCCCCACCGCATTCAAATCCAAGTTCGACGCAGTGGCCGCGGAAATTGCTGATCTCTACGCCACGGGGTGCGGTGAATACGTCGAAGCGTCCTATCCCGAGCTGCACGAACGCATCTGGGCCGCGACATTCGCGCTCAACGAGGCGTGGCGATCACGGAATATGCCGCTGTTTCTCAGCACCCTCGAAGAGTGGCGGCTGTTGTGGTTGAACGCAATTAATCTGCACTCTCAAGTGACACCGGAGGGAATCGAACAATGACAACGAAACGACAAAGTGTGGAACAACCGGAAGGTGACCTGACGAAGTGTCCCGCGCAGTGTCAACGGTGCATAGAGTTCCGCGAGGGTAAATGTGTTCCGAAACCCCTGAACAAGGGGCGCATGGTGCGTTGCAAAAGAGATCCCGAGCGAACTGTTTTCCTAGTGGAAGTGGATCATGGCTAGTGACATCGTAATTGCTGTTGATACCCGCGAGCCCGCACACGGCAGTTGGGAAGACCATTTCACCGTTCCCACCGTCAGGAAGTGCCTTGACACTGGCGATTACTCGGTGCTGGGCTGCGAAGAGCTTATCTCAGTTGAGCGAAAGACGGTTGATGACCTGATCGGCTGTTTCTGCGGCTCCCGAGAGCGTTTCGTCAAGGAGCTGAAGCGGTTCCAGGCGATACCGGATCGGTGGATCATTTGTGAAGGCAATTACAGCGATCTGTTGAACGGTTGCTACAGAAGTGAGATGAAGCCGCAAGCCGCGTGGGAGAGCGCTATCGCACTGATGACGAGGTTCCGAATCGCGTTGCTCATGGCGGGCCGTCCGGCGGTTGCCGCCGCGCTTTGTCAAAGTCTGTTGATGCGCTGGGCGAAAGAGCATCAGCGAGTTCTCGACACAATAGAAAAGGCGGGGCGCGAGTTGCGCAAGACCGCATAAGGGGGAACCAACAATGGCCTACGTCGAAATACCAATAGAGTCACCGCCTGAGGGAACACTGCTGTTCGCGACTGTCCAACAAGCAACTCAACTAGCGCCTCAAAATGTATGCGGCGTGAAGCTGGGGGAGGACGGGGCGGGCGCTGTGCAGGCGGTCGAAGTTCAGTCCGCAATGATCGGTCTATGGGATAGCGCCGCGGGCGTGTGGAGAGCATATCCGATAAGCCCCCAACTGTCGTTTCCAATGACGTTGGATCTCAACGGGAATCCATGCGTCGCGGACAAAAATTACGATGTCTATGCATACCAAGACAGCGGAACAGCAGTTCTCGGTTTTGAACCGTGGGTACACGAATATGCTCGGTTCCCGGTGCCGGTCCTGTGGTGCGGCGTGCTCTGCTACGACAACACGACGGATGTAGGCAAGTCGCGGCGGTTCATGGGGACCGTAAGAGGCATGTCATCATATGATTATCCGCGGGTGCAGTGGTCAGAGCGTCAACGGTTCGTTGCGAACTATTACCACGCGCAAGAAACGTTTCTGGTTTTGAAGAATACAACGTCGCATCAGTGTGATTCCGAAGCGTGGAGAGCCTGGAACGATGACGCTGCCCTGACCAAGCTGGAATGGTTGTCTCACGGGCTCGCACCATCCGATTCGGTGCTGACGTTGCCAGTCCATTGTCAAGTGCAATATCAGCCGCAAACGGCGATGAGGGTTGACGGTTCTACACCCGACAAGTTCCGGTTGCGGCTGCGTGCACACACTCTGCCCGGTCCTATTGAGCAGTACAGCGACCCGGCGCTGATCTGCGCGCCAAGCATCGACCAGCAGACATATCACGCCACGTTCCAAGTCGCTGAACGCGAAGGTTACAACTATGCCTATGTCGAGGAGTACGGCGGCGAGAATGGGCCGATGTTATCGGAAGTTTCGTTGTTTCTGAGGCTGTCACTCTGAGGGGAACGATGAGAATAGCTCGGCTGCGAAAGCGGATCAAAGTGCCCCGAACACCTATCCGTCGCGAAGAAGATAACGCTGCGCCTCAATGCCTCCCCGTATTCTGTAAGTCGAGAGAGGCAGACAAAGAGCAGCCATACACAGAACGAAGACTGCGCGGGCCGGTGTTACCAACGAGTCAAAGTAGGTCTCGGCATTGCGAGGGTTCGACCGAGGCCCGGCGCGGTGTCCAGCAGCTGCGCCAAATCAGATCAAGAAACGGGGCGATCCTCCCGCCCCGAGGGCGTCGGGATCTTCCATGTGGTCCCGACGCGCCGAAGCTGGGGAGGTCACTGATCAGATCGGCCTCCCCGGCCACACCAACAAGGACGGTGAAGTGATGCACGAGTGTTCCGACCTGAAACTAGCCGCATGGTTCGCATGGCGGGTTGTCCGTAACCTCGCACGCTGCGCTATGGGTGACGTTGCACGGCACATGGGATTTCCAATTTGGGTGCATCCCGACGACGGCGATCCACTGCGTTCCGCGACCGTCCAGCAACTCGAAATGTACGTTTTCGTGGTCTGTAAGCACCTCAACATGCGCTGGCACGAACGAGACGGCCTGTGGTGCGGCATTAGGATGATTGTTCGACGACTGCATGAAGTGAGGGCCGCGGAGCGGGATTTCAGGCGGCTGCAACGCATCGTCCACGAAAAGACCGGATTGTATCTAGCGAATCCGCGACAGGCGGTTGCATATCTGCAATTCCTGAAAGCGACCGCATTGTGAGATTACTGCACGAAAGGAGACACAATAATGCTCAATGAACGGGATTTCGAGGCGTACTCTAAAGAGTTACTCCGCGATCTACGCACACTCGACCGGCCTGACCTGAACACGGTCGCGGAATGGGCGAAGAAAAAGGCTACGGCAAAGGCAGGTGCGCCGTGGGAGCGCCATTTCACCCGACAAGCAATGGAAAACCCGCTCTGCATCGAAGAGATAGCGAAGGATTATAACGTTCCCGTGACATTGGTCCGGCGCATATTCATCGCGGGCCCCGGTGTATGCCCTGGCAACTGGTATGGGAACAATCAAGGCCGCTGGCCGCTCTGGGGCTCAACGATGCGCGGGGCGTGGCGCAAAGTGCTCTCTGAGATTGACGAAAGCAAGCTGCCGCCCGACGGCCCGATCAAGCGACCATTGGGAACCGCCGCGTTTGGGCCGCATGAAGACTGGACGAACGACGGTCAACGGCTGGGTTGAGAAGGGGGATACCATGTTGACACCCAAGACATCAGAGCAACGCATAGGTGAACTCACCGCAAGGCTCAGAAGACTCGACGAAATTGATCTGGACTTGCTGGAAAACTGGCTCGATAAGAAGCTCGCTCCGAAAGAGGAGCCGTGGGCGAAGCATTTCCACCGATCCGCATGGCAAGAGCCGTTGACCATCAGGAAAATCGCGGATGCGTGTCATGTCGAACCAGCCTTGGTAAGAAGAATATTCCTCGCGGGCAAGTCACCCGGCAACTGGAAGTTTCAGGACACCGCGACGGGTCCGCAATGGCCGACCACGATGATGGATCGCTGGCGAGAAATCGTCGCTACGGTGGATGAAGACGAGCTACCCCCTGACAAGCCGCTGGTGTGGGAGCCGGGACAACAGGTTTTCGGGCCGAAGGAAGCGTGAGTCGTGCGCCGCAAAGCCACAAAACGGAGCCCCAACACGGCGCTCTCAGGTGAGGATGTCATCCGGGTATGGCAAGCAGCGCTCAGCGAGCTGCAATCGTTCATGGAGTCCCTACAAGGCAAAGGCCGGCAGAAGCGAGTCATAGTGTTCGGCGATCCCCGCACCATGAGGCCGAAGAAACGGCGATAAGGGTAGCGGGACCGCTGATCCTGAGTTGATGGTTTGGTTATGGAGTCGTCGCTACTAACAGTTGAAGATATCGCGCAGCGCCTCAAGGTCAAGCCGAAGTGCGTCCATGCGTACGTCCGCGAGGGTAAGCTGGGTTGCGTGCAAATCAGTCCCCGCGAGCGGCGTTTCACCGAAGCGCAGTTCCAGGCGTTCATCGAATCCCGGACCATTACCCCGCCGAAAAAGGTTGACGTGGCCGCGACCCGTCCGATAGGCTCCGCCCCAAGCTCAAAGAAAGGAGGTGCGATATCGGAGGGTATTTCGGTCAGAGCGCGACTCAGAGAGGAGTTGCGTTCGTGGTAGTGAAGCGCGGAAAGTCACTGTTCATCTATTTCAGGCCGTTCGGGGAAAAGATCGGGGTCAAGGTGGACACCGCGAGCAAAGGTGAAGCGCGGCAGATAGAAGGAGTGTTGCTCCGAACACTGAGAACCGGTTGCTACGGTGCTCTTGATCCGCTCGCACGTGAGACCTGCATCAGACTGTTCGTCAATCAGCAGTGGGAGTTTCCCCCGGAAATCGGAGGCCCCGCTCCCAAGCCTCGGAAAGAGCTGACCTTGAAGGAAGCATCTCGAATCTTCCTCGCTGACCCGGAGGTCAAGGACTCGAAAGGTCGAGGCCGACATGAGTGCTCCATCCTGAACTTATTGGAAGGGCTTGGCGAAGACCGGTCGGTCCGAGAGATCAAGGTCGTCGATCTCAAGCGTTACCGGGTGGAACGTCAGGCCAACGGTGCGGCTCCGGCCACGGTCAACCGGGAAATAGGTACGCTTTCACGAATCTTTTCGGTGCTCGTGGAGCAAGAGCTTGTGGAGGCAAATCCTGTGCGGATGCTCAAGTCTCTCAACACGAAGGCCAGCGAGCGACAAGTCTACCTGTCCCATGAGGACGTGGGGAGGATCGCTACGCTGTGCCCTGAGTGGTATCAAGGCATGATATGGGTTGCCTACTACACGGGTATGCGCCGCGGGGAGATCACGAACCTCCGCAGACATCAGGTTGACCTCGGCAAGAGGATTATCACGCTCCGGCCCACAGACACCAAGGAAGGGGCTTGGAAGCGGATACCTCTGCGTCATGAGCTGGTCTCTATCCTCGAGGATGCAATGAAGGTGCAGGCTCTCGGGAGCGACTTGGTGTTCCTGGTGAGAGACGGAAAGGGCGTCAGGCCAGCAGGGAAGGACACCGAGAGGAATCCCTGGAAGCGAGCGCTTGAGTCGTTGGAATGGCCGGAGCCGCGACCCCGGTTCCATGACCTCCGTGCGACGTGGCGCACCAATGCCCGTCGGTCTGGTATGCACACCGACCTGGAAAAGGAGATCATGGGGCACGAGACAAGGGGCCGGAGCGTGCATGAGCGCTACGGTCGGATCAGTGACCAGGAACTCGTGCAGGCCATTGACGCCATGACCTATGACCACGGTGACACGGAGATCCTGGTTGCGAGTTGCCCGCAAAGGGCGTCGAAGGAAAAAGGTAACAAGTCACTGCCGGTTGTTGACCGCTCAGAAAAAAAGTTTCCGAAGACAAAAGGTAACAAAAAGGAAACAAAAGTCGGTGTACAATGCAAAAGGTCACGTGCTGCCGTGACCCTTGCCTTGTAATGATTAGTGATGTCAACTGCTTGCTGGTAGGCGGGAGAGGATTTGAACCTCCGACCCCTGCCGTGTGAAGGCAGTGCTCTCCCCCTGAGCTACCCGCCCGTACCACATTTAGGCTAGCACGCCCCGTCAGTTCTTGTCAAAGGATTTCTCTGGTGGTTCGTTGAGCCATGGACAGCAGTCCCGGACCAAGAATCAACGAAGCTGCTAGGAGAGAAACGTCGCGTAGCGGTTGCAGGCCATGCGTCGGAGTGTTACCCTTCCGTTGTCTCGTCCGGCCGCTTGCTCGCGGTTGGTGAGTTCGTATCCTCGCCGCATCGCGGAAGGTTTGACGCACGGTCTGCCGCCATGAGTTTCGGCGCGCGGCGCTCCTGAGGGGACGTTCGGCCAGTGACGCGCCAGAGAGAGCCTGCTACGGCTGAGCACTGCCTTCAGTTTTCATGCCGCTCGTTACGGGAATCCGGCCGCCTCGATAGCCCTACAGATGAAGAAAGGCACAGGTAGATGAGTGTTTCGTCGAGCATTGTGCATGATGATATCACAGACGTTCCCGGAGTGCGAGTCGGGCACGCTCAGGCCTTGATCGCCAAGACCGGCGTCACCGTGATTCTTCCGCCTCCCGACCGGACCACAGCAGGCGTGTACATTGGTGGGAACGCATCATCAACCCGGCAAATGGATTCGCTCAAACCCATGCACATCGTGGACAGGATTCACGGACTCTGCTTAGCGGGCGGGAGCGCATTCGGATTGGACGCTGCGGGCGGCGTAATGGCCTGGCTGGAACGCAATGGAGTCGGCTTACAGGTGACAGGAAAGGTCATTCCGATCGTGCCGGCTGCGGTGGTCTTTGATCTGAACTTCGGAGACGCTTCGGTGCGGCCCGGGCGGGAGCTGGGCTATGAGGCTTGCGAAGCCGCGACTGATGGCCCTGTCGCCCAAGGAAGCGTCGGAGCAGGCACCGGCGCCACCGTCGGGAAGCTTTTCGGCATCGACCAAGCTATGAAAGGGGGACTCGGGTCCGCGTCTTCGGTTCAGGACGATCTTGTGGTTGGCGCACTGGTTGTGGTCAACGCGTACGGAGACGTGCACAACGGCGATGCCATCCTCGCTGGGGCGCGGGAATCGCCGAAGTCTCTCAAGACAGTCGACGCGGCGAATCTGCTCGCGACGGGCAGGGCGATTTCCAGGACCGTCTCCGTCGAGAACACCACGCTCGCGGTGGTAGCGGTGAATGCACGGCTGGATAAGGTCACCGCGGGACGGATCGCTGCTCAGGCGACGCTTGGCTTGGCTGCGGCGATCAAGCCATTTCACACGCATATCGACGGTGATCTGACCGTCGTCATGGGAGTAGGGGACCGGCACGTAGACCCGAACCGGATCGGGCTCTTGGCCGCGGAGATCCTGCCGAGAGCTGTAGTAAACGCCGTGAAGCACGCGGACGGGTTTGGCCTCCTCCCCGCGTACAAGGACATCCATCAGCGAGACACCTGATCCTGCCCCACGATTGGCGGCGCTTTGCCTATCGGCGGTCTTCAAGACCGCGCCCTCTCGGTGGAACATGCACGCGGAGAAAGGCCCTAAGTCGGTGAAGCCCCTATTTCCGTGTTCTCTCGCCGTCGGTTTCAGACCTGGAATGTGATTTCAAAAGCTTATCCAGCCTGGTCTTCCAGTCGGGAGGGAATCTTGCGTCCAGGAGCGGTTCAAGGCGTTTCATCGTGAACGCCACAGGATTGAGGCCCTGTGAGACTATCTGGAAAATCTCTTCCAGCAGCGTGTCCAACTTCGCGAGGTCTTCCTTCGGGAAACACGACAACGCTCCCCGTTCCATCGATTCGAGCACATAGTGCGGATTGAATCCTGGCGCAGTGAGCATCACCGCGGGGATGTCATGCCTCACTGCCTCATCGAGCAAGTCAAGCCCTCTGACTCCCATAATATCGAGGATCGCCAGGTCGTATTTCCGTGAAGTCAGGAGGTCTCTCGCCTCATCGAAGGTGCGCGCCGTCTCGACCGTAGACCTGTCAAGGATTTCGGCGACAGTCTCGAGCACGTCGGGCTCGTCGTCAACCACGAGGATTCTTTTATTGACCAAGAGTGTTTTCACCAAGCGGATTTCTGAGACACCGGCTTGACATGCCAGCTTGTGTATACTATAGAAAAATTGGGAGATCAAGCAATGTCACACGCTGTCCTGGACGGGAAGCACGTGCTCGCGGTGGACGATGAACCCGACGTTCTCGATATCCTACAGGAAGAGCTGGAAGACTACGGAGTGCGACTCGACAAGGCTACGTCCTACAACGAGGGTATCCAGAAACTGTCGTCGTTAACGTATGATATTGTAATCCTCGACATCATGGGAGTAAGGGGCTTTGAACTCCTTCAGGTCGCCGTAGCGAGAGGCCTGCCGGTGGTGATGCTCACGGCGCATGCGTTGAGCCCCGAAACCCTTAAGAAATCAATCGAGTTGGGAGCGCGAGCCTACTTGCCGAAGGATCAGCTCGGGCAGGTTGCTCCGTTCTTGGAGGACGTGCTCACGCTGAACTACCAGTCCGCATGGCAGGCAGTGTTGGGCAAGTTGTCGAGTTCGTTCGGGAAGCGATTCGGTCCCGAATGGAGGCAGTCGGAGAAAGAGTTCTGGGAGAAATTCGAAAAGGATTTGGACCTGCGCACATCGGCGATCATCGAGTAGTCAGGGCGTAAGGTTCCGAGGCCGTCAGACGCCGGGGGTTATCTGTGCCCATTGAGAATATCAGAACAGCCCATCTCGTTCACGATCTGAAAAATCCTGCAAATATCATCGAAAGTGGCGCCAAGTCCCTGCTTGAGAAGCAGGATCGCTACGGACAACTGACCCCCAGACAAGAGAAGGTGGTCAGACGCATGCTCCGCAGCGCCCTGAAGATCAAGAATCTGGCTAACTGCATGCTTGAAGTAGATATGGCCACCCGCGGGATTCTCAAGATCACGGACAGCACACTATCGGAAATCCTCAAATTGGCGCTCGTGGAAGTTTTCGACGTGGTGGATCCGGTGGTGGCCGAAGCGGTGGAACAAGCTCCCAGCCTGGACAGACTCCGGGAGGTTCTCAAAGCGAACTCAGTCTATCTGGATGGTGAGGAAACAGAGCTCACCAAGGCGATTCGCGTGGATGAGACCAAGATGAGTCTGATTGTCACCAATCTTTTGTCCAATGCTCTCAAGTACAAGCAACAGAGCATCTACCTGACATGCGCGGCCGAAGACGAGCGCATTTACGTATCCGTGAGAGACGACGGCCCAGGCATTCCCGAGACTTTCCACGAGAAGATTTTTGACCAGTATTTCCAGTGCGTTGAAGTGGAAGGATTCCCCGTGCGCGGACATGGACTGGGACTCGCCGGCGCCCGTGCGCTGGCCGAGGCTTTGGGCGGCCGGCTTTATATGTGCAAACGGGATCGAGGAGCCGAGTTCGTCATCGAGGTCAAGTGTCCTATCGGGCAATGAGTGCCTGCCCGCGATCCTTTTCAGTCAGCCTCGATCGGATGTCGGTGGACGCACCGATGGACGCGGTGCGACGAACGCGCTGATTGACACCCGCCTTGAGTTCGATTACCCTCTTGTTGCGAACTTGAGAAACGGAGGCGCTTTGAACGGAGAAGGGGTGGAGGGTCGGGTGTTCCGACGGTCCTTCTTTATCGAAACCTTGTGGAATTACCAAAGGATGCAGAACGTCGGGTTCGCGTACGCCATTCTTCCAGCGCTTCTGCTACTCCACAAAGATCCGGAGGCCCGAGTACAGGCGATCTCAAGACAATTGGAGCATGTCAACACCCACCCGGTCATGAGCTCTCTCCTTGTGGGCATCGTAGCTCGATTGGAACAGGACCTGGAACCGGCAGCCGTGGAACGCTATCGGCGGAGCGTGATGTCGGCGACCGCGGCGTACGGGGATCGGGTTTTCTGGGGTGGAATAAAACCGTTGGCCGCAATTTGGGGTACGCTCGTGGCCCTGTGCTTCTTCGGCTCCGTGATCGGCGGATTCGTCCTCTTGGTTGTGTACAATCTACCGCAGGCGGCCATGCGTCGGGTCGGCTTTCGATTGGGCTGGTCCCGAGGACTCGATGCACTTCAGGTTCTCGGTTCCCCGCGAACTGAGGCTTTGATTCGCGTTCTGCGGAGCGGCTTCTGCTTGGCGCTCGGAATGGCGGCCGCTGCTGCGATCTTGACCGCGGCGGAAGGCGGCGCCACGTTAAGATTGTGGGGGCCGGCCCTGCTCGGCATACCGATAATTGCCGGAGCGGGTTATTACTTTCGTAGCAAAGAGGTCGGATTGACCCTCGTGATTTACATCGCTGTCTTTATGGCCGTAACGGTTTTCATGTTGATCGGTTCGGGGACGTGATGACAGGTGTGTTGGAATTTCAGGAGAAAACGCTGACCATTCCCGATGGGTTAGGCCTTCACGCGAGGGTTGCCACCATGATGGTTCGGGCTATGGCGAATTACACGTGCAACGTGACGCTGATCAAGGACGACGTGGAGGTGAACGCGAGAAGCGTGCTGGGTTTGCTTCTCCTCGCCGCCGCCCCCGGCTCACGCATCGTGGTAAGGGCTGAAGGGCCTGGCTGCGCAGAAGCAGTGGAAACGATTACTCGTATCATAGAACATGACGACAAAGCGCAAAACTGAAATAGACAAAGTCTCCAGCCCGCCCCCTCAGATGACACCGGAAGCTGTTCAGGCACTGAAGGGAATCGGGGTCTCCGGTGGAGTCGCCATTGGTCAGGCTGTCGTGATCGAACGGCTCACCCTGGAAATGTACCCGCAACGGATTATCGCTCCTGACGAAATCCCCAGCGAAATCGCGCGCTTTGAGGCATCGGTCCATGAGGCCGCGAAGCAGCTTGCGCAAGTCAAGAAACTGATCCATGCCGGCCACCCGCTCGAAGAGCACGCATATATCTTGGACACGCATATGTTGCTGTTGGAAGACAAGATGTTCTTCAACGGGACCGAAAACGCCATCGCGTCCGAACGCCAGAATGCGGAATGGGCGCTGTCCGAGATCATCGGCCGGATCACGTCCGCGTTCGATACCATTGAAGATGAATACCTTCGAGAGCGTGCCCGGGATATTCGTTTCGTCGGTGAGCGTGTGCTCGGTATTCTCATGGGCCGGTCGGAAGCCGGGAAGATCCATCAGTTGCCTCCGAACTCCGTCATTGTGTCGCACGACCTTTCTCCGGCAGACACTGCGCAAATCCAGTGGGGCAACGTTCTCGCGTTTGCGATAGATATGGGCGGCCAGACTTCCCACACGGCGATCATGGCCCGCTCGCTGAAGGTCGCTGCGGTCACCGGTCTGGAAGGCATTAGTTCCAAGGTGCAAACCGGCGACACCATCATCGTTGACGGCAGCACCGGCGTGGTGGTCATCAACCCGGATCCGGACACCATCTTTCGCTTTCGACAGCGTCAGGAGCTGTATCGCAATTACCACCAGAGCCTCATGGCGTTCGGCCAGCTTCCCGCAATGACTACCGACGGAGTGTGCTCCGTATCGGTCCTGGCAAATGTGGAACTGATGGACGAGATCGAGATAGCTCGGCAGCATGGAGCGGAAGGTATCGGCCTTTTCAGGACGGAATATCTCTACCTCGGGCGGCGGGACCTGCCAACCGAGGAGGAGCAGTTTGAGTCATACCGCCGAGCGCTGGAAGCGAACGCTCCGAACCCGGTTACGATCCGGACGCTCGATGTGGGCGCGGACAAGATGTTGACAAACCTCAACATCGGGCATCAGACAAACCCTGCCATGGGCTTGCGAGCGATCCGTCTGTGTCTCGAGCAGAGGGAGATTTTCAAGACCCAGTTGAGGGCCATCCTGCGAGCTTCGGTCCATGGGCGGTGTTTGCTCCTCATTCCGATGATTTCATCTTTGACCGAGTTGCAGACCACGCGGGAGATCCTCGCCGAGGTCAAGGACGACCTGATCCGCTCAGGGATTGAATTTGACCTAAAGATGCCTCTGGGAATATTGGTGGAAGTCCCTTCAGCTGTGGCCATTGCCGATCTCTTGGCACGGGAAGCCGATTTCTTCAGTATAGGCACAAACGACCTCATTCAGTATTCCCTCGCCATCGACCGGGTGAACGAGCACGTCAACTACCTGTACGACACTCTTCATCCCGCGCTCTTGAGGCTGATCCATCAGGTGGTGGAGGTCGGCACAGCTGCGGGAATCCGCGTTTCCATGTGCGGCGAGATGGCCGGCGATCCCGTCAACATCCCAATACTCTTGGGGCTCGGTCTCACTGAGCTGTCGATGAACGCCCTGTCGATCCCAATGGTCAAGAAGCTTATCCGTTCCATGAGCATGGAGGAATGCCGGGAACTCACAGCGAAGGCATTCGACATGACGGCGGCGCACGAGATCCGCGGCATGTTGGAAGGCTGGTTGAGAGACCGATTCCCGCATGATTACTTCGTGCCTCAGTCCTGACGCTTTCCATGAACAAGACCGACGGCATCAAGATCATCTGCAAGAACCGCAAAGCGTTCTTCAACTTCGAAGTGGAGGACACGTTCGAGGCGGGCATTGCGCTGTTGGGCTCGGAGGTGAAATCACTGAGGGCAGGGCGGGTGAACCTCTCAGATTCATATGCCAAAGTGATAGACGGTGAGCTGTTTCTCGTTGACGCGCACATCTCGCCTTACGAGCAGGCTAACCGCCAAAACCACGACCCTTTGCGCCAGCGTAAACTGCTGATGCACGCCCGTTAAATTCGTAAGCTCATGGGCAAGATCGCGGAGCGCGGTTATTCACTTGTACCGTTGAAACTGTATTTCAAAAATGGTAAAGTTAAAGTGGAATTGGGGCTTGCCAAGGGCAAGAAGTCCTATGACAAGCGGGAAGCCATCCGGAAGAAGGACGAACGCCGTGAGCTGGAACGGATGGCCAAGTATAGGGAACGGTAGTCCGGCGATAATTGTCGACGAAGACGATTCCGGTCCCGGAAGGAACCCGGTGCGGCGCCGGGTGTCTGATAGACTGTCCGCAACGATCTTTCCTCGAACGGGGGCGACCTGGTTTCGACGGGGATAGTTGAGGCGAAGGTAGCATGCCGAGCACTCCGGTAGCTCGTTAATCCTCCGGAAAACAACATACTCGCCAACGATTACGAGTACGCTCTAGCCGCGTAAGGCTAGCGTCTCACCGTTCCTCTCCTGCGGGGGCGGCTGGGGCGACGGTCAGCAGGATAGCCGGATCTCCGGACCCGTTGGGGACGAGGCGAAATACCAAGCGGGTTGGTCTGACGCAAACCTGTTCCGAGGGGGTTGCGCCGGACGAGACACAAATCTTGGAATAAGCATGTAGAAGCCTTCCGCTGAAGATTTCCGGACGCGGGTTCGATTCCCGCCGCCTCCACCACTTAACCTATTGATATTCCTCAAAACAGACCCCCTCAAATCGTTCTGCAAACGTTCTGCAAATTTCGCGCGCAAGTCTCAGAGCCGCGATGAGGCCAAATTAAAATAGGCGGCATTGAGAGCGGCTTTCCCGGCATTGATCGTTAATTACGCGCTTGGGATATTTTTGTGCGGAATGTCATACATAGAGCGCTGTCAACACGTACAGATCAACAATCAGGTATAGGGAAGGGTAGGGCGGCTCAATCCTGGATCTTCCTCATTATCATTGCCGCGCTACAGCGCCCATAATTCGCGCCCTGTAAACATTTTAATTGACAATATTCGCGCCACTGTGAAATCATGGTCGCGCATCACCGCGCGGTCACATCACACGAGACAAGAGAAAAGGGGGAACCTCTCTCAACGCATCCAGGTTCCGGCCTTGCATCAGCCCGTCCGTCAGGAGAACCTCCGGGCCGTCAGGTCGCGGAGTATGAACCTTTGGAGGGGGATCATGGGTTACGAACTCAGCGAGCAAGAGATTCTTTCGGCGCTCAGACTGCCGGAAGAGACGGTAAAGGCATTGGACCGGAGATGCGTCCCGTCATGGCGATGAACTATCCTGAGAGACTGCCGGCATTGGTGTGGCCATGTGCCGCGATTCGTGGAGGCGTTTGAAGGCTGGACAATGCGCACTGATGGATTTCTGCTACTCCTCGAAGACCTTCTCGTGGACGCTCAGGATACTGACTTTTGCGACAAACTACACGCTATCTATGTCGGCTTGGATTACCAGCTCAAAGCTGCTCGCGATTTGATTGACTTCGGCTACACCACGTGGAAACACGACCCGATAATTCTGGAGCACTTTAAGGGGCTGCACGAGGGACGCCAAGACGGGGAGGAATCGCAGACAGCGGACTCTCATTCCCTCGACGGTGAGTTGGTCGACGCGGACGGAGACGGTAGCGGTACCATGGCGGAGATGCAGGACGAGGCCGCAGACGAGTTGACCTTTCCCGCACATTGAGGCTCGGGGAGCAGAGGCGTCAAACTGACGATACCTTCGGCCGGGACCACCACACCGACCATGAGATAGGCTCCGCATGGGGCCTCTTTTTTTTCGTTGACAACGGGGTAGGGCTGGCAATGATTTTTTTTTTGCTCAGGCGGTTGTTTTCTTTGACAGAGAAGCCTATCATGGAATATGGGATGCGATAGTAGGAGGAAGCGGTGACGCATTTCGACGAAGAAAAGGCCCTGGCAACGATGCTGTACCTCGCATCGAAGCGGGGGCAGATCAACTTCTATGCGCTCGTCAAGACTGTGTACTTCGCCGACAAACGACATCTTCAGCGGTGGGGGCGCACGATCACAGGTGACCGTTATGTGCGAATGGTATACGGCCCCGTGCCGTCGGCTGTTTACGACATGCTCAAGTCGGTCCGGGGCGACAGGGATTGGCGAAACGACCTGAGCCCGTACATGAAAATCGAAGGAAACATCGTTGCTCCCCTTGCACAGCCCGACCTCGACCAATTTTCCGAGTCGGAGCTGGAAGTCCTGGACGAAGCATTCAACGAGTATGGGCACATGAACTTCGGTGAGTTGAAAGCCGCCTCTCACGATGCTGCATATAACAAGTCGGACGCTTTTTATATGGACGAGGAAGACCTTGCGGAAGATGATCCCGACCTAATCGCCTACATGAAGCAACGATCAGAGGACGAGAGGCACTTTGAAGCTTGGTGACGCATTCCCTCCCGATCTCCGCAAGGCCACCATCATATCCAATCTGAGAAAGGGGCTTGTCAGCCGGGATTTCCGGGAAGAGATCTCCCACCCGAAGATAAAAATATTCATTCTTGCAGGCTTGGACCTACGCAGAATGGATGCCAAACTTGTCTTGATCAACTCTGAGATCGTCAAATTCGCGCAAAATCGACCGGCACTGAGAGAGCGCCACATTGAAATCGGGCAGGCCGAATACTCCTTCCTGAGACATACTTCGTACATTGACTGCACTTACGTCGTCACTACGCCCTTTCGGAAACTCACAAACAGACTCCTGAGCGGCAAGGCGGAAATCCTGGGCCATCTGTCAGAGCCCCATCTTGAGCGTCTCGTCGAGGAGGTGGAGCGTGCCTCCACGGTGAGGGGACGCGACAAAGAGGTTATTACTCAATCGCTTTGCGTGTACTCTGACTACGTGCCGGCCGACGAATGAATCCCAGTCCTTATCCAATCCAGGGGTACGCTTCTGTCGGTGTTCCCCCTGGCCGCGGTCCTTCAGGGTCAGGCTCTCCCCAACCGGGGACCATCTCCCGGAGACGCCAGTTGAGTGGGATGTTCACATCCGGGAAACGGAGCTTGCCGTAATCGTTGATCACTGGCGGGCCGAACTGCTGTCGCATCTCCGGCTCGTGACTCAGCGGCGCCCGCATGGGGGACAACATGTGCTGCATTTCCAGGAGTCTGTCGAGGAAATCGCCTCGGTTCATCTCGCTCCAATGCGGTTCACCGAACTGCTCGTACGGATCCCCCCAGTTGATTCCGCCACGGTCCGCCCGTTTCTGAATGGTAGGTAGCCATTCGCCGGGCGGCCGCCTGCGTGCACCCCACGCATATTGCTGGAAGTACGGGGAATAATTCATGGTCCCCCCACGTATCATGGTTGCCCCCGTGATGCCGGCCCCGGAGGCTCTGGCGCTCATATGATACCACAGCAGCGGCGCGGCAACCCCTATCTTAATTTGTTCATGCTGCTGAATGTTGACAAGATCCAGGCCTGCCAGAGTCTTTGCCCCGACAGGGAGGGATCGTCTCCGACTCCCCGGTGGGGACAATAAATTCGTGCCCAATCAATCCATCGCACAGTATGGGCAGGTACTGAACCTGTAATGGAATCCCGCTCCGCAGGTGTCGCAAATCCGCAGTTCCCTCATTCGTGGGATCTCTTGGCCTACAAGAAGAAGATTCACTCGTTCAGTGACAAGCGCCGTTCGCAACTTCAGCAAATCACGGCAATAGCGGCCCACGAGATAACCGAGCACAAGATGGTTTGGATACCGCAGTTGAACAGGCTCCAGGTAACGCTTGAGCTGCGAAAGAGCACTCACGCCCACGGTCCGCCTTTTCAATTCCACAATGTGGGCGGTATTCTCGGTTATGAAGGCCAAATCAGAGCGTCCATTGCACTCCGGCAACTCTCCTTGCCTGACACAGATGTTGATGTCTCCAAACTCTCTCGCTTCCCGAAATTTCCGACCCCACAAGTGAGAGCTTACGAGATTCGGGAAATTCACCAGCAATTGCTCAAAATGTTTCTCTAAGGGGGTCATCAGAATTTCGCTCGTACCAGCTCTCCTGCTTTGAGGATTTTTGCTGCTATGCGCTCGTGGACCGATCTTTTTCCGGCAGGTATCTTGAGAGAAACTGCCTTTGCGAATGCTTTCACCCCATCTCCATCAGGGTACCGCTCCTGCAAGAGCGTCACTACTCGGTTGAAATCAGGTTCATGTAGCAGCTTGCGATAAAGGGCGTTGGCCTCTTCGGCCTGTCTTGTGGCGGGGTTGTTATTGAAGTCTTCCTCGAATTCTGCGCGCGCCTTCTCCAATCCATTCAGAGAGTTGGGTCTGGCGGACCAATATCGGTAAGCAAGGTACGTTGTCAAGAATGCGAGTCGTGTGCTCCCTCCCGGCAGAGCTTGAACAAGATCCTTGTCGGAAAGGACCGCACATTTCTTCTCGAAATAGTCGACGGAGAAGAACGCCTTTCGATCTTTGTCCCTGTCTATGAATGCCTTGATTTGAGCGGTAATTCCGTGGCCCTTGACTATAGCGATGTCTGCTTTCGTGGGAACCCGAGGCTCTGTGTAGTACGGGTCGAGCACACCCAAGAGCTTATCCAACGCTTTCGTCGGAGTCTGCCATACCTTGTCAGGGACAGGCGCAAACGGTTTCCCGCCCAACATTTCTTCCAGGGACTTGAGTTTTTGCTGAAAGATATCGAAAGCTGTCATTGCCGGCTCCCAATGGCGGTCAGAAAGGCTTGGGTAAATGCTTTGACATCGTTGTACGCTTGACTTCCCGGTGCGTAAAAACAGAGCGGGCGTCCCTCTTGCACAGCCTCTGCATTGACAACGTACTTCTTCATTGGCTGGTCAGCAAATACTGAGGTTGCACTGTCTACGAGAAAATGATCCTCGTTGCGCAAGTCAGCGATAATCTGATCGATCTTTGTCAGACCGTCTTTATGATCAATCACGTTCCACTCGAATCTAGTGATTGCAATACCCATGATTACTGGACCATGACTGAGTCGTCCGCTTTCAATCAGTGGCGCGAGGGTTATCTCCATTTGCCGAATCATCTGTTTGAGCCCACTCGTGGAAAGCGTGTCAGGAATGCTTGGTATCAGCATGAAGTCAGAATGACAGAGTGCGTTGCAGGTTCCAAAGTAGAGATTGGGTGGGCAGTCAATGAGCACGTAATCGAACTTATCTTTGAGCAACCGAGCGCTTTTGGCGAAGAAGAAATACTCATCTCCGTCCTTGTACGTGCCGTCGATGCGTCGCTTAAGGTAAGTCTTCAAAATTTCTTGTTCGAGTTTCAACATTTGAAGGCTCGCCGGACAGAGATAGAGCTTGGGGAGGTAAGTGCCGGCGGTATCTACAAACGGTCGAATGAAGATGTCGTCCGTCCATCCCTTATAGAACAGCTCCGCTGACGTCTTCTTGAAAGACCCTTCCGCGTTGAGGTCGCTCCATCGCTCAGGCCCGAGTAACCAGATGCTCGAATTGGCTTGCGGGTCCAGGTCCAGAACCAGGACTTTCTTGTCATGCTCTTTGGCGAGGCACGCCGCTAGGTTTACTGTGAGGGTAGTCTTGCCCACTCCTCCCTTGAAATTCACCAGACTGATCACCTTGCCGACCATCGTCTCTCCCCCGTGACATTCGGCTTTGGAGCAGTGCCGTTACTTGTTGCAATCGGAGTATTGAGTATAGAGCAACTTCGCGCCAGTTGTCGAGGTGAATCAAGCGCCTCTTCGTGGAGATGGAATGTGTCCGGGCGAAATACCTGCTCAGAATTGCGCTGGTGAGAGAAGGCCCCTAGGGACCCGACAGATAAATAAATAACCGATGGGGGCCGTTCCCCCCTCCCTCCCCGATGGGGGGGTGGTGGTGCTGCGTAATTTTTTCGCACTTCGTTTCGGCAGGTGAGTATCACTTACCTCACGGTTACCTCACATTACCCACCTTCCGAAGCCAGCGTCGGAACTTCTTCGCTATGGGCTGCTCGCTGAACATGCAAATGAGGATCAGGCCGTCGAGGGTGAAGACACGCTCTTTGCGCGGGGGTTCATGAACGGACACCCCCGTAGTCGATACGACTATTTGGGTGCAATCACTATCAAATTCGTCTTTGTGTACCTGATAGAGTTTGCTAATCGTCTCGCGTGGAGTGGCATACCCAAGGTGTCGCCCAATGTCGGTCATCGACAGCGTCAGTTTGCCGTCACCGACTGTGAAGGTGACCGGCTTGCCGTCGAAGTACTTCACCAGCTTGTCCTCTGTGCTCATTTCAACAGCTCCACCCTTTCACCCGGCCCTGACGACAAACATCGCCCTTAGCTCACCAGAAACCCGCTCACGCGATTTTTGTGATCTCGCTGGCAGAGAGGGGGGCGCGCGAATGTTCTCATTCGTCAGCGACGGCGAGAGGGGCTTTCTCGTGGATCTCCGTCTTTTCACCCGGAATGATTCGGGGCGTAGCACGATCCGAACACCTCTCGTGTTTGTCAACCGTTCGGTCGGCAAACAGTATCAGAGATAATAAGCATAATCATGATGAGGTCAATAGCCTGTTTAGTTAGGCTCCGAAAAAGTGCGCGACAGCGAGAAACTTCTTGACAAGACGGGGGTCAGATATGATAACGTTATCATATATACCGAACGCCACGGAGGAGCGGAGACATGGAACGGACAGTCGGTTACCTGAGAGTGAGCACTTCGGGACAGGCGGAGGAGGGCTTGAGCTTGGAGGCGCAGCGCCGAAAAATTGCTGCCTACTGCGATCTCTATAACCTCGAACTCGTGGAGATCATCGAGGACGCGGGACTCTCCGGTAAATCAATCTCCGGATGGCCCGGTATTCAGCGCATCGTCTCGCTTATCAATGGCCGGAAAATCGACAATCTCGTAGTGGTCCGCCTTGATCGTCTTGCCCGTAACGTCCGTGAGGCCGTGGAGCTGGCTGAACTGATGCAGAAACGCGGGATCGCCCTGCACTCCATCAGCGAGCGCCTTGACACGTCTTCGGCAACGGGACGGCTCTTCTACAACATCCTCGCGGCAATGGCGGCTTGGGAGCGGGAAATCATCGCGGAACGGACCGCCTCCGCCCTGGCCGTGAAACGGGCCGACGGTCTGCGGATTTCAGGACAGGCCCCGTACGGATTCACCTTTGGTGAGAGCGGGGCCGTGGTAGAATGTCGTGAGGAGCAGGCGACGATTCGCCGGATTCTGGACTTGCATGGTGAGGGATACTCGATCAGGCGCATTCGTCAAACCCTGGCCGTGTCCGGGCACGTCAACCGCAACGGCAATACCTTTGGAGTGAGTGAAATATGGAACATCCTCAAACGAGCAGCGTAATCGATCCTGAACTTGAGGAGCTGCGCAACCATCCCCTCATGCAGGAGATCCTTGCTGACCTGAAACGACAGGGACCGGCGCGGGCCGCGGCGCTGGACGCCATGCTTGCGGACCTGGAACAGGACGAGGCCGATGAAACGACCGATTGACCCCGCATTCGTTGCCGCTTTGCGGGAGGCCATGCAGGCCCGCCGCGTGAGCACCGGAGACCTGGCCTACGGGAAAAAACTTCCGCCCGGTTTTTGGGAGGACGTAGCCGAGAGGACAGGCTCCAAACCGGACGCTTGCCGGATGAAATTCTCGCGGAACCGGGAGAAACATATCGCGGCTTTGGAGGCATCGAGTATCACAGATGATCCGAATATCACGGATAAGAACCATGATAGGCTTAATACTTCCGAGACCGAACCTTCGGGAGGGCCTTCACCTGATAACGATGATACGCTTATCACTCACCGCGAACTCACCACAGCACTGGCCGCCCTCGAATCAAGGTTGATAACGATGATACATCAAACCCCTTCCGCGATCACTGCTCCTCAAGCCCTCCCCCCGAAACCCAAGATCCGAAAAGCAGACCGCCTCCGCCACGTCCGCGCCACGCTGGACAAATACCTCTTCGCAGCCCTGGAAAACTACGCGACACGCAACCACGGAGGGAACATCAGCTCCGCCTTAACCGCGCTCGTGTGGCGAGGGCTCGGGAAGCCGAAATTGAGTTTCGAGGAATAGCGCGCGCGTAGACCCCCAGAGAGAGGGGGGGCGTTTTCCGACCTTTCCACCGCCCGCCCGAAACTTTTTTCTGCACTGCCCCGAGGGATCACACCGGAAATCTGCTCCCAGACGAGTGCTCACGCTTTTGAACTATTTTTTCAAGAGACGGTTGACACGGCCCTGCATACAGGCTATATGTAGCATAATCGGTGATAGTCGCCGGGGAGGTGGTTTGAACATCGACCGAAAATATACAGTGCGTGAGGCCGCCAGAATCCTGCTGGTGAGCGTTCCTACGATTCAACAGTTGATGCGAGAATCAGCGTTGATCCCGCGGCATCACGCCCCTCACCGGAACCCCGCGGGCTCACGCCTCGACTGGTCGGACATAGTGTGGGCGCGCCTGTTATTCTATTCATTCCGGGTAGGGGCTCATATTTCAGACGCCAAAATGGTGACATTTCGGCTCGACGACCTCTCTGCCAATGCGCGAGCCGACCTGGAACGTCAATGGGCGCGTGAACCGGTACGACGACCGGAGGTGTTTCTCAGGGAATGTGAATTCCAGGCGTATTTGGTCATTGAAACCATGTTGGGGTTGCCTGGCCCTGGCACAACGCGGCCGCGGACCGTTTCCGATCTGCATTTCTATCCATCGGGATCATGGCCGTATCTGGCCAACTATTTGCGCACGAATACCAGTGTGGAACCGAAAACCGTAATCAGCGCATATGCGCACCACCTCGACCTGACGGAACGCCTGCGAGAATTGGAGTAATAATAATGGGTAAACCCCCGGCTCTGCCGGGGGACTCACAGAGTTTGACATTTCCGGGAGTGCTCATCTTCCGGATCCCTGGGAAGCAGCGAGAGGCACGGAAGGCAGACGATGTCTG
>Ga0172369_10002429_pt1 | contig 25659 bp, 18 predicted proteins | sample LakKiv25m_FD_114539 | JGI IMG/M metagenome (GOLD analysis project Ga0172369, IMG submission 114539) | Freshwater microbial communities from Kabuno Bay, South-Kivu, Congo - kab_022012_11.25m | ecosystem: Environmental > Aquatic > Freshwater > Lake | place: Democratic Republic of the Congo...
ATTGAATTTGATTAAGTTAGAGCCCACAAGAAAGATCAGTCAACGAGGTAAAAGAAAAGTAGCTGGTTTCGCAGATGATTTCAGAGAAGGTATATTGAAAATTTAATAAGCGATTGCCCTGCCTGGTAACCTAAAAATCTCTTAAAACCGAGTACTATTTTGTACATTACGCCCTGGCCACGATTCATTCTCTGAAATGGTTTTGTAATAAGAACTTCCCTTGGCCCGAAGTCATTGGGGACAGTAACTGCAACTACTCCACCAGGTTTCAGATATTTGGAAAACAAGAGGGTGAGCTTTTCAGGCGCAGTAAGATGTTCAATAACTTCGCTGCAAATCAGCGCATCAAATTTTGTATCCCTGAAAGTCGCGATGTCTTCCGCCCTGACTGCGATAAATTCAAGGTTTGACATCTGATAGGTGCGTTTTGCTTCAGCAATAGCATCTTTACCGATATCCATTCCGGTTACTGCGAAACCGTTTTTTGCCAGTTGGTAACTGATGTTTCCGTTACCGCAACCGATACCGAGTATCTTTCCGCCCGGCTTTATGTGGCGCTCAAGGCTTTGCTGAATAAATTTCAACCGCTTGATGTCTTCAGCACGGGAAAATTGTGTGTAGTTAGTGAACTTTTTTGTCAGCAGCCCTGCAATTTTAGAAAATTGTTTTGAAATGCCGGGCTATTGCTTTCGCGAAATTTATTGTATTACCGGTTCTCTTCCTATACAGTAATAAGTAAATCCATGGTCTTTCATTTCTTCAGGATCGTAAATGTTACGGCCATCGAAAATAACTTTGTCATTCATCAGCTTTTTAAGAATCATATAATTCGGAATCCTGAATTCACTCCACTCCGTCACCAGCAGCAAAGCATCTGCATCGAGCGTGGCTTCATACATATCCGGTGAAAATTCTATTGAATCGCCGAGCTTATGTTTCGCTTCATTCATGGCAACAGGATCATAAGCCTTTACAGTGGCACCCTGTTTCAGAAGGTTTTCAATAATGACAAGCGAAGGAGCATCACGCATATCATCAGTAGCCGGTTTAAACGACAACCCCCAAATTCCGAATTTCTTACCCATTAAGTCATTCTTAAAATGTTTCATTACCTTTTTAAAAAGTACAAGTTTCTGGTCTTCATTCACATCCTCAACCGCCTGTAGAATCCTTAACGGATATTTGCTTTCTTTAGCCGTACTGATCAATGCCTTCACATCCTTCGGAAAACAGGATCCTCCATAACCGACACCCGGATATATAAACCTGTTACCGATTCTGCTGTCGCTGCCAATTCCCTTCCGAACCATATTAATATCCGCTCCGACGATTTCGCTCAGATTAGCAATGTCGTTAATGAAGCTGATCCTGGTAGCCAGCATGGCATTGGCTGCATATTTGGTCAGTTCTGCCGAAGGAATATTCATAAAAATCAGTGGATGGCCATTAAGAAGGAAGGGTTTGTACAACCGGTTCAGCAGTTTTTCGGCCCGCTCCGACTCAGTTCCAATGACGATGCGATCCGGTTTCAGAAAATCATTAACTGCATCTCCCTCTTTCAGGAATTCGGGATTGGATGCCACATCGAACTCAGTATTTAAATTCCGGTTCGCCAGTTCTTCAGCGATCTTTGCCTTGACTTTCGGCGCTGTACCTATAGGCACGGTACTTTTGGTGACAACCAGGATATAGTCATTGATGTTTTTACCAATTTCGGAAGCAACACCTAACACATAAGAAAGATCGGCGCTTCCGTCATCATCGGGAGGAGTTCCGACTGCTATGAAAACTACCTCACATTCATTGATAATATTTTTAAGGTCAGTCGTGAAAAACAACCTTTCTTTTTCGATATTTTTTTTCACCAGCGACTCGAGGCCAGGTTCATAAATCGGGATGATCGCATTCTTCAGGTCGGTTATTTTCTTCTCGTCTATATCAACGCAGTAAACAATCGCGCCTGTTTCAGCTAGACAAGTACCGGTGACCAAACCGACATACCCGGTTCCTACAATTGCAACGTTCATTTCTTAATATTTTAAGGTAGTAAAAATAAACTTATTATTAATTAGTAGAATAAATTGGAAAAAGGAAAAGTTGTAACCAAAAGGTAACTGGTCAACAGGAGCAAATACTTGAGAATTATTCAGGTTTTAATGCCGGTTTAAAACAATCCGGTATCCTGTCAAATAAGCTTTTTAAACCTTTTCAGTATGCAGGATTGCTTGGAAGGTACGGAAAATAATTGTGATATCCTTCCAGAATGTATAGGCACCGACGTATCCATTGTTTAGCATGTTCCGTTCTTCCGGCAGCCTATTATTTACTTTATCCCTTTTTCGACTTGCCAAAGCCCTGTAAGTCCTGAAGGAACATTATATGCTGCATTCCAATGGTCACTGGTCAGCAATTCGGCTTCTTCGAATGGGATCGGGCGGTTTCCGACTATGGATATATCCCCTTTCAAAACATTTATGAGCTGGGGCAATTCATCTAAGCTTGAATTCCTTATAAAACGTCCTATCCATGTCATTCCCTGATCGTCTTTGATACCTGTAAAGGAATTTTTCTTCTCTGGATATTGTTTAATAAAATTCCGGTTTATCGTACCGTTCATCTTTTTATCTGTGTTGAAATGCATTGACCTGAATTTATAAAAATCGAAAACCTTAAACCCGGTGCCGATACATTTGGAAGCATAAAAAACAGGGCCCTTTGATTCGAGTTTGATAAGAGTTGCAATAATTATAAAAATAGGTGACAACAAAAAAAGTGCACTGCCTGCTATGATCATATCGAATATGCGTTTAGCTAATGGAATTTTACTAATAAATTCATCGGATTTAACTGGTTCCGGTTCCCGACCATCCATAAATTCTGCCAGTATTTCTACTCTTCTGCGAACCTGACGGGGTTCGACAGGAAATCTGTATATATCATTTACACCCTGGACCAACAGACGGTTATAATTTGTTTTGTCATTTGTTTCAGCAAAAAGGATAATGATGCATTTTTGAGTATCAATCACCTGTTTCAGCCAAAGGAGGTAAGGCTCTATATTGTGAGCACAGGCTGATGTTTCAAGAAAGATCAAATTTATATCTGTCAATTGGAAAAAATCAAGATTTTCAGTGCTGTCGGAGAAGACGGTGATATTAATATCTTTCAGTTCGCGGATTAAGCCTTCTGCAAAAGCAGTTTCATTGCCTATATAAACTCCATTTTTCAACTCCATAATCAGCAGTTTAATTTCTTATTAATTTGCCGAGCCTCGTTTTCAATTCTGCCGGATTAAATGGCTTGACAATATATTCATCAGCGCCCATATCAAGCAAATTAATTTTCTCATCCGTATTTTGGATGCTCGACAGCATAATAACAGGAATATTTTTAAATACTCCCGATGTTTTGATCATACTCAGGAATTTTCGTCCATCAATTTCAGGCATTTCAATGTCGGAAATAATGCCATCGGGGAGGTTACCTGCCTGGAGCCAATTAAAAGCGGTTCGTCCGTTTTCAAACGAAACAACGTTAAAGTCATGGGACAGGAACAGGATAAGCAAACTCCTGATCACCTGAGTGTCATCTACGATCAATACTGTTTTTTTCATATACAGGGAATATAAGATTGAATCCTCAATATTGAACCTCTTCTAAATTGCAATAAAGCCATTTTTACGCAGAAAACACTGCATAGTTTCCGGCTTTCTGAAATAGTATTGAGAGAGATTTTAATATTGCTGATGTTCTGTATGTCGCAATTCAAAAAACACTCCTTTTTGTGAAATGCAAAAACTTCTCTAAACCCGTATATATACTGAAACTTGACAGGTTTGCGAAAGTACCTAAGCTTCGGTATTGTTTAGTTTCAGTGATGCCGCCTTATTACTCAATTAAATTTTCGTAAACAAGGATGGCGGCGGTATAGTTTATTTTTGGTTATTAAAATCTTTCCCTGCTCCACGCACCCTGCCCCTTATTCCCCTTCTACCACACAAATCATTGAACACCCGCTTTTTTAACAATCATCTCCCACCCTTTCTTATCATTCCATAAATCCATCATTTGCTTAAATGCTTTATATTCCGAAACAGGAATATTCGTAATCGATACTTTTAGCATTTTCTTAACTGTAATCTTTTTACCTTCCTGACTGATGAATAAGACAAGCTCTCCAAAATCTGTTTTCATCTCTGTAAGTTCGATGGGATTTACAAGTTGCATTTCATTGGGGAGTTCAATGGTAAAACTGTACTGCTCATTTACCGGAAATGGAATTTCAAATGAAGTTACCCTTTGTGCACTCAAAGAACCGATATGCCAGCCATCCGATCCGTTTTTATACAGTGGCAGATTAAAGAAATAATAGTTTGCCTGGTTCCGTAATGGTTTTTTGCCCTCGATCTCATATTTGATGTTCGAACGGGTCTGAGCCGCATTAATCAATTTAAATGATTTAATATCACCGGCTGATAGTCCTCCAGCAACGAATTGTTTCACTGAGGTGCTGTCACTTTTGAGTTTGTAAAAGGGGTTTGCCCTTTCATAAATGGCTAAATCGGCAGTTCCATTAAGTTTCAGGGAATCATCCACTTTCAGTATGGCGCTCATGATGGCCATGTTTTCGAACTTTTCGTTAACGCTGGTCCTGGCCTGTTTTTCAGGATTAAGAACCAGTGTGGTTTTGCCGTTCAGGGAGTAGATAAGGTTCTGTGAACCGGATTCAACCGGCGACAGTATCATCTGTTCCAGTTCACGGGGATTCGCCTGAACCAGGAAATCAACAGACATTAAACTTCCGATATTTTCATCAAAAACCACAGTCGGTACTATTGCTATCGGTTCAGCATTGATTTTAGCGGTTCGTATCAGTGCAACCAAAAGAATACTTTTCTCCAGTGGTGTTCCTCCGTTGCTTTTCCATACATCAACCGGCGGCCGGGTGGAGAATCCGGTATATTCAAAGGGTACGGGGTAGGTGTTGATTTCGTTGGCCACAAGGTTTTGTAATTTCAAGATGAGAGTGCGGTCGTCACGGCTTTCACTCGTAATCTTTTTAACCGCTGCTTTCATGTTTTCATCAGCTTTATAATTAAAAGCCTCCTGACCGGTCAGATACTGCTGAGTTTCATTCCAGTCGATGGTGCTGAAAATCATACGGGGCAAGTGATCGTTGGATTGAGGCTGGTTCGCTTCATGTGAGTTTTCTTTGATTCCCCTGAAAACAAATCGGTATTCAGTCCCACTTGCCGACTCAATGACTTCAGGTGCAGTCCTGATATTGAAAACCTTGTAGCTGATCGTCTTACCTTTTGGGATTTTAATATTAATGATTTCTTCATTGACCGGAGAACCTGCAGTCAGGACGTCATCACCCATCAGACCCGGATAATAATCTTTATCCGTATGAATGGAATAATCCAGTTCTATGACTGCATCCAACTCCACACCGGCATGGGTTACGACCATTTCTCGCAAGTGGTTGAAGACTGAAGCGTCGGTTGCAAAAGATGGAAGTACCTCATTGAATGCATTTTCAGGTGATGAAACGATTTTACCATCTTTCTGAGTAACAACAGCCTTATTGATTTTAAGAGATTGATGCAACGGGTTGTAAACAATAAAAGTTTCTCCGTAAAGCCTGTTAAATGAATAATGGGTGAGGAGTTTCAGCTTTTTGTAATAGTGAAAGTCCACACTACCGTCGTCGTTGAGGGTATATTCCTTAATTATTTTTTCAAAAACCGCATCGGATGCCGGTTGTGCCTTAAGATTGAATCCAATGGCAATACCTATCAGGGATATTATTAAATATTTCATTTTGATTAAAGTTTTCAAGTTTTATCCGGGTTTACTTTTCAATTCTAAGGATCACAGGTTCAGCGGCTATTTTATTCTGACTTTCAACCGCTTGTTTAAAGGAACCCCAGTCTTCAGGATCATAAACTCTTTTGTTGAATTTCAGGTTTTCAGCAACAGTCAGGGAGTTTTTTTCAACCGCAAAGTTTCCCTTAAAAGAAGCGCCTGAGCCGCTCATTAAATCAGTTGAAGGCAGATATACCACCGAAACATTATAGGGCAGGGTCACTTTTTCGCTCAATTGAACAGTCCTCGAGCACCTGTCCCTGAACTGGTAATTCCGCTTTTCAATGCCGGTATCCACATACAGGTGCGACATAGCCCTTTTAAAAATGTTGGAAACAACCACAGGTGTGAAAATGATCTCCTTACCGGTGATGATAGCGAAATCAGGGATCCGGTATTTTATTTTTATTTTTAATGGCGTTGACAGATAATCATAAGGTTTTCCGTAACTCATCGAAATAATTTCTGCACGGGGATGAACGCTGATCAGTTCTTTTTCAAGGCTGGATTTCCATGCAGAGATGTCTCCGCCAGTAAACATCCTTCTGATCGCGGCATCCGACTGTCCTTCGGCATCAAGAGTAAATTCTCCTGTGAGAGTGCCGTCAGATTTTAATGTAGAAGCGCCATTAATTTTAAGATAATGATTACCGGGATCCGGGACCGGGGTAACCATCAGGTCGGCGCCTTCAGGAACTCCCATCAGGTAGTTCTGCTGCTGTTCGAGGCTCGACCATAATTCCCTTACAAATGGTACCCAGGTCGGATCGAGGAGATGATATTTTTTATCCTTAAGTTTGACAATAGTCACGCTGTGATTGAATTGGTCGGCAGGAATATAATCAATACGCGAACCGGCCATAGTCATTGCGGCGTACGATTCGAAGCCGGCAGCCCTGAGCATGGTGATCAGCATTCCGGCTTTGTCCTTGCAAACACCACAGCGATCGGAAAAGGTCATACCCCCTTTATGTAAAGTAAATCCTTCACCGCAACCCATCGAAATCCCTGAGTACCTTATGTTGTCAGCGACCCAGTGTGTCAATAAGGAAATGGAATCCATTTCATCCGATGCACCTCTTAAAATTTCATTTACTTTTTTATCAATTTCTGGAGTGGATTCGAAACTTCCATAGTCTTCGTTCACACCATAGAACCAAATAGACTTTGCCATCCAGTCGGGGCTTGTTGAAAGCAATAGCTTTGGAAATTCATCGGAAGACGCGACCATATTGGATTCATGTTCGGGTTCCGAAAAATTACTTTTTGAAAAAGTGTATATCATGTTTTCGCCGGCTGGTAAAACCGATGAGCGGACTTCACCATTATAAACTTCATATTGCAGTGTTTTGTCTTTTGGGATAAATACCTGGTAAACTTTTTCGATGACCGGATTGCTGCTCCAGAATTCAACGATATCATAAAAATGCCCACGCATAGGCGGAATGTATTTGTCATCTTCATCTGACTGTTGCAGCAAAGCATAGGTAAATCCTTTCCTGAAAAGGAAAACTTCAATGGCATCACCCGGCTCTAACCGTCCGATCTCAATCATTTTTTCGCGTGCACCCCAGTAGATCATGCGTGCAGGAGCAGGGTAATCAAACACTTTGGATATATCCAGTGAAATTTCCTCGCCGGACCTTTTAAAGACTTTTACTGCTTTGATATCAACGTAAGCCGAAAGCGGATCGTAGCCAATCTTAACTACCGCGTTTTGTTTGGCGCCTGCCGGAGTTAAAATTTTAACGAGCTTATGCATATTCACATAGCTTAATCCTGTTTCCATCACACTGACACGGGTGCTGTCGAAAATAACCAGCTCAGGTTTTCCGGTATAATCTTTTGAATCGCCCGAATTTGCAATCATTGACCTGATATCGGTACCTGCGTTGACCGAGATGGCGATAAACCCGATCAGAATAAAAATAAATGCTCTTTTCATATAAATACCTTTAATCCAAAAAATGAAGTTGGTAAAACTAAGAAAATATAAACAAATTAATTTTCAAAAGTTTTCAACACACGGTTATAATTTCGATACTATGAGTGTACATTTGTATCAGGAATTAATCAACTTAGTAACTTAATTATTTGAATTTATGAAAAAGGTAACCCTATCTTATCTGTTTTTCTTTTCTTCTTCATTATTAATCATCAGCAGTTGTGTTTCGACAAAACTTCCTGAAACCTATAAAGTTCAGCCTGAAGTTCTTGAGGCTAAAGGAGGAAATGTTGCTTTCACGGTAGAGGGAACAGTTCCTGAAAAATCATTTCATAAAATGGCCGTGGTCGAGTTTACACCTTACCTTAAAAATGCCGATGGCAATACCAAAGATCTCAATAAATTTATTTTAAAGGGAGAAAAGGCCGAAGGAGAAGGCACTGTGATCAATTCTAAAACCGGCGGAAGTTTTAAATATTCGGCTACCTTTCCCTATGAAAATGATATGAGAACATCCGAGCTATTGGTTGACGCTAAAATAATGAAGGGTAAAAAAGTTGATGAGATAAAGGATATTAAACTTGCCGACGGGATTATTGATACTTATAAAAACATCGTTCATAATGAACACTTGATATATGCTCCCTCCGGTTATGAAAAGATTACGATGTCATCCAAAAATGCAACACTTTATTTCCTTGTCAATAAATCGAACCTCGATATGAACCTTCCGCTGAATAAAAAGGAAAGCTCAAAAGCGGTGATGGCAGAACTCGATAATTTTATTTTGAAGGGATGGGAAATAAAAGATATCAGCATCAATGCATGGGCTTCCCCGGAAGGAGAAATCAGTTTCAATAATAACCTCGCTGATGAAAGGGCAACTGCAGCAAATGAATATATTGTAAAAAAACTCAAAAAGTTCAACGAGGAGAAAGCTAAAAACCTGAAAGTTGATGTAAAATCACTTGAACAGCCAATATCATTTGCCGCTAAAGGAAATGGCGAGGACTGGGATGGCTTTATGAAATCTGTAAGCCATTCTGACCTGAAGGATAAAAATCAGATATTGAATGTAATCAATTCGCAGACCGATGTAAATAAGAGGGAAGATGAAATCAGGAATATGACAGTGATTTACAAGGAGATCGAGGATCAGATATTACCGCCTTTAAGGAGAGCAGAAATTACCATCAATTGTTTTGAGCCTAAGCGCAGCGATAAAGAAATTGCAGCGATGGCTGTCCATAATCCGGATTCGCTTAAATATGACGAAATTATGCATGCGGCCACACTTACAAACGATCCACAAGCAAGATGGGATATTTATAAAAATGCCTTTACAAATAAAGACCGCGACTGGAAAGCCTATAACAATGCTGCAGCAGAAGCAATGGTTCTTGGACAATTGGGTGAGGCTGAGAATCTCCTGAACCAGGCAGCTCAACTGTCGGATAAAAACGGCAAGATTGAAAATAATACTGGTGTTCTCGAATGCAGGAAAAATCACTTTGATTTGGCTGAACAGCATTTTCTTAAAGCAAATACATTTGGTGAAAATGTCAATTATAACCTTGGAGTTGTTAATATTCAGAAGGGGGATTATTCCAAAGCCCTGAGTTATTTCAAAGAAATAAAATGTGATCAGAATTTAGCTTTGGCTCATTTGCTTTCGGGAAATATGAATGAAGCATTGATGAATCTGAAATGCTCGCCTCAAAGCCCTGAAACATTTTATATGCTTGCTGTTTATGGCTCAAGAACTAACGATCCAAAGATGGTTTTCGAATACCTTGGAAAAGCGGTTAGTGCAAATCTGTCGCTCAAAGAAAAGGCTGCCGCCGACAGGGAATTCCTAAAGTATTTCAATGAGAAGGATTTTAAAGATATTGTAAAGTAGTAAGCCTGTTCTGCGTTTCAAATAAGCCCCGGAAAGAACTTTCGGGGTTTTTTGTAGCGGATGACACCTATTTTTGATCAAACAATGTCTTTATTGCGCTCAATTACCTCAGGAAAACTTAAAGGGATCTTTGACCGTGATGAGAATAAACTATGGGATAAATTAAATTGATTATTTTGATTTACTTTTACAAACTGTAAAGATTATTTTTGTTATAAACGCAATGAAAAAAAAGGGATCACTGGTAATAATATTTTTGATGCTGTTCTTTCCCGGCTTTTGCCAGTACTTGTTTAATCCCTCTCTTGAAGGCCAGATACTGATGATTGGCCCTCCTCCTGGTTGGGAAGTCTGTATCCCAGGAAGCACACCCAATGTCCAACCGGGAAAATATGCGGTTTATTTGCCGCCTTCCGATGGTAATACTTATGTTGGTTTAATAACAAGACCTGATTTTACCTGGGAAGATATGCATTCCACGCTGGAAGTACCGCTTTCCAAAGATTCCTGTTATATATTTAAAATAGACCTGGCATTTTGGGAAAATCTTTCGTTTACTATAGTTGATCCGTGTGTACTCAGGGTATATGGAGCCAATATGGACTGCCAAAAAAATAATCTTATTTGGCAATCTCCGGCTATAGCTAACACCGAATGGCTTACCTACGAGTTTATGATTCATAACGAAAACTATGATATCAATGATTTGGTACTGGAAGCTTATTTTGTTGGCTCAGTTCCATATCATGGTTATATTTTAATGGATAACATCAGGATTACCCCGACACCTAAATTTGAACTGGGAAACGATACGACGCTCGCACTCTGTGAAAATGATTCACTGATACTTAATCCGGGTTCGGGATTTGCAGCTTACCTTTGGCAGGATGGCTCTACCGAACAAACTTATGCTGTAAACACTGAGGGACTATACTGGGTGCAGGCATTTAATGCCGAAGGATGTTCATGGACGGATTCAATTTATGTGACCATACCGGATTATGTGCCTATGGGTACTGAAATGTTCGACTCCACTATGGTTTGCGAGGGGCAGGAGGTGATTGTTATGGTTACAGTCGTCAACGGAATCCCACCTTATAATTTTGAATGGTCCGATTTGCCTGATTCGACTGGTATTGCTGTAATCACTGCCGATACCACAAGATATTATGTTGTTACTATAACCGATCACTGTGGTTATACCATACAGGATTCAATAAAACTGATAGTGAAGACAGGGCCTGATATTGATCTAGGTCCTGACACACTGATCTGTATTGACGGAGGATTTGTTTTGCATGCAGGCCCGGGATATCCAGGGTATTTATGGCAGGATGGTTCGGCTGACAGCGTTCTTTTGATAGATGAACCGGGACTTTACTGGGTAACCGTTACCAACATTTTTGGCTGTTCAACCACCGACAGCATAAATATCTCTCTATTTCCTGCTATACCACTTGATTTGGGAAATGACACCACCGCCTGCGAAGGAGATTCAGTGATACTGATCGCAGGGGAAGGATTTGTAAATTATTTCTGGCAGGATAATTCAACACAATCGGAATATATTGCAACCACGGGTGGAACCTTTTGGGTTACAGTGACTGACATCAATGGATGCACAGCCACCGATTCTATTATTATATTATTTCTCCCGCTTCCTGATATTGACCTTGGTGAGGATTTTACGCTTTGCGATGGTGAGGAACAAATCATTACACCGGGGCCCGGCTTTGTTAACTATCTCTGGCAGGATGGATCAACCGAACAGGCTTATACGGTAACCGGATCAGGAACTTATTGGGTAATAGTAAGCAATGGATGCGGGGAGGACACCGATTCGGTATTTGTGCAAGTATATCCGCTTCCCAACCCTGATCTCGGACCTGACACGACGATTTGCAGCGGCGCCAGCATTACACTCAACCCGGGCAACATGTTTATGAGCTACCTGTGGCAGGATAATTCAACTCAGCCTTTCTACGAGGTTACTACGTCCGGCAATTATTCCGTTCAAGTAGAAAATAACTTCGGATGCACGGCAACTGATGAAATCTATGTAGCTATTTCCAGTCCACAGGTAAACTTCGGACAGGACACCCATGTTTGCGAAGGTGACAGTCTTATCCTCGATGCAGGAGCCGGATTTGTATCGTACCTGTGGCAGAATAATGCAACTTCTCAAACACTGGTTATTACTTCTGCCGGCACTTATGGGGTAACTGTTCTGGATGAATTCGGATGCGAGGGAAGTGATGAAATTGAAATTGCTCTTTACCCTTATCCATCCGCAGATCTGGGTGAAGATAAGGAAATCTGTACAGGTGATACTCTTATGCTTACGGCTCCTGACGGAGATTATATTTATTACTGGAACGGACAGCCCGGTGAACAGAATTATATGGTTACAGGTTCAGGTAACTACACACTTGCTGTAGTGAATACATGCGATAGTGTAACGGATAATCTTTATGTGACAGAAGTCCCTGTTCCGGAGGTTTATCTCGGAGAGGATGAAGTACTGCTTCCGGGGCAAACCATTGAACTTGATGCCGGAGAGGGCCATGATACTTACTTTTGGCAAGACGGATCGGGCGGGCAATATTTTATTGTGACTGAGAACAACATCAACCATCTCAATCCTTATTATTATGTAGAAGTTGCCGAAGGCCTTTGCAAAAGCTCAGATACGATAATGATAGAATTACTTGAGGTTTTGGTTCCGAAAGTACTCACACCCAATGGAGATTCGGAAAACGACCTCTTTAAACCCATTAATGAGCATTGGAGCGGAATAAACAAGCACAGGATGATGGTGTTTAACCGGTGGGGACAACAGGTTTGGGAGTCGGAGGATTTCCCGTCAGGTTGGGATGGAAAGCAGAACGGTCGCTATGTAGCCGATGGAACCTATTACTGGATTCTGGATGTTTATTATGGCTCCAAAGATATTCAGCAAACCCTTAAAGGCAGCCTGACAGTATTAGGAACGGGGCAATAGTTGACATTTGCATACCTTAAGCAACTAATCAAAAAACATATTTGTCTTGATCACATTGCAAACAGGAGGTCGGAGTTTAAAATTGTTTAATTTAAAAATATCACCATTTTACAATAAATTTTACCATCATTAAAAGGAGGTCCTTATGTTCAAAAATTATTTAATAGTTTTATTCATATCCATATTAATTCCTTTCGAAATAATGGCTGAATGGGTGCCGCTCGATAAAAACAAATCGAGGGGTACTGCTCCGGAAGTAAATATACTCAGCGAAGACGACAACGGTACCGTGATCAGGATTGAAATAGCAGGATTCGAAGTGAATGATTTATTTGCAGCCAACAGAACCTATCAGGCTATAGATTTATTATCCGAGGCAATTACGTTAAATGCAGGCTTTCCTGAAATTCCATACATTGCAAAAGTACTGGCCATTCCTGACCAAAGCGGTATTTCGGTTGAGGTAATTGAAACAGGTGAAGTTCAAACTTTCGGAAACCTGTATTTACCTCCGGCACGATCAAGCTGGATCGAGGGCCAGCCGGAATCACCTTATATAGAGAATGCTGATGCCTATCAGGCTAATGAAATGTACCCGAAAGATTATGCAATGGTTGAACCTCCCGTCGTATTTCGTGATTTTCGTATTGCCCGTGTATCTGTCTTCCCGATACGCTATAATGCTGGCCATAAAGAACTTGAGGTAGTTTCGTCCATTACCATAAGAGTTAATTATGGAAAAGGTGAAGTAGTGAATCCCAAAACAACCCCTAAAAGAGCAATTACTCCTTCTTTTGGTAAACTTTATCGCAGCTTCATTTTTAATTATCAGGAAACGCTGAATAAGATTTATGGAGGCAAGGAAGAGCAAAACGAGTTGATGTTATGTATTATGCCGGATGACTTCGTTGCAAGTTTTCAAATTTATGCTGACTGGAAGCGCCAGAGCGGAACTGACATTCATGTAACAAAATTCAGCGACATTGGCGCAAACGCTACCAACCCGGACATAATTAAGAACCATATCTCAGACGCCTATTTTAACTGGGAAATTCCACCTACTTATGTTTTACTTGTGGGAGATGATGGCGTTTTTCCTATAAAAATAGTTAACTATCCTGATTATTCATTTCCGAATGAAGATTATTTTGTGGAGGTCGAAGGCGATGATTATTTCCCCGAAATGATGGTCGGACGATTTACCAATGAAGGCGATTACCGGATGCAGGTGATGATCAATAAATTCCTGCTTTATGAGAAAACTCCTTACACTGCTGAGACCGCTTGGTTCAGGAAGGCAACAATGTGTGCAAACAACGAATACATTTCAGCAGTGGAAACCAAACGGTTTGTCGCCGGACTATTGCTTGATGATGGCAATTTCACTACAGTGGATACACTGATGAGTGACGGAAACTCATGGGGATATGGCTGTACGGTTGATTTAAATGATGTCCTTAGTGCCCTAAACAGTGGAAGGAGCTATTTGAATTATCGCGGTGAAGGATGGGATGACGGCTGGCATGCCACCTGCTATGAATTCTCCGTGTCGGATGTATCAGGGCTTGCCAATGGCCAGAAATTTACTTTTGTTACCAGTATTGGTTGCGGGGTTGCAATGTTTAATTCTTCCTACGGCAATTGCTTCGGCGAAGCATGGGTTGAGCTTGGTTCATTGACAAGTCCGAGAGGTGGTGTTGCTTTTATCGGACCTACTTCAAATACACACACTACCAATAATAATAAAATAGACAAAGGAATTTATGTCGGTATGTTCCAGGAAGGAATGGACACTCCGGGGCAGGCCCTGCTCCGCGGAAAACTCTATATGTATCATGTTTTCGGAAACGAGTATTATGTGGAATATCATTACAAAATTTATTGTGTTTTGGGCGATCCAAGCATACATATCTGGAAGGATGTTCCGATAGCGATTGATGTTGATCACGTTTCAGCGATATCCTTCGGATTAAATCAGCTTGAGTTTACGGTAACCAGTACTGCATCGGGACAACCGGTTCCAAATGCTGAACTTTGCCTGTCGGGAGACGACGTCTTTATTAAAGGTATCAGTGGTTCGGACGGTAAAATAGACCTCGAAATCACACCTTTGCAACTTGAAACTCTGACTGTTACTGTTCGCGGAGGTAATGTGATTCCGTATCAGGGAACCATTTCGGTTAATCAGGGACTGCAGACAGTAGAACCTACCGGAGATCCAACATTTACGGAACTCACGGGTAATATGGATGGAATAACCAATCCCAATGAGAATTTTAATGCTGTAGTGACTTTAAAAAACTGGGGAAGTCAAACGGCGAACAACGTCATGGTCACTCTTTCAACCACGACTCCCGATTTATTGCAGGTGATAACTACCACTCCGGTCAGTTTCGGTAACATTGCTCCCGGCGGAACATTTACCGGAAGCCCGCTGCAGTTTTACATTAAACCGGAGTGTCCGATAGGGCAGACAGGGACTCTGAAATTTCACATTGTCAGCGCGTCCGGTTCGTGGGATTATTTTTATAATTTCGGGATAATGGGATGTGAACTGACTTTTAAGAATTTTCTTGTGAATGACTTGGGTTTACCCGGTGAAAATTTCCGCATGGAACCAGGAGAATATGTGAGACTGATCTTTACGATTGAAAATAATGGTGTTGATGCAGCACCTGATGTTATTGGCGTTTTATCCTCCAACGATCCTTATATAACTGTGGAAGATTCGCTTGCTTCATTCGGCAATATGACAGTTGGTTCACAAGCAATAAACTTTGAGAATAATTTTGAAGTTATGGTCAGTTCTTCATGTCCGGGCCAGTATCTTGCAGATTGTTCTCTTAAGCTGTTTACTCAGAATGGAAATTATCCTTATCAAAGTATAACCAGTATTTCGCTTCCGGTTTCTCTTCGCATCCCAACTGATTATTCCGGGCCTGATACTTATGGGTATCATGCCTATTCAAGCACAGATCCGTTTTTTGATCAGTCACCCGTCTTCAATTGGTTTGAAGTGGCGGGTATTGGTACCATTATAAATGTACCTGATACAAGCGATTATACAGTAACTGTAAATTTGCCTTTCAATTTTAAATATTACGGAACTAATTACAATACTCTGAGGATCAGCACGGACGGTTGGATCGCGCCGGGAAACGGAACGCAGACCAATCCCATCAATAACATCATACCCTTTAATGATAATGTCAACAACATGGTGGCTCCCTTCTGGTCTGATCTTTTACATGCTGAGGCTCTTTCAGGTGATGTCATTTATTATAATGATGCAGCAAATCACCGTTTTATTGTTGAATGGGACAGTATCGGACATAATCTCGCTCCTATCGAGGAATACAGGGAAGTATTCCAGGTAATATTGTTGGATCCTGCGTATTATCCAACGCCAACAACTGACGGGAAAATTATTTTTCAGTATAAAGTTGTGGAAGCTCCCGAAATCATGACCATTGGCATAGAGAATCAAGCACAAAATGTAGGATTACAGTACGTATTTAATATGGCTTTCGATCCGTCAGCTTCGGAGATAACCAATAATTACGCAATCAAATTTACAACTGAACCTCCGACTGTAAATTCGATTATAACTGGTATTCCCGGTGAGGATAGCAATGGCGATCATATAGCAAGCCATGACTTTATGCTTGAGCAAAATCAACCCAATCCTTTCAGCAACTCTACTTTAATCAGCTACACCTTGCCGGTACAAAGCACAGTGAAACTCGAAATTTATAATATCAGCGGTGAACTGGTTCGGACACTTCAGGACGAAAATCAGGCTTCCGGCAGATATACGATTCAATGGGACGGTTTGAATAATTCAGGAAATCCCGCAAATTCTGGAATTTATTTCTACCGGCTCCGGACCGATAGTTTTATAAAGACAAGAAAGATGTTTATGTTGAAATAAAAGAGAACAAAGAACAGGAGGAATGTATAGTTTTTACATCTTGCTTATCATTATTGTTGTTGCTGCACTTGTTGGTTTAGTTGAGTATAAACGCCATCAAAAACGAATCTATTCCATTCCAATCCGGATACATATCAATGGAACGAGGGGTAAATCGAGCGTTACCCGGTTGATCGGAGCCGGATTGAGAGCCGGAGGGATTTCAAACATTACTAAAGTGACCGGGACTTTTCCCCGTTTGATCATTGAAGACGGTACGGAAACCTATATCCACCGTAAATCATCAGCCAATATTATTGAACAATTGTCCATTGTAAAGTTTGCAGCTTCACGAAAGGTAAAAGCCCTGGTGATGGAATGTATGGCTCTGCAACCACAATATCAAACGATTACCGAACATCACATGATCCACTCCAATATTAATGTCATGACGAATATCAGGATGGATCACACTGACGTAATGGGTCATACCTTACCCGAAATTGCTGAGACACTCGGGCGGACTATTCCTGCAAATGAGCATTTATTTACAACCGAAAATGTAATACCGGAAACCCTGAAAAAAATGGCGGACAAAAGGAATACGGTTACTCATTTTATTGAACCTGAATCAGTATCCTACGAAGAAATGAAAGGATTCAGGTATATCGAACACAGGGAAAATGTTGCTGTTGCATTAGCGGTGTGTCAGCATCTGGAAATTGACCGAAAGACAGCTTTGAAAGGTATGTACGATGCTGTTCCCGATGCCGGTGTTTTGTGGTGCCACAGGGTGGAAGCATTCAGTAAGCGCCTGGTTTTTTATAATGCATTTGCAGCTAACGATCCTGAATCCACTTTTTTGGTCTGGAAAAAAATTAAAGATGAAATAGGTTTTGAAGGTATCAGAATAGTACTTTTGAACACCCGGCAGGATCGGCTCTACCGGGCCCGTCAGTTGGCAGAAATGGCAGGTAGTAAATTAAAGGATGAAATAGACTATTTAATGTTGATCGGGCAATCGACGGATGTTGTAGAGAACATGGCGATAAATTATGGCGTACCCGGAAAAAAGATACTGAGTATTGGCTGGACAACACCTGAAAAGGTTTTTGAAAATATATTATCCGTTACAGATAAAATGTCCACAATTGTGGCTATTGGCAATATGGGAGGAATGGGCGCCGAAATAGTTGAATATTTTGAACACAGAGTTATAAAAAATGATTGAATTAGCAATTACCTTAGGATTAATTTTAAGCTTGCTTTCCTATGAAGTTTTTGGATTGGCTGCAGGAGGTATCGTTGTACCGGGTTATATAGCCTTGCAGCTTGCACATCCCGACAGGCTTGCCGGACTGGTTGGAATCAGCCTGGTAACTTATATGATAGTGAAAATTTTGGGAAATTATACTTTCCTTTATGGCCGGCGTCAGATGGTGCTTAGCCTGTTGTTGGGATGTTTGCTTGCTAATTTCTCAAGATATTTCCTGACGATCAATCTGGGAAGTACCATCCTTGAACTTCAGGCTGTTGGCTGGGTAATTCCGGGACTGATTGCTCACTGGTTCGCCAAACAGGGAATTTTTAAGACCATTAGTGTGCTGTTAGTTTCTTCGGTGCTGGTTCGGTTGATATTGATATTGTTTTTCACGGGTACATTATTACCTGAATAATATAAGAGATAATGTATAATTTCAGAGCAACATCCACCCTTGTTTTAAGTCTTTTGACTCTGTTATCGTTATTGGCATTTATTGCCGTTGAAAACAGTAAAGTGGATGTTAAACAAAAGTGGTACAATGAGAAGCTTGATGCTGCAAATCTTTCGCAGTTAGCGGCCGAATATCTGAAAAACTACCGTCTCGAAAAAGGTGTTTTTGTTGATGCCGTTAACGATCCGAATGAGACGGCATTGATTGGTCAGGAATATACGCTTATAACCACCGATCAGGGATTTATTGAAGCAAAACTTTCGGCAACAAATCCAAATTTTGCCGCTGTAGTTGTTCAGTTGTTAAATGAGGCCGGATTGGAAGAAAAAGACAATGTGGCTGTCGCTTTTTCCGGCTCGTTTCCCGGACTAAATATTTCTGTACTGGCTGCACTGGAAACCCTTAAATTAAAACCTATTATCATCACTTCGGTAGGTGCTTCAAACTTTGGCGCTAATGACCCTTACTTTACCTGGCTGGATATGGAAACCCTTTTATACAAAGCAAAAATTTTTCATCATAAATCGGTGGCCGCTTCAATAGGTGGTGGCAATGACCTGGGTCGCGGATTAAGTCCTGAAGGCCGCGAACTGATTGTAAAGGCTATAGAAAGGAATGAGGTGAAATTCATCAACGAAAAGCATCTTGAAAATAATATTGCCAAACGGTTGGAAATTTATGAGGAACAAAGCAAGGGTAAACCAATTAAAGCATACATTAATGTTGGCGGTGGACTCGCCAGCCTTGGAAATACCGTTAACGGTAAAATTATCCCTTCAGGACTGACTCAATTGTTGCCCATGAGAAACTTTCCCGTTCATGGTGTTATCATTGAAATGGCACAGAAAGGAATACCCATTATTCATCTTTTGAATATAGACCAGTTGCTTGCGAAGTATGAATTGCCGGTCAGCCCGGTTCCGCTTCCCGAACCGGGAGACGGTGGTATATTTATTCAAAAAAAATACAATATCATAGTTACATCAGTTGCGACATTCATTTTAGTTGTTATAATTGTACTGGTTTATTTAAGTGAGCGAAAGCACCATCGCCTCGGAACTGATGTAGTTCCGACAACAAAATATCAGGCCCTGAATGAGCAAAGCAGCGATGACATTCCGGTCTTGTAAATGACTCATGAAATACAGGTTGAAAATGTTTATTAGTAAATTTTTAGAAATGAAAAAGATACAGGTTATTTTGGTAATGATGATTTTCTTGTTTTCAGGCACAATGGCACAATCGCCGGTGAAATCCAAATCCCTGAAGCCAACAAATTTTCAAAAAAGAGTGACCACAGTTATTTCCGGTAAATCCAGAAATTATTATTCATTAAGTGCTGTAAATCCTTCAGTAATAACTGTTCAGGGCCCCGGGAAAATCATGGTTAATACAAGGGGGCGGTTTGAACCTGCTCAGGCAAGTAAAATTGGCTATGAAATATTATACAGTATTGATGGTGGTGTTCAGAAAAATGTCCTGTTAAGTGGTATTGACCGCTCAAAGGAAGCAACTTATGTAAACGGTGCTTTGGGAGTTCCAGGCGAGCTTAAAAATTTTGAAATTGACCTGGGGCGCGGAAACCACACGATTGAATTTAAACTAAAGGATAGCAAAATAAATGTCGCTGCCCGATACATTTTTAAACCGACAAAAGAAAAAAAACAGGAATGGATTTCATTTTCACCGCTAACACCTTCTGAAGCGGTAGAATTGATCTCAGGTGAATCAACTACAAACTACTACCGCTTTTCGGCAGCCAAACCGCTAAAAGTTACCATTATTGGTCCTAGTGAACTTCGAATTCTGACCCGTGCTGAAAATCATGTCGGCATGAAAGGAAGAATCCATTACCGGATACAGGTAAAAGAATCCAATAACGTCATCAGTACCTATCTATTGAGCAGTGATCGCTCAGAAACAGCCTTTTATAAAGAAAATAAATCCCTGATTCCCGGAAAAGCGTGTGAAGTTGATATAATTGTTCCAACCGGAAGCCACACTTATACAATCATTCCTTTGGACGAAGATAAAAATACTGTGTTGGGACGCCTCTTAATCCCGAAAAAGGATGTTAAACTGAAATAAAAATCATCGAAAATTTCATTCAAATCGCATCATTAAAACTGAAATAATGTTACTCGTTGTTATAAAATATTTAGGTCGCATGACAAAAGCCGGATTAATTGTCTTTATTGCCATCCTGCTCATTTTTAATCACAATTCAGCAGCTCAGGATAAGGAGAAGGAAAAGGAAAAGAAAAAGAAGGAAAAACATTTTGAGGCTAAGGTTGGTCTGGGATCGTTTTATGATGACAACATCTTAAAATACTCCGATAAATATCTCGAAAGGTTTATGAATAATGAAGACCAGGGACGGTTTCATATCAAAACTTATGATGACCTGGTTGTTAACCCGTCATTGAGCTTCGCCTATAACTTTACCGTATTCGGCAAGCAAAAATCAAAGATCAGCGCTGATTACAGCTTAAGCAATTATATCATTAATGATGTTAAAAACTGGCAATCCTTCAGCATCGGATATCAGCAATTCTTTTATAAAAAAGCGAGTTTCAGGTTATCCTATAGCTATATACCCGATTTTTATGTTCGCCATTTCAGGGATGCCGATTTGGTGGAATTTCTGGGTTATATACCTGAAACATTTGTACCCTACAGCTTTTCGAAGGATAATTATGGAATCTGGATTCAGAACACCTTTTTCAAAAATACCCGGGTAAGGCTTTTACTTAATTATGCATTATATTTCCATAATCAGCACTATGCAGAGTATAACTGTGAGAACTTTACCTATGGGTTTTCTGTTTTACAGAAAGTCCATAAAAAAGTAAGTGTCGAAGCCGGCTATGAATATTCAACTTCCGATGCCAAAGGTTATGACGGATACCAGCCCGGTGAAAGAAAAGGATTTTCTGATGATGCCAATGCCACTTATGAAGATGATGCATTCGCACTGTCATGTACCTGGCAACTGCCGAAAGTTTTAAAGTTAAGTCATGAAGTGGATGCCGGACTGGGATATGAACTGAGATATTATACCACTAACGACTTTATTCATACGGTTGACGGGCTCGAAATGGATGAGGAGCACGCCGGAAGGGTGGACAACAATATAAACCTGGTACTTGCGTACAATGTCCAATTGAAGAAAAATTTCGATCTCTCCCTTTTTTATAAGTATTACTGGAGGGACTCCCGGACTACTTCTGAAGTGAACAGTGAGTACGTTTCGGAAGAAAAAGATTATAGTCAAAACCAGGTAGGTCTTAAAATATCCTATACTTTAAAATTTTAAACCGAAGTGAGTAAACAAAAAATTAATTGACAATTAAAATTTAAACAGATACAGAAAATGAAAATTACGAGGATTTTTACTTTATGGCTGGCAGGCATAATATTAATTGCAGGCTGCGGAAAACCTGTTGATCCTGAAACCCTTCCTACTGAGCCTGATAATTCAGGAGGTTATAAAAGAGTGGATACCATCCCTTCATCAGGATATACACAGGAAATTGTGAAAATGGACAATTTGATTTACGTTGCACAAGGAGAAGGAGGTTTAATGATTGTTGATGTTACAAATCCGTTAAACTGGGAAACTTTATCCGTAACCACTGAAAACTTAGAAGGTTATTCTTATGAATTAGCCCTTAAAGACAGCCTGGTTTATATTGCAGCGGGTTCAAACGGAGTTTTTGTGGTTAACATTATAAATCCATCCGAACCTTATTGGATACCAATAACCCTTACGGCCAATGTAAGCGTAAAGAATGTTTACATTAAAGGTAACTTCTTATTCACTGCAGTCGGCGAGCATGGTGTCGGGATATACAATATTACAGACCCGTTTGATCCATTTTATCTGGGGAAGATTCAGACACCCGGCTTTGGTCAGGATGTTGCAGTTACTTCCGATACCAATTATTTGATTGCGGCTTGCGGCGAATTAGGGCTTTCTGTCTTCAATATCTCGGAATTCCAGCAGGGAATCAGCAGCTTTGTCGGTTCATGCGATACGCCGGGTTATGCCGAAGAAATCGAATTATCTGCTGATGAATCCTTCGCTTTTCTGGCATGTGGAACAGCAGGTTTGCAAATTATTGATATTTCTGATACCCTAAATATTCATGTTACAGGAAGCTACGACGGAGGCGGCTATGCAAAATCTCTTGAATTAAAAGGGAATCTGGTTTATATGACTGCCGAACTTAGCGGCTTGCAGGTCATCAATGTAAGCGATGTCACGAATCCCACCTTAGCCGGAACCATTGACACCGAATTTGCCATCGGCCTGAATGTGGATGATAATTATGTTTACGTTGCCGATGAAACGGAAGGGGTTTTAATTATTTCTATCCCTGACTGAAAATATCAAATGATGTTCTTTAAAGACAGACAGAAGCACATTTCATCCCAGGCAGGTAAAACTGAAATGATTAACCCACCTAAAGAAAAAGAGCGCTTTCTTTATATTGACCAGTTCCGTGGTTTGATTGTCGTTCTTATGTTGGTTGATCATTGTTCCTACTACTTTAATTCGATATGGCAACAGATTGACCCGCTTGATCCGCTTGTTGACACCTGGGGCCAATTTGCCATCCGTTATGTCAGTTACCTCTGTGCCCCTGGATTTCTGATGATGTTTGGAGCTATGGCCTGGTGGTCTTATCAACGGCGTTTGCTTAAGGGAACTCCCCGTTGGATTGCCCGATGGCAACTCATCAAGAGAGGCGTTTTTCTAATCGTTCTGCAGATGACTTGGGTGAATTCCTCCTGGGGCGGGTTCAGGGAATTTCAGCCCTGGCATATCGGGATCATTGCCTGTATCGGCATTTCGATGATACTAATGACTTTGATCATAGATTTGAATTGGATGATACGGCTTATTATCGGATTAGCCATCCTCGTTATTCACCCGTTTCTGCTTAAGATTCCGTACGATCCTGAAGCAACCTTACCCAGGATTATAATGCAAACATTCGTGGATGCAGGTGATTTTAACAAATATCCGGTTTTACCCTGGTTTGCTCTGGCGGTTTTAGGATCGGTATTGGCAAAAGGATGGCTCGAAGCCTGGAAGACAGATAAAATTCGAATTTATGCAAGCGCTGCAATAGGCGCAATTGCATTGATGATTTCCATTGTAATCAGGATGGGACGCGGATTCGGCAACATTTTCCCTTATTCCGATTTCGGATCCTATTCCTTTTACTTCGATCAGAAATATCCGCCAAGCCTGTACATGAGCCTGTGGTTTTTTGCATGGGTGCTTTTAATAATAAGCGTTTTCATCGTATTGGGTAAAGTAGCTCCGAAACTATTAGTGATTTTCAGCCTTCCGGGGAAGGTGCCGCTATTCTTTTACGGTATGCACATTGCCATCATGGGCGTCTTTGTAAAACGCCTGGGGCTGTTTTATCGTGAGGGCGGGGTTCTGGAAACTCTTATCGGAGTGGCAATTATGATGGTAATTATGCTTCCGTTATGCAAATGGTTTTATGGTGTGAAAAACCGGAGCAAAAATTTTATTATCCGTATGATTTAAAATAGGAGTTGCAGAGGAATGAAATATTTGAAACATTTGACATCATTGCTTATTCTGATGGCACTCCTGCAACTTGCAATTTCAGGATGCTCAAGTCGTGATGAAGTTCCTATTATAACCCAGGACTCAACAATTGTTTATCCGGCGAAGAAAACCGATGGCATCAATGCAAGGATAATACTTTGCAGGAATTTAAATAAAAAGACTGGCAAACGTATTGGTGCGGGAACGATATTCACACTCGGAGAAAAAGAAAACGTCCGCGCTTTCGCAGACCTTGAAAATGTTTTTAAAGAGAACAACAGGGATTTGATGTTCCACCTGGTATGGATAGGCCCGGATGGAAATTCTTTTTACGCCAAACGCATTGATCTTACAACCACTGATACCTCTTCAACAATAAACAGTTCCATCGCGATTTCACCGGATAAACGACAGCCCGGAAATTACCTCCTTCAATTATACCTTTTCAGGGAACTCATCGCTGAAAAGAGTTTCATACTCCGTCAGGAATACAAGATTACCGCCGCCGATATAGATAAAATCAGACCAGGTATAACACTTTGCAGAACCATTGACAAGGAAACAGGAGACAGGATTGGAGTGGACTCCGTATTCATTATCAGGGATAAAGCTAAAGTCAGGGCTTTTGTTGATATGGTTAATCCGGATTTTTTAGGATACCAGGAATTTAAATTTTACTTCGACTGGTCTGACTCAAACGGGATTTCATTTTACAGAAAAGACATTGATCTCCAGCCCGGTGATTCCATCTCGTCTTTAACCAGTTTTATTCTCATCTCTCCTGATGTGCAGAAACCGGGGAAATATACAGTGCGTGCATATCTCTCCGATATGCTCATTGCTGAAAAGAAATTTGAACTGCAGTATGAGGTAAGGAAGGTTGTTGCCAAACCCAAGCGAATGAAAGCTTCAATTGTATTATGCAGTTCTGTTGACAAAGAAACCGGCAAGCCAATCGTGACGGAACCCGTTTTTACCATCAGTAAAAGCGGCAAGGTCCGCGCATTCATAGAGTTGGAGAATCGTAAAGATTTTGGCGACCGGTTGCTCAAATTTCACCTTGACTGGATCGGACCGGACAAAAAGTCTTTTTACAGGAAACAGATCGAACTTAACCCCGGCGATTCAACATCCTCTGTTAACAGTTCCATTTCCATTACACCTGATAAACGACAACCGGGCAGCTGTTCTTTAAAGGTTTATCTTTTTAATGAACTGATTGCAGAAACGGATTTTGAACTTATTATGGAATAAGGACCTGCCATTTCACAAAGTGAATGAAACTGTGATACCTGGCCGCTTGGGAAACAACAATTATCAGGTTAAAAAGAAATTCAACTAAATGGCATTGCTTGCTTGTGGGTGGTAAGAGATTTGAACTCTTGACCTCTTGCGTGTGAGGCAAGCGCTCTGAACCAACTGAGCTAACCACCCTGAGGATTGAATTTACTTTCACAAAAATATATATTATTCCCAATACCTGCCATAACTATAATACCTTTCTGAAAATTATAAAAAGAACGGCATAATATAGCGCATTGTAAAAAGAAATCTGGGTATAGGGGAAATAAGGGAAATGAAGGCTACATTTTATTTTGATGTGCTGTAAGATAATTATTTCTTTTATTGGCGGATCAAAATAAACCATTGAACTTTGCCCGTAGGGCATTAATATCCATAGAAAATAATAATATGTGCAAGGAATTTCCCGTAGGGAATTAACATCCTGG
>Ga0172369_10002431_pt1 | contig 25648 bp, 19 predicted proteins | sample LakKiv25m_FD_114539 | JGI IMG/M metagenome (GOLD analysis project Ga0172369, IMG submission 114539) | Freshwater microbial communities from Kabuno Bay, South-Kivu, Congo - kab_022012_11.25m | ecosystem: Environmental > Aquatic > Freshwater > Lake | place: Democratic Republic of the Congo...
ATCATACGCTGGAATATGAACATTTCACCCTCTCAGAAATGCTATTTTTTGACCAGGTGGTTTTGTGGCATTTTCACGCCCCCTGGGAGCACCAACACATACTGGTATTAGAATACTCAAACAGGTATTCAGATACAAGTAACGATTGTCACATTTTCACATTTGTTCAGACAAGTGTAGGAAACAGAAGGTGATGTTTCCTCTTGTTATTTGTTCGCAAACTCATCCAACGCCTCTGCTGCTCGCTCTTTTTCCCTGGCTTTCGGGCTGCCATACTTCATGAAGATCAATGAGCAGAACCGGGATATCTACTGGGTATGCCGCGAAGCCCTAACGATGATCGATGTTGAATAATGGAAAAACAATAATTATGATTTATTAAATAATTGAGATTTATTTGTTTTTAACAGTAATTTATAAACCTGTGAACTAGCCAAAGACAAATATGTATAATTATTGAGCAAATTATGGATATGAGAGGTAAGTGTTGGCGCCGCATAGCTGTTTGTATTCTGCGTTATAGTTACCATTCCTGATATGGAAGTCAAAAGGTGATGGGAGGAAGCATAAATCTTATGTCGTTCCGATCGTTTACTGGAAAAATAAAACAAATTATCTTTTAAATTAGGATCAGCAGCCACCCCAAACACACCCTTAATACAGGCAGGTGTAGAAGAATATGCTTGGGAATTACTATATGCTGCCACGACAACTTGATTCTGGCGGATTATCTTTGCAATTAGAGGTCGCATCTTCATGTAATCGCTTATAAAGGATGAACCAATACTCATGTGAATAATTGGAATCCTCGAATTCAAACACCATTCCAAGGCAGTAATTAGTTTGCTACAAGAAGAGGTTAATATTTCTTTATTGAATATACGAAGACTAGTTAGGTCCAAGATCAGGTTCGTTATAGTCTTGAACATCAATTCAACAATCTCCCAGCAGAGCGTGTTAAACCAATAAATCTTTGCCATCCAAAGGACAATAATTACTGATTTTTTATAATAACTTCTTCATAACTTCGCTACATGAATTTCTCAAGATTTCACAGAATGAATTGCTGCCTGCCAAGTTAAACATCGCTACTTTGAACCGTCTTACCCCCACCCCTCTCCCAAAACTCGTCTCTTTTCCTCTGCGGACAGAACATTAGCACAAGATTCCCAGTCCACACTTACCACCCTTGTATAACGGATCTCAAACGGATGTTCCTTGGGCAACGCATCAATTACGCGTTTCGCTTCTTCCTTTTCGCCCAGCGCCATTGCTACCCAGGCATCTTCCAAAACATCCGGAATCTGGCCAAACAGGCTGTGAATGTCCTGCAAACGACTGGAGAGAAGCTCATGGACCCGGTCTTCTACCGAGTCTTTGTATCGCATGTTGTAAACCATTACCTTATCATGCAATTGACCAATACGTTGAATCCTGCCTTTACGCTGCTCCAACCGGGTGGGATTCCAGGGTAGATCGAGGTTGATCAATGTAGCCAGCCGCTGAAGATTCAATCCCTCAGAAGCTGCATCAGTGCCGAGCATGAGACGCAGTTCGCCAGTTTTCACCCTAGCTTTGATCAACTCTCGGGATGTAGGTGTCCATTTCCCTGCAAGCATGACACCGGTTGTGGTCGGTCCAGAATACAAGGCGATCGGTTCTTCGGGAAAATCCCTGGTGAGCTGTTCAGCCAGCCATTGGATCGAATCCCGGTATTGACTGAAGATGATGCAGCCAAGGTCCAACCAGCCTCTTTTTTTCAACAAATCCAAAACCACCGCATACTTGGGATCGCGTTCCTTGTTCGCTTCCAGAGCAGCGACAAATTGTTCCAGTAATGAGCGTTCATGTTCGGTTAGAGTTTTCGAGTTATGATTTTCAATCTTAGGTGTATTCTCACTAGTCGATTCGTCTTCAGGTTCATCTTCTTCTTCAGCGATCACAGCGTCATCCCAACTAATGAGCATTCGTTTGGCAGTTTCCATTCCAGAAAAGATGGAGCTACCAACCCGACGCAGCAATAATGTCTTCAGAAAACCTGCTGCTTTCATGCGCTGCCCAAGGACTTCGCAGAATTCCTCCGCTTTGGCATAAGCCTCCCGCAAATAGGGGGGCAGTAGAATGGCATCCTTATCCCCCTCACCCAATAATTCCACTTTGATCGGTTGCAACAAAGGCTCATTGGTTTCAGGGTCGATTTGATGTTCAAGTTGGTCACGGGTACGTCGAACGATGCGTCTGATGAACGGATTATGTTCGCTCATCAGGTGTGGAAATAGGGACCGCAAGCGTGCCATGTCTGGTGGTCCGAACTTTGCGAAATGGTCACCAAAGACGACCGCCTGTTCATCCGGGATCCCTAATTTGCGGCGTAGGATCTCAAAATCCTTTCCCTCACTTCTCGGTGGCAAGGGGTTGCGAGTCCATTCCCATTTTTCATATTCTTCCACTGCTCGATGTCCACTGTTCATCACTAGATCCAGTGCTTCGGGGGCATTTTGCCAGTTACTCCATTTGTCTCCCATGACTGATTCATCACCCTGACTCAATATATCCAGCAGATCCCAGGCTTCTATCGGTCGCAACTGAACGGGTGTGGCTGTTGCTAACAATAAGCTGCGTGTTTTTTTGGAGATCTCACCCATGAATCTCAAAAGATTGTTGGGATCTGCGCTCTCATTGTCTCGATTGGCACCTAAATTCCGTCGTCGGGCACGGTGCGCTTCATCCAAAATAACGCAATCATAATTTGTTCTGAGAAGTGATGCTGAAGCATCTGTCACCCGGCTGATCAACCCACTTGAAATGATCCCCACTCTGCGGGGGCACTTAAGGATAGCCTCAACAGCGTAAACCGGATATTCAATTTTTCTTTCATCCACCCAACGACGACCGTTCCACACTGCAGAGGGCATGTCAAGCAGGTCGAGCATTTCATCCTGCCATTGCCAGATAAGTGTTTTGGGGCATATGATCAGGATAGGTTTATCCCCGGTCAAAGCGATGAGTTGGGCTGCCATGGCTAATTGAACCGTTTTACCCAATCCAACCTGATCTGCTAGGACAAAACGGGCTTTTTTCATTGGTCCGCGATGGGCCTCAAAAGCCAATTTGACAAAATATTTTTGATGTTGCCAGAGTCCGAATTCTTTTCGATAAACCGGAGTTTCAATGATGGCTGAAGCCGGATCCGGTTCTGTTTTTGTGTCTTCTGGATCCCAATCCCCAATATGATGGATCACCATGCGACGGGACAATCGGTCAATATCCTGAATAACAGCATCAGCAAGTTGGATCGCTTGCGGATGACCCCAGAGTGCATCAAATTCCTCTTGAACCCAATCTACAGCTGCAGTGGAACTATCTTCCCAGACCAGTTCGTAATTGAGCTTCCAGGCAGATTTGGATTCATTAACGCTGCCTAAAAAGCATGTTTTAGATGCGTCTGCCAAGGTTATAACCCCCGCTTTCCCATGCACCAATCCAAATGCTTCATCCGGTAGGACCCGCACTTCCAATTTTCCTGACGATAGGAATTCATACAAACGTTTAAAACGGTTGTGAACAATGGGACCAGATTCGTTATCCAGAAGCACTTCAGGTGACGACCCTGTCCATGACTTCCACAAAGCAATATTGGCCGCTTTAGCGGTTTGCACATCCATAGGATGTAAATTGGAGTTACAGACCACCCGGATCTTGCCAGATATGCTATCAATCTCCTCACCAACCAGTTCCAACAGGGAAGATGAGAAGTAACCGGCAATGCGATCATACGATCGAGCCCCTCTCAGGCGTTCTGCCAGAAAGGATCGATCTAGTTTTTTACTGCGGGAGGAATAGCGGTTAATTGTATTCATAATTATTTGACTTTCAGGCAATAAAGATGTAAAATACTATTATCAAATAAAACGGTTCGACCGTTTTACCCGCCACCGGCGAAAAGGTTGCCACGTGAGGTGACCTTCTCAAGACAACTTGAGATAGCCGGGGGTGTTTTATTTAACCTTCCTGCCACATATCAACAACTTTTTTGGCAAACATCCGGTAATAAGTGGAGTTATTTTCCCATACAGACAAGCGGATGGCACCTGCCACCATGTCTGCCAACTGCAAACCATCATCATGCTTTGAATTACTTGAAACAATTTTCTTGAAAGGGCGTTCACGTTGCTCTTGTTTGCAAACGCGGGTCAAATGAATGCGCAAAGATTTCAGGAAGCTATCCGGGGCGCTGTCAAGCACCAGGATATCATTGGCAATATCCAGCTCTGAAGCCCGCAATGTAAGGCGGGTTAGCAACTCCATTTCCAGATTTGTACTGGTCAAATTACGCAATTCTGGTGGCACGTTTGATTTCAGTAGAGCAACCGCCCGTACCCTGAACAAGAAAGGTTGAACAGCTTGAAAAAACAGTTCTTTTTGTCTGTCAGTAGACCTGTAAAAATGAAATTCAAAGTCTGGCACAAGGTGTAACTCACGCCTCAAACTCGCCAGCTCAGCAATGTGCTCACGATTAGCCACCTGCACCATGGCTATAACGTAATAAGGCGAGTTCTTGGAATTGCCTATCCCCGGATCACCGGATTCGTCCACGAAGAAATATTGGGTCATCCAGTCTTGTCCTCACACATGATCATTCCTGACCGCACCAGCCAAAAGAGCCGCCCCTTGCGCATCCTTCTGCCAGTGTTCCATCGAGCCAGAATGCCGCAATGCAGCCAGGTATTCCAGCACACCGGTGATCTTCTCTCGGTTGGACCAATAGGTATCCCGCAGCTCGGTGTGCAGGTAATCCAGGCCTGCGCGGGTATCTTCATTTTTGACTGTCAACCAGACCGTAAACAGGCATTGACGCACCAGGGAATCGGAAAAACTCTCACCAGCCGATCCAAATGTTCCCAAATTCTTTTTACCAAATTCGCTGGCACTCTTCAGGCGGGTTTCATTGGCTTTGCTGCTCTCGAGCAGGTCGGTATAGGCGTTTGCGCCGAAACCGCGCGCCAGTTCCTGGTAGACCCCGCTGCGGAACTCGCCATGGCTTTCCACTTCCAGCCCCTTGATGTAAAAGCGCTCCATGGATCCCAGGGTCTTCCAAAGCTCGGCATCCAGTCCCCTGGGGATGAGATGGTCACAGGCGATCTTGACCGCCCGGCGGATGAGGGCCTCGACCGCACCGACCTCGCCAGCCTTGCGCTCCCGCAGGATCTCTTTTTCAGGGTCGATCTCCTCGATGGGCTGGCCCGTCAGCACGCGTAGCGCCGCGGCATAGGCCGCCAATTGATAATCGGCATCCCCAAAGTTGGGGTCGCTGTCATCTTCCAGGCGGGTCATGCTGTCCAGTTGCCGGCGGACTTCATCCTCCACTTGATGGCTGATCTCATCCAGAAAGACAGATTCATTTTCTATTCGTTTTCGTAAAATCAATAGAACGGTGCCCTGGACGTAATTACCTTCCTTCAGGGCGGTAGGGATTTCAGTTGAAATTGTCCAAGCGGCTGTAACACGCAACCCTGCTGCCCATAGGATCATGGTCAGGTCTGCCCACACAGATGCGTCTTGATGAGTAAACATCACCAGTTGAAAACCGTTTTCCGGCATATTACCTGTCATCTGGCGGTAGCAATCCATCATGGCTTTCCTAAAATTATGATCGTTGCCTTTTACAGCCAGGGATCGCTTGGAGTCGGAGTACCAATCTGGGAACAGGCGCTGGATCCAGCGATCATACCAGGCCAGGAAGTATTCTGAGATCTCCTCATAATTAACTGCATCTGCATAAGGTGGATCAGTGATCCAGATATCATTTTGTATTTGGATCATTCTGGCATCTTGTACATTCACTTTATGGTTTGAACCAGTTGTTGAATTCGAAATATTTGCAAACCAGGTTGTATCCAGACTAAAGACACTTCTACTGGCATAAGTGCTCAACGTGTTGAGGGCTTGATTACTAAAGGTCTGTTCGGTTTTTTCATTAGCCGCGTTTGGATTCCACCGACAGAGCTTTGAAAACCAATCCGTGCATTTTCCCAGGCTGAGCAATGCTCCTGCTAAGCCAATGGTATCGTTCCTGACCAATTCCAGTTTTTCGCTGAAGAGACCCAATATCAATAATTGCCGTGGGGTAAATAAATGATGCCAATGCGTCCAACCTCGTTCGCGTTGCAAACGAGTAGTCTCTGATCCCGGTTCAATTCTACGGGAAGGAATAAACCCTTTATACTGCCATTCGATAAATCGTTCGTTTAATAGAGTAATGATTCTTTGTTCACGCTCTTGGTCATCCGCATTTGGCGCTCGGTAATGCTTTATCGCTTTCGTCTTGCTATTTTCCCCTTCGGCAAATTCCAACCAACGGATGCAATATAACCGTTCTTGAAAAACATCCGCGGGTCGGGGAGTAAAATCGGATTTTTCCCACTGGCGCAAGTTTTGTCGGATAATATCGATGGGAGTTGATCGATCACTTCCCGGTAAATAAACACGTGAATTTCGGATAGTTCCTCCAGCAGCAGCTTCAGCCAATTCCACTTCCGAAACACCCTGATGGATCTCGATCTCAAATCGTTTATTCTCCGGGTCAGGCACCAAGTGCGCAACCGTCTTGGTCTTTTTTCCGATAATGAGGGATGGAAGAAGTGGTATCTTCCAGCCGGTTTCTGGATCGGTCACCTCAACACAATAGAGAAAACCATCGGCACGCCAACCAAGGGAATTGGTTTCAATACCCCATTCAGCAACTTGCTTTGCAACTTCATCATAAACCAATCGGCGTGCTTTCTCAACCCGGTTGGCTGCTTCTTCTCCACCACCCACTAGATTAAGGGAAGCCCAGGTTAGAAAAGCAGCCACCGGATTTAGATCCGAGCCATAAGCATCACACCCCATGCGTGCAGCTTCAAAAGGAATGGAACCCCCTCCACAGAATGCGTCTCCCACCCGCGGGTGATGTCCAAAGCGGCGTTCACCCAATTCCTGCACCAGTTCAGACAAATTGGTCACCTGGGTTCCCAGATGAGTGTTGATCTCCTTCCAGGCTGCAGCAGAAGGACCTTCGATCTGTTCAGGGCGGTCGCAGTATCCCATTTTCTCGCTGTAAGGCAGGCGTTCAAATACAAAATGCTGGAGTTCTTCTTTTTCAGACTTATCCAGATTTCGTAAAGCTTCATTTTCACTCGAATTGAAAAATCGCTTTTGAATACTGGGAGGCAATTTTTGCAGTTCATCCATCAATCGTTCTTGAGGGATATTCTTACTTTTTCGTCGTTGCAACCCTTCTTTATCCATCGTGAGGAGTTTTAAGTAGATCTCACGGTCCATTTCCGGGTCGCTTGAGGCTGGCATTAATAAACCCAACAAAGCAGCCCGCACCAAGATGAGAGGTTTGCGCCCCCACCATTTGCCTAGCCCGGTCAGTGTCTGGCTTTGTTTGGCAGTTCTTTCCCGATAGCTTTCTATGGATACTTTTGCAACCGGGAACTGGGTTTCGATGAAGCAGGGGGCTTTCGCCAGAGGAGTTTCTTTCGAAGTGGTTTCTGTCATGACGGATCTGGTTCCTCTTTAGTTGTGTCAACTGGTAATTCTGGTGAGGATGATTCTGTAAAAAGGTTCCATTCTGGTCCGGAATCAGCTCTTTTAAAGTATTCGGGCAGCATGGTCTCAGCACTGCCATGCACCGGGTTCTCGGTCAAAGCGTAGCGCACCGCCTTGCGCCAGCCGCGACTACGGTCATTAACCCCATGCCCGGTGGCGGCAGCCGTCTGAGTGTACAACCACCAGCGCTCTTCCGGCACCAGGCCGTTCCAATTGACGATGGCTGTTTGTATAAGACCTGGGTCTGCTTCTTCAATGGCCCAGGCCAACAATACCAGTTCCTTGCCCAACTCTCGCCTTACCAGGTTGGACCCAACCCGCCAGTTACCGCTCTTTTTGCCCAGTCGTTTCAGGCGCAGATTGAACTGTGAGCGCACTTCATCAGCGATGGCATCCCATTTGAGGCGAGCCAGGATGACACGGATCTGGCCATCCTGCGCAGTTCCACTGGAGACGGGGCTTGAGCCGACCTCATCATCCCAGGTGAGGTGCTCGCTGATTTTGATGGGTGCAACACTCCCACTCGGGATGTCCACCAGGAAGTGGTGACGGCTTTCTGCAGGGTCAAAACCGAAGCTATTTTTGATTAAATTATTGAGAATTTCATTCATACCGGTAGTTTTTTTCTCTTTACTCTTAGATTTAGCTGAGGGTTGTCAGGAAATTATTAACTTTGCTTCACTTCGCCAGGTTTTAAGGTCGCCTTTACTTCTTCGACCCATTCCAACATATCTTGACCCAGATCAAAATGCAGCGCTGCTGCACCCAATTGTACCTGACCACTTCCCTGTAATTTTCGCAACACAGTCAGGCACTCTTCCACCAATTCTGGCGTGATCTGTTTTTCCTGGTAAGTGTTCATTTCAATCCATTCATTGTCACCACCTTCGCCCATGATGGTCACCTTGACCCCCGAGAAGACGGCCTTATATTTTTTAGCGCGCTCGATGGTCTCATAGGTTTCTTTGGTGCTTGGCAATTCGAAGGATCGTATCCATATTGCCGGGCGCATGGGATCCACCAAAATTGGAGTGTCAACACCTCCAGAGGGAACCTGGATGCGTTCCACTTGTGATGCCACTCCATCCCTTTCGGCGTATGCCAGCACCAGCAATGTGCCGGACTTGACAACAAAAGGTCCATCATAGGATGCTCCGGCCAACTTGGGATCTGAACCATCGGTAGAGTAGCATATTGGAGCTTGCGGTGCGGCCCGCAACTCGAGCATGCGATTGGTTCCACTCTGGAAGAAACGATATTTTATGGTGATGCGGTTCTTCCAGGGAGTTGCCTCGCCAGTCTCATGCACATGGGTTGAGTCTATGACCAGGAAGGAAGCTATCATTTCCGCAGTCTTTAACTCGGAACCATCCAGTTTTGCCGAGGCTGTTGATGCGGTTGCTCCAAAATCATAATAGATCGTATCCCCGTTGACAGCCGTAACCCTTAATGTTGCTTCGCCTGTATCAGCATCCCGCGATTTCTCCTGTACTTCAGCACGGGTCTTGGGTTGGGGGAAAGGACCTTTATCTATAAAGCCGCCATTCTCACGCCAGATATCCTTTTGTATACAGGCAGCTTTCAGGTCATCCAAAGCGGAAGGCAGGTGCCATTGCCATTTAGTCAGCATGGCAGCTCGTTTTTTGATCTCGTTCCACGGCATGGATTGAATGGTGAACAAGCGCTGCTCACACTTTTTGCGGAAGGTATCGCTGGCTACATCTTCGGTGAATTTTTGCTTATCTTTCAGGAGTTCTATGATCTGCTGCTCTCCACTATACTTGTTGCCATCAAATCTCATGCTGAAATCAGCGCTGATCAAAGCAGGAGAACCCTGATCCGCAATGGGCGGGTACCAAAGTGTAGTAAAGGTTTCACGCACCGCCGAATGAAAATTGCCACGAATGCGGTCAGACAATTCCCTGGCCTGCACCATCTGTGGATCATTTTCCGGTGTCTTATCTTTTACCAATTCATCAATGATATGCTGAATGGCTTTCAAGCGTTTGCCAGTGTCGATCAATGTATCATACGTGTTCTTGGGACCGCTCAAGAAGGCAACCCGGTTCTTCCAGGTGCTTTGATCATAGTAATCCCGCACATCCTGACGCAAACCTCCCCCGGTATAGGGTTCAGTGATCACCAGGGAGACCTTATCCTGTTCCAGGTCAATCTCATCGATGGCAGGCAGAGCCAGAATATTCTGGTAACACCAACCGGTCACTGGTTTGAACAGGTTTGCAAGGTGGGTACGTAATTCCCTGACAGCCTGTTCGGGTAGATAGGCACCCACCAATGATTCAAGTTTGGCAACCAGGTTTTGTACATTTTTAAAATAAAGCTTGCCATCCCTGTCACTATGTAAATACCAGGCTGCGGTTGACAACTTCTCGAGCACCTCGGTTTTTAGCTTGGCTACATCCCGTCCGGGTTCTGCCAGGTAGGCTACCAGGGTAGGGATTTGCAAACCAATCACTGCATTGGGTACATTGGCGAGAGAAGCCATCAAAAGTAAACGACATGCATCCCGGGTATCGCGTCCACCCAGGCTCTGATCCATCACTTCAGCCACTGCCGTTCCGTCTGAGGCAATATCGTGAGCTATGGCGTTATCCAAAGTATTGTTGATCTGGCTGATCTCAGCCCGGGTTTCACGGTCATTGAAATCCAGATCGTGGGCAGAGATCAGGTAGCGTTTTTCTGCTTCCCCGGAATTCCACAAGCGCGAAGTGACAATCCTCATGATACGGATCAATCCACGGGTTTGCTGGAAACCGGCATTCTCGCGGAAGCGGGCATACAAGTCACGAATGGCCGGGTGGAAAGGATAGGAAGCCTGAATACGGCTGGCGAATTGTTCAGGTGATTCGTTGGTGATGTCCATCTGCTTGGCATCCCGAATGGCTTTGGCATAAGCCTGTGCCACTTCAGTTATGTCTTTATCAGAAGGAAGGGTTTCAAATATTCTCTTGCGTAGAATGTGATACAACTCGTCAGAGTTCATCCGCACCGGTTCGAGGCTCATAGCTGACCGATGAGTTTCGCGTTCAAAATCCCCAATGATTTCAGAAATTTGCTGGACACCGCTGGCATACGCAGCCGTTAGATCGGTGATTACCAAGCAAACCTTGGCACAAGATTCACGCCCCACTGCCACCAACAAGTTGGAAAGAGCCGTTGCAGAAACATGCGCCAAGTCTGAATTACCAATCGCCTTTGAACGTGCATTTTCAAAATAAGGCGCTAACTCATCCAGTAAGATCAATACCGTTTGACCGGAAAGCAGTGTCTCCCAGGCAGTCTGACCAGGCGCTTGAAGAGGGGAGTAAAGATCCTTGAACAATTCCTTCTTTCCCAGCTGCTCGGCAATCGAACCCCAAATTCCAAGGGGAGCATCTGATTCGCGCCCGGAAAACGCTACCACTTTGACAGTTCCCAGGTTGGAGTCGGTTTTGTATATCTTCCCCATTACTTGTTCACGATATTCCGGATGCTTTGCCAGCAATCCCAAAGTGAGCAGGTTGTGGGTCTTGCCACCACCCATCGCCTGTTTTAAACGAAAAACACCCTGCTGGGATTTTCCTTCAAGACGACGAAAACCTTGCTCAAGCAATGTTTTCATGCCTTCTGTGATAAAGTTTTCTTCAAAAAAAGACGCTGGGTCGATCTTATCGTTGTTCAGATCAGAAATATCTAAGACGGTATCCCGACGTTGGGTATCGAAAACACTTAAGCGTGGTACACATAGGGCTTTGAGACTTTGCATAGTAGGCTTCTCCTTACAAACAACATCCCCCTGAAGGGTGACATTAATTCGTTTTCTCCCTCTTTACCGATCCGGTATGTACTCAATAATCTTTTCAACCGGCACATCAAACAACTTACACAGTGATTCTAGCACATCAAACGATATTGCGGTTGCCTTCCCCTTGGATAACCTCAAAGCAGTAGCATAAGCTATATTGGCTTTACGCATCATATCCGTGGCATTCATACCACTTTGCTCAAGCAATTCTGGCACCTTAACTTTGATCACAGGCTCTCTCCTTGATGAACGAGATGAACCGGCGATCTGAGTGCGAATGCTTGACAAAAAAGGAACATATCTACTATACTAAATACAGTCTAGTGTATGCATCCTAATGCACAGATCGCCGTTTCGCAAAACGGCTCTTTCCCAACCAGGCATTGACGGACACTACCCGACGTCAATGCCATGCCTATAATACATTGTAGCTATTCGAGTGTCAATAACAAACGGATGGCTACAATGTAGGTCTGGGCTCTTACACTTAAGTAACAACAATTACTTGATACCTGATACCTCGCCGGGTTCCAGCCGCGCGAGGTATGGTTATTATTAGGACATAGAGGAATAAATTATTGGTCAATTGTTCGCCTTGTCTAAGCTTAACGTACTGGGTACATTCGGCAAACATTTTATAACCAAGGAGAAATTATGACCGACAATGTACCCTGCCAGCTCGAATCGACTGCGACTCTATCCGTTGCAGTCGAACAATTTATCGAGGCCAAGCAAGCCCAACGACTAAGCAAGAATACGCTCATCGACTATAAGCGCACTCTCCGTCGCATGAGTGAGTTTATTGATGGCGATCCTCAGATGTCGGAGATCACACCAGTGGATATCCGTAAATTCATGAATAGTCTGGACACCCTGTCAAAGAAGTCTTTGTTGAATGTTCACATCGGCCTATTATCTCTCTGGCACTGGGCTAACGATGAAGACTTATGCACCGAAAATATCATGCGCAAAGTAAATCGACCAAGACCAGAGATCCGAGCCATCCAACCTTTCTCGCGCGAGGAAGTGAACCAGATGTTTATTACTCTCGGTTATTCGGTTGAGTATTCTCGTCCAGGGAAAAAACCGTGCTCCAATAGACTCCTAAATTACCACCGTACCCGAGCAATGGTGCTTTTACTATTGGATAATGGCATCAGAGCCAGTGAGCTATGCAATATCCGATATCGTGATTTCTCAGATTCAAAAATCATGGTTTTTGGAAAAGGTTCCAAAGAACGGATGGTACCAATATCAGAAACAACTCGTGATGCAATCAATGATTATATTAAAACTGAAAGACCTGGTGATCCTATTAATAGTGATGATTACATTTTTGTCACCAAAATTGGGACGCCTCTCAACGGGGATGAGTTGTATCATTTAATAATCAAAGTGGGTAAACGAGCCAAGGTAAAAGCCTATCCTCATAAATTCAGACACACATTTGCCATCAATTTTCTTCGAAATGGCGGAAATATTTATGCATTGCAGGCGATCCTGGGTCACGCCTCCCTGGAAATGGTAAAGCGATACCTGGCTATTGCAGAAGCAGATATTGAAGCCGTTCATCTGAAGGCATCCATTGTTAATTGCTGGAATCTGGGGGAAGTCGGTATTGAATTTACTCCTTCTATTATTTGTTAGAAATAAGGAATTTATTTTGTACAGGGATTGTTTTCCCACATAAAAAAAATAATCAATCAACTTTATACTTTAATAATGCCCAGTTCATATCCTGGGCATTATTATCAACTTTTATTCGTTAATCATCTAGATCGATATCCTATTTATTCATTCCAATGTCTCTTTAGCAAAGGTCCATGAGTTCTTTCAAGAGTAATAAGGGCTGCTCGATTTGCATCTACAGCCTCATAAAAGTCTCGCGTCAGTCCTTTAATCTCATTCTCTCTGAGATACTGCAAAAGACCTTGCGCTCTGTCCAAAAAACCCTTGTGATATATAACAGTTTCATCGAATTCGTTAGGTGTTGACCTACTTACTTGAGCGTGAAGAGTTGAAAGGTAATGCCTAAAAGCTAATGATTCTGACCAGCCACTTGCTGAAGGTTGAGGGGAACTAAACAATTGTTCCGCATAAACCGATGCTGGGTCAGGCATTAATTCGGCTAAAAGTCCGAGCCTTGCACTAATATCAAGGTAAGGTAGAGTATATTCGCTTAGTGCCTGAGGACAATAATACCAAATGGCTCGGCGCTTTATCTCCTCTTCGTAAGAACTCCTAAATTTTCCCGGGAAAAATGAACGCACATTCATCCATGTTCCAGATGCAATTGCGGTTACTCCTGCACATGCCATTATGAGCTGTTGTTGATTTGAATATCCTATTATTACTTTGGCCCCTATCCTTCTTAGACCCGCAGCGAGATCAAGAGAATTTGCCATCCATTGAGGATCATTAACGAGATAAGTATTTCCTGGGTGTTCAAGAACGAGATAATATCCATATACTGATTGACTTTCTGCCAATTGAATGACAGAGTTGATTTGCTCATTGGACCGAACCGCTTCACTTGACAAGCAAATTGTTGCAATAAGCGGGATATCAGTAGTGTTCTGGGCGGCCTTTAATAAGGCAACTTGCGAATCAAGCCATAAATCCTCAACTTCTTCAGCACGCTCGCCAGGAACAATTACTTCGCAAGTGCCTATTTTATAATTGAGTGCAACTAACGCTTCCAACATCTTTTCTCGATTTGAATCATCGAATCCTTGCGTGTCATAATTCTGAGGCCAATAATTATAAGAGGTGAGCCGGTGATGATCGGATCGAGGAAGATAGAATTGTGGATCGACTAAGTTTTTTCCATTAAGAGATAATAACTCAGCACCAATTTTTTCTATTTGAATAGGTTCGAGGTCTCTTGGGCTTAATATAACTGTTCCTCCACCCCACATGCTAATAAGGTCTTTAGAAAGACCCATCATGCCAAAACCTAATTGAAGAAATAGCTCCATCTTTAATTTCCTCCTAGTAATTCATTTATTTCTAGAAACCAATTATAGGCTTCTCTACAGCTGGTTGGTCTTTGATAAGGGAATTTTTGCATAAGAGATGATATTAAATCCGCGAATGCGCTATTGACATCCCAATCCAATGTCAATCTAGGTAATTGTATTGTTTCGACCCTTCGGAGGATTTCTAACCTATCCCTTGCACCTACTATAAAAGGATTCGAACCAGAAATCGCTTCGTAAATAGTAACGCCTATAGCGAATAAATCTGCCCTCCCATCGATATCCTTTTTCCTGTTTCTGAACTGTTCTGGTGCCCCATACCCTGGAGAATGAGGCCCAGAGACAGCATCAGTAAGGGTTCTTGATTCCATATCTAATATTCGAGCAATGCCAAAATCTAATAGCCATGCTTTGCCAGTATGGTCTAACTTTATATTGTCAGGTTTGATATCCCGATGAAAGACATTTCTGGCTTCAGCCTCTACTGCCGCACATAGTAAATCGTGCGCAAGCTTGAGTACTCTCGTTTTAGCTAATGGTCCGTCTTTTAGCAAATCGGAAAGGGTTCTTCCGTCAATATAATCTTCTAAAATCCATACAAGTTGACCCAACTCAGATTCGAAAACACCAATATCGTGGATAGTTGGTACGCAACTGGGAACCCGTCTCACAGCTTCAATTTCTCTCATTAATCTCTGTTCACCGCCTGGTTTTATGAGCTTTAATACGATCTGGTTGTATTTAGGATGAGTACATATGAATACCCATTTTTGTCCGCCCTCTCCTATAAGTTTAAGATTAGATAAGTCTGAAAAATTATTTGCTAACCAATCAACATTTATACCCATCGATCTCCCCTGAGCTGTATTCCCATGCTAAATCATTAAGTAACCAAGATTGATATGATTGTGGAAGAGGATATATTTTTGCTTCAAGAAGAGGAGTATTCCACATTCTTGGTACAGACCATAATCCTATACCCAATCTTTCAGCAGAACTTCGCGCATTATCTCTCGGATATTCAGATTTTGTTACTACATATGACTCAGATGAAAATGTAGAATTTATAAGAGCTTGTTCAATCACCCTTTTTGATGTGGTTATTTTCGCTTCAAACGATATTATTCTCTTAACAGCAAACAATTCGTCAAACGGCCCTAATTCCCACCCATTATCCGACTTTACAATAACAGCTGCTTTATACAATCTCTCTAATGATTTAGATAATTCCCTTGGAAAAAATTTTGAGAGAACATCATCGGATTCAGATCCTTTACAAAAAAGATATTGAATTAATTTATAGTCAATTTTTTTTAACAACCATCTTGAATCAGGCCATTTTTTTGCTATGCCTTGATCCCAGAAAATGACAACAATATCGGGTATCGAATTCCCCAGATTGGGTTCAACAAACACTGTTCGCGTTAAACCCTTAGGAGGAATTGGTAACGAACTATTAATAAAGTCCAATACTAATTCTGCCTCTAATCCTTTCCTTGCAGGGGTTCCATGAATATAGTTCACTCCTTCCTCCAACCTTGATTTTATAACATTTACAATAGATAAGCAATATACAGAATTGAGATATCCGCTATCGTAATTAATGATAACAACGCATAATAATAGGCCACTGATAAATAATAATATAAATGGGGAATTTGACTTATCAATAATACCTAAAGGCTGTTAACCGCTAGGTTCGAGGTTCAAGTCCTCGGCGAGGAGCTACAATAGAAGCCTAAAAAGGGCTTCTTTTTTTTCGCGTATTGGCGTCTAATAACGCCAATACGCCTGATGTGGGCTTGTGGCCCACTTAGACTGTCGGCGAGGAGCTACAATAGAAGCCTAAAAAGGGCTTCTTTTTTTCGCCTATTGGCGTCTAATGACGCCAATACGCCTGATGTGGGCTTGTAGCCCACTCAGGCAGTCGGCGCAGGTGATAATGACCGGGATTGACTTCGCTCCAGGAATTGACGATCCCGATCAACGGTATTCCAAAATCAGGGTTCTGAAAACCCATAGCCCGGTAAAGGACCCGTGGATAAGCTCCATATACTCCTTTGAAGATGCCGTCTTGTGCCATTGTCATGATCCTGTCCATCGCCCAGTCGTTCTGAAGGTCAGCGCTTATGACTTAGTGATCTCATCCGAAATTAAAGTCTCTCCCTTATGATGAGCTAGAACTGCCGGGACCAATCCCTGGGCCAGCGTTCCACCACGACCTTTTTTTGAGTAAAGAATTCAACCGCATCCATGCCCTGGCCGTGCATATCTCCAAAAAAGGATTCCTTCCAGCCTGAAAACGGGAAGAAGGCCATCGGTGCAGCCACGCCAATGTTGATCCCGATATTTCCGGCGTCCACCTCGTAGCGGAACTTACGGGCGGCCGCGCCACTTGACGTGAACAGGCTGGCCTGGTTACCGTACTCGCCGCTGTTTGCCAAAGCGATGGCTTCTTCAAAGCTGTTTACATGCATCAGGCTCAGAACCGGGCCGAAAATCTCAGTTCTCGCTATCCCGCTTCCCGGTTCCACATTTGCCAGGATGGTTGGCCTCACAAATGAGCCTTTTTCGTAGCCCTTTATCACTGTCCCACGACCATCCACTGGTGCGGTAGCTCCATTATTTATACCGATCCCGATCAATTGATCGATGCGCACCATGCTGGCCTGGTTGATGACCGGACCCATCTGCACACCGGCCTCCAGACCGTAGCCCACCTTGCGGGTCAAAGCAGCGTCACAGATCATTTCCATGAACGTGTTGTGAGCCTCGCCCACGGTGACAGCCAGCGATACAGCCAGACAACGTTGACCAGCGCACCCAAAAGCGGAATCAGCGATGATCCGGGTGGCCATTTCCATCTCGGCATCCGGCATCACGATGACCGGGTTCTTCGCTCCGCCCTGAGCCTGGACCCTTTTACCATTCTCTGCAGCCCGTCGGTAGATATAACGCGCTGTGGGCGTTGAGCCAACAAAAGTGATCGCCCGAATTGCAGGGTGATCCAGGATGCCATCCACGGCCTCTTTTCCCCCGTTCACGAGGTTGATCACGCCTTTTGGCAGTCCCAATTTGTCGATCAAACGGAAGATGAGCATCATGGTCATCGGCACCCGTTCGGAAGGTTTGACCACATAGGTGTTCCCAGTCGCAAGGACATAGGGCAGGTACCAAAACGGGATCATGCCCGGGAAGTTGAACGGTGCAATGGTAGCGCAGACCCCCACCGGCTGGCGCAGCATGATCTCGTCGATCCCCGGGGCGATATCTTCGCTGATCTCGCCCTTGGCCAGCATGGGAATACCGCAGGCTACTTCCACATTCTCGATGGCGCGGCGCATCTCTGCCTTGGCTTCGTCGTAGGTCTTGCCGCACTCATTGGTGATGGTGCGTGAAATTTCATCCAGGTTGTCTTCCAGCAGGAATTTAATCTTGAACAGGTATTGCACCCTGTCCTGGGCGGGTGTCCTCCGCCAGCCGGGCAGAGCCCGAGAGGCTGCGTTCGCAGCTGCCTGAACGGAATCCAAGCCTGACATGGGTGTTTTGGCTTCCAGGACTCCCGTGGCGGGATTGACCACATCAAAATACTCTTTCACGACCGGTTCAACCCACTCGCCATCAATGTAATTCAAAATACTTTGCATTTAATAATTCTCCATTCTGAGTTATAAGTGCCTTTTGTAATGTAGACGGTTGAAATATCTTTTCCTTTCTATCATTCCACTTCGGGGACAATGTGCGGGAAGGGATGTTTTTTCGCTACACAGCAATCTCCGTCCTGGCAAAAGATTGCTTCTTCGCTGAAAAAAAATGCTCCTCGCTCAACAATTAATTCTAATCCCATTCGGAAGTTTACCAAGATGATGCAGCGGATCCTGCGCGCTCAGCCCTCATTTCGGAACTGCAGGCAATAATGGTGAAAGGTGTTGCTGACCCAGGCCGAGCCCATGCCGTATGGCGCTAGGCGCTGATTGTCCTGGCACCAGATCTTCTCGTCTTTGAGCGTGTAGACTTTACCGAGTTCACGACCCAGGTCCCAGGCCAGGGGGTAGATCTTCCCGCCTTTTTTGACGTTCTTGACCACGATGGTCAGGTAAGCTTTCGGGCGCAGACAGGGTTTGAAGCTGGCATAGACCGCCACCAGTTGTGCAACAAAGGCCTCGTAGTCGTGGATGTTACCCAGGTCAGCGGGATCGTCCGAGTAGAAGACATCCAGGTTCCCGGAGGCACGTCGCTGGGATTGGGTCCTGGCGCCTTTGGCGTGCAGCATGTCCCAGTAAGGCGGCGAGGTGAAGACGTAATCGATCTGCGGCAGTTCGCTGACCGGGACCCTGCCGGCATCCCCCGTCATGACCTGTGCCGTGGGACCGGCAGTCAGCCCGAGCGACTCCCTTTCGGCAGCAAGCACCTGGCGGGCGATGTCAGCGTATCTCGGGTTGAGTTCAATGCCCAAGCTGTCCCGACCGCTGCGCAGAGCTGCCACCAGGGTGGAACCGGTACCCGCCATCGGGTCCAGAACCATCTGCCCAGGTTTTGTAAAGAACTCAATGAACTCCTGGGCAAGGGTTTCCGGGAACTTGGCGGGATGAAGCAGCACATCCTTCCTGCGGGGCGGGGGGTTGTGGATGAACCATGATTTCTGGAATTTCAGCCAGCTTTTGGGGTCCAACTCATTCAAAATATTTCTCATGATGGCTTCATCTCTTTCCGGTTGGCTCACGGACCGGGAGGTGTGTTCAGCGGGGAGGGTGTGCTCCCAGAGGATGGTACGGCATATACGCCCAACTCTCTGAAGCTGATGGTCATCGGGTTGCCAGCCTCTGAACGGATGGAGACACCCAGACCACCCTGTGAAAAGTACTGGTCATTGACCGTGAACTGGAAGTGGTCATTCAGATAGAACCTCAGATCCCTCCCGGCGGCATAGACCGACATACGCACTTCGCCCGGCGCACCCAGAGGCGCATCCGGGCTGGGAGCCCAGTCACGGATCACAAAGGGTTTGCCGGAGACGACGCGTTCCAGGCGGACCTGTCCGCTGCAGTTGACGCTGAAGCGGTAAAAATCTGCTGCAGAGGTGACCCGGAACAGCAGGCTCATCTGGTCGAGACCGCGACACAGGCTGAGGGAGGCATTGATGGCGGCATAGAAATCGCTGATCTGTGGCTGCAGGCGCAGGCTGGAGATAGTCACCAGGTCGGTGCCTTCGGCCAGGGTCAGGGTCAGGCGGTTGTTGCTGACGATACTGCTGCCCAATGTCGAGGTCGAAGAGATCCACTTACCGGCGTCCGTGAAGATGTCACTAAAAAGAAGGGCACCTAGGTCCGGCACCACCCCGAGCGTGGGCGTGGCCTGCTGGACCGGGAATGGGGTGCGCGTATTGGTGGCCGGGAACCATTGGATGGTGGGGGTGATCGTGGAGGTGGGCAGTTCCAGGGTGGCAGTCGGGGTGGCGGTCGGGCTGACCGTGCTGCAGGCGAACAGCGCCAGGCTGGCTGCCAGCAGTGCCCCAAATCTCAGAAGGTTCTGTCCAAAAATCATGTGAGTTTAATCCCTAATACCGGTTGCATCCATCGCAGCGCAATTCATTCAAGGTGATGTAAAATAGTCCTATAGACATCATTTGAATTGTATCATCCCAAACAATGTCATTGCGAGGAACGAAGCAGTCTGCTCATTGATTCGAAAGGTTTTTGCGCTGAATAAGCGCTCCCCGCAGAGACAGAAGTGATTTCTAATTATCAGAACAAGAATTTCTGAGAATCTGTCAGGCAATCCAATTTAATTATTAGGTTCTTTCCCAGATTCGTCAAGGAGTAAAGCATGAGCGATAAACAAGTCCTGGTAACGGGTGCCTGCGGTGAGATCGGTCAAGCGCTGGTGCAGGGATTGGCGCAGCGCGGCGGATTCAAGATCATTACTTCAGACCTGGCTCCACTCCCCGAGAGCATCCAGCCCTATGTCAGTCAGCATTTCCAGGGCGACATGCTCAACAAGAGCAAGATCTTCTACGACTACGACTTCGAGGTCATCTATCATCTGGCAGCTTTCCTGTCTTCCAAGGCTGAAATCATGCCTGAGGAAGCCCACAAGGTGAATGTGGAAGGCACCATGCAGTTGCTGCTGCTGGCAGCCTACAAGTCCGAAAAGAATGGCAAAGCGGTGCAGTTCTTCTTCCCGAGCTCGATCGCGGCACACGGACTGCCGGATGCAAAAACCAAGATGGAAGCCGGCTGCATCAAGGAGGACGAGTGGCTGCGCCCGCACACCATGTACGGTGCCAACAAGCTGTACTGTGAAGACCTGGGCAATTACTTCAGCCGTTACTACGGACAACGCCACCTCGATCCACAGCCGCCGGTCATGCTGGATTTTCGCGCCCTGCGGTTCCCCGGGTTGGTGAGCGCTTTCACCCTGCCGAGCGGAGGCACGACCGACTATGGTCCCGAGATGCTACACGCTGCGGCCCAGGGCAAGCCCTATGCCTGTTTCGTGAAAGCTGACACCAGCCTGCCCTTCATGGGCATGCCGGATGCGGTCAAATCGATCTTCCTGTTGATGGATGCGCCGCGTTCTGCTATCACACAGACGGTTTACAACGTGAGCGCCTTCAGCCAGACAGCGGCTGAGTTCAGATTGCGAGCCTTGCAAGCCTTCCCCGGGACGGAGATCACCTTCGAACCGAACCTGCGCCGGCAGGGCATCGTCGATTCCTGGCCGGCCGACGTGGATGACGCCCTGGCGCGCCGTGACTGGGGCTGGAAGCCGGACTACGACATGGATGGATTCTTCAACGACTACTTCCTGCCGGAGATAAGGAAACGATACGGAAGGTAATAAAACCGGGCACAGACCATAACCCACCCTGCAAGCTGCGAAAAAATTAGCACCTGGCAGGGTTTTTTCTTTTTGAGGAATGAAGTCTTTCACGATTCTTCTGATGAATTGCCCTTTAGAATGAGATTACTGCATCTATGGAAAGATGCAACTCTTATTGACACAAGAAAGGATTGGGTTTGGGGATGAAGAGAGGCGAGACTTGCACAACAGGAACGTGGGGGGGTCAGAGTGGGAGGGCGGGAGTCCCAGCTCTCGAAGAGGGATGAGTTTTCTGGCATTGCTCACACCGTCCCAGTGTCCTTCAGGAGCACGACAAGCAAAATCCAGGGTGACAGAAGCGGGTTTGGTGCAAGAACCACCCATTTTCCTATTGCAAATAATATCAAATTGATTACAATTCAGACTATACTTGTAATAATAAATTTCATTTTCTGAGGAGGAAGAACAATGCCAGATCATATTTGCTCTGTGTGCGGGAAGCCTGCCGAGAACAAGATCAAGGAACGCTGGTTCTGCCGGGACCATTTTTCATCCGCAACACATCAGCGCCCACATGCCTGGCGCGGTTTTGTGCTGCTGATCGTGGGTTTGCTGGTCTTTGTGGGGCTGGTGTACCTGCTGGATGCGGTTTTCAAACCTGTTTTGGCAGGGTCTGCACTGGTGTGGGCTGGGATCCTGATGGCGCTGGTACCAGCGGTGGTATGGATGATCTTCTTCTACTGGCAGGACCGGATCGAGCCGGAACCGAAGGGTTACATCCTGGCAGTCTTCCTGCTAGGCGGTTTGTTAGCAGCAGCGATCGGCACACCATTGCTGGAGAGCATTTTCCACGTCTCCAAATGGCTGTATGCCGACACAGCTGCCACGATCATCGGGAGCATCCTGGTGGTGGGCTTTTCGCAGGAGTTCCTGAAATACGCAGCAGTGCGTTACAGCATCTACCGCTCGGTGGAATTTGACGAAGCCACCGATGGTGTGATCTACGCCACGGCAGCCGGTCTGGGCTATGCCACCCTGCTCAATATCCAATTCGTGGTCTCGAACGGGGGCGTGGACCTTGGCGCCAGCGTGATCCGCATGGCGGTGGTGGCCCTGGCGCATGCCAGCTTTGCCTCGATCACCGGCTACTTTTTGGGGCGCGCCAAGTTCGAGCAAAAGCCCTTCTGGTGGATGGCGCTCGGCCTGACACTTGCAGCCATAGTCAACGGGTTGTTCAACTGGCTGCGCGGGCAGGTGGTCTCAAGCAGGATCAGCCTTGGCAGCCCTTCGTCCAACCCTTGGATGGGACTCCTCCTGGCAACCTTTCTGGCTGTTTTAACCAGCGGGGTCATCCTGTGGCTGGTGCAGCGTGACATCCGTGCCGACCTGGCATCTGAAATCTAGGAGTCAGCCATGACAGAAACCACTTTAACCAAAAAAACCTTTTCCTTCGGAGACCATTTCTCCGAGTGGCTTGTGGCAGGCGTCACCCTGGTAGCCCTGCTGGCCGGCTGGTTGTACAAATCCAGTGTTGAGAACCGGAGCGTTCAGTTCGAAAACTCCGGGATCAACGCCCAGACCCCGCAGGGCTGGCACAACCTAACCCCACAGGGAGATGAGGTCCTGCATGTGAGCGATCCGCTCTCGAGCGGCTTTGGGACAACCTATATCGTTCAGCGAATCCCGGTCGAGGCTGGTTCAGTTGTCGGGCAAGCGGCCAGCCTGTTGACCCTGCAGCGCGGCCAGCAATTGACCGCCTACAGGGTGCTGGACCAGAAGCCGGTCACCGTTTACGGGCAAGCAGCTTACGAGATGAGCTACGTCTTTGTTGAATCCGACCCCAATCTGACCCACGACAAGTTTCCCAACATTGTGCACGGCCTGGACTACATCTATATGAGCGGGGACCACGTAATCGTGGTGACCTACTGGGCCGAAAAACACTCCTACGATTATGACCTCGGGCGATTTCAACGCTTCCTGAGATCCCTGAAATTTTAACGGAGGGTCAAGATGAGAACGCAAACAAATAATCGCATATGGATCATGGCTCTGGTTCTGGCGCTGGTCACCCTGGCGTGCGGCAGCCCCAATCCGCCTGTTGAAACCCAGGCTCCCCAGCCAACACCGATCAACCAGAACCAGGTCCAGCCCATCAATAACGGTTCCAGCGGAGCAAGTCGCACAGGCTTGATCGCGGCCACGGTGCAGGTCTATGGCCTGGTGACCGTGAACGGACAATTGACCCCGATCTATTCAGGCTCCGGAACGATCATCAACCCGAGCGGGATGATCCTTACCAATGCCCATGTAGCCAGCCCGGCCTCGCAAGGCGACACCCAGGATGAACCGGATGCCCTGGCAGTGGGTCTAATGGACAGGGAGGATCAGCCACCCGTGTTCCTGTATTATGCCAACGTCAAGGCGGTGGACGGCTACCTGGACCTGGCGGTGATCCAGATCACTGCGACCATGGACGGCGCGTTTGTTGACCCAAACAGCCTGAACCTGCCCTATGTGCAACTGGGCAATTCGGATGACCTGCACGTGGGCGACCACATCAACATCTTCGGGTTCCCGGGCATCGGGGGAGACACAATCACCTTCACGGATGGGAACGTCTCCGGATTCACTTCCGAGGAGGGCATCGGCGACCGGGCCTGGATCAAGACTGACGCCACCTTTGCAGGCGGAAATTCGGGTGGACTGGCTGCCAGCGATGGCGGATACATCATCGGCGTTCCGACCATTGCCAGCTCCGGTTCAGAAGGCAACATCACTGACTGCCGGGTGGTACAGGATACCAATGGGGACGGGCAGTTGAACTCGGCTGACACCTGCATCCCGATCGGCGGATTCATCAACGGTCTACGCCCGGTCAACCTGGCCCTGCCGCTCATCAAGGCAGCACAATCCGGGCAGCAGTATGCCAGTCCCTTCAGCGGCAGCAACACCCCCACGAATGCCGGAAGCGGAAGCGAAGCATTTGGTGCACTGACCTGGTACACCGGCACAGGCGGCGCTAATTGCCAGTTGGGAAACCAGGTCAATTCCTTCTCGTCCGGCATTAATTCGATGGCGGCTGCCTTCGACTTCAGCGGAATGACAGATGGCGAACCCTGGGCTGAAGAATGGACCGTCAATGGCGATGTTTTGTACAGCGCAGATTACGTCTGGAACCTGGGCCGGCAGGGCTCGACCTACAGTTGTCTTTATAATGAAACCCAGGCTATGCCGGATGGCGATTATCACGTGGAATTCTATGCCGGGCAGAACTATGACCGCCTGACCCATGGTAATGTGACCGTGGGCGGAGGCGGCAGCAATCCCAATCAGAACGTGGCACGTGGGGTGGTGACGGTTTACGGACAGGTGTATGATGCCAACAGCAACAACGTGCTGCCCAATGCTGAGATCTATGTGCTCTACCCGGGGACCAGCTATGCCGATTGGAAAGCCAATAATTTTGCTGATGCGGACATCTACTCGTTCGCCAATTCGGACAACAATGGCAATTACACCCTTCCGGACAAACTTGCGCTGAATGTGGGCTACACCTTCGTGGTGTATGTGGAGGGTTACAAGATCACCTTCGGTGATGACCTGGTCTGGACGGACCAGGACCCGGTCAATTACCAGATGGATGTTTCGATGTCCAACTGAGGCTGAAAGATGTGTTGGTTTTCGGGGTATTGGGATTGGTTATTGCAGGACTTGATGACCCCTCAACTCAACCTACGGAAATCTTAAGATAATAAAAGAAATCAGTAACGCCCGGCATTGGCCGGGCGTTACTGATCGATGGGAGATCGCCACGAGCTGGAATTTTACAGACGTTTGCGATGACTCAAGAACAGATCGCCATCGCAAATGAAATGGCACGTGCACGGGCATGCAGTGCCGAGGACCCTGGCGGGGTGAATGCCCAGGTGAGAATCGCATTATTCGAGGAGAAACTTCGTTGCTGTGCTCCTCAGCATAACGAGGTTAATTTAAATTACAACCAATTATAGACAGGATTATCCTGAAATGTTTATGCCATTGGCGACGAGATAGGCGCTGACATCCGCCGGGGAGCGCAGGCCTTCCTCCAGGAAAGCCTTATAGACAAAGTAGCCGCTGAACTGGGGCGTGCGTCCGAGGCTATTGATAATGGAGGCTTTATAACGGATGATCTGCTCACGCAGGTCGGGTGTGAGCAACATCTTGAAGCGCCGCATGACCCGGATCTTTTCATGGATGAGAGCCTCATCCAGCCACCAGATATCCACCTTCCAGAGGCGACCCCAGTCCCCCAGGTTGACGCGCAGGTTCAGGTAGAGACCTCCCGGAAGAATGGCATGCTCTTCATTCTCAAAGGTGACCCGGGTGACAATGGGATGGCTGGTCATCCGCCCGGCGGCTGTAAAGATCTTATCAATGGAGGTCATGGACACGTACAGGTCCA
>Ga0172369_10002433_pt1 | contig 25640 bp, 18 predicted proteins | sample LakKiv25m_FD_114539 | JGI IMG/M metagenome (GOLD analysis project Ga0172369, IMG submission 114539) | Freshwater microbial communities from Kabuno Bay, South-Kivu, Congo - kab_022012_11.25m | ecosystem: Environmental > Aquatic > Freshwater > Lake | place: Democratic Republic of the Congo...
CCGGCACACCCGCATCGGGCTGGGGCGTTCCCGCGTCGATAGCAGGCGATCCAGCATCACGTGGTCCCGCATCCGGCCTCGGCGGTCCGGCATCGGGCATCGGCGTGCCTGCGTCCGGTCTCGGGGGAGGCGCGCAGAGGCCCGCGATGAGGCAGTAGTTCTCTCCGCTCGCGAGCTCGCGGCAGCAGCCGCCCGGGTAGTCGCGGCAGTCCGCGTCGCGTCCGCACGCGCGCGAGCAGAACGAAACCGCGTTCGCTCCGCTCGTGTAGACGCAGGTGTCCGTGCCCAAGTTCTCGTTGCAGAAGGGCAGGGCATCGTCGCCGGTGTAGCTGCAGGGTTCTCCGGGGCCGCCCGCGAAGTCGTACGACGGCGGGCCGGCGCCGCACGCGGTCGATATCGGCGCGAGCGAGATGCTCAGCGTGTAGGGGCCGGCCTGCGGCGTGCCGGAGCGCACGTACGTGTCCGCCACGACGAAGTAGACGCCGCAGTCGACCGCCAGCGAGAGACTCGAGTCGTGCCGCGCGACGCAGTCGCCCGTGTTCATGGAGGTGTACACGTGGACGTCGACGTCCGTGGCCACGTCGTCCTGCACGGAAACCGAGAGTGTGCCCGGCCGGTCGACGACCACGCGGTAGACGAATTCCGCGCCGGACTCGTCGGTGCCGGGAGCGGCGGCGCATCGGTCGAGCAGGCGGCTGCGCGCCTGGCGCGTGTCGCGACGGTCGGTGAAGGGGAGCGAGCCGACGGGAATGGGATGGTCGGGCGTTCCGTCCGGACGCGCGGTCGGAGCGCCTCCGGTTATGCTGCGGTAGCGCACGGGCGCGAAGCCGTTCGCGTAGCTCCAGCCGCCGGTCGCGTTCACGTGTACGTTGTAGCCGATGGACTCGTAGAAGACCGGGTCGCCGCCCGCGAGCGTCTCGGTATAGAGCATGACGTGGTAGCCGGCCTGGTTGAGCGCGTCGCCGGGGAGCAGCGCCGCCGTGCCTGCCAGCGGATCCGTGACCTGGTTCAGCGTGGACGTCGAGAAGTGCCCGCTGTTCCATGCCTTGCTCACGAAGCCCGAGCAGTCCACGCCGCCGGTGCAGGACAGCACGCCGTCGCCCGGGTACGCGCCCGCGCCGGCGCCCGAGGCCATTTTCTGGTCGAACTCCCAGAGCGTCTGGAAGCCGCCCCAGTTGTACGGGAGTCCCATGTAGTCGCCGGGCAAATACCGGCTTCGATATGCCGCCGAGCACGGAGCGCGCAGGTTCGCGGCGGTGCAGCGCCAGGGGTGCGTCGCGTAGGCGCGCGCGCGCTCCAGCACTTCGTCGCGGCCGATGGGCGCCGCGAGCGTGCTCGATGCGACGCAGACGCAGGCCGCAAAGACGCGGAGGCTCATGGCGCACCTCCGGGGACACTCCACGCGACGACCCTCAGACCATTATTCTCGGGATGGATGAAAGCGAGCCGGCCGCCTCCCATCGCCAGCTCGCGCCGGGGCAGGTTCGATCCGGGATCCGGCAGCGCACGATCGAGGACGATCCGGCCCGTCGCGGCTTCCATGCACACGGCCTCGCGCCGCACGCGCAGCGGCACGGCGCCGGCCTCGTGCTCCAGCCGCAGGCACGCAACGCCTCCGCCCGCCCCGACGACGCGCGCCGCGTGTACCGTGCGGTTCAGGACGCGGCGACCGACGTCGACGGTGCGCTCGCTGCCCGCGCGCACGAGGATGACCTCGGGCCTTCCGTCGGTCCGACGCAGCACCTGGACGCCCGTCCCGTCGGCAAGGAACGCCGCGCCTTCGCGTTTCGCCGCGAATACCGACGGTTCCGAACGCGGCGCGGCCGGCGAGCCGACCGGGAAGGTTTCCTGGTATGCGGTCGCAACGAGAAGCTGGCGCTGCACGCCGAACGCGAGCGCGACGACGGGGTCGAGCGCGCGCGGGACCGGCACTTCGCGCGTCGCCCCGGCTTCCACGACGAAGACCCGCGAGCGCAGCGGGCTGAAGGTGGCGAGCGCCCTGCCGTCCGAGGAAACGGCGAGATCCTCCGCGTCCGGAGGCAGAGGGCCAGTCGACCCGGAGGGATGCAGATCGGGCCCCGAAAGACGAAGAGCGCGCTCGTTGAGTCGGTCGAGGATCCACACGTCTCCGTTGGCGTCCAGGGACACGGCCGATGGGCCCTCGGCCGGGGATTCGAATCGGGCGGCGCGCAGGCCCGCCTCATTCGGACCCGAACCCCATGCGAGGACTCGGCCGATTTCCGGGGCGGTCGGAGCGATTCCCGATGCCGCGTGCGGACGAGCGGCGGCTTCACCACTCGCGAAGAAGGCCGCCAGAAGGACTGTCGCGAATCGTCTTCCGCCAGCCATGGAACGCTCCGCCCGGACCCGCAGGCCGCGGGGCGCGGCATCCTAGGCGGAAGTGCTGGCGCCACCAAACGGAGGGCGATTGCTCACTCTTCCGGTATCGTGCGGCGCTGCCTCTCGGCCAAGGTCCTCCGCAGGGTCGGAAGCACGGCCAGGTCCTTCTCGCGACCGGCGGCTTCCTTCGCGCGGATGAGCCTTTCGAGCGTGAGGACGTGGACCTCGTGCCCGTCGACGCGTATGGTTTCCGTATCGGGAAGCAGTTCTTCGTAGTTCACGCCCGGTCCGAGAGAACCCAGCACGTCGAGCGGCCCCGCGGCCGTCAGCAGCAACTGGTGCCCCGGACCGCGAAGGTGCGACGCGTCCGGCGTGAGTTTCCGCGGATCCCCACGGTAGGTCGCGCGCAGGGTGGCGAGCGCCGCGAGGACCCGCTTGACATTCTCCGGCGTCCGCCGATGGACGACATCCACGTCGTGGGTGGTGACGGGCGCGCCCAGCAGCGCCGCAGACAGGTTCCCGACTACGATGAACTCGACGTCGTTGTCGCAGAAAGCATGGATGATCTCAGTGAACCGGACGGACACCGTTCTCCTCCCATATCCTCTGGATCTCAGTGGCGAAGTTCTCGGCTGCCCGGAGCCTCTCGTCGACCGACAGGTCCAGGAACCAGCGGATGAGCGTCAGGTCCTCGCCGGCCGCATCCTGATCGGCCGACCAGTCGAAGTCCTCCGCCTGCTCGTGCTCCGGGTCTGCCACGGGGCGCTCCATGTCCCAAGTATAGCCGCCCCCCCCGGACACACGCGCGACCGGGACTCATAGCGCCCTCCAGATCGCGTCCAGCGCCTCGCCGGCCTTCGCCTCCAGGCGCACGTCGACCTCGTCCGAGAGCGCGGTGCGGCCCGGGTTGACCTCGACCGTCAGCGAGCCGCGCCGCCGCGCGTCCAGCACCGGCCACACGATGTATGGAAAGGCCGCCGTCGTGCCGACCGCGAACACCACGTCGAAGCCCGTTTCGGTCTCGCGCCGCATCGTCGCGACCGCGTCGTTGGGGAGCATCTCGCCGAAAAGCACCACGTCGGGACGGATGATCGCATTGCAGCGGGAGCAGCGGGGCAGGGCGGACAGGTCTTCGTAGCCGTCCACGTGTGCAGTCCACTCGCACACCGTGCAGCGCAGCCGGTGCGCGTCGCCGTGGATCTCCACCAGCCGTTTCGTGCCCGCGGCGCGGTGCAGTCCGTCCACGTTCTGAGTGAAGACCCACGTGCGATCGATGCGCCCTCCCATCGCCGCCATGACCTCGTGGCCGCGTCCCGGCTTCGTGCCGCGGCAGGCCTCCTCGATGCGGCGAAGATATTTCCACGTGATTTCAGGCCGAATCGCGAACACCTCGGCCGACAGCGCCGCCTCGATGGGGATGCCGTCCTCCGTGCGGTCCGACTCGTACAGGCCGCCCACGCCGCGGTACGTCGGCAGGCCGCAGTCGGCGCTCACTCCGGCGCCGGTGAGGAACAGAATGCTGCGCGCGCCGCGCACGCGGTCGGCCACGCGTTCGACGAGCGCCGCGGGCGGCGGCATCGGCTACCTCGAATCCGCCTCGGTTTCCTTCACCGTCAGCGTCGCCGCGCCCGTGCGCGCGCGCACCGCGTGCGCGTACATGTCCGACGCCGACGCCGGCGGCACCGCGAAGCGGCCGGGAAAGCGCGCCCGCATGACCCATCCGACGACGCGCGCGCTCTCGCTCCAGGGCGCCGGGTCCTCGAAGAAGAACGTCGCCCGCTCCGCCCCCAGCGAACGGCTGCGCAGCGATGCATGCGACAGGGGCAATTCCAGCGGCTTCGCGCGGTATTCCTTGTCCTCCGTCACCGGCTCGAAGCCGGCCGGAACCGCGTCCTCGATCATCCAGTAGCCGGAGCGATCCGTTCCCGCCTTCGCGTCCACCTTCAGCTCCACGAACACGTCCTCGCCCTCGGTCACCGTCGCGTCGCCGGTCAGCGCGACCTTCGTCCCGCCGCGCAGCACGTGGTACGCGCGCTCCAGACTCATGCCCTGCGACACGGGGCGCACCGAGGCCATCGGCACGCGCACCTGAGCACGAAGCGTCGCCAGACCCTCGAACGGCTCCACCGTCACCGAGCGCGTCGCCGGATCGACCGCCGCCGCCAGCCCTCCGCCGCGCGGCTCCAGCGCGAGCGGCTTTCCGCCCGCGTTCGTGCCCGGCGGAGTCATCGCTCGCAGCTCCTTCGCGTCGCGCTCCACGAGCCACAGCGAGTGCAGCAGCGCGGTCGAACGGTCGAACGTCGACAGCGTCGTGTCGGAAAGCGCCTGCACCAGCCTCGAACGCGCATCGGCCACGTCGGCGCCGGCGCTCGACGCGGCGTGCGTCACCACGGCGGTCAGACCCACGCGCCGCAGCGGGTAGAGCCACCACGCCCGCGATTCCGGCGTCCACGAGGCCAGCTCGGCCAGGCCGTCCTTCGCGCGCGTGCCCAGCGTCGCCATCGCCGCGTGGGCATCCGCCTCGCCGCCGATGCCTGCCGCCTGCGCCGCCAGCACCGCCAGCGCCGCGCCATACGCGTCGTGCGCCTCGCGCTTGAGCATCGATCGCACCGCCGCCGCACGCTCCGTGCCCAGCAGCCGCGCCAGGACGTATTCGCGCGTCGCCTGAAGCTCCGGCGGAAGGTCCGTGCGCGAGGCCAGCCAGTCGGCCGACTCCCGCAGGCGCGCGTCATGCCGATCCACCAGGCCCGCGTCGGCGGCGTACGACAGCCCGTCGAGCGCAATCAGGGTCAACGGCGCCGACGGCGTCGAATAGCCGGAAAACCAGGTGAATCCGCCCCCTTTCACCGCGAGCGCCAGAATGCGGTGTACGCCCTGCTCGGAGCGCGAGCGCGCCTCCGCGAGCAGCGCGCGGCTCGACGGGTCGAGCTTTTCCAGCGCGCCGGCATCTTCCAGCGTGCGGTACACCGCCAGGTTCGGCACCGTCGTGGACACGAGCTGTTCGAGGCATCCCCACGGGTAGGCGAGCAACTCCCGCACGGATCCGAGCGCGGCCTCCACCGACGTCGGGCGCAGCACCAACTCGGCGCTCGCCACCTCGGCGCCGTACGGAACCGCCAGATCGAGCTTTCCGCCGCCGACCGCCCGCGCCGACACCTCCTCGAGCACGGTTGCCGGGTGCACGGGCAGATCGCGCCGATCCCGCAGCGGCTCGGCGAGCCCCGTCACCGAGAACGAAACCGAACCGCGGCCCGCACGCGACGCGCGCAGCTTCACCGGCAGCACGTTTTCGCCCGTCGCCTCCAGCTTCACCGGCACGTCGGCCCGCCCGCCGCCCAGCAGGTCGTCGGCGGAGGTCGACACCGTGACGGAAATGGCCGAGGGCGCGGCCGGCGGCGCCGCGGACGTTCCGTTCTCCGCCGCCGGGGGCGTCCCGTTCTCCGGCTTCGCCGTGCTCTCGGGCGGCACCGCGGCCACGCGCACCGAGGCGCGCGCCGTGTCGCCCTCGCGAAGGAACAACGGCAGCGCCGCGACGATGCTCACCTGACCGCGCGCCGCGAACTCCGCCGTCGACTCGCCGAAGCGGCCCGACGCGTCCGCGGCCACCGCCGTCGCCACCCAGGTCGTCTGATTCGACGGCAGCACGAACGCCACCGACGCGTGCCCGTCGGCGTCGGTGAGCACCGAGGGGTTCCAGTACGCGGTGTCGGATTCGCGCGGATCCGGCTTCTTCGTCGGGGGTTTGATCGACGCGAACCGGTGCCCCGGCAGTCGGCCGCGCAGCCCCGCCAGAAGCTCGCCGTAGCCGTAGCCCTGGAACTCCGACGACTGGAACGTCTGCACGTTGTCGCGCACGAGCGGATAGAAGAAGTCGAGCACCGGCGGGCGGAACTCGGGCTGGAGGCTGTAGATCGCCTTGTCCACGACTCCGACCGAGACCTGCGAAGCGACGCCGCGCCCCGCCGCGTCCGTCACCTGCAGGTGCAGCGTCTGAGGCCCCAGCGGCGCTGCCTCCTCCTTGCCGGGTCGCACGCGCACGCTCAGGGCTCGCGCCGACGGGATGACGCGGAACGGCGCCGTGCGCTCCTCCCACCGGCCCTCGGCCGTCGGATACGCCACCGACGCGTACACCGCGCTGCCGAAGCGGGGCTCCACGCGGAAGCGGTACACCAGCGTGCGGCCGTCCAGCGGAATCTGCGCGGTCTCGAAGATCCCCGCACCCGAGAGCGTGACCCAGATCGATCCGCGATCGTCCTGCGCGAGGCTGCGCTCGGCCGGCAGCATCGCCACGACGCGCGCCTCGTCGCCGGGTTCCAGCGGGTCGGGCGCCGCCTCCAGCGTCAGCGCCGGCACTTCCGCGACCGGCTCGCCGCCCGTGCCGGCCACGAGCATCTTCGCCTCGCCGTTCCAGACCCGTCCCTTCGCGTCGCGCAGCACGATGCGCGCCATCACCGTGCCCGCACGCGCCGACGGCACCGCGCCGCGCCAGATGCCGTCCGCGCCGGTGTGCAGGTCGTTCTTCGCCAGCAGGATTTCGCCCGCGCCGGGCGCCCGCAGCACGTACTGGACCGACCCGGACACGCCGGGCAGCAGCCGTCCGCCGGGCGTCACGGAGCGCACGGCGATGGTCGCCACCTCGCCCGTCGTCACCACGGGCGGGCGCACGGACACCGACGCCATGACGTCGGCGGGGGCGCGCACGTACGCACGCGAGACCGCGGCGGTGGCGCCCTGGTCGTCGCGCAGCCGCACCGCAAGCGAGTACTTCCACGGCAGAAGATCGTCTCCGCCCTGCGCGGCCGGCACGGCGATCTCCACGTCGGCCTCGCCCTGCGGGTCGAGGCGCGGCGCACCGGCCCAGGGGTCGTCCGACGGCGTCCTGCTGAGACGCTCGGCGACCGACGAGTACAGGCGCTCGGGCAGGCTCAGACGGTCCTGCATGGACGAGAGGCCGTCGTACGTCACGGCGCTGCCGCGCGCGCCCATGCCCGCGTCGTCGATCCACGCGGGCGACTCGAGCAGCGTGCGGTAGAGGAACACGTCGTACTCGGCGCCGGCGGCGGGACCTCCGGCGAACCGGCGCGCGCGCACGTGCGCCTTGAGCTTCGCGCCGGGTGTCACCGAGTCCTGGCCGCCGACGAGCTCGGCGTAGAAGGTCGGCTTCACGTACTGCTGCACGCGCGCCTCGGCCTGGTGGTCGTGTCCCTGGAGTTCGGCCACGAGCCGCAGCACGCCGGTGTCCAGGCCCTCGGGCACGTGGAACGACCCGGAAAACGAGCCGAAGTCGTCGATGCCGGCAGTGATGCCCGTTCCGGCCGCTCCGGCCGTCGAGACCAGACGCACGCGCACGTGGCGGTCGCGCAGGTGCAGCAGGCGCGACAGGAACGACTCGGGCTGGCGCACGATGCCGCGGAAGTGAACCTCGTCGCCGGGCCGGTAGATCGGCCGGTCCGAGTACAGGAACACGTCCGGCGTCACGGCGAGCGACGAGTGGAAGTCCGTGTCCGCGAGCGCGGTGTCGGCGCCGGTGCGCACGACGGCCAGAAGCCGCGGCTCCTGCGTCGACAGTCGCACTTCGCCGTGCGCGTCGGTCTCGCCCGCCGGACCCGGACCCGACGGCGCGAAGAGCGACACGGCCGCTTTCTCCCGCGCGAGCCCGTCGCGCCCGGCGACTCGCACCAGCACCTCGCCGTCCGTCTGCTTCACCTGCACGGCCAGGTCCGTGACGACCAGCAGCACCTGGCCCTCGACGCGTCCCTGTACGAGCTGCACGACGTAGACGCCCGCAGGCAGCGGGGCCAGCCGCACGCGGCGTTCCTGCCATCCGTAGCCGTGCGTCGCGAAGCCGGGCACCTGGAACTCGCGCTCGGAGCCGCCCAGGTCCAGGTTGAGCCATTCCGAGCGCACGGTCTCCATTCCGGCGGGCACGTCCACGAGGCGCGAGGCGGCCTCCGCGAGGTGCATCCGGCCGGCATCGGGCGGCGTCGGGGGCAGTCCGGGCGACACGCCGCGCCGGAACGGTTCGTCGGCGGCGCGCCGCAGCACCCACAGCGGGTTCGTGACGGCGTTGAGCCCGCGGGCGAGATACCGCCCGGGATTCAGGCGCACCGGCGGCTGCTCCCAGGCGCGGCGCAGGTTCGACTGCGTGCGGACGAACGCGTCCAGGTCCCGCGGCCGCAGCACGCGCAGCTCCACGGGCTCGCTCTCCTCGAATGCGACGTCCACGGCCGGCCGCTCGGTGGTGCCGAACGCGCGGGGCACGGTGAGATACAGGGGCTTGGCCGAGGCGACGGAAGCGGCGAGCATCGCGACGGCCAGAAAGGCGGCCGGGCCGCTGCGCAGACAGTCCAAGTACGTCCGCAAGCCGTCGGAGCCATGGAACAAGCTATCTCCGCCGCGGAACGAGCTTCCTCGGAATCGGAACAAGCTTCTTCTGCCGCGGAACGAGCTTCCTCGGCCGAGGAACAAGCTTGCTCCATCGCGGAACAACCTTGCTCCGTCGCGGAACAAGCTTGATCCATCGCGGAACAACCTTGCTCCGTCGCGGAACAAGCTTGATCCATCGCGGAATAACCTTGCTCCGTCGTGGAACAAGCATGTTCGACCGTGGAAGAAGCTGTCTGAGCCGCAGAACAAGCCGTCCGAGCCCTCGATCAGACCGCCCGAGCCGGTCGGACCGGCGTTCTTCCGAAAGTCGAAAGTCGAAAGCCGAAAGCCGGTTTTCACGTTCGGAACCCTCCCGGCACCAGCCGTTCGCCGTCGGCCGTTCCGAAAAGCCCGAAGAACGGCAGATCGCGCAGCGCCCGCACGGCGTCGTCGATTTCCTGCGGCATCGGCCTGCCTTCGCGTTGGGTGCCCGGCTCGGCGCGCCAGGCGTCCGACACGAGCTGCGAGAGCAGCCGCCCGGTCTGCACGGCCACGAGCAGCGAGTGCGGCGAGGTCATGCCTTTCGAGACTTCGGGCTGCGCGTCGGCCATCGAGACATAGTGGCCGTCGCACGCGGCTTGGATGCGCCGCAGATGGTCGAAGCCCGCCGTCAGCACCTCGTGCCCGCACACCTCCTTCTGGAACAGCCTCTTCTTCGGGCCGAACACGCTCTCCAGGAACGCGCGATCCGCGACCTCCCACACGAGCCCGACGTCCGAGCGGATGGACTCGTCGCCGCGCGGCGTCCACAGCAGCACGACGGTGCGCTCGCGTCCGCCTTCCGGAGCTTTGCCCTCGGCGAGTGCACGCAGCGCGGGCCCGTCCAGCTTGTCGGGCAGCCGCACGCGAGCCGCCACGACGACCGCCGTGTCCTCCGGCACGATCTTGAGCAGGTCGCCCGACAGCGCCGCGGTCGCGAGGCGTCCTCGCGCCACGGCGCCGGCGAGACCCTTCGGCACGATGCGCCCGCCCTCGAGGCCGAACTGCAGCCGCACGCTCGTGCCCAGTCCCAGCAGGCGCGTCAGCGACTGCGCCTCGCGCCCCAGACCGTCGGCGAATAGCGAAAGCTCGAAGGCGACTTCCTTCTCTGCCGTCACGGCGGGGAGCTCCGTACACAGCGCCTGCAGCACGGCGCCCGGATGGCGCGCGACGGCCAGCCTGCGGCCGTGCAGGGCGCCGTACAGCGCGTGCTCGGCGACGAGCCAGCGCGAAATCTCCATGGGCCGCCCCGGGCGCGCCTTGGTTTCGCCGGGACAGCGGTCGGCGGTGAGCGTGCCGCGTCGCGCCACGCGATCGAGCGCCGCCACAGCGCCCTGGACGATCCGATCCGAGTCTGACGCGACGAGCGCCGGCGTCTCCGTCCCCGAGCCGCCCGCGAACCACACGAGCCGCAGTGCGCTGCGCAGCAGCGTCTGCGCGGCCCAGTCGCGCAGCGTCCCCGCGAACGCGCCCATGAGATCCTCGCCGCGAGTGCCCAGGAAGCCCGCCCACGAGCCGGCGAAGCCGCGTCCCAGGGGTTCGTTCTTCACGCCTGCGAGCCATTCGTTCTCCGCGAGGAAGGTCCTCGCCGCGGCGCCGTCATGGATGTCAAGCACCGCGGCGGGACGCGCAGCCTCCTCGGGCACCGCGAGGGCCACGGGCGCGGCGGTGGGCGGCAGGTCCACTTCGGTGATCGGCGCGCCGGCGTGCGTCTGCTGCGGCGTCGGGCGGAACTCGGGCTCCGGGCGCGCGTGGAGCCATGCGGCCAGCGCGGTGCCGACGAGCAGCGCCGCGCCCAGCGCGGCCAGGAACGCACGGGAGATGCGGGGACGATTCATGGCTCTTTCATCCTTCAGTCTTCAGTCTTCAGTCTTCATCCTTCGTCCACTCCCGGTAGCGGAACCACCCGAGAAACGCGGGGTTTCCGGGCACGGGCCGCCACTCCGGCGGCGCCTCGCGCACCAGCGCCTCCAGCGTGCCGGCGCGCACGCCTTCGCCGGCGGAGCCCGGGTGGTACACGACCAGCGTGTCGCCGGCCGAGGTGCCGCGCGTGCGCACGACGATCATCAGATGCCGCACGGGTTCGGGCTCGCCCGTCGGCTGGCGGAACGCGGCGAGGTCCCCGGTGCGCAGGCCCGTGCGCCCGTCGCGCCCCAGGGGGCGGAAGCTGCGGGCGACGAGAGTCTCGGCGTCGGCGAACGCGGTCGGACGCCCCGCGTCGTCGAGCCACAGTCCGCCCGCGAGCCGACCCGGCCGCAGCCGGGCGAAGGCGCTGCGGTAGGCGTGGCGCACGAGGCCCGCGCAGTCGCGCTGCGGCGCGGGCCAGTCGGAGTCCATGGCGCGCACCTGGCGCAGCGCGGTCTCGCCGATCACGGTGCGCAGCAGCGACTCGTCCGGGGCGTCGGCCAGGGCACCGGACGCGGCGAGCGCCATGACGAGCGCCGCGAAGACGCCGGTCCCCGCGCTTTTCCGAAAGCCGAAAGCCGGAAGCCGAAAGCCGGTCATTCCCCCATCCCCGAGTCGACCTGCTTGAGAATCGCCGCGGCAACGCCGCGGAAGTCGCGCGGCCAGGGCGGTCCCGACGGCTCGGGATCCTGTCCGGGCACGTAGACCGTGGCCTTCTGCGCGTCGGCGATCGCCACCCAGGCCAGCACGCGCGTCGTGCCCGGCGTGGCGAGCGGCGCGCGCACGCGCCGGCGCAGCTCGCCCGCGGTCCCCTCGAACACGGTCAGGTCCAGCATTGCCACCGTGTGCGGCTTGTCCCCGCTGGGCCAGTAGTTCGTCGCGAACAGGTAGAGCCCCTTCTGCGGCGCCCGGTGTACGTACAGATACGGCCCGTAACCCGGCTGGTCGAAGTCGCCGTTCTGCTCGTTGAGCAGCAGCGTCCCGCCCGACGGGCTGGCCGTGTGCAGCCACCAGACGTGCTGCATCTTCGACGGGTCGAACGAGCCGTTGGGCCGCACCGTGTCGCGCGTGGGTTCGTACACGTGCAGGTCCGTGTAGACGCCGTCCATGTCGCTGGTGAGCACGGCTTTCAGGGGCACGCCGGGCACGCGCGCGTAGCCGGACGCCTGCGCCGAGCCGGTGCCGCCGCGGTTGGTGGCGGTCACGACGACGACGTTGCGGCCCGAGGCGGCCGGAAACCGCCGCGAAAAACGCCCGTCGGCGGTGCGCAGGAGATACCGATCGCCGTTGACGCTCACCTGCACGGGATCGACGGTCGGGTCGGAGACGCGCCCCTCGACGAGCAGCATCCGGTCGACGGTCCACCAGCCGGCGGGCGCGCTCAACGTCACGACGGGCGTCTGCGCGCCCTTCCCGGTCGGGATGCCGACCTCGCGGGAAGGCTTTTCCGCGGCGGCGCCCGCGGCAAGGACGATGACGGCCCATGCGAGCATCGGATCCCCTCGTCGACGGGGGGCACGCTAGCACGAAGGATGAAGGATGAAGGATGAAGGATGAAGAGGAAGGACGATGTCGTCCGTCGTTCATCCTTCCGCCTTCATCCTTCATCCTTCCGAAACGCCCCCGGGGCCAGCCGGCGCACCTCGGCGGCGAGCGCCCTTCGATCCGCGGGCAGCCCCTCGCGCCAGCACGCCGCCGCGAGCGCCCCGCGCATCTGGGCGGCGGACTGGAAGCGCCGCTCGGGCTCGCGCGCCAGGGCCCGCACCGCCAGCCGTTCCAGCGAGACGGGAATCGCCGGGTCGACGGTGCGCAGCGGCGGCGCCGGCACGTCCGCCACATGGCGCAGCGTCTCGAACTCGCTCTCCTGCTGGAACAGCGGGCGGTTCGCGAGCAGCTCCCAGAGCACGACGCCGGCGGCGAACAGGTCCGAGCGCCCGTCCAGGGGCCGGGCGCGCACCTGTTCGGGCGACATGTAGGCGGGCGTGCCGCGCAGGGCGCCCGAGGGGCCCGGCCGGGGCAGCGCCGCCGACTCCGCCACCCCGAGGTCGATGAGCTTCACGAGCCCCGCCGGGGAGGCCACGAGGTTGTGCGGGTTCACGTCGCGGTGCACGACGGGCGCGCCGCCCGGCCCCGAGTGCAGGAACGCGAGCGCGTCGAGCAGGTCGCCCAGCACGACGGCGATGGCCGACGGGTCCAGGCGCCCGCCGCGGGCGCGCGCCTCCGAGCGCAGCGCCGCGACGGTCTCGCCGCCGACCAGTTCCTGCACGATGAACCAGTCGCGTCCCGCACGGAACACGTCCACCGTGCGCACGACGTTCGGGTGGTCCAGCAGCGCCCCGAGGCGCGCCTCGCCCAGGAACATCTCCACGTGGCCGCGCTCGTCGCGGTGGACGGGCAAGAGGCGCTTGAGCACGACCTCGGCGCCGGCGGCAGGGCCGCCCCGCGCGCGCGCCCGCCAGATCTCCGCCATGCCGCCCACCGCGAGCCGGTCGAGCACTTCGTAGTCGGCAAGATCCGGAAGCAGCGCCATCCCGTCGGAGTCCTCCGGGGAGGCGCTCTGCATAGCGTGACGGGGGGCGCGCGGTCCAGTCGGGCGCGCCCGGGCCGCCTTTTCGCCCGGCGCCGCGGCTGCATCCGCGCTACAAGGACCCGCGCGCCGGCGCGCGCCGGGAAGGACGCCGCACATGGACCTCGCCTCGGGCCTCACCCCGCGTCAGATCGTCGACGAACTGGACCGCTACATCGTGGGGCAGGCGGCCGCGAAGAAGGCCGTCGCCATCGCGCTTCGCAACCGCTGGCGGCGCCAGAAGATCACGGGCGAGCTGCGCGACGAGGTGTTCCCGAAGAACATCATCATGATGGGCCCCACCGGCGTCGGAAAGACCGAGATCGCACGGCGCCTGGCGCGGCTCGCGGGAGCGCCGTTCATCAAGGTGGAGGCGAGCAAGTACACGGAGGTCGGCTACGTGGGGCGGGACGTGGACTCGATGATCCGGGACCTCGTGGACATCGGCGTCCAGATGGTGCGGGCCGAGGCGACGGCGAAGGTGCAGGAGCGCGCGCAGGAGCTGGTCGAAGACCGGCTGCTGGATCTGCTGCTGCCCCCTCCGCCGCGCGGCGCGCCGGAGGTGCCTGCGCCGGCGGCGCCGCACGCGGACACGCGCACGAAACTGCGCCGGATGCTCCGGGACAGAATGCTCGAGGACCGCCAGGTCGAGGTGGAGGTGCGCGAGAAGGCCGCGGGCACGCTGCAGGTCTTCTCCAACGCGGGCATGGAGGAGATGGGCCTGAACCTGCAGGAGATGCTGGGCGGGCGCGGGCGCACCAAGCGCCGGCGCATGAGCGTGGGCGAGGCGCGGGCCATCCTCGCCGCGGAGGAGGCCGAGCGCCTCGTGGACATGGACGCCGTTCTGAAGGAGGCCGTGGCGCGCACCGAGCAGGCCGGCATCGTGTTCATCGACGAGATCGACAAGATCGCCGGCCGCGAGAGCGGCCACGGTCCGGAGGTCTCGCGCCAGGGCGTGCAGCGCGACATTCTTCCCATCGTCGAGGGCTCCACGATCACGACGAAGTACGGTCCCGTGAAGACGGATCACATCCTGTTCATCGCGGCGGGTGCGTTCCACGTGGCGAAGGTGAGCGACCTCATCCCGGAGCTGCAGGGCCGCTTCCCCATCCGCGTGGAGCTGGAGTCGCTGGGGCGCGCGGACCTGGAGCGCATTCTGCGCGAGCCGAAGAACTCGCTGGTGCGCCAGTACGAGGCGCTGCTCGCCACCGAGGGCGTGCGGCTGGAGTTCACGGACGACGCGGTCGCGGAGCTGGCGGCGGTGGCGGCGCGCGTGAACGAGCGTGCGGAGAACATCGGCGCGCGCAGGCTGCACGCGGTCATGGAGAAGCTGCTGGAGGACGTGTCGTTCGAGGCCGACGCGCGCTCGGGCCAGAGCGTGCGCGTGGACGCGGCCTTCGTCCACGGACGGCTCGACGCGCTGGTCGCGGACGAGGACTTGGCGAGGTACATCCTGTAGGGGGGGCGTGGCGGCAGGCGCGGGCTCGTGATAGCGTTGACGCATGAGCGAAGCTCCCGACAAGGTTCTGGCCGCCGTTCTGGAACTGCCGCGAGAGGCGAGGATTCGCGCCGTCGAGCGTCTGCTCGGAAGCCTGGACGACGAGGAGGCCGACGGGCTCGACGACGCCGACCGGGCGAGGCTCCACGCGGCGATCAGGCTTTCGGAAAGCCAGTTCGCGCGCGGCGAGGAGATCCCCGCCGAGGCGGTGCTCCGCAGGCTGTCCGGGCGATAGACGTGCGTCGTTTCCGCGTCGTCCTGTCGCCGGAGGCCGAGCGCCAGGTTGCCGCAATCGAGGAGTGGTGGCGGGCGAATCGTGCCGCTGCGCCCGAACTCTTCCTGCGCGAACTGTCTGCCGCAATCCGGCATCTCGGCCGGGCGCCGTTTTCGGGCAGACGCTACGAAGCGGCCGGCTCGGGGAACGTGCGCCGAGTGCCGATGTCGCGTACGCGGTACCACGTCTACTACAGGCCGGACGAACTGTCGGAATCCGTGAAGGTGCTCGCGGTCTGGCACATGTCACGCGGCGAAGGGCCGCCGCTGTAGCGCCGGACAGAGAAGCTTCCGGAGGACGTGTCGTTCGAGGCCGACGCGCGCTCGGGCCAGAGCGTGCGCCTCGACGCGGCCTTCGTCCACGGACGGCTCGACGCGCTGGTCGCGGACGAGGACCTGGCGAGGTACATCCTGTAGGCGGCGTGGCGTTGCGTCCCGAGTCGCCCCGGCGCAAGATCGTCGCGGACGGTCCCCGGGGTTCGGAATCGGGGGCCGGAGGAGCGCGGATGCGGTATCGCGTGCGGATCGAGAAGGACGAGGACGGGACGTTCGTTGCCGAGTGCCCGACGCTTCCCGGCTGCATCTCGCAGGGCCGGACGCGGGCGGAGGCGCTGGAAAACATCCGGGACGCGATGGCCGGCTACATCGCGAGCCTCGAAGCCCATGGCGAGCCCGTCCCGCCATCGATCGACGAGGCGGTCGTCGAGGTTCGCGCGTGAGCAGGCTGCCCGTGGTTTCCGGTCGCGAGGCTGCCGCGGCGTTCGGGCGCATCGGCTACCGGATCGACCACCAGACGGGCAGCCACATGATCCTGCGCCAGGAATCGCCCCCGTTTCGTCGTCTGACGGTCCCCGACCACGAGGAGGTGGCCAAGGGGACGTTGCGCGCCCTCATTCGCGAGGCAGGGCTGACGGTGGAGGAATTCGTCGCGCTGCTGTAGCCCCGCCTACGGTGCCCCTAGGGCGCCCCGCAGTTGTCCGCGTCGCTGGCGACGCCCGGGCTGCCCATGTCGGTGCCGGTGCCCCACGGCGTCTTGCTCAGGCCCCACGAGGCGGCCGAGCCGTTGTCGCCGTAGGGCGCCTTGAGGCACAGGGACTTGCCGGCCTTGCGCAGCGCGGCCCAGCCCGACGTGCTCCAGTCCACGCGATCCAGCTCCACGCTGTCGAGTTTGACGACGAGCCGGTCTCCGCCGTTGCTCAGCGAGATCTCGCTGCCCGGCCCATACACCCAGTCCGCGCGTACGTGTCCGTTGACCGACTCGTCGCCGCCGTGCGCGAACACGACGTGCTGCCCGGGATCCAGCAGCAGCCGCGCCGAGACGGTCAGAGCCTGGCCGCTGTTGTCCTCGACGGTGATGCCTTCGAGGTTCAGCTTGTCCGCCGACACGTTCGCGATCTCGAACCACTCCTGCGCGATGTCGGCCTGCGGCATGCTCGAGTCCGCCATCACCTCGGTGATGGCCAGGTCGCCCGCAGCCGGCGATCGCTCCGAGGGCACCGCCAGCACCTGCACCTGCACCGTCGTGCTGCTCGGCCCGAGCGTCGCCGTGATCGTCGTCGTCCCCTCGGCGAGCGCCGACAGGTCCATGCCCGCCTGCATCGTGCCCTCCGCCACGAGCAGGCTCGCGGCCGGCAGTCCGGCGATTCCTTCGGGCGATGCCGAGAGCGCGACCGTCGCTCCGCCGACGCCGGCCGGCGCGTCGATCTTCGCCTCGAGCCGAATCGTCCCGCCCACGGAAACGGGCGCGCCCGCGACGAGCGCAACGAGCGTCCGCGCCGCCGCGGGATCGTAGACGAACACCTCCGCGGTGCGCGTCGTGGACTCCATCGTGGCCGTCACGACGACCGCGGCCGCGCCGGCGGCTCCTGCCGTCAGAGGGATCTCGACCGCGCGCTGGCCGGCGGGCACCGTCACGTGGTCCGGCACCGTCACGCGCGCGTCCGACGACTGCAGCGCCACGTCCACCGGCTCGGTCGCGACGGCTCCGAGCTCCGCCTTCAGCGCCGGCGTCGACGGCCCCGACGTTCCGGTCGCCATCCAGACCTGCGCCGGGTCGAGCTGCGCCAGAAACGCCCGGCGGCCCAGATCGTCCGCGGTGCGGGGCTGCAGCTTCGACAGGTCGTTCATCCAGGCCAGCATTCCCTGCACGAACGCGAACGGCTCGCCCGCTCCCGCCGGCGGATCCATCAGGTAGAAGTAGTCGTCCACGCGAAGCCCGCCGGTCACCTCGACCTCGTTCGTCGGAGTGCGGTCGCGCGGACCGGGCGTCGGCGCGGCATTTGTCACCTCCACGCTCTCGACGCGCACGAAGACGCTCTCGAGCTTCTGCGCGCGGGCGCCTCCGGTCGCGACCTCGGCGGCCGGCACGACGACCGGCGCCGGCAGCGCGTTGCCGCTCGATATGACGCGATGCGTCGGCGACGTCAGCTCCGTGCGGCCGTGGTAGTCGGCGACGGTGCCCCGCAGTTCGACGCGGTCGCCGGCCGAGGGCTTCGTCCCCGCGGCGCCCGAGTAGACGAAAAGGCCCGAGAAATCGGGACCTTGCGTCGCGTCGTACGCGGCGTCGCCCGGCACGTGCGCCACGTAGTAGCCGTCGGATCCCGCCGCGACCACCAGCGCCTCGGCGATGCGGACCTGCACGGTCTGCGGATGCTGGCGAATCGCGTAGACGGTGAAGGCGCACGGTTCGGCGCCGGGGTTCGCGCTGGCGGGGCACGCGTCGCACGCGTCGCCCTTGCCGTCGGTGTCGCCGTCCTCCTGTCCGGTGTTGGCCGTGCCCGGGCAGTTGTCGTTTCCGTCCTCGACGCCGTCGGAGTCGCGATCGCCCGCGACGGGCGGGCGGCACGCGGTGGAGTCCTTGTCGAGCGGGCAGGGGTCGCACACGTCGCCCTTGCCGTCGTCGTCGGCGTCGGCCTGGTGTTCGCCGTCCATCGGGCGCGGCGGGTTGAACGTGTCGGGGCAGTCGTCGGCGGCGTCCGCGATGCCGTCGCCGTCGCGATCGTCGGGCGCGCTCTGGCCGGAGAACTCGTCCTTGCGGAACGGCAGGCACGAAGGCTCGCGATCAGGCGTGTCGCAGAAGAACAGAGGGTACACGGTGCCCGCGAAGGTCTGCATCGCGGCGACCGTCTTGTCGGTTTCGCGTTCCGCGCACACGCGGCGGGACGCACCGCACACGTCGATCGTCTCGCACTTGTCGGCGCCCAGTCCTTCCACCAGCGCCGCGTCGCCGAACAGCGTCTGGCCGCCGCGCAGCACGAGGAGAACGTCCTTCGCGCCCGCGTCGATGACGGAGCGGTATCCGTTGTCCTTGCCGCCGCGCGCGAACACCGCGATGTCGGCCACCTTGCCCGTTTCCAGCGATCCGAGGACGTCGTCGAAGGCCAGCGCCGTCGCGGCGTTGATCGTCGCCATGGCGTGAAGCTGCCGATCGGAGAAATAGCGGCCGAGGTTGTTCCGGTTGAAGCCGTCGGCGCACTTCAGCTCGCGCAGCACGTTCATGGATCCGGACGCGGTCCAGTCGGTGCCCAGCGCGATGCGCACGCCGAGCCGGTCGGCCAGCGTCACCTCGGCCGTGAATCCGTACAGGTCGACGTTCGACCGCGGCGACCAGACGAGACCGGCGTGCTCGGAGGCCATGGCGGCGAAGTCGGCGGCGGTGAGGCCGATGCCGTGGATGATCGACGTGTTCGGGAAGACGAGGTCGTGGCCGCCGCCGGAGTCCTGGCTCAGGCACACGAACTCGTTGTGCGCCTCGGCGTCGATGCCCTCCGAGACGTGCGGCACGTAGGCGCCGGCGTTCGCGATGGCGCTGTCGGATGCGGACTCGATCTTCGGATAGCCGCAGCCGCTGGCGAGAAGCTGCCCGCCCGAGTCGCCGAGCGGGAACGTGGAGTAGCGCGCGGACTTGTGCTGCAGGCCGAGCTGCTGCGTGCCGGCGAGGTCCAGGTTGCGCACGAGGCCCGAGGCGCCGCCCGATCCGAACAGAGAAGTCGCTCCGCCCATGACCATGCGCAGCTCGCCCCAGGAAACGGCCTTGGGCGTCGAGGGCGCGCTGAGCTTCGAGTGCCCGCGCTCGCCCTTGCGCCAGTCGTGGCGGTGGTCGTAGCGTTCTTCGCCGTGCGGAATCGGGGACAGGCCGGTGAACGTGATGTGGTCGTGCGCGTTGACGAGTCCCGCCGAGATCACGCCTTCGCGGCAGGAGATGCGAGCCGCCTCGTCGTAGCCGGGCGTGCCCGCGCAGTCGCAGGCGGCGCAGGCGATGGTGCCGTCGGCGGCGACGAGCACCTGGCCGTTGCGCAACTCGCCCGAGGGCGCGAGCACGTCGCCCTGCAGCAGCAGGGCGCGGCCGGTGCCGGCGGCGAAGGAGCACCCGCCGGGAGCGGCATCCGGCAGCGGATTCGGGCAGACCGTGGCGTCCGTGCCGCTGTCGGGTCCGCCGTCGGGCGGCGTCCCCGCGTCGGGGCGGCCGCTTCCGCCGTCGGACGGCCCCGGGGAGGGCTCGGGGCCGCAACCGGCCAGAATCATTGAGGAAATCAGCGAGGCAGACAGGGATGCGAGGGCGGCGATGCGCTGCGTCATGGCCGGGCATCATCCCCGAAAACGGCCTTCGGTCAACCCCCCGGACGGCGGATGCGGCCGGCGCTCCCGGGGCGCGGCGCGTTTCCCACCACAGGATCTACCGCCAAGGCGCCAAGGACGCCAAGGGCGCCAAGAGAATGGGTTTTCCATGGATGCGTCCGAGACCTGGCCCGCCGGACAACGCGACGGCTCGGACGTTGGGGCCCACCAAAGCTCCCTGCCTTGGCGTTTCTTGGCGTTCTTGGCGCCTTGGCGGTCGATGGCAGACCCGTTCGCCGGGCGGCGTGCTATCCATGTCGCACGCGTCCGGTCCGTGCGCCGGAGCGGCGGAGGAGTCCATGAGGAAGTTCGGCACCGTCGAGGAGATTCTGGACTACGCCATCGCCCGCGAGGAGGAAGCGGCGGGCTTCTACGCGGACCTGGCGCGCAAGGCCGCCGACGAGCCGACGCGGCGAATCCTGCTGGAGTTCGCCGGCGAGGAGAACGGCCACAAGGCGCGCCTGCAGGCGGTGAAGGCCGGCCAGCTCGGCATGCCCTCGCAGGAGCGCGTGCAGGACTTGGGCATCGCCGAGTACCTGCGCGAGCCCGAACCGCACGGCGAAATCACCTACCAGAAGGCGCTCATCATCGCGATGAAAGCGGAAAAGGCGGCATTCCGGCTCTACAGCGACCTCGCGGAGGCGGCCGGCGACGCCGGGCTGCGCGAGACGTTCCTCGCCATGGCCCGCGAGGAAGCGCGTCACAAGCTGCGCTTCGAGCTGGAGTACGACCACGAAGTGCTGCAGGAGATGTGACGGCGCTCCCCGCCCTGCTGCTCGCGGCCGCGGCCGCCGCGCCGTGTGCGGCGCCCGGGCCCGGCTGCGCGTGTCTCGACCGATGGGCCGGACCGGGCACGCTTCCCTTCTCCGCGTCGGAAAAGGCGCGGCCGGCATGTTTTCCCGCGTTCGACGGGGCGGCGGCGCCGCTGGACGCGCAGCGCCGGGCGCGCATGAAGGGCGTGTCGTGGCATCCCGGATGTCCGGTGGCGCTCGACGCTCTCGCCCTTCTGGACCTGCCGATCTGGACGCTCGAAGGGAAGGTTTCGCGCGGGCGCATTGTGGTCGCAGCGACGGCGGCGCCCGTGGTGCTTCAGGCCATGCGGGCGTTCTACGAGATGCGCTTCCCGTTCGAGCGCATGGAGCCGGTGGAGGCGTTCGGCGGCGACGACGGGCGCTCGATGGAGGCGGGCAACACGACGGGGTTCAACTGCCGCAAGGCGGCCGCGGCAGGCCGGCGCGGGTGGTCGCGGCATGCGCTGGGAATCGCCGTGGACGTGAATCCGCGGCTCAATCCGTTCGTTCAGGACGGCGTCGTGCGTCCGGCGTCGGGAAAGGCGTTCGCGGATCGCGCGCGCATCGGGCCGGGAATGCTCGTGCGCGACGGGCCGGCGGTGCAGGCGTGGCGCGCCCTCGGATGGATGTGGGGCGGACGCTGGCGCTTCTACCAGGACTACCAGCACTTCTCCGCGGACGGGCGATAGGGCGGGGCTGCGTCAAGGTCGACGGAAGGCGTATTCTGCGGGGCGCAGGGGTTCCGAGCGCCGGCGCCGCCGGCTCATTCTGCGACGGCGTCTCATCGCCCATCCCCGCGGGGTGTGCCATGCGTCCGCATTCGGGGCACGGATTCGCAGGGGACTTCGGGCCATTCGCAGCAGCCGCGTGTCTCGCCGCCTGGGGATGCGCCGATTGGGGATCGTCCGGAACGGAATCCCGCGACTCCGCGGACGCCGGCGCGGATGCCTCGGTCCCGGGCGTTTCCGACGCGGGCGGCGCGGACGCAGGACCCGCTCCGGACGCGGGCACGCCGGATGGAGGCGGAACCCCGAACCCGCCCGACGCCGGATCCGCTCCCGACGCGGGGCCCGCCGCAGCCGCGGATCGATGCGAGGTAATGGCCGCCGGCACGACGTATCCGCCCGATCGCGACGGACCGTACCTCGTCGGCGTGCGCACGGTCGAGCTCGTCGATCCGACTCGAAACAACCGATCGTTGACGACGGAAATCTGGTATCCGGCGGCCGAATCCGCGCGCGGACAGGACGGCGCGGGCTACGGAATCACCGCCCGCGACCTTGCGGGACTGGCGGGTCTGGCCGGCATTCCCGGCATTCCCGAGACAAGTCTGGTCAAGCTGGTCGAGACGCCCGCCGTGCGCGACGCGCCTCCGGCTCCGGCGATTGCGAACAACGGCCTCGTCGTGTTCAGCCACGGATACCGCGGGGTGCGATGGCAGTCCACGTTCCTGACGGTGCGCCTGGCAAGCCATGGATACGTCGTGGTCGCCCCGGATCACGCGGGGAACACGCTGGTGGGGCCTGCGGACTCGGACGACGTGATCTACGTGAACCGCCTCGCGGACATGGAGTTCGTCACGTCGCAGATTCTGTCTTCCGCGGCGCGGCCGGATCACTTCCTCCACGGACTCTTCGACACGCGCCGGGTCGGCTGGACGGGGCATTCCTTCGGAGCCTCGACGGTGCTGGTGCTCGGAATCCGCGACGCGACGGAAATGGTGGACGTGCCTCTGGCGCCGCGCGTCGACCCGCGCATGGTCGAGGTGGCGGATCCGGCGCACTACGAGCTGGGCTCCGCGATGCTGGTCATGGGAGGCAGCGCGGACCACACGTGCGATTTCACGCACCAGCAGACGATCTTCGACAAGGCAGGGCGCCCGCGGTTCCTGGCGGAGCTGGACGGTGCGGGTCATTTCGACTTCACCGAGCTGTGCGGCAACCTGTTCCTGCGCATGGTCCCGCAGATCGGCGGCGAGTGCGGACAGCAGGCGGGGCGGTATTTCCCGGCAATCCGCTACTTCGTCGTCGCCGCGATGAACCGCTACCTGCGCTGCGACGTTTCCGCGGCGGGCGCACTCTCGCAAGCGACGGGCCGGGCGCAGACCGACATCATGGCGTACACGGCCGAGCCGTAGGCGGAACGTGCCTCGCGGAATCGGGTGCCCACCGCTCCGCTCCCGTCCTCCGGCGCCGTGCGATGATGACGGGCCGCGGGGCGTCATGCCCCGCAGGACGGGAGGCCGCATGTCGGGACGAACCGGAATCGCACGCTTCGCGGCGCTCGCGCTGCTTGTCCCTGCCGGATGCCGGTTCGAAATGGCGCGCGACCTGGGCGCGGGCGAGCTGAAGGGCACGCTCGTCCTTCGCCGGACAGACGGCACCGAGGCGCCGGCCCGCGGGGCCCGCGTCGCCCTGGAGGGCAGCCGACTTGCGGTGCGTTCGGATCGCGACGGACGCTTCGTGCTGCGCGGGCTCCCGGGCGGACGCTACGCGCTGCGGGCGACTCTGGAGCGTCCGGGGTCCGACGCGGCGGGCGTCGTGCTGCGCGACGTGCGGCTGGACGAGGGCGGGGCTGCCGGGAAAGGCCGCGACCTCGGACACGTGGCCGTGGGGGCTGCGGGAGCGCTGCGGGGCACCGTGCTTCGCGACGGACGTCCGCTGGACGGCGTCCGTCTCGTGCTGTCGGGCGGGGAGGAACGCAGCTCGGAAGCCGGGGGGTATGCGTTCCCGGAGCTCATCCCGGGCCAGTACGAGCTTTCCGCAGCCGACGTGCAGGCGGGAGCCGTGCTGACCGGGATCGGCGTGAAAATCGAGGCGCGCAGGAGCCTCGACCTGCCGCTCGACTTCGGGCTCGCCTCCGCCGGCGCAGGTTCCGTGCAGGGCACCGTGCGGATGGCGGGCCAGGGAAACCACGAAGGAACCCTCGTCCGCATTGCCGAGGCCATCGAAGTCCGCACGGGACCGCAGGGGGACTTTCTCGCCACCGACATTCCCCCGGGCGTCTGCGACATGACGGCGCACCACGAGGGATATCTGCCGGTGTCTTTGCGCAGCGTCGTCGTCGGAGGCGACACGGTCCAGATGATGGATGCGCTCCTCAGCCGCCGCGCGGCCGATTGCGGCATCGCGGGCGAGGCCGATTCCGACGGGGACGGATACGGGGATGCCTGCGACAACTGCCCGCGCGTCGCCAATCCCGACCAGTCGGATTCGGACACCGATGGAACGGGCGATGCCTGCCCGCGGGACCGCATCGCATGTGAAATCGACTCGGACTGCGGTGCCGATCTGCGCTGCGCGGACGGCGCCTGCCTTCCCGTGCGTCCCGCTTGCTCCGACGGTGCATGTCCCTGCACTTCGGATGTGAACTGCGGGGCGGGCCGATACTGCGATACCGGCGGACAATGCCTCTCGTGCGGAGCGGCCGATGCCTCGCACTGCGGAACCGGGGAGGCTCCGGCCGGATGCCTGCGGTGCTCGGGATCGACGCCAGCATGCCGTGGCGGAGCGTGCGTCTGCGCAGAGCACGAGGATTGCGGCGCCGGGCACTACTGCGGCTCCGACGGTCAATGCGGTTCCTGTTCGACGGCCGATTCGGATCATTGCGGATCCGCATCCGCGCCGGCCGGTTGCGCGATCTGCTCGGGTTCGACGCCCGCCTGCAGCGCGGGTGCATGCGTCTGCACGGCGGACGCCGACTGCGGCGCGGGACGATACTGTGCATCGGACGGCGCCTGCCGCGGATGCGGGCCCGCGGATGCCTCCCGCTGCGGCACCGGGACGTCGCCGGCGGGTTGCAGTGCGTGCGCCGGGACGACGCCCGTTTGCTCGGCGGGCGTGTGCGTCTGCACGGGCGACGAGACCTGCGGCGACGGCGCCTGGTGCTCGGGCGGAGTCTGCCTCTCGTGCTCGTCTTCGGACGCGGAGCATTGCGGCACGGAGTCGACCGCGCCCGGGTGCAGCGTGTGCTCGGGATCCGCTCCCGTGTGCCGCGCGGGTGCCTGCGTCTGCGCGGCCGATTCCGACTGTGGAACGGGACGATACTGCGACGCTTCCGGCCGGTGCACGGCATGCGACGGATGGAACCCGCAGTATTGCGGCGACTCCTATTCGCCCGCCGGATGCTCGGCATGCTCGGGCGCGACGCCCGACTGCCGCGCGGGGGTGTGCGTGTGCCGCGGCGATGCGGATTGCGGCGCGGGGAAGTACTGCTCTCCCTCGGGCGCATGCGTCGGCTGCTCGCAAACGGATGCTTCGCATTGCGGCAATGCCTCGTCGCCGAGCGGATGTTTCCGATGCTACGGCGACACTCCCGTCTGCCGCGACGGCGTCTGCAGCGGATGCTCGACGCATGCCGACTGCCCGACGGGAGCCTACTGCGGCGCGGGCGGAGCGTGCCTCGCGTGTTCGTCCTCCGACCCGGCGCACTGCGGCGACTCCGCGTCCGTTCCCGGATGCACGGTCTGCACCCAAGGCGCGACATGCTCCGGAGGGGCATGCCAGACGGCACCGGTCTGCAATCCGGAAGCCGATTGCGACCTGGTGTTCCCTTGGGCGGCCGATCTCGTCGTCGACGCCGCCACGGAGACGACCGCGTCGGTGGCCGTTGCGATCGACCCTGCGGGCACGGTTTTCGTAGGCTTCGGGCAGAGCGGAGGCGGAGGTACGGTTCTGAGCCGGTATCCTGTGCGTCGGTTGCAGGGCAACGGGTTCGTGGCGGCCGGCACGGCGAGCACCGAAAGCTATCTGTGGGGAAACCACGAACTGGCGGCGCTCGCGGAGAACAGGCTCCTTGCGCTGTGGGAGCACGCCTCCCCACCGGAGCACTCTCACCTTCAGTCGGCGGACTCCTCCGACGGCGCCGTCACTTGGAGCGCTCCGCGCCAGCTCGACGACGCCGACACCACCTTCAACGGACTGGATGTATCGACGGCCTCGACAGGGAACACCGTCTACGCGGCGTATTCGGGCTACGTCGCGACGGGCGAGACCGGCGGCTCGCCGTACGAGATATTCTTCAGAAAGAGCATGGACGGCGGCGCGACCTGGAGCCCGGCGGTTCGTCTGTCCTTCGATGGCGCACAAGACGACCACACGGCGGTCGCCGTCGACGGCAGCCTCGTCGTCGTGGGGTGGGCGACCTTCGAGGCCGACATACTTCTGGCGCGGTCGACCGACGGCGGCGAGTCGTTCGGGGCGCCGAGTCGAATCAACGAGATTCCCGGCACTGCCAAAGCCTACCG
>Ga0172369_10002436_pt1 | contig 25638 bp, 33 predicted proteins | sample LakKiv25m_FD_114539 | JGI IMG/M metagenome (GOLD analysis project Ga0172369, IMG submission 114539) | Freshwater microbial communities from Kabuno Bay, South-Kivu, Congo - kab_022012_11.25m | ecosystem: Environmental > Aquatic > Freshwater > Lake | place: Democratic Republic of the Congo...
GGACGAGCCGTCGAACCATCTCGACCGCACGACGAGACGGAAGTTGATCGAGGCGCTGCAGGCGTACCAGGGCACGATCCTCTGTGCGAGCCACGACCCGGGTATCGTCGAAGGCGTGGCGACACACGTCTACGAAGTGAACGAGGGCACGTGCCGCGAACTCGTGGAGAAGCGGCGCGACTGAACGGCTGGAGGGAAAGAGGGAAGCGGGAAGAGCCGTGTCAGTTGCATGAGGCAACCTTATCCGACAGGATGGTGTTCGTGACCAACCAGCCCGCCAGGCCGCCCCTCGACGCTGACTACTTCAACGCACGCGCGGCGGGACGGCTGCCGGGCCTGTTGGGGATCGAAATCGTTGAAGTCGCACCGGGCCTGGTGCGCTCTCGGTTGGATGTGGGTCCACTCCACCTCGCACCGAACGGCTACTTGCACGCTGCCACAGTTGTTGGGCTGGCAGACACGGCCTGCGGGTACGGGACGGTGGCGAATCGCCCGGCTGAGGCAACGGGCTTTACGACGATCGAGCTGAAGACGAACTTCCTCGGCACGGCGACCGAGGGCGCCATCACCTGCGCGGCGCGCCTGGCTCACGGGGGCCGCATGACCCAGGTCTGGGACGCGGAAGTCGTGGACGAGCGGTCGGGCAAGGTGGTCGCGCTCTTCCGCTGCACGCAGATGCTCCTGTACCCGAGAGGCTGACCCGGCCTCGCAATCAGGGCCGATCGGCGATTGCCGCGGGCGGGCCCGCGATGTCACATGGCGGCGATGAGAGCGAGCCCGCTGTCGCCCATTCGTCCCGGGTTTGTTCACCTGGCGACCCGGACACTGCTGCATGACCGTGTGCGGCTTGCCCTCAGCATCGGCGGAATCGCGTTCGCCATCGTGCTGGTTGTCATCCTCAGGGCGATCATGGACGGCACGGTTCGGCGCTCGACTACCTACCTGGACCACGTCGGCGCGGATGTGGTTGTGGCCCAGGCGGGCGTGAAGAACATGATGCTGGCGGCGTCGATCTTGCCTGAGGCAGTGGTGGGCAGCGTGGGGGAAGCCGAGGGCGTCGACCAGGCCGCCGGGATCATGCGGTTGGCCGTGATCGTCACAAATGGCGAAAGGACGCTGCCAGTGAATGCCGTCGGCTATGGCGAAGAAGGCCTCGGTGGGCCCTGGAAACTGAAGTCGGGGCGGCTGGTGCAGGCGCCGGACGAGTGCGTGGTCGACAGCGATCTGGCAGAAAAACTCGGCGTGGGCATCGGCGATACGGTGACCATTGGCGACCGCGGGTACCGTGTGGTCGGCATCTCGCGCGAAACGACGGCGATCGCCGGGAAGCTCATGTTCGTCCAACGCGCGACGCTTCAGGAGCTGATGCGCTTGCCGGGCAGGGTGAACTTCGTGCTCGTGACGCTGCGGCCGGGGTTCGACCCGCAGGCGGTGGCGGACGCCATCAACGGCGGATCGCCCGGCGCGACGGCAATCACGGTCAGCGAACTGTCGCGAAACGACCGCCACCTGCTCTCGGACCTCTTCATTTCGCCCATCCAGGTAGCGACGACTACCGGGTTCCTCGTCGGTCTCGCCATCGTCGGTTTGACGATGTACACGACGACATCGGAGCGGCTGCGGGACTTCGGCGTGCTCAAGGCGATCGGCGCTCCGAACAGCTATTTGCTGCAAACGGTCATTGGGCAGGCGCTGGCGCTGGCTGTGGTTGGATACGGTCTGGGGCTGTGCCTGACGGCGCTTGCGGGACCGATCATCACCGGCATCGTGCCCGACATCGGGGTCATCATCACGCTGGCGAACGCGTTGCGAGCCCTTGGCGCAGTCGTGGCCATGAGCCTGTTCGGCGCCCTGGTGCCGGTAGCGCGCATCATGCGGGTCGATCCGTTGATGGTCTTCCGCCGGGCATGAGCACGAACCTCGCCCCCCTGGTGCTGGAAGCGATCGCAAAGAGGTACGGCCAGGGTGCAACGGCGGTGGAGGCTGTGCGGGGAGTCGATCTGCGCGTGGAGGCGGGCGAGATCGTGGCCATCGTGGGTCCTTCGGGAAGTGGCAAGACCACGCTGCTGTCGATCGCGGGATGCCTGCTTCGGCCGACGAACGGCCGGGTGTTCATCCTCGGGACCGATGTCACGGGAATGGGCCAGGGGACGCTGGCGGGGTTTCGACGGCGCCATATCGGCTTCGTCTTCCAGTCCTTCAACCTGCTGTCGCCGCTTTCGGCGCGCGAGAATGTGGAGATAGCGCTGAACCTTGCCGGAATCGGCGGGCGGGAAGCGCGCGAGCGCTCGGGAAGCCTGCTCGGTTTGCTCGACCTGACTGCGCACGCGGGCCGGCGCCCGTCGGACCTGAGCGGAGGCGAGCAGCAGCGCCTGGCAGTGGCGCGGGCGCTGGCGAACCGGCCGGACATCATCCTCGCGGACGAGCCCACGGCGAACCTCGACTCGGGCGCCGGCCACCGGGTGATCGAGCTCATGCGTTCGGCAGTGGAGGCGGGCGAGGCAAAAGGTCTCGTCATCGTCACTCACGACGTTCGCATACTCGACGTGGTGCATCGGGTGCTGCTGATGGAGGACGGGCGGTTCACGCCGAGTAGCAGCGCTGCGGGACCTTCCTGAGGCTGCACGGCCACCGTCAAGGTAGGCTGCCATGGGCGTGGCGTGTTCGCCACCGCGACCTTCCTGGCTGCTCGGACAATGCCCATTGACAGGCCGATCCGGGGGATCGTAACGTCAACGCTGTCATGGATGTCTCCATCCAGTCTTCGTAAAACGCGGCGCCGGACCCACCCGGCGCCGTTTGTGTTTTCCAGGGAGGAGTGCCGGAATGCAGTCGAGTCTCATCGGCAAAGTCGAGAAGTCGAAGGTTTACGCCCGCGAACGCCACCGGATGCAGATCAACGACCTGCAGGTTGCGTTTCATGGTGAGAACAGCGACCACTCGGTCTCGCTCAAAGATGGCAAGTGGTCGTGCAACTGCGACTTCTTTGCCGCGTGGGACGTCTGCAGCCACACGATGGCGCTCGAGCGGGTGCTCGAGGGAATGGTGCCAACGCAGCCAATTCCGGTACCCGCGGCTGTCTGAACAAACTCGCCAGCACAGGGTGGCCGTGTGTGGTCCCGGGCCTGGTTCGGCGGGGTCGTCGTCACCCGTTGGCGACCGCGGAAACCCGGTGTCCACCTCCTGGCGACGCCCTGTTCGCGCAATTCTTGCTGGTTTCTAATGGTTCTCCCCCTTCAGAAGCGCTTTCAGCTGCCGGGGGGACTGGTACGATGGCCCCACAGGAGCGCTCGCGATGCTTTCATTCAGTTGGGGTGCATTCGTCGTCTACGTAGGGGCGCTCACGTTCATGGTCGGCGGTGGGTTCTACGGGCTATTGATGAGTCACCATCCCGCTTTCCTCGCACCGATCCTGATGGGCCTGTTCTTCTTCTACCTCTGTTGGGAGGCCGTGGTCGAAACGGGCGACGAGGTTCCCCCTCCACAGAAACAGCGCTAGATCGCCAGTCGGAGCGAACAGAAGAGGCCGCCGGGCAAGGCGGCCTCTTGCGGCGCCAGGCTCCCTTTACGCGGCGGCCGGCAAAGCAGGTTGTACACTGGGGCAATGCCGCACCTGCGCAACATGCGCGTCGCAACGCTGTTCGGCATTCCGATCCTCGTCCACCCGGCGTGGTTCTTGCTCTTCGGGCTGACCACGCTCCTGCTCGCGACGGATGTCTATCCGAAAGCGCTCGACCACGGGAGCACGCCGTTCCACATCCTGCTTGCGGCCCTGAGCGCCCTGCTGTTCTTCGCGTCGATCATCCTGCATGAGCTGGCGCACAGCCTGGTGGCCCGGGTGTACCACATCCCGGTGAAGAGCATCACGCTGTTCCTTTTTGGCGGCGTCGCCCAGATCACGCGCGAGGCCACCCGGCCCACGGGCGAGTTGCTGATGGCGCTGGCGGGACCGATGACCAGCGCCATGCTTTCGGCCGCGCTGTTCGGCATCTGGTGGGCAAGCGGCGTGGGTGAGAGCAGCGCCCTCGACATCGTGCTCATCTGGCTGGCTGCGATGAACGGGGTGGTGGCCATCTTCAACCTCCTCCCGGCGTTTCCCATGGATGGGGGCCGGGTATTCCGGTCGTTAGTCTGGCTCGTGACGGGGAGCTATTACCGGGCGACAGCCATCGCAGCGTGGGCGGGGCGCGGGATCGCCTGGGTATTGATCGCGGGCGGTTTCCTCGCCGTGCTGGGGTTCGATCCGCTGGTGTTCGGGCCGTCGGGCGGCGCCTGGTTTGTCCTCATCGGGTTCTTCCTTGAAGGGGCGGCCAGGCAGAGCCTTGTCCACAACCGGCTGATCAAGGCGTTGGGTCAGCACCGCGTGAGCGACCTGATGGTTGCCGACCCGCCCGCCATCGACGGGCAGGTTAGCGTCGCGGTCCTGGCGCGGGGGGTGCTCGAACTCAACCCCCGTGTCTGTTACTTCATCGAAAGCGACGGGCGGCTCGAAGGCATTCTCAGCGCGTACCAGATGCGTGCGGTGCCGGAGCAACTTTGGGACACAACGTCTGCGGCACAGGCGATGGTCCCGCGCTCGCGGTTGCGTGCCACCTCACCCGAGCGATCCCTTATGGAAACCCTGCTCGAGATGGAGACGGAGGACCTGTTGCACATGCCGGTCGTGTCGGAGGGTCGCGTAATCGGTGTCATCGCCCGCGACCGGATCCTGGGTGTCCTTCGCCAGGCCGGGGTGGTGTAGCGGGCCCTTCCTGGCTCCAAGGTCTTGGATGAGCGGCTAATTCCGGTTCGACCGGCCGGAACCGGCTTCAGCCTCCGTCGCGCGGACACACCGGCAGTTGGACTCGTCCGTCTTCTCGCGCGTAGCGTAGGGGCAACCGCATGGAGGAGGTCTGTCCATGTCGTGGATTGTCAGCATGTTTCTCGCCGCCATCATTTGCGGCCTCGCGTTTGGCATCGGACGGCTGACGCGGCATGGCGCCAAGGCCGGAACCCCTGCCGCCGATCGCGGCATGCTCATCATGGTGATTTCGGCCGGTGTGTTCCTGGTCTGGACTGTGCTCCAGACCGGCATCGCATCGGTAAAGCAAGTCCAGGCAGGACATGTCGGTGTCGTCTACCAGTTCGGCTCGATTGTCGGCCAGCGCAGCGAGGGGCTGCAGTTCATTCCCCCCTGGCAGACGATGCGCACGGCGAGTGTGCAGGTTCAGCGTGCCCAGTTCTCGCAAATTGAGAACTTCACCAGCGAGACCCAGGACGTCTTTATCGATGCCACGGTCAACTACTCGGTTTCCGAAAAGGCAGTGCAGAATCTCTACCGCACCGTCGGGGCGAACTGGTTCGACCGCCTCGTCGACGCGCGCGTGCAGAACTTCTTCAAGGAAGAGACGGTGAAGTTCGCGGCCGTCGAGGTCGCGCCGAACCGGGAGGCCATTCGCACCGCCGTGCGCAACCGGCTGGCGGCAGAGCTGGCGCCGTTTTCGGTCACGATCCAGGACCTGCTCATCACGAACATCGACTTTTCGCCCGCCTTCAAAGGCGCGATCGAGCAGAAGCAGATCGCCACGCAGGACGCCCTTCGTGAAGGGGAGCGCATCAAGCAGCGCGAAGCTGAGGCTCAGCAGGCGAAGGCCGTGGCAATCGGCAAGGCCGATGCCCTCCGCGAGGAGGCAAAGGGCCAGGCCGACGCGAACAGGCTCCTCACTGCATCGCTCACGCCCGAACTCATCCAGTTCCAGGCTGTCCAGAAGTTGGCGGATAACGTTCAGATTGCGCTCATCCCGAGCGGCGACGGGATCATCATCGACCCCGCCACGCTGCTGAAGCCGATCACGAGGTAGCGGTCAGCGTGAGCGATCCTGGCGTCGAAGCGCTCCGCGAAGCGGCCGAGGCCGCCATTGGCTCGGCGGACCGGGACGACCTTGTCGTGTCCGCGGCGCGCGCCCTGGTCGCGTCACTGGAGGCCCGCCCGGGCGACGCGGCCGCTGCGGTGCGCGACGTACTTGAATTGCTCCTTGCCGCCACCTCCCGCAACTACTTCGCTCAGGACTGGGCTGCCGAGCACGAGTTCTCGGTGTGGGCTCGCCTCACCGACGACCCACGCGCGTGGGGGTACGGGAGCGAAGAGGAAATCGCCCCGCTTCGCTGGCTCGTCGAGCTCACCGGGCGCTGGTTCGATGGCCAGCGGCTCGTGACGCTCGACGAGTGGCGCCCTCGATTCGAAGCGTGGGCCGAGATGCAACACACCATGGTCCGCCGCGTGACGCCCGGTGCGCTCAACCCCAACCCGTTCCCGCCCCCGCCATCACCCGGCGATGCCCGCTTTGCCAGTCGCGACTGAGCCTGGGATGGGCGCGTTCAGTCCCTCAGTCGTCGCGCCTCAGTCCTCGCCTCAGCCAGGCGATGTGAGCACTTTCTTCCAGGGCGGTCACCCAGTGCAGCGCTTCCCAAAGCGTGGCGCCGCGCGCGTAGGCGCCGTGCCCCCGCAGGAGCACCACCAGCTTCGACTCGAGGGCATGCGCGATCTGCTCCACTTGCAATGGGCCGGTTCCTACGACCGGCACCTCATTCAGGTGAAGCTGCCCCTCAAGGTCTCCGGGGACAAAGACGTCTGTGTCGAATGAGAGGGCGATGGCGTGGCGCGGGTGGGCATGGACTACGGCCTGTGCGCCGGAAACGGCGTAGACCGCAGCGTGGAGCACCGTATCGCTCGAAGGCGGCGGTCCTTCGTGGTGTCCGCCCGGCCGCACGAGACTGATGTGCCGCGCCTCCAGGCGTCCGAGCATTGTCCCCGTGCCGGTGATCCACATGTCGTGCCCGGCCCGCACACTCAGGTTGCCTCCGTGGCTGGTGACCAGCGCCAGGCGGTAGAGATCGCGCCCGACCTCCTGCATCTCGCGCAGCACTCCCGGAGGAACACTGTTCATTTTGGATTTTGGATCTTGGATTTTGGATTTGATGCACGCGATCGCAGAGTCTTAATGGAGGCAACCGTCATTGCCAGGATCTCCCCCGTCTCCCTCGAAACGGCGGCCACGGCGTCAGTGGCAATCATGCCGGTAGCAGTCATCAGATCCAGCCAGTAGAGCGTCTCATCGGCCTCTTCTTCCACAATTGAGAGCTTCGCGACCATATCCGCCGCCGACTTGCCCCGGCAGGCTGCGCGATAGTTCGCCCCGATCGATGTTGCCGAACGTAAGAATTGCCGTCCCAGCACGTCGCCACCCGCGCTCCGTGGCAGCCCATCCACAATCTTCACCGCCTCAACCGCCAGCGCTCTAGTCCGAGCCTTGAACATCTCCTCGTTCACCACGAACCCACAGAATCCACAATCCCCAATCCAAAATCCAAAATTGTTAGCCCCAGATGCCGCCGCCACCATCGACGTAGATCCGCTGGCCGGTGAGGTAGCCCGCGCGTTCGGAAACCAGGTAGCGGACCACGTCCGACACGTCGTTCGGCTGGCAAACGTGCCCGAACGGCATTGTCTTGTCCAGTTCGTGGATATCCTGGACGCCGCGCGTGGCGCGGGCGAGGCGCTTGCCCATCTCCGTCTCCACGAGCCCCGGCGCAACGATGTTCACGTGGATGCCGAACCTGCGCTCCTCCTTGCAGAGGGTCATCGCCAGCGCCTCCATCGCTGCCTTGCCCATGTTGTAGGGGGCGCCGTTTGGTCCCATCGAGGCGGGGGCTGCGCTGGAGATGAGGATGATGTCGCCGCGGGGCCGGTCGCGCATCTGGGGAACGACGAACTTGCACAGGTAGTGCGGCCCGAAGGCGTGCGTGCGCACGACGCGCTCCATCTCGGCGGGGTCGGTGTCGGCAACGCTCTGGCCGCGGCTGGCGATTCCGGCGTTGTTCACGAGGATGTCGATGTGGCCGAAGTCCCGGAGCGCCGTCGCTACCATCGCCTGGTCGTCCTCAAGGCTGTCGATCGATGCGGCATAGGCGTTTGCCTTGCGTCCCAGCGCTTCGATCTCCGCCACGGTCTGGCGAGCGGCCTCCTCGTTGCGGCGGTAGTTCACCGCGATATCAGCGCCGTCTTCGGCGAGAGCGAGCGAAATGGCGCGACCGATGCCCCGGCCACCCCCTGTTACCAGTGCAACGCGGCCGGCAAGTGACATGTGGTCCCCTCGATGAAGATGTGAGGCGATTCTACGGCGTCCGCGCGTGACGGGCTGAATGGACGCGTGCGATAGCCGTGGGCTATGCCTTGCCGGTGAGCAATCCACTATCCTGCTTTCGGTAGAGGGTCCTACAATTGATGGTCTATCCCCCGCGCTGCGGGACCAACGTGAAGGAAACCTTCTCCTCCCATGGAAGATGTTGTCATTGTCAGCGGCGTGCGCACCGCCATCGGCCGGTTCCAGGGCTCGCTCGCCGACGTTCCCGCCTCCGATCTCGGGGCACATGTCATTCGCGAGGCGGTTGCCCGCGCCGGCATCGACCCGGCCACGGTCGAGCAGGTTGTGATGGGCATCGTCGGCCAGGTCGCCGAAGATGGTTACCTGTCCCGCCATGCCGCGGTGAAAGCCGGGCTGCCCATCGAAACCCCGGCCATGAACGTCAACCGCATCTGCGGAAGCGGCCTCGAAGCGATCAACACCGCCTCTCGCTTCATCCAGACGGGCGATGCGCAGGTCGTGGTTGCCGGCGGGGCCGAGAACATGACGCGCATGCCCTATTACCTGCGCAAGGCCCGCGCCGGCTACCGTCTTGGCCACGATGCGATCGAGGACGGCATCATTCATCTCCTCAGTGACCCCTTCAAGGGCTACCACATGGGCATCACCGCCGAGAACCTTGCCGAGCGTTACGAGGTCAGCCGCGAAGCGCAGGACGAGTTCTCGGCAGAAAGTCAGCGCCGTGCGCTTGCCGCCATCGCGGCGGGCCGTTTCAAGGAGCAGATCGCCCCTTTGACGATCAAGGCCGGGCGCGAGGAGAAGGTCTTCGACACCGACGAGCACCCGCGCGCTGCTACCACCGAGGCGCTGGCCAAGCTTCGCCCGGCTTTCAAGGAGGGTGGCGTGGTGACGGCCGGGAACGCGAGTGGCATCAACGACGGCGCCTCCGCGCTCGTGCTTATGAGCGCCTCGAAGGCGAAGGAGCTCGGGGCGAAGCCTCGCCTCCGCGTGGTCGCGCGCGCCGAGGCCGGGGTCGACCCTGCGATCATGGGCAGCGGTCCCATTCCCGCCATCCGCAAGGTGCTTGCAAAGTCGAACATGAACCTCGAGCAGGTCGACTGCATCGAGTTGAACGAAGCCTTCGCCAGCGTCTCGTGCGCCTGTGCAAGCGCCCTCACGCTCGACCCCGAAAAGACAAACCCGAACGGCGGCGCCATCGCTCTGGGACATCCCGTCGGCGCCACCGGCGCCATCCTCACCGTGAAGCTGATGCACGAACTTGAACGGACGGGCGGCCGATTCGGTATCGTGAGCCTCTGCATCGGCGGCGGCCAGGGGATCGCCACCATCTTCGAGCGGGTCGGCTGACGGCGACACGTGACAGACGAAAGTGAGAGGGCCGAATCGGCCCTCTCACTTGCTCCGCTGCCGCTGAGCTAACTGCGTGCTACGCGCCGGATGGTCGCGGGCGGGTCTCGTTGACCAGCTTCGTGATCGCGGCCAATGCCTTCGCTTTGGCGTCGGCCGCCTTGCTGGCGTCCATCTTGCCGTCGGCGACGGCCTGGTCGATGGCGGCGTCCGCCTTCGCGACGAGCGCGTCGATCACCGCCTGCCCGTTGGAATCATGCTCAGTGGCAACCTGGGCGATGGTCTTGCCGTCCTTCAGTTCGGTCGCCAGTTCGCGGGGCTCGATTCCGATGGTCTGCGCTGCGGTCTGGAGTGCGTTCGTCAGGAGCGGCCGGGGCCGGTGCTTGCCAGGGTCGCCGTCTTTCGGCTTCGGGACGGCGTTCATGAGTTTCGTCAAGGCGTCGGGCGCGCGCTGGAGGATCCTGTCGGCGCGCTCCTGCGTGAGCTTGCCGTTGGCCACGGCCTCGTTGACCTTCTCGGTCAGGTCGGCCAGGACGGCTGCCTGAACCGCCGCAGGATCGCCCTCGTTCTCGGTGATGACCTGGCTGAGGCTCTTCCCATCCTTGGCACCCTGCTTGAACTCGCCCGTGGGGATACCAGAGGTCTTGATGATGTCTCTGACCGTCGCGCGAAGAGCCTTCGGACGATGGGCGCCACCGGGCACTTGGGCAGACGATCCCGGGCCATCGCCCGGGCCGTCCGCCATGGCGATGCTTCCGGCACCGACGACGCCAAGCGCAAGCAGCGCCGAGAGGCCGATCACCATGATGCGACTCCGGCCGCCGAATCGAACTGTCATTTCCACATCTCCTGTTTGGTTCCGGCTGACCGTTTCGGTCGCCGGGAGAGCGCTGGGTGTCTTGCTCTCTGCCCCTGCAATGGCACCAACCGTGGCCGAGGTGCCGGGTGGCGTGCGACCGCATTGGGGGCACTCTCTTTACCGGTGCTTCTCAACCCACCGGCCACAAAACAGGAGGAGGTCGCCGCGTGCCACGCTCACGGTGGCAGGGCTGTTGGCGACCTCGTTGTGTATGCCGCGCGGGCTGAAGTCGAGCGCTGCGTTGGTCAGGTTCCATCGAAGCCCGGTTGTGGTGACGCCGCGGCACGGCCCAATCGCGACAAGCGAGATAACCGCCCCGGGCTCAGAGTCGATCACGGCCGTCTCCACAACCAGCTCTACGCTGAAGAGGTCGTCTACCACGCGGATCGTGGCCCGTCTCCCAAACAGCGTGAGTACCGAGAGATTGGCCAGCGCATGATCGGCCCGCCCGCCTCCGGCGGCGACAATGTCGATCACACTGCCCCCCCGCTCAATGCAGAAGGCAACGGCTTTTTGCAGGTCGGTGCTGTCGGTGTCGCCGGAGGGACAAACGGCGTCTTCCGGCAAGGAAGCGCGCGCCTCCAGGCTAGCCGAGTCGAGGTCTCCGACCACCACGTCCACTTTCACCCCGGACGCGAGTGCCTTGTCTACCCCCCCGTCCGCGGCAACGACCAGGTCCGCTTGCGCCCGAAGCGCGTCGATGAGCGCCCGGGACGGGAGGTCTCCGTTGGCGAAGAGGAGAGCGCGCATGGCTGTAGTAAACGCGCAAAGCCGCGGTCAGCAAAGCGGAAGGTCCGGGAGATTTCCGAATTCTTGCGAAAATCGGGCGGAAAACCACTGGACAGCCACTTAGCGACCGCTAGAATACGCGGTGGGACTGGCAACATGCGAAGTGTCCGCTCCACTTGCGCAGCCGGCTCGCCGTCCCACTTAGCCGCGGTGCCCCAGACGCCGCGGCTTTTTCTTGCCCGCGATTTCGGGGACTGGGACGTGCCGCCGCGCCGGGGCCTACGATGCCTGTTGCGCTCGAAACAACAGTGCCGCCTGGATCGATGCCACGACGTTCCGGATGAACGCCTGCTGGCCGCCGGTAAGATTCATGAACTCCAGGTGCAACATCACGCCATGGTCACTCGCAACCACCGCCGCGATCCGGCAGGGGAGCGTAGCCGAAAATGCGCCAGCACGCATGGTGATCGCCACTTCGCGACCGCCGGGCTTGGATCCCACCATCACCGCCATCCCGCCGTAGGAGAGGTCGACGATGGTTCCCGGCTGCCGGGAGTCACCCAGCACTGAGCGCACCTCGGCGCCAAGTTCGGTGGGGTAGCGAGTGGTTGTCCGCAGGTCCAGTTGCTGCCACCCGGTGACAAGTTCAAACGATGCGACCTGTGCCCGGGTCTGCGCCAAACGTCCGTTGGCGAGCAGGCGCGCACCCGGTTCGCCGGTGATGATGGCGACCTCGGCGCCAGGCCTGCCTGGCCATGGCGCCAGGAGCTTCACGGCGATCACGTCGCCCATCGCCGCTATCGCAGTGCCCTCGAATTGCACCGGCGGCGTGCTCCGTTGCACGACCAGAATCGGTGCTCCGGGCCTGACGACCGGTTCCATACGGTGACTATCGTCAAACTCAAGGCGAATCTGCACCACGGGCTGCGTTCACATGAGGGCCTGATGCCCGGTACCATCGGTCCATGAGCCCCAACAAGAGCTACGCGCCGGTCGCCAGCGCCGGATTCGGCCTTCGCATGATGCGCGTCGCCGATATTCCTGGGGTCGCCGCCATCGAACGGGCCGCGTTTTCAGAGTCCTGGCCACAGACGGCGTTTGAGCGTGAACTCTCGGTGAACAGCGCGGCGCGCTACATCACGCTCGTGAAGACACTGGAGGGAAGTGAGGCGGAAGGGGAGGGCGAAGCCGTGGGGTTCGCCGGGCTCTGGCTCATGCTCGATGAAGCCCACGTCGTCTCAGTTGCCGTTGCGCCCGCGCTCCAGGGAAACGGTTTCGGCCGGCTGCTGCTCCACGGCCTCATCGGCGTGGCGCGCAAGCACCAGATGTCGGTTGCGACGCTCGAATGCCGCGAGTCGAACGTGGTTGCACGTTCGCTGTACCGCGCCTACGGCTTCTACGAAGTGGGGCGACGCAAGCGCTACTATGCCGACAACCACGAGGACGCGATCATCATGACGACCGAGGAGCTCGAGAGCGCCCCGTTTCTGGAGCGTTTCAGCCTTCTTGAGTCCGCCCTTGCGACCCGGTTACCCGGGACCTGCCCCTACGCTGTCGACGCCTAAGAACCGGTCCCGGAGCACCGAGCCCGCGACCGGTCAGGGGAAGTCGCTCCCCGGGACGGCGTTCGGATCGGAGATAATCTCAGACCACCGCCGGGCGAGCGATTCCAGTGGCGCGATCGGTGGCGTCCACGGGAGACCGCGGACCACCACCCCCCGGTTCGCCTCGTATTCGACCAGCCCTTCGGACTCGAGCCTGCGGAACGCCTCGCGCACCGGTGTCTGCGAAACGCCCCACTGCTCGGCAACCTCCTCCTGGCGCAGATGCTCGCCTGGCTGCATGTGGCCCGAAATGATGGCGTTCTGCAGCGCTTCGTAGACTGCGTCGGCTTTCGTGCGCCCGGGAAGTCGTTGGATTGCCATGAATCAAGGATAGCCGGTCGGGATGTCTCGCGATGGGGTGGGACCGGCTGCCGCCGCGGGAACCTGGATCAGGGTGGACGGAGGCTTGCCCTGGCACGGCGGCGAGGTCGCCGCCGGGACCAGACAACTTTTCGGGCTGAACTGATCTTCGCTAGCTCGCCAGGCGGTCGGGCACCATCGGACGAGAGTGCGCAGTGGCTGCGTCCTGGCAAGCCTTGCAGGGCTTGCGTACGATGCGCCGGGTCGCGATCTCGACGACCCACACGGCCAGGTGATCGCAGTTGGCCTGCCTCTGTTCACCGAATGCGGCGTTGACGTCCGCATCTGCAGCCATCACCATCGGTAAGCCCTTCTTTGACTCTCGCCTGACCAGTATGGATACGCCCGAACGGAGTCAGAAGGCCGTTTGGCGCGGATCCGATCCCCCGTTCGGTCCTTTGTTCGCCTCACCTGCACGTTCAGCGCCAATGAGGCACGAATACGAGTTTCACGCCTGTGAGTGACAACTGGGTATCGGTATTCACCCTGCTTTGATGGCGATCTTCGTCTCCTCTGGCAGGCTAGGCTTCACTTTCGGCAGCCGCACTTCGAGGACGCCGTCCTTCAGCGTCGCGTCGATCTTCGTGGCGTCGACGGTCGAAGGAATGGTAATGAGCCGCTCGAAGGACCCGAAGAAGCGTTCGCTGTAGGAGCGGCCCTTGGCCTCTTCCTTCTTCACGCCGCGCTTCTCGCCGCGCACGGAGAGTGTGGAGTTGCGAACGGTCACTTCCAGGTCGCCCGGTTCAACGCCCGGGATCTCGGCATGCACGATGATTGCGTCTTCGGCCTCGGTCACGTCGCAGCGGGGGTTCCATTCCACCGCCAGCGCCCCGCCCGGCTCCAGCCGGCTAAAGAGATCCCGCGGCCAGATGTTGACCAGTTCTTCGAACGGATTCCAGCGCGTAAGGCTTGCCATGGCTGTTCCACCTCCAGGGGGTTCGTCTTGCATGTTCCTCCTGGTGCTTGCGCCATGAAGGATCAATGGGACCAACGTCGCTGAGCCGAAGGTCGCATCGATGCTTCATGGCGGTCGAGGAACCTGCTGGTGGTCGCGATCGCCAGGTACGATGTGGTGCAGGGTTGAGGTTTGCCGATGGCCGAGAGTACGGGAGTGCGCTTTGCCGCGCCGAGACCTGACCGTTGGGACGATCCGTTAGGCGATCGCTGCCCCGGGGGGACGCGGCATTTAGCGGGGGGAGGCCCTTTCAGTGAAGCACGGGGCTGCGAACTTCGAAAGGGATTGCATACCGGCTGAGCGCGTGCTAGAAATGTAGTTGGGCTGCGCTGGAAGCTGTGTCCGCTCCACACTTCCACCGGCCCCTTTTTGTTGCCTTGTTGCAAATCCCGGCCGCGGCCCGGATTACCATCCGAGTGCTCTTTCGACGCCGGCCACCGTGGCCGGCGTTTTCGTTATCTCGGGCACATGCTGGGCGGCGGCGGTGTCGGGGTCCTTCAGGCCGTTCCCGGTGAGGATTGCGACTGCCCGGCCGCCCCGCTGCCCGGCGCGGCCGAGCTTGATGAGACCAGCGACGCTTGCGGCACTGGCCGGTTCAACGAACAGTCCTTCACGTCGCGCGAGGAGCCGGTACGCCTCCAGGATCTCCTCATCGGTCACGGAATCGATGTTTCCCCCACTCTCATCGCGCGCGTTGATTGCACCGGTCCAACTAGCCGGGTTGCCGATGCGGATGGCCGTGGCGACGGTGTGTGGCTCGACGATAGGGTGACCGGCGACGATGGGTGCTGCACCCTCAGCCTGAAACCCCAGCATGCGTGGGTGGAGTGTGGTCAGGCCGCGCTCGGCGCACTCGCAGAATCCCTTCCAGTAGGCGGTGATGTTGCCGGCGTTACCCACGGGGATGGCGAGCATGTCGGGAGCGTCGCCCAGTATTTCGCAGACTTCGTACGCGGCGGTCTTTTGACCGGCAATGCGGTTGGGGTTGACCGAATTCACGAGCGCCACAGGGTGCTTCGCGGTGAGCGCGAGGGCTGCGTTGAGGGCGGCGTCGAAATTGCCGTCGAGTTCCAGGATCCTGGCTCCGAAGGCCACGGCCTGGGCCATCTTCCCGGCCGCGACCTTGCCCCCCGGAACGAGCACGAAACAGTCGAGACCGCAGTGGGCGGCGTAGGCGGCAGCGCTGGCGCTGGTGTTCCCGGTGCTGGCGCACATGATTGCGTGAGCACCTTCTTCGATCGCCTTCGCGACGGCCACGACCATGCCGCGGTCCTTGAACGACCCGGTGGGGTTGCAGCTTTCGAGCTTGAACCAGAGTTCATCGAGCCCGCACAGCCTCTCCAGTGCGACCGACCGCACGAGGGGCGTGTCGCCTTCGCCAAGGCTGATGCGCGGGGTCTGTTCTGTGAGCGGGAGGATCTCCTCCCAGCGGTAGAGGACGCCCCGCGGGGCGACAGTGGCCTGGATCACGGTTCCTCCGGTGGCCTGAAGGCGTGGAACTTCAATTCTCGCAGCTCCTGTTCGAGCATTTGAATCTGCTTGCGGCGCTGCTTTTCCGTCATCTGGTTGTACTTGGCAAACTCTTCGCGGATGTGGTCTACGACCTCGGCGATGTCGCGCCGAATGCTGGCCACGCGCTCGCCGAGGCCGGCATGGCGGCCTTCGAGCAGCGTGATTTCGCCATGGAGCTTGTCCACGGTGCCGAGCAACTTATCCGCCAGCTCCTCGATCGCGTTCAGGCGCGCATCGATGCGTGAATGCTGGTCGCGCCAGACGCCGATTTCCTGGAGCACCTCTTCGCGCAGGGAGCGCTCTGCGAGCGTCGCGGAGATCATGTCCTCGTTCCGCTTCACCATCTCGCCGACGACCTGGAGGCGCTCGAAGACCACGTCGAACCGCTCCTCCTGCTCGTTTTGGATGGTAGCGCGAATGCGCTCTTCGAGATCGCGGCTCACCTCGATGCTGCGTTCAAGCCGAAGTCCGAACTGTTCAGCGTGGGCTTCCACTTCGCGCTGCCGTTCGAGCAGCGTCTGCACGGTTGCCGCCACCTGGGAACCCTGGTTCTGCGTCTGGGCGACGTCGGCGGCGATACGGGCGAGTTGCGTAGTGGCGGTATCCACCCGGCGGATCGCCTCCGCGCGTTCGAGGCGGTCGTATTCGGCCTCGGCACGCACCAGACGCAGGGCGTTCTCGATCTCAGCCTGGTTGGCCGCGACTGCCTGGCGGATGTTCTCAGCGCCCTCGTCGAGTTCGCGGATCTTCTCCGGGACGCCCTTGAGAGGAAGGATTTTCGGGTCGACTTCGCGGACTGCACGCTCGGTGGCGCTGGTGTCCTCGCGCAGCTCATGAATCTGGCGCTGAAGCTGCTCAAGCAGACCGTGCGACTGGGCCTGTTCGTCGCGGACCAGGCGCAGTTGTTGTTCGAGCCACGAGAGGATTTCGCTGATTGCCTGTGCCTGAGTGTCGCCCGGCATCACTAGCCCTCGACGCGCAGGAACGAACTTGCCCGCATCACGAGTTCCGCCGACTGGTCGTGGGCGTTCGCTTCCGTCTGGTTCGCGGCCGCGATGGTCAAGTCGTGGTCTCCCGGGCTGCGGGTGATCGGGGCCAGCACGCCGGGTTGGTCGCGAACAGCCACGGGGACATAGTACCGCGTTTCGACGTCATGCATGCCCCGACGGGGATGTGGCCTCAGGATCCCGGTCCGTGCGCTCGCGGCTTCCTTGCGCGACATCGCGGTTGTCCGCCACCACCGCCGAGCTCGTGGGTTTGGCCCCTGCTCTGCGGCCCTGGAACATCACGGTACCCGCGAGGTCACCGATGATTTGCACCGCATTGAACGTGCCATCCACCGTGGCCAGCGGTTCAGGTGCTGCACGCTTCGTTCGAGCAGTGCCCGCGCGACGCCACCGCCGACCACGCCGACGCCTATGAGGCCGACGCCAATCTCGCGCGCCACCGGTCTACTTCGCGTGGTTCGTTGCCCAGTCGATCGCGCTGGCGTCGAGAGAACGTTTGATGGTGGTCTGGGAGCGCTTGGTCGTGATGGCGTCGTCGAGCTTCTTTTGAGCGAGCTGCTGCTTGTCTGCGTCGCCGTAGGCTCCGTTTGGATCCCGCTTCTCGATGCGGATGAGCCACCAGTAGCCCTGCACCTGCACGGGCCCGAGGAGTTCGCCCTCACCCTTTCCACTGATGGCAGTGAGGATTGCTTCGGGGAGCAGCTCGGGCGAGATCGGTACCATCACCCCGTCCTGCTGGCGCGAGGTGAGGTCTGCTGACTCGACCTGGGCTAGCGTACCCATGTCTTCGCCTGCCTTGATTCGCAGGAGCAGGGCGTCCGCCTTCTCCTGCGAATCGACGAGGATGCTGCGCAGCGTGATGGTCTCACCCCGGTCGCCCACGGCTTTGGTGAAGTATTCGAGCAGCTTGTCGCCGGCGACGGCCGCCGTGGTCATCTTCCGGTAGTTGGCGTCGCTCATCTTCGTGGTCTTCAGGCGGTTGCGATAGAGAGTGTCGAACGAACTGCCCGGGCCGCCGACGGGCACGCCGAGCGCTTTCGCGATCCCCGCAGTGACGTCGTCGCCGGTCATGGAGATCCCGAGGTCCCTGGCGAGTTGAATCGACAGCGCTTCCTCCTCCAGCTTGCTGAGGAGGTTTTCGGCGTTGAGCGCGGCGGGCGTCTCCGGGTTTGCCTGGTAGAACTCGACCATACGGTCGGAGTAGTACTTCAGCTTCACCTCGTCGCTCCCGACCGTGAGCACGACTTCGTTGGGACGGCGGAAGGTTTCCGAGTACCAGTGCCAGCCGATGAGGCCAAGGACGATGGCAAGGAGGGCGGCGGCGCCGCCCAGGATGCCGAGCCGGACAGTCGCATCGTCGATGGGGATGCCGAGGAAGCGTGGGCGCGTGTCGGCGCGTTCGCGCCGCCTGGCGCGCGGGAGGGCAGTGGTTCGTTCTCGCCGTGCCATCGTTATCCTGTCGGGCGGTCGCGGCTAGCCGCGGATGGGGAAGATGCTCGTTTGGCGAATGTGGTCGAGCGTGTAGGGCAGGAGCGCCAGGTGCCGGGCGCGTTTGATAGCCGTCGAAATCAGCCGTTGGTGGCGCAGGCAGGCGCCGGTCTTACGTCGCGGTTCGATTTTTCCGCGGTCGCTGATGTAGACGCGGAGGCGCCCGATGTCCTTGTAGTCCACGCCCCGGATGTGGTCGGCACAGAAGCGGCAGACCTTGCGGCGACCGCTAAAGCGGCGGACGGGCCTCGCCGGCCGCTCGCTGCGGTCGGAGGATGGCCCGGAGGAACCCGGCCCGGATCGTTCTTGAGTCATTGTTGTATTCCTTCCCGATGGGTTCGTGCGCGCTGGGGCGCACCGGGTGTGGCCGGGCGGGTCGCCCCGCTCAGGCCGGGCTGGCGCCGGGTGGCGCTATTCAAACGGCAAATCGTCGGGTTCCACCTCGCCGCGGCGCGGTCCGCCGAAGCCGCCCCGAGCCCCGGCGCCTCGCCCGGCGCCGGGAGTGCCTCCGTCGCCCCAGTCGCTGCCGCCGCCGGAAGCGCCCTCGCGGCTTCCCAGGAACTCGACCTGGTTGGCGACGACCTCCGTGCGGTAGTGCTTCTGGCCCTGGTCATCGTCCCAGGTACGGGTCTGGAGGCGGCCCTCAACATAGAGCATTTTGCCCTTCGTGATGTACTGGCTGATGCGCTCCGCTTGTTCGCGAAAGAGGACGATGTTGAACCACTCGGTGGCCTCTTCCATCTCGCCCGAGACGCCCCTGCGGCGGAAGTTCACAGCGAGGCTAAACTGCGATTGCGCGGTGCCGTTGGCCGTATATCGCAACTCGGCATCCTTGCCGGCGTTGCCGATGAGCATGACCTTGTTCAGGCTTGCCATGGTGGGGCCTCCTCGATGTCAGTCCGACGTCTCGGCGGCCGAGGCAGCCCCTGGCCGGGCTTCAGGTTCCCCGGCCCGCTCCGCCGCGGTCGCCGGTGCGGACTCTACCACTTCGGGTGTCGCCGCGGGAATTGCAGGCTCGGCCGCAGGGGCTTCGTCTACCGGGGTCTCGACCTGGGGAGCTTCGGCTGCTGGAGCTTCGGCTACCGTCTCGGCGGCGACTGGCTGGACGCGTGGCTCGCGCGGCGGCGGTGGCAGGGGAAGCTCGTCCGCGCGGACGATCAGGTGCCGGTAGACGCGCTCATCGATTCCCAGGGCGGCTTCGAGCGGAGACACCGAAGCCGGGTCGAGATTGACGCGCGAGACGATGTAGTCAGCGTCGATTGCAGTCCCAATGGGATAGGCCAGCCGCCGGCGGCCCCAGTGGTCAACCTTGAGGACGGCGCCACCGCGCGATTCGACGGCGGCGGTGAGGTGGGCGACGCTCGCATCAGGGCCGCCGGATTCGGCGACGGCCAGGTCGTAGACGACCGTCAGTTCGTATTCCCGCATGGGTCTCCAGGACCGGGCGATGGGTTTGCCTGCGAAAGACAGGCCGTGCTCCCGGTGCGAACTGACACCGTATCATTCCCGCTGTTCCCGCTCAACGTGTTACGGGGCGGCGCGCTCCGGGACTAGCCGCGCGCCGTGACGACCACCGGAAGCTCCGTCACCCCGCGCATGATGAACGTCGGAACGCGGGACAGCGGGCCGCTGCCTGCCCGTTGGAAGGTGCGGTAGCGGTCGAGAAACGCGGCGAGCGCCACGCGCGCTTCCAACCGTGCCAGCGGCGCCCCGAGGCAGAAGTGGATACCCAGCCCGAACGACACGTGACGGTTGGGGGTCCGACTGACGTCGAAGTCGGCGGAATGTGCAAACTGGCGCTCGTCGCGGTTGGCCGAAGCCAGCCAAACGACTGCGCGATCCCCTTGCTTAATCGACTGGCCGGCCAACTCGATATCGCGGGTGGCGCGACGCACTGTGGCCTGCACGGGCGACGAGTACCGCAGCACTTCCTCGACCGCGGCGGGAAGCAGCTCCGGCCGGTCCAGCACGCGCGCGAGCTGGACTCGATGGTTTGCGAAGGCAAGCACGGCATTTCCGATGAGGTTCGTGGTCGTCTCGTTTCCCGCGACAAGCAGCAGGATGAGCATTCGGATGAGCTCGGCGAAGGATAGCCGGTCCCCTTCGAATTCGGCGGCCACCAGCGCGCTGATGAGGTCGTTGCGAGGCCGGGTGCGGCGCTCGTCGGCCATGGCAGAGAAGTAGGCGCCCATTTCGTCGATCGTGGCGGGCGCCGGCGGGGGACCTCCGGGGCCGATGCTGGAGCCGAGGGTGGCGACCAGATCGGACGACCAGCGCTTGAACCGGTCGCGGTCGTCCGGCGGAACCCCCAGGATCTCCGCGATCACGATCACGGGCAGCGGGTAGGCCAATGCCGAAACGATGTCGATCCGCTGTTCGCCTTCGACTGCATCGAGGAGTTCCCGTGCGATTCGCTCGATGCGCGGTTCCAGTTGTTCTACCATGCGGGGCGTGAAGGCCTGGGACACGAGCCGCCGGAGGCGTGTGTGCGCGGGCGGGTCCGAGGTGAGCATCGACGGGGTCTCGTCGCCGAACCCCGGCGGCGGTGGGAAACTCGATGACCAACTGGCGTTGTCCTTGAGGACGGCCGTCACATCGTCGTAGCGAAAGACCGACCAGGTGTTGGCGGCAGCATGGAAGGTGACCGGCGACTCGCGCCGTCCCCATTCGTAGAACGGGAATGGGTCTTCCAGAAACCGGGCGTCAAACGGATTGAAGGCAGGTGCCTGGCCGGTCAAGAGCAGATTCTCCTCGCCAATCTTACTGAGCGATGTCTCCAGTCTAGCGAATACACGTGCATTCCCGGCAAAGGATTCGCGCGGGCACGGTCCGGTGAAGCTGCCAAGACCGCTCGTGTGGATGGCTCACGATGAATTGCGGGTGGGCATTATACTGAAGCGAGGAACGAAGGGGGTTCCGGCGTGCGCACCGTCTGCCTGGTTACCTGCCACCCGGACCTCGGCCGACTTGCACGGCCGTTGGAGCAGGCAGGGTTCGCGACACCGGTTGTCGCGCCCGAGGTGCTGGCGGAGGACGGCATGTCGCCTCGGGCGGACGTGATGGTCCTCGACTTTCGCGACGTTCCCGCAGCCGAATTCGCAACGATTGCGGGGACTCACGCCGACACGGCCGTGCTCATCGCCCTGGTGGCGGAAGATCAGCTCGATCGCATCGCCGCGGACGCGCCGATCGAGGATTTCGTGCTCCTGCCAGGGAACCCTGCCGAACTCGCGCGCCGGGTCGAGCGGGCATTCCGGCGTCGCCACGGTATCGACAGCGAGAACTTCGTGCGCTGCGGCGCGCTCACCATCGATCTCTCGAACTACCGCGTCACAGTCGACGGCGAACACCTGGTGCTCACATTCAAGGAATATGAACTCCTCCGCTTCCTCGCCATGAATTCGGGAAGGGTTTTCACGCGCGAGCAGCTCTTGAACCGGGTGTGGGGCTATGACTACTTCGGTGGGGCTCGGACGGTGGACGTCCATATTCGGCGGATTCGGTCGAAGATCGAGATTCGCGGGCACTCGTTCATCGAAACGGTGCGTAATGTGGGCTACCGGTTAGTGGCGGAGGCCCGTCCCGAGTCCTCCGAATTGCCGGACTGATTTTAGCCGCTTCCCATCTTGGGCTGCGGGCACTAAGCTGCGCTCGCTGACTTCACTCGGGATGGAGGGCTGCTGCCCGACGGGCCCGAAAAGGATTGCGCGAATGACATTTATTCGACTGTCGCTGATGACACCGCGGCCCGGCCAGGAGCAACGAGTCGATGAAGTGATCGACGAGTTGCTGAAGTTCTACCAGGGTCGGCCGGGGTTTGTGACGGCATACCGGCTCATGTCGGACACGCATGCCACCAGCGGCCGCGTGGGCCGCCTCTCCATTTGGGAGAGCGAAGAGGAGACGCATCGGACGGCAACCGAGCAGCGGGACATGTCGCTGCAGGCTGAGCTGAAGCTGCTGGTGGTGGACGAGACGCACCAGGAGTTCTCGTTCCGCGCCACGCGCGCAGGCTCCTAGCCCGACCGGCTGGCGATCGAAGCGAGCCCGGCCGTATTGGCCGGGCTTCTCGTCATGCCCGCTCCTAAGGCGGCTCTAGTCGATCTCGACGGTGGCGCCGGCCTCGACGAGCTTGGCCTTCACGGACTCGGCCTCGTCCTTGGTGATGCCTTCCTTGACCTTCGTGGGCGCGGCCTCGACGAGGTCTTTGGCTTCCTTCAGGCCCAGTCCGCTGACGACTTCGCGGATAGCCTTGATGACGTTGATCTTGTTGTCGCCGAATGACTTGAGGACGACGTTGAACTCGGTCTTCTCTTCTTCCGGCTCGGTCGCCGCTGCTGCTGCTGGTCCGGCGGCCATCATCATGGGCGCCGCCGCGGTGATCCCGAACTCCTCTTCGATTGCCTTGTTGAGGTCGCGGAGTTCGAGCAAGGTCATGCCCTTGATGAGTTCGAGTGCCTGGTCAATCTTCGTTGCCATTGATGTACTCCCTGTGTGCGATGATCGAGCCGGCAGAGCGCGCCGGCGGGGCTGTGAACGGGCTGTCGGCTAGGCCGCGCCAGTGCCTTCGAGTTGGTTGGCGCGGGCTTCCAGAAGCCCGGCAAAGTTGCGCATGCTGGCCTGCAGCAGACCGGCGAAGTTGTAGAGAGGGCTCTGGAGCTTCCCCACAACGTCGGCGACGAGTTGTTCGCGCGACGGCATTGTGGCGAGGCCTTCGACGTCTGCGCGGTTGAGCACCTGGCCCTCGAGCCAGCCGCCATGGATGGTGACGGCCATGCGCCTGGTCCGGAAGTGCTCCATGAGCACCTTCACGGGCGCGATCGGGTCGCCGAATCCGAAGGCAAGGGCCGTTGGGCCTTCGAGGATCTTGCCCATTTCGGGGCGGCCGGCCTGTTCGGCGGCCATGGCGGCGAGGGTGTTCTTCACAACCTTGACCTCGGCGTTCGCGGCGCGCAGCGCGCGGCGAAGATCGGTCAGTTGTGCGACCGTCAGGCCCCGATAGTCGGCGCTGATCGCGATCGAGGCCCGTGCCATGCGGTCCTTGACCTCGGCCAGCATCGCGGCCTTCCGTGGAGTCGGCATGCGCGTCTCCTTAGCTGTGGCCGGAAACCGGATGGAGATAGTCCATTTGCCCGGTCCGGGGGCGAAGCCCGGAAACCGAAAATCCCTGCCGCCGGGGCAGGGACTCAAACGACACCGCGCCGTGTTGGCATGGGCCGACAGTCTGCCTCGGCAGGCGCCTTGCGGCTTATCCCTTCCGCGCTGGGGCGGATCGCACCGGGACCTGCGGTCTCTGGCTGTTCAGTTGTCGTTCACGAGCGTAGGACAGACGGCGGCTTGGGACAAACCGGACTTGGGGCCACTATCCTCCGCCCGGGAGCGCGGTCCGGAGACCCGTGACCAGTTCCTCCGTGAGATGCGCCGTCGTCGCTGCTGCCACCAGCGACAATCCCAGGCGTCCCGCCTCCACCACCGTGATCGAGCAGTTGGGAATGGGCACCGGCACCACCCGGTCATCGCCCATCGCCACGCCCACGGCGACGCCGATGGCGATGTAGTGCGAGACGACGACCAGGTCTCTTCCGGACGTTGCCTCGGTGACTCCCATCTCGATGAGCGTGCTTACCGCGCGCTTGCGCCAGGCCCTCAGGGCTTCGGGCTGGTCGGTCCAGCGGCCAGCCATGAAGGGACCGATCATCGCCTTGCGTTCGTCGGGCGGCATCGCGGGGTCGAAGACTTCCGCCACTTCTTCGCGGATTTCAGGGTCGAGCCCGAGCGCGGCGGCGATTGGGGCAGCGGTCTCGCGCGTCCGGCGCAGAGGGGAGACGACAAGCCTTCTCACGTTCGTCGCGCGGAGGGCTTCGGCAGTTGCTGCCGCCTGGGCGTGCCCGACGGGATCGAGACCGGGGTCAAGATCGTCCACACCGGCTGCTGCAAGTCCGTGCCGCACGAGGAAGATAGCCATGGGCCCAGATTACAGGAGGCAGAACGTTGTTACATCGTCCGGGACAGTTGCCATAACGTCAGGACCAGCGGTCCCAGCGCATGATCTCGCTGACCGGTTTGCGTGTGACTGGCCCGAACTTGCCCAGCGGGTAACCGACAGGGATCAGGCAGAAAGGCTCGATGTCGTCGGGGAGGCCGAGGACGGCGCGGGCGGCAGGACGGTCTGCAAGGGCGAAGGTGGTGGGTGTAGCCGCCAGCCCGAGCGCGCGGGCGGCAAGGAGCAGGTTCTGAACACCGGGCCAGATCGAACCGCCGGCCCCGGCGCCGGCTGCGAAGCTGTCCCGAGCCGGACCGGCCATCTGCAGGCAGGCAATGATGTGGACCGGGATCTCAGCGAAGTGTTCGGCCTGCCAGCGCACGGCTTCGAGTTGTCGCTGGCGTCCCTCGGCCGACTGATGCGGAAGTGCGGCAGGCCGGGCGCCACCGGGCGCGGCGTAGGATTGGAAGACCTTCAGGTTGAGCTCGGCGAGACGTTGGCGCTGGGCAGGATCACGGACGACGAGCCAGCGCCCATTCTGGGCGTTCGAGCCCGACGGCGCCTGGTTGGCGGCGGCGATCAACCGCACGAGCAGCACCTCCGGCACCGGGTCTGGCTTGATCCGGCGCATCGCCCGGCAGTTGTACATCACTTCGAAGATGCCCATTTCCTCAGTCATATGATCTCCTTCGTCGTTGGTGTGAGCCGGTTCCGGGGGGTCAGTCGAACCAGCGCATTTCGTCGGGAGCCAGGTTGACTTCGAACACCTGTCCCCGCGCTTCGACGGCGATGGTGCGGGTTCGGTCGAGGTCGTTGCGGACCTGGATGCGCCCACTGACCTGGCGGCGGAAGAGGCCGTCGTAATTGACGTGGCCGGTGTCGCCGACCACACGCGGAGTTGCGCCCGGGGCAGCAACCTGCCAGAGCGAACCTTCGTGGGGCCGCAGGAGCAGATCGCCCTTGCCGAGCACGCGGCCGTTCCAGGCGTCAAACGCGATCTCGCCCGGGTGCAAATGCTCGCTGAGGACAACCCAGCGCGGTTGATCCTCCCAGTTCAGGATGCCAACGAGGGCGCGGCCATCGGGCAGGGTCGCTCGCCAGGATGTGGCGATCGGGCCTTCGGACGGGTCCACGGGCCGTGCAGCGACACCGGTGGGCGGGAACAGGGAGAGCGCCAGGGCCCGGCGTTCCGGTCCCAGCTTCGGCAGGTCATCACTTGCCACGACCATCCCGCCGCTGAGCACGATCCCGGTAGCCAGGAAGCGCACCTCGGCCTCTGTCAGCGCCGTGTCGGTTTCGCGGACGATGAGGCAGTCGGGGTCGTTCACCCACCAGCGGTTGTGCATCCAGTTTCGTTGGAGGGTGGTGCGCATCGCGTGCTTGATGGACGGCTCGGGCCCGGCTTCCCACAATTCCTTAACGTCCATCCCGACGCGCATCGCATCGACGAGTCCGATGGCCGGTCCCCACTGGCAGGTGCAGCCGAGGATGAACGTCTCGTCGCCAGCGGCTTCGCGGATGATCTCGAGGCCGCGACGGAGGTTCTGCAGGGCCGTGGTCCCGGGAACGTGGTACCGGCACCGATCGCCGGGGCGCGCCGCGAACGAGAGGGCGTCGAGCTTCAAGTATTCGTAGCCCCAGTTGTGGACC
>Ga0172369_10002441_pt1 | contig 25572 bp, 20 predicted proteins | sample LakKiv25m_FD_114539 | JGI IMG/M metagenome (GOLD analysis project Ga0172369, IMG submission 114539) | Freshwater microbial communities from Kabuno Bay, South-Kivu, Congo - kab_022012_11.25m | ecosystem: Environmental > Aquatic > Freshwater > Lake | place: Democratic Republic of the Congo...
CGTAGTAAGTTACCGATGAACCATATGGTTCACCCATGGGCATGAAAATGAGTGGTAGGCGGAATGCCTATCATACCGTTCATACCATTCTATTTTCATAGGAGCCACGCAGCCCCAACGCGGAGTACCGCGTTGGGGCTGCGTGGCTTACTACATACGGGTATGGCTCACGACGTATGGATCGTCTACTTATACTTCGCCTTCACCGTCGCATTCTTCTCCGCGCTCCGGCATGCCAGATCGAGGATATGGATGGGCCGGCGCGCCCATTCGCCGGTTATAACCAGTGGGGTATCCGTGACCAGGTGGTCGGCGATGTTCTGGTAGAAACGCCAGCCTTCCGAGGCGGGATTGGCGCCCTTGATGAGCGACGGGTTCTCTTCCGGGCGGATGATGGTGTAGTTGCCGCCGTCCATCAGGTAGGTGCCCTTGGTGCCGGTGATCTCCAGCCAACCGCGGTCACCCTTGGCGTGGGCATCGACGCTGGAGATGTTCAGCGACAACCAGGCGCCGGTGCTCATGCGCACCACTGCGAAGCCCTCGTCCTCATTGGTGTCGGCCTTCCAGGCGGTTTTCTCCGCCCACACGCCGCGCTTGGCATAACCGCTCACCTCGACGATCTCCGCGGGGGCCAGTAGTTGCAGCGAGTATTCGAGCAGGTGCACGCCCCAATCGTAAAGGATGCCGCCGGAGATGGTCTTGCTGGTGCGCCACCAGTCGCCGGGCTTTCCGTAGCCGCCCATGTGCGCCTCGATGCGGATGATGTCGCCGATCACCCCCTCGCCCTTGATGCGCTTAACGGCCTCCAGGATGCAGCCGTCCCAGTGGCGGTTGTGATAGGTGGAGAGCACCAGGTTGTTGGCCTGCGCGGCGGCGATCATTGCGTCGCACTCGGCAGTGGTGATGGCCAGCGGCTTCTCGCTTACCACCGAACGGCCTGCCTTCAGGCACTGCAGTGCCAGCTTCGCATGGGTATTGTGGGGAGTGATGATGGTCACCAGGTTCACGCCGGACTGCTTCAGCATCTGCGCGACCGTCGTGTAGGTGGTGATCTCGGGGAAGTCCTCTTTCGCCACTTTGCGCCGGGCTGCGTCGAGCTCCGCCACCGCCACCGGCGTCATGCCCGCTTTCTGCATCTCCTGCATATGCCACTTGCCCATGTTGAACGCGCCGCCGTAGCCGATCACGCCCACCTTGATGTCTGCCGGTTTCGTAAAACGTGCCATGAAAAGGTCTCCTTGCTGCCGGGCGTCAACCCGGTGAATCGAATAGCCTATTCGCTCTGTGGAGAGGGATTCCTGCATAGAGCGGGATCGCTTTTATAAAGATTGAAATGATGATAAAGATTGAAATGATTTATTAGATTTTGGAACAAAAATCATTCTTTATCATCGTTTCAATCTTTTTTCAATCGAGCCCCGTTATAGGTATAGATCTCCCGCGGGGTCGGGCATTTTGACGATGATGCCGCCATCGACGACGAAATTCTGACCGGTGATGAAGGTGGCGGAGGCGAGGTAGGCGACCATGGCGGCGATGTCGGGAGGATCGCCGATGCGGCCTACGGGATGCATGCGTTGCCGTTCCTGGTCATAGCCCATCCGGTTTCGGCGCCGGCCTTTCCGCCAGGGCGTGGTATCGACCGTGCCCGGACAGATGCTATTGACGCGGATATCCGGCGCCAGGCTGATCGCCAGCGCATGGGTCAGCGCGATAATCCCACCCTTGCTGGCGCCGTAGGCGGCGACGTTCGGGTGGGTGCGCAGGGCGAGAATGGAGGCGATGTTGACGATGCTGCCGCGGCGCTCGCGCAGGGAGGGCACAGCGTATTTCGCGGTCACCATGATGCCGGTCAGGTTCACCGCCAGCACGCGATTCCAGACGTCCAGCGTGATGTGAGCGAGCGGCATCCACGGAGCGGAGGCGTAGGCGTTGTTCATCAGCAGGTCGATCCCGCCGAAGCGGCCCAGCGTCTCGACGATGGCGCGGTGTAGTTGCCCCTCGTCGCCCGCGTCGGTCGGCATGAAGAGGAAAGGCCCGAGATCGCGGAATTCCGCCGTCGCTTCCTCTCCCGCCTCCTCGTCGATATCGGCAGCAATCACCGCCCACCCCTCGGAGAGCAGCCGATACGCCGTCGCCTTGCCGATGCCTTGCGCGCCGCCGGTGATAAAGGCACATTTCTGCTGATCGTTCATGAGCAATCTCCGAAGATTCATTCGCGGTGCGCGGGGGAGTTCCTGCAGAGCATGCGGGTCGCGTTTTCTGATTTTAAAATTCATCCGCGTTTTTATTGACCTGCGTTGGACCTGGCCAAGATGTTCGGCACATCGGCCGAATTCTGGATGAACCTGGACGTGCAATACCGACTGATGCTGGCCAGGCAGCGGCGGATGAAAAAGGCCAGTTGACAGTAAGGTGTTTGATATTGCATAATATAGTTATATAATGATATGATGTTATCCAGATGGCAGCCCCGTTATTCGCATTGAACAGATAGGGAACAATATGGGACTCTTTTCACGATTGTCTTCGTTTCTCGCCGGCGCGCCGGAAGAAGCTTCGGCGGGGGGTGGGTATCGCCGCATCTCGGCGAAGGACGCCCGCGAGCGGCTGGCGGCGGATCGCGAGATCATCCTGCTTGATGTGCGCACGCCGGGTGAACACCGCGCGCGCCGCATTGCCGGGTGCGTCTGCATCCCGCATACGCAAATCAGCCAGCAGGCGCCGAAGCAGCTCTCGCGCAAGGATGCGACGCTGATTGTCTACTGCCAGAGTGGCATGCGCAGCCGCCAGGCGGTCATGCAGCTCCTCGCCCTCGGCTATACCGATGTTTACGACCTCGGCGGCATCATGAGCTGGCCGTATGAGACAGTGTCGGGGTAGCAAAATGCCCAGGTATTGTTCCTTCAGTGCATGTTCTGTAATTGTGTGTTCAGCGCGTCATGAAGGCGGCGAAGGCTTTGGCGTCGGTAGATTGGGCGATGCCTTTGCGGAGCTCCGCCACGTAGGCCAGTAGTGCGTCCGGGCAGGGCGAGGTAGACGCCGACGTCTTCTCCACCTTCAGTCAAAATTCACCCACCATCATGCACATCGGAGGGGTTCATTTGTGCTCGAAGATTCCGATGATAGAGCAGATAGATTAATCGGCCGGCGGCAGCCCATTAAAATCATGCCGGGGCGCCCAGCCCAGCCGCTCCCGCGTAGACGCCACGTCGCAAACCTGGTCCGATTCCGCCGTGCCGGAGATGTAGAAAACCTCATACGCCAACACGGGCAAGGTAAAGGCCAGCCGTGCAGCTTCGCCGATGTCGCGCGGGTCGATGAGTCCTTCCAGCCGGACAGTCAGCTCCTCGCCGTATTTGTTTCGCATGGTGTCTGCATTCATCACGTAGTTTGGCCGAAACACCGCCAGGTGCAGGCCGTGCGTGCGGTGGTATTGTTCGGCGATCACCTCCTGGCAACACTTGGTGAGCGAGTAAAGGTCGGCGCCGCGGGGTGGAAGGTCGCGCATTTTGAACCGGTCCTGCGGATAGCCGAGGGTGGCGCCGAAGGATGAGATTAGCACGATCCGCCGGATGCCCTGCTCCGCCGCGGCGAAAAACAGGTTGGCCGTACCCTTCACGTTCACATCGAAGGCCACTTCCGGCGTCTGGTAGGCGCCCGCCTGCCGGCTGGCCATATGGGCGATGAGGAGGCCGTCCATCCCCGCAACAGCCTGCCGCACCGTGGCGAGATCCGCCACATCGCCGATGAATAACTCCTGCGGCGTGGCGAACGGCACCACGTCCAACAGCCGCAATGTATGTCCCGCGAACGACTCGACAAGTCCCCGCCCCAGATAGCCGCCCGCGCCGGTGATGAGAATCTTCATGGGAATCCCCGCATGCCATTTCACGAAAGATGTCGTTCCATTCGGTGATCGGGCGGCGGATTCCTGCCCCTCCAACTCTATACAATAGTCTGCCAATCGCGGTAGAATCTGGGCGCATTGCGAATCCAACCGAGTGAGGCATTATGAGCGACACAACCGAACAACCGGAGCTGCCGCCGGCAACCGAGCTGGTGCGGCGGTTCCTGAAACTGCAGGGCGGGGACATCAACGGGGTGCTCGACAGCCTGGGCGAGGAGACACCGCTGCTCGACCTGCGCATCAGGCCGCTGCAGCGCGGCATGAAGGTGGCGGGGTTGGCGGTGACCTGGAACGCCGTGCTGGCCAGCCACGACCCGATGCCGGAGGACGCCCCCACCTACAAGTCCCGCTACGAAATCTACGATCATATCTACCCCGGCTCGGTGCTCGTCTACCAGCCGGGCGGCGAGATGTCCAGCGGCCACCTGGGCAGCATGTTCGGCAACATGATTGCGGCGAAAGGTGCGACGGGCGCCATCGTGGACGGCAATCTGCGCGATTCCGACGGCCATCTGCGCATTCCGAATTGGTCGCCCTTCAGCAAAGGTTACAGCCCGCTGGAAGCCGCCTCGCGCATCAAGTGGATGGAGATCAACCAGCCCGTCTTCATGAGCGGCGAGTTGCGCCGCTACATCACCGTCCATCCCGGCGATATGGTCTTCGGCGATGGTGACGGCGTCATCGTCATCCCGCAGCGCCTGATCCTGCCCATACTGGACAAGGCTGAGGAGATCAACCGTAAAGAAGAGGAAGCGGAAAAGCGTTATGCCGCCGGTGAAGACCCGCGCAAGGTGATGGAGGAATTCGGAGTGGCGTGAGGAGTTTGAAGTTTGGAGTTCGAAGTTCGGAGTTGCCGGTAAAGTGGTCACGGTCCGGTGGTTGGGAAGGCAAGTAAGCCTTCCCGATTCTTTCCGCAGCTTCCGCGCCGTATCGAAACCACCGCGTGCAGAAGAAAGCCATGCGGGAACGGGCGTTATAAAGATGCGGCGGAGTACCGCCGCAGGGGTGGTTTCGATACGGCGCGGAAGCTGCGGAAAGAATCGGGAAGGCTCACTTGCCTACTCAACCACCGGACCGGGGACTATATCAGTCATCTGATCATGAAAGCAGAGCACACCATGACCCTTCGAGATCCTCTGGCGGTCGGTATGGCCGTCGCCGAGCGGTTTATGCGGATCGATCCGCCGCCGCAGACCTACATGTACCACCTGGGCCTGTCCGGCCTGCTTGACCTGTATGCCGCCACCGGCGAGGAGCGGTTGCTGGCATTCGTGCTGGCGCACCGTGCCCGGCACGACGGCAAGGCGGGCTTCGACTGGCGGCTCTACGCGGTCACCGGCGACCCGCAGTGGCTGGAGGGCGCGCAGGAGGCCGGCGAGGCGTGGCTGGCCAACCCGCGACGCGACCGGGAAGGCGCGCTGCTCGATCCGCGCGGGCGCTACACCATCGACATCGTCTCCGGGCTGGCCACCCAGCCGATCATCTTCGGGTATGTGCTGAAGGATTCCCGCTACTTCGACGAAGCGTATCTGCAGCTCGATATCGCCCGCGGCTACCTGGAGGACCCGGTCACCGGTCTCTGGTACAGCCGCTGGGGCCACGGCCTGCACCCGCATAGGCCCAACCCCGGCCTGTGGGGCCGTGGCAACGGCTGGCTGGTGAATGCTTGGGGCCGTGTGATGCATCTGTGGGATCCCGAGCATCCGCGCTATCAGGATGCGCTCGGGATCTGGCAATCCTACTGCCGCGTCAATGCCGCCTTCCAGACGGAGGCCGGGCTTTTCCGCCAGATCATGAATCGGCCCACCTCCTTCGAAGACGCCACCGCCACCGGCCTGATCGGCGCGGGCATCGCCCACGGCGCCCTGCACGGCACGCTGCCGGCGGAGATGGGCGCCATCGCCTACCGCGCGGCACAGGGGCTGGCGCAGATCGTGGACGCGGACGGCAACATCCACAACGTCTCCACCACCGCCGGGGGCTACAACTTCGAGCAGCAATACGAATCCTGCGCTACCTTCAACGAGCCGCACGGCGACGGCTCCGTGATGGGCTGCTGCGCCGCCGTGCACCAACTGCTGGGAGCGGACAGGGTCTTCAGCCGCACCCCGCCCGCCGGCAAGGTATCGATCGTCACCCGCCCGGCACCGGACAGCACCACCTTCAACCAGCCGGAATTCCGCCTGCCGACCGTGGTGGCGGCGCCGGTACTGGCGCGGGTGACGGCGCTGGCCGACCTGCCCGCGCTGGACGCGCAGGGGAGCATCATCCTTGGCTTGCTGCACTGGCACGACGCCGCCGGCGAGGCAGGGACACTGGAGAAGGCCCGGAAATTATTCGAAAAGGCGGGCGACCGGCTCGAGCCGGTGGCGAAATGGCGCGCCGCCGCGGAGCTGGCCCGCCGCGAGGATGAGCAATTGCCCGGCGACCTGCTCTCCTTCCTCGACGACTACCTGGCCGCCGTGTCGCGCGACCGCGAGGGGTTGATCCTCGATGCGCACGGCGGGTATGAAGCACAGCGCCTGTACCACCTGCTGCCGCTGCTGGGCCTGGCGGGCGCGGCGACGGGGAAGGCGGCGTATTTCGACGACGCCTGCGCGCAGTTGCTCGGGTACGACGAATGGCTGGAAGAGCCGATCTCCGGCCTCTGGCAGGCTGCTTACGGCCGTGGCGCCCACCCGCGGAGGGTGACGCCCGGCTACTGGGCGCTGGGCAATGCCTACGTGTTCGCCGGTGTGGTGGATTTGCTGGATGATCTGCCGCGCGACCATGCGCGTTATGTTGATGTCATGTGCCTGCTGCGCGGGCTGGCGAAGTCGCTGCACGAGTGGCTGCCGGTCCTCGGCGGCTGGACGCAGCTTCTCACCGACTTCCGCGATACCTTCCCCTGCACCGCGGCGAACGGACTGCTCACCTACGGCTTCGGCAAGGCGCTCTGGCGTGAACGGATCAAGTCCGCCTACATCGCCGCCGCCTGGGGCGGCATGTACCACCTGGGCGCGCTGGTGCAGGACGACGGCTCCTACAGCTTCGCCTCGCTGCCGACCGGCGGCCTGGACACCCGCGAAGCTTACCAGGACCACCGCGTGGAGAACGACCCCTACGCCCTCGGCTTCATCATCTCCGGCTGCGCCGCCATGCAGCAGTGTGCCGCCACCTGTATAGACTATGGCTCGGAGGACAAGCGGCTGGGTGCACGATAACCCCTGGGAGCGCTATAATTGTTAGACAAGCGATAAAGGAGGTAATCTCATGCAATACCGCCAGTTGGGCAAGTGGGGCGCGAAGTTGAGCGTCGTGGGGTTGGGCAGCTACCTGACCATCGGGTTCAAGCTGGACCAGCAGCAGTCGTGGGAGACGGTGAAGACGGCTTACGACCTGGGCATCAACTTCTTCGACACCGCCGACGCCTACAACACGGGCGAGGGCGAGCGCGTGATCGGCAAGTGCCTGCGCGAGTTCCCCCGCAACTCCTATTTTCTCATCACCAAGGTGCACGCGCCGATGGGACCGGGGCCGAACGACGCCGGGTTGTCGAAGAAGCACATCTTCGAGGGCTGCGACGCCAGCCTCAAGCGACTGGGCCTGGACTATGTCGATCTCTACATGTGCCACCGCCCCGATCCCTCCACGCCGCTGGAGGAGACGGTGCGCGCCATGGAAGACCTGGCCCGCGCGGGCAAGATCCTCTACTGGGGCGTCAGCGAGTGGCCGGCGGAGATGATGGTCGAGGCCAACGCCATCGCCCGCCAGCTCGGCGCCCGCCCGATCGCCGTCAATGAGCCGCGCTACAGCCTGATGTACCGCTACCCCGAGCGCAGCGTCTTCCCCACCTGCCTGAAGGAAGGCATCGGCAACGTGACCTTCTCCAGCCTGGCGCACGGCATGCTCACCGGGAAATACAAGCCCGGACAGCCGGTGCCCGAAGGCACTCGCGGCGCTGACGATAAAACGAACATGGTGCTGAACGCGCTCTACATGACCGAGGAGAACAAGGCTAAATCGCAGGAGTTCGCGACGATGGCCGGCGATCTGGGCGCCACCCCCGCCACGCTGGCCCTAGCCTGGTGCCTGCGCCAGCCCGCGGTCACCAGCACCATCATCGGCGCCACAAAGGCTTCCCAGATCGCGGAGGACGTCAAAGCCGCCAAGTTGGTGATCCCCGAGGACGTGCTGAAGAAGCTCGACGCGCTCTTCCCCATGCCGCAGTTCGGACTGTGACGGTGGAAGAAGGGAAGGTTGGATGGGCGTCCGGTCCGGTGGTTGAGTAGGCAGGGGAGCTTTCCGGTTCTTTCCACAGCTCCCGCGCCGTATCGAGACCACCGCGTGTATAGGTGTGCCTTACAGGAACGGACGCTATGAGCAATGCGGCGGAATACCGCCGCAGAGGTGGTTTCGATACGGCGCGGGAGCTGTGAAAGAATCGGAAAGCTCCCCTGCCTACTCAACCGCCGGACTGGGCGTTATCATTCAGATGACCAACAACTCAATTCTTAACCCTCAAAACTCAAAACTTCGCCTCGGTCTTCACCGCGTGGATGGCCGCTCCTACTGGTTCGGCGGGTATTTCAACGCGTTCGACCGCGAGCTGATGGTGCGGTATGCGGGGGAGGCGCGGGCTGACCGGTTCAAGGAGACCTTCGGGGGGCAGGTGCCATTTGCGAATGCGCGCATCGTCAAGGTGTATGATGACGACCGCACGGCTGCCGGGCAGTTTGCGGAGACCTTCGGGGTTGAGGTGGCGGAGTCGCTGGATGAGTTCGCTGACGGGTTGGACGGCGTCATCGTGCCCTTCCCCTCGGGTGGCGAGCGGCGGGATTACGAGGTGACGGCGCCGCTGGCGCGGCGCGGCATTCCACTGTTTCTCGACCGCATCATCCTCGAACAATCGGATGTCCTGCGCCATTTGATGGCGGGAAGTCCGGCGCCGCTGCACGTGACCTGCTTCATGCGCTACTTCGCCGGCCTGATGCTGCCGGAGGGCGCCCCGCGGCCTGAGTGCGTCGTCGCCACCGCGCACGGCGAGCCGGCCGGCTACGGCGCCGACCTGCTGGACCTGGTGGATGAGCTGATGGGCGGTGAGCCGGTGAGCGTGCTCAACGCCGGTGACGAGCAGGCTGACTTCGCCCGCATCCGCTACGCCGATGGTCGCCACGCGATTTTGCAGCTTTTCCGTGAAAAGAGCCTGTCGATGAACGTGACCGCCTTCAGCGAGGACCGGCAGAGCATTCTTCCCATCGACGGCTCGCAGTTCCACTACGGCGCCTTCCGCCAGTTCCAGGCTTTCCTGCGCTCCATCGAAACCCGCGAGCCGCCGGTGCCATATGCGCGTGTGCTCGCTAATGCCGCCGTACTGCACACCATCGAGCGGCGGGAGTTCGGTCGTGAGATGGTGATAAGTGATTAGTGATTGGTGGTTAGTGATTAGTGGTTGGGATCTGTAAAGCTTTCGGTGGCCAGGTGGACCGGATGTCCTTGATCCGTGCCAACAGTTCATCGAAGTAATCGTCGCCCAACCCGCCGGTATGTTTGAGCCGCTCGTCATCCATGGCGAAGCCTTTGGTCACATACTCGCTTAACACCCCGGTCGCCCACCGGCGGAACTGCGTGCCGCGGTGCGAGCGGACGCGGTAGCCGACGGTGAGGATGGCGTCCAGATGGTAATATTCAATGGCGCGTTGTACCTGTCGAGTTCCTTCGAGCTGAACCGTTAAGTATTGCTTAACAGTTGCTTCCCGCCGGATCTCTCCGTCAGTGAATATATTTTTCAAATGCATCGAGACATTCGGCACGCTGGTCTGAAATAATTCCGTTATGCCGTTTAGACTCATCCACAGCGTTCCAGCACCCAAGCGCACCGGAATGCGTATTTGACCATCTTCAGTCTGTCCTTTCCCCCGACGGCAACACGCTGGCCACCGGCTGGGGTCAGAGCATTCGCCTGTGGGACCTGTCGCGGGTACGTGAAGGGATCGTTCAATGAGTTGACTATCAGGTGCTCGCTCATCGGGCAGCACATGACAAGCGGACCCTTTGCACGTTCGCCGACGGATGCAGAGGGGACAGTCCCTGCGGCGGCACTGGTTTTGAACGGACGGGCGTTAGATGCGGGGACAGTCCCCGGAAGGCTGGGCTGTTCACGGCTAGATTCGGGGGGCGGAGGCTGGGGGGACAGTCCCTGCGGCGGCACTGGTTTTGAACGGACGGGCATCAGGTGCGGGGACAGTCCCCGGAAGGCTGTGCAGCGGCGCTGGTTTTTAACGGACGGGCGTTAGGTGCGGGGACAGTCCCCGGAAGGCTGGACAGTCCCCGGATGTACTGCATGCCATCGAGCAAGAGGAATATGGGCGGGAGGTGGCTATTTCCTCACCACCAGGCAACTGGCCATGATATCGTGGAGCGCCTGTTTCTTCTCGGTGAACCCGGCCATGATGTAACCGATGAGCAAAATAATAGCCGAGATAATTTTTCCGAAGTGACGTCCGGTGGCCTGCCCGAAGGAGATGGGGTAACCATCGAGATCGGTCACCTTCAACCCCAACGCCATTTTCCCCAATGAACCTTGCGCGGAAGAACTCTCCATCAGCGCGTGATAGAGCCAACCGGTGGCAATGCCTATCAGACCGCCAAGTCCACCGGCATTCGCCTGAATGCTTGCCATCGAAGCGCCGCTTGCCGCGGAGGCGCCTCCGTAGATTGCGCCAACAATCCCGCCGATTATCCCACTGACAACCCCCAGAATCAGCCCATCGAGGAACGCCGCGACAAAGCGCAGCCAGAAACCGGCATACTCGACATCCTGGCGGGCACCGCTGCCATAACTGCTCACCGGCGGCGCCATCGGTTGTCGTATCGGGATCGGTGCGGGGGTAGCTCGGGAAGCGGCCGGGGCCTTCGGCAGCACGATGCCGCACATGCTGCACGTTTTCGCATCGGTGCTATTCTGTTCGCCACACTGCGGGCAAGCCAAACTCATTGTCGTCTCCTTCCTAAACAATGATCCATTTGGTACCAAGGTGTATAAGCTCAATATCACTATATGGCTTGCTCTTCCTATCTGTCAAGCGCAAATACGGTCAAGCCATACCAAAATAAGAGGAAGAATAAAGCCGCCGCAGGAACTGTTTCCCGGACAGCTTGCATGTCGTCGTGTCAGTGCGCCGCGCCATGTGAAACGAGTCCGACAGGGCAGCCAGTCGGAGATGGGTATAACCTCGATACAGGAGACAGGCATGGCGAGTCACCCGCGACTACGCGCTGCCGGAAGATGCCTGCACCACCTTTGCGGGCCTATACACGGCGCTGCAGGGGATGGAGTGATCGGGGCTCGCAGATACGCTCGCTCTCCCATTAACGCGGGTGATCACGCGCGGACTCAGAGGTCCGCGCTCCTAATTATCGCTTGCCCCACTGCGGACTACCGGCGGGGGCGGGCTGGGTGAGGAGGTCGGCGTGGTCGGGGGCGGCCCAGGTTTTCGCGGCGGCGGCGAGGGTCGGGTTGCCGCTATACAGGAACGCCAGCGCCATCTCCGTGTTGTTGTACTTGTTCAGGGCGCCGGCCAGCGCGGGGAGGGCGTCGTCCTTGCCGCGGCGGATGAAGTAGGCGTAGGCGCCCGCCACCATCTCCACGTTGTTGCCCGCCAACCCGGCGAGCAGCGCCGCCTCCGCGCGGTCGTCCTTCAGCCCGCCCAATGAGTGGGCCACCGCGCGGCGCACGTCGCCGTCGCGGTCGTTCAGGGCGGCCAGCAGCGACGCGACCACCTTTGTGGTGCCCAGCGTGCCCAGCGACAGCGCGACTTGCGCGCGCACGGCGGCATAATCATCGGCCAGCGCCGCGGTCAGCGGCTCCAGCACGGCGGCGGCATATGGCGGCTTGCCCAGGGCGGAGACTGCTGCCTTGCGCACCTCCCACGCGGGATCGTCGAGCAGCGTGAGCAGCGGCGCGACGGCTTGCGCGTCGGTGAAGGCGGCCAGCGCCTGCGCGGCTTCCGCGCGCACGGTGGCGTTATCATGCGCCAGCGCTTTCACCAGCGCCGGCACAGCGCGGGCGTCCTTCAGCGCGGTCAGGGCGCGGGCGGCTTCGACGCGCAGAGGCACGTCGCCGGTATCCAGCGCCGCCAGCAGGCCATCCACCGCCTGCGCGTCGCCCAGCACGGCCAGTGCGCGCGCCCCCTCCGCCCGCACATTGCCGTCGCCGTCCTTCAGCATGGGGATGAGCGCCGGCACCACCTGCGGGTCAGTGATCCCACGCAGGGCGAGCACCGCCGCGCCGCGCACCCGCCCGTCGCCGTCTTTGAGCGCGGCGAGGAGCGGCTCCAGCACGTTGCCCTGTTTCGCGCGCGCCCCCAGCAGCGGCGCCGCCGCCATGCGCACGGTGGGGTCGGGGTCCTTTAACGCCGCCGGCAGCGCGTCGGTTACGCGCGGGTCGTTGATGGCCGCCAGCGCCTGCGCCACCGCCACCCGCACGCGGGGGTCGGCATCTTTCTGTGCTTCGAGCAGCGCATCCGCCGACTTCGCATCGGGAGCAGCGACGCCCAGCGCGTCCGCCGCGCGGGCCCGCAGCGCCGGGTCGTCCAGCTTCAGCGCACCGAGCAGCACCGCTTGCGCGGGCCGGCCTATGCCCTCCAGCGCGTCCAGTACCGCCAGGCGCACGGTCGCGTCCGTGTCCTTCAGCAAAGGTGCCAGCGCGTCCATCGCTGCCGGGTCCTTCAGCGCACCGAGCGCGCCCACCGCGCGGGCACGCATGCCGGCATCCTCGTGCCCCAGCGCGCTCAGCAGCGCCTCGCGCGCCGGGGCGCCGATGGCCGCCAGCGCGTCGATGGCCGCCAGCCGCACCGCCGGGGTGGCCGCGCGCAGCGCCTTCTTCAGGTCGGGAATGGCCGCCGGGTCCTTGATCGCGCCCAGCGCGTTGATGATCTTCACCTGGGTAGTGTCCACCTCCAGCCACAGCGTCTCCAGCAGCGGCGGCACCGCGGGTGGGCCGAGTTGCGCCAGCGCGCCGATGGCCTCCAGCCGCAACCCCACGTCGGCGTTGCGCAGGGCGGCGAGGAGCGGATCGATGGCGCGCGGGTCGCCGATAATGCCCAGCGACTTCGCGGCCTCGCGGTGGACGGTGATGTCGGCGTCGTTGAGCAGCTTCGCCAGCGGGTCGATCGCCCGTTTGTCCCCCAACTGCGCCAGCGCGCGGGCGCACTCCACCCGCACCGGGGCGCTCGCGTCGGTTAGGTGAACGACCAGGTCGTCATACGCCTTCGGGTCCTTCAACGGCGCCAGCGCCTTTGCCGCCTCCACGCGCACGGTCACGTCCGCGTCGCCCAGCGACACGAGCAGGAATTCCGCCTGCCCCTCGCGGGCCAGCAGCGCGCGGGCCAGCACCACCTGCTTGCGGATGCCGGCGTCGCCGTCCTTCTGCAGCGCGGGCAGTTGCTCCAGCAGGCGGGCGTCCTGCAGCGGCGTGAGGGCGGTCAGCGCCCCACGGCGCACCTCGACATCGGCGTCCTTCAGCGCGCCCAGCAGCGGCTCGGCGGTCGCGGGGTGGGTGATGGCCGCCAGCGCCGCCACCGTCTCGCGGCGGATGCCGGCGTCCGGATCCTGCAGCAGCGGCGCGAAGGCGGGCACCAGGCGCGGGTCCTTCTGCAGCGCCAGCGTGCGCAACGCGCCCCGGCGCACCTCGATATCGGCGTCCTTCAGCGCGGTGGTGAGCGGCGGGGTGATTTGCGGGAGGGCGCCTTTCACGTCGCCGATCAGCGCCAGCGCATTGACCGCCTCGCGGCGAATGCCCACATCATCATCCTTCAACAGCACGGTGAGCGGTGGGACCAGCTTCGGCTCGCGGAACGGTTTCAGCGTGACCAGCGCGGCACGGCGCACCTCCACGTCCTGGTCTTTCAACGCGGCCGCCAGCGGCGATACCAGCTCCGGCGCTTTGTCGAAGGTCGCCAGCGCGCCCACCGCTTCGCGGCGGTTCGCCGGGTCGGGGTCCTTCGCCAGCGCCTCGCTGAACGGCGGAATGTCGGTGACCGGCTTCTCCTTCTTCGCCTTCAGCGCCAGCAGCGCCTCGCGGCGCACGGCGGCGTCCGGGTCGGACTTGAGCGCGCCGAGCAACAGCGTCTCGGTGCCCGCGTCATGCAGGGAGACCAGCGCCAGCAGCGCGTCCTTGCGTACGGCGGGATCGGCATCCTTGAAGGCGGCGGTCAGCGCGGCGACCACGCCCTCCTGCCCGCACGCCTGCAGCGCCAGCACCGCCTCGTGCCGTACGCCAGCGTCCTTATCCTTCAACGCCGCGGACAGCGGCGGGATGACGCGCAGGTCCTTGATGCCGCCCAGCGCTTTCATCGCCGCGCCGCGGATGCCCGCGTCTTCGTCGGCCGCCGCCAGCGTCAGCGGCGCGAGGGCCACCGCGCTGTGAAAGGCGTCCAGCGCCAGCACCGCCTCGCGTCGTACCCCCGTATCCTCGTCCTTCAGCGCGGTTTTGAGCCACGGCACGCACATGAAGTTGTTGATCGCCCCCAGCGCCTTCACCATTGCCGCGCGCACCGTCACCTCGGGGTCCTTGCGCAGGATGATGAGCAGATTGATGGCGCCCGTATCGCCGATGGCGCCCAGCGCCTGCGCGGCGGCGATGCGCACGGTCATATCGGCATCGGCCAACACCGCGCCCAGCGGGGTGATGGTGCGTGCGATCTTCAGCTCGCCCAGGCGCGCCGCAGCCTTCACTCGCACGGCGGCGTCGGGGTCCTTCAACTGCGCCACGCAGGCGTCCGCCTCCTCGCTCGGCGTCAGCGCCCGCGCCGCCGGCGCCAGCCACAGCACCGCCAGCAGCAGCACGCACAACACGCAACCGCTCCGGCTCATCTCTCGCATGGAACCTCCCCATTCACCCGGTGTTGTGACGTTAGACACCGAAAGCGGCATTTTGGTCTTTTCCCCGGGAGCAACGGCATCTCCTGCCGGTACGATTATGAGCTTATTTCCGATAATAATGCCATTCGAGACCGGTTCTCAAAAAGCACAAATTGTGAGAACTGGCTCGTAATCGTGCCGGCAAGAGATGCCGGCGCTCCCAGGGATGCATAATCATGCCGGCAGGAGATGCCGGCGGTCCCAGGAAGGATATTTATGAGAAAGGGCCAATACTGCAGATATTCGATTTCTTCAGTCGAGGGGAGGCGTGTCATGTCCCGTTTTCTGGTTATCATCCTGCTGGCGCTGGCCGTCATGCCGCTGACCCGGTTGTGGGCGCAGCAGGCGCCGCCGCCGGTGTATATCTGGCTGGAGCCGGAGTGGTTCGACGGGGTGCAGGGCGGGTGCTACTTCTGGACGGGCACGGCGCAGCCGACGGGGCACTGGGGGACGGCCGGGCCGGGGGTGACTCCCGAGTTCTCGCAGGGCGGGGAGAGCGGATGGAACTCGATGGCGGTGCCGGCGGCGGAGACGCAGGCCGAGTGCCACCGCGATCTTATTATCCCGCGCGCGGGCGCCTACCGCGTCTGGGTGCGCTACTACGACTTTCGCGACCAGACCGAGCCGTTTACCGTGACGCTGGAGCAGGGCGGCAAGCCGGTGCTGACCGGCGAGCTGGGCGCGCAGCCGGTGGCGCCGCCCAATGACGAATACATGCTGTACTGGGGCTTTTCCTTCGTCTGGGCGCCGGCGCCGGGATTGCTACAGGCGGGGACGGCCACGCTGCGGTTGAGCATCGACCGGGCAGGCGAGGCATGGCGGCAGGTAGACGCGGTGCTCATCACCGACGACCTGAACTACACGCCGGTGGGGCGCGAGAAGCCGACCTTCGCCTATGAGAAGGATCTCACGCTGCATCCGGCCGCGGCGCTGCGGGGGAACATGCCGGCGGCGCCCGGGTGGACGCGGCCCGCGCTGGGTGGGCGCGATTTCTCCATGTGGACGGGCATATATCCGGCCGATAAGGACTGGTGGGCGGCGCACGCGCCGGAGACCGCCGCGAAGTATGACCTGTTCTTCAAGTTTTCACCTCCGGCTGATATCGCCGATAAGTTCCACGAGCAATTCAAGGATACCCGGGTGCCGATCATGGCGTGGGACGGCTTGATGCCGGGTTTCGGCCTGGGTAGTGAGAATCTCGCGCCCGGTACGCCTATTCGCCGGTGGCTGGAGAGGACAAAGACGCCGTTTTACATCATGACAAACTATTCCAGCCCGAATTATCCCGGGGAGACCGGCCCCGCCACCTACGCCGCGTTGTCCGGTATACTCAAGGACCAGTTCCTGGGCTTCATCCACGGCGAGGCGCTGGGTACGATGGGCGGGCCAACCATGCCGCCCATGTCCGCGGGGATGACCCGGCGCGCCTATGCCGACGCCTGCATCGCGCAGTGGCGGCAGGAGCAGGCGAAGGCATGGACCGGATTTTTCAAGACACCGGTGCCGGAGAGCTTTATGAGCAAGAGCATCTCCTGCCTGTCGGTGGACAGCATCGCCTTCGCCCACATGTTCCACGAGGCGGGCTGCCAGACGGTCGGCTATGAGCTGGACGCCACCAATTCCCACGCGCCCATGCGCATCGCCTTCGAGCGCGGCGCCGCCCGCCAGTACGGCGGCCGCTGGATCAACTACGCCAGCGGCAACTTCGGCGACTGTTGCAACTACTTCACGCAGAACCCGGTGGTGCCGCGCGGGGCGCCGGCATGGTATCACAGCAAATACACCATCACCGACGGCGTCAGCGCGGTCTGGTATCGCAAGTTCTATTACCTCAACTACCTGGGCGGCGCGTCGGCGATCTTCCACGAGGAGTCGCTGGTGAACCAGTGGATCCTCCCCGGTCCGGGCACCCACCCGATTCAACTATCGCCGTTCGGACGCGCCACCGAGGATTTCCAGGCTTTCGTGGATCGTCTGCCCGACCGCGGCGAGCCGTATACGCCCATCGCCTTCCTGCTCAGTTACGGCCACGGCTATGAGCCGGTGAGCAACGCCTGCAAGGCGTTCGAGCAGTTCACGGAGGACCCCGCCGACCGTGAGCTGCGCGAGCTGTTCAACGTGGCCTGGTATCCGGCGGACCGGCAAGCCAGCGAGCCGATCAAACCGGATCGCCAGAGCCTGGCCGACGGTTCCTATGGCAACATCTTCGATGTGCTGGTAGACCGCCCGAACCGCTTGGGCGCCCTGGCCAATTATCCGATCGTGTGGGCGGCGGGCGACGTGGATTTGCGCGGCGCGACCGGCCAGGCACTGGCCGATTACGTGCGGGCAGGCGGCACGCTGGTGGTGAACAGCAACGCGGCGGCCGGCGTGCTGCCGGACAGCCTGACCGGCGTGCGCTTCATGCGAATCCTGCCGGTGGTAGGCCACTCCTGGACGCCGGCGCGCGGCGCCTCGCAACCCTGCACGCCATATAAGGCGGTGGTCGTGCGGCCGCAGGGAAACACGCGGGTGCTGGCGACCGGACCGGGCGGCGCGCCGTTGATCACCAGCGCCGCGGTGGGCCGCGGGCGGGTGATCCTCACCACCATCCCCGGCCTGATGGGCCTGGATGAGAAGGCGCATCCGGCGCTGCCCTACCTGATGAACGGGCTGACCGACGGGTTGCTGCCCGTGGAGGTGCTGGTGAACGGCAAGCGGCCGCTGGGCGAGGTGATGTACCAGCTCAACCGCACGAAGGACGGCTGGCTGGTGATGCTGATGAACGACCACGGCGTGGACAAGACGCAGACCGGCATCGCCCGCGTCGATCGCCGGGCCTACGTGGATGTCACCCTGCGCACTACACTCCCGCTGCAGGCCGTGCGCGAATACACCCAGCCGCGCGAGCTGCCGGTGACGGCGAACGGCCCGGCCCGCCAGGTCACCGTGCGCGTGCATCCGGGCGACGTGCAGGTGGTGGGGTTCGTGACAAAATAAGCGGATGTTCCGAGAGTCGCGGGGTAAAACAGGCGAAGGAGATATCTATTTTAGATTTTGGATTGCCTGTTTTATGGTTGCACGCCTCACGGGCAGGCGATAATCGAAAATCCAAAATCTAAAATCTAAAATCCTCCTGCGGGAGCGGGAATGGGGAGCCGCCTGCGCGAAGGATGGGAGTGGGTGACGGCGGGGGTGCTGCCGCTGGCGCAATGGGAGATGCGCGCGCTGATGCGCGGGGGGCGGGCGCCGGCGCTGTTGCTTGCCTGCGCGGGGGTGGAGGTTGCCCTCGGGCCGGCGGTGCTGTGGCACGCGCTGGACGCCGGGCCGCTCTCGCTGGAGGCCTATGTGCAGGGTGGACGCCGGCTCTTCACCATGCTCTGCCTGGCGGAAGGCGGGCTGGCGGCGCTGCTGGTTCCGCCGCTTGCCGGCGGATTGCTGGCGCGGGAATATGCACGGCGCACTCTCGACGATTTGCTCCTCACCCGGCTGACCGCCCGCGAGATCGTGCTGGGCAAGCTGCTGGCGTCGTCGGGCTTCTTCGGCATCGTACTGCTGTGCGGACTGCCGGTGCTGGCGGTCGCGTTCATCTTCGGCGGTGTGTCTCCAGGCGAGATCGCCTGCGCGCAGCTCTACCTGCTGGCGGCGGCGGGCCTGTTCAGCGCCATCGGCTTGCGCTGCGCCATCCGCTTTCGCCGTCCGGCCGCCGCCATCCTGGCCGGCTGGGCGCAGGTCGTCTGGTATCTGGCGGCGGGCATCTCCTATTACGCGGCTGCTATGGTGGTGACCAGCCCGGACTGGCTGCCCAGGCCGGTGGTGCGGCGCAACAGCCGGTTTTTCAACGCATTCGCGCTGCTGGAGCTGTTGGGGATGCTGCTGCTCATGATGATCGCCCCGTTCGTGATGATGGCCGTCCCCTTCGTTCTCCACCCGGCGGCGGCATTCGGGATCATCTTCCGGCAAGGCCAGTGGGGGATCCTCGAATACTGCTGGTGGCTTCTCCCCCTCCTCGGCGTCGGCGTGCTCGTCTACACCGCCGCCACACTGCTGCCCGGCAAAGGGGAGAGAACCCTCCATGCTGCCCAGGAGCATTAAACTCGACCAGACGACAGCAACTCAAAACTCAAAACTCAAAACTCAAAACTTCACCTTATCCCGTCCGATAAATCAGTTTGCTCGTATCGAACCCCTGCCTGCGCAGGCGGCGGCGGATGTCGCCGAAAGTCTGCATGTCCATGGTGGGCTTGCGGGCGAGAATCCAGAGGTAGCGGCGCTGCGGCTCGCTGACCACCACGTATTCATACTTGGGGCCGAGGTCGATGATCCAGTAATCGCCGGCGAAAGGCCAGAAGAAGGTGACTTTGAGCCGGGCGTTGGTGGCGGGGTCGGCCACGCGCGCCACACCCCGCGCGGCCTGCAGCAGGCCATTCGGACCGCCGCGGCGGCACTGGTTGAGCACCTCGATGCGGCCATCCACGCGCAGCGTGTAGGTGGCGGTGGTCGCCACGCAGTCGTCCTTTTGAAACCAGTTGGGATAACGCGCGATCTCGTACCACTTGCCCAGATAGCGCCGCAGATCGACGAACTCCACCACTTGCGGCGCTCGCGCCGCAATGCGCCGCGCCCGCACCACCAGCGCCGCTGCGATCACCCCGCCCGCCGCCGCCAGCACGCCCGCCCAGCACGCCACACGCTTACTGCTCATACTATTTCCTCGCTGCGGGTATTGTAGCATCGAGCACTGCGGTATTGTGGCACATAAGGAAAGCATTAACGGTTGTATACAAAGGTTGGCTCATTGTTTGCCCCGTGGTGTACTTTCCAGGAGGTAGTCATCGGTGAAGAAGAGAACACTTGATTGCGCCGAGATGATGCACCGGGCGGCAGCAAATGTGCAACAGCAGATGGAAGGCATGACGCTGGAAGAGAAGGCCACCTATTTGCGCAAACAGACGGAGGAGATGCAACACCGGCAGCAGGAACTCATCCGCCGGCGCAAGGCCTCATGAGGTAACATTTGTCATGGGCTTTTATACCACCGCTTCCTGCTACCGCGCCGGGCCGCAACCGCCCATCGTCACCGGGCCGGAACTGGCGGCGTTCTGTCAACGTGTATTGGAAATGGATATCTTCGAAGCTACCGCTCGACGCCCCGTATGACTGGTACTGGGTGATCCAGGGCGTGTTGTAATTCATCGAAGAAATGCCGATGCGCCTCCAGGCTGTTGCCCGGAAGCGCACCGGCTCTCCGTCACTCTCTAAAAGTAGTGATCGCGATTGCTGCCCTCGAAAACGGCCCGTCTTCAGGCAGCAGTGCTTGAAAGCGGCGTCCCGACCCGCATGGGCAGGGATCGTTGCGACCCAGTTTCTCGACCAGCGCTTTGTCGCCGTGCACGACGCGGTCGCCGCACTTGACCCGCGCCTCGGAGGGGAAGCCCTTCTTACGCTTGCTCATCGGCTCGAAAGCCCAATTCGTCCTGTTTTACGCGCACCTTTCGCATGGCGCACCTCCTTTTCGTAATCTTTCGCTCGAAGATGGCGGCATCGTAGCATATCCAGCAGGGATTCTTCAACCCCTTCGCCTGCTTACATCTCGAAATATTTCCGCACGCTGCGGGCTGACAGGCAGGCCGCAGCAATCGCGATCATTCCCAGCCAAGGTCCCACATGCGTTCGGTCAGACGGCTGATGTCGAGGGGTTCCGCCCGATGTGTGTAGACGTGGATGTCGTAGCTCACGCGGTATCCTCCCGCGGGTTGGCTTCCGGCATGCCCGGCGCCATCTCTTCCGCCCACTTCGCCTCGACTTTTACCGGGTCGAAGACGATGCCGCCCGTCTCCTTCGCCAGCGCTCGCGCAACGGCACGCAGAAAGCGGGCGGAAAGGAGGGTGTCCGCGGTCCAGGTGGACAGCTCATAGCGGCAATCCGCCTGCTGCAGCACGGCCAGCTTTTCCGCGGGGAGAGGGCTGCCGGACCACTGGTCGCGCTCGAACTGGTCGTCGGCGGTCTCCAGCAGGCTGATGCTGACGTTGCACGCCGCCAGCTCCGCCTCCGGCAGCGCCTGCGCGTCCACCAGCAGGCCGGTGGGGAAGAGCCCGGCAAAGCGCCGGGCCTGCCGACTCGACCGCGCCCAGCCGTAGACGACGCCTTCCCGCGGCAGCGTTCCGGTGTGCATCACCTCGGCCGTGCGGCTGTATTCGTCCAGCACGCGGGGCTCCCAGCCGTCCTCCGCCAGGCGCGCCGCCAGCCGCGGGATGGCGCACACCTCCGGCAGCCGGGTATAGACTGTCAGCTCGACACTCATAGGCTCCCCTTGCCTGTTTTGCGAGACAGCATAACACAACGCGTGCGGAGTCACAATCGGGGCGGCGCAAGTGAGTAGTGATAAGTAATAAGTGAATAGTAAGTAGTAAGTGGTGAGTGCGTGCCCATCACGGAGATAAAGCCTGTGACCATGCTAAGGAGAAAGGTTTACTTCTTAGTTCGGTCATGGGCTTTAGCTTCGTGAACGAGCACGCCCGAGGAAAGCCTCTTCGTAACCGTTCACCGGGGTCTGGCTCATGCTCATGCTCGAAAAGCCTTCTCGCACCGATATAAGCTTCCCAGTGACGATGAACCCCGAGCTTGCTTGAGTGCGAGAAAGCTTTTTCGAGCATGAGCACGAGTATGAAGTGACCATGCGTCAGGCTGTATGCGTTATTGCCCTGCGGTCAGCGGCGAGCTCACCCCCTGCGCGGCGATGTAGAAGACAGAGGGCTGTTCGGCGGGAATCTGGGCGCGGAAATTGGCCAGGTTTTGCGCCGTCAGCGTCGCCTTGCCGTTCAGGGTGACGCGGTTCCAGCGGTCGATGTCGCGCGCGAACACACGGTACTCTCCGGGAGGCACAGCCACGCCGAGATCGATGGTCGCGGGCGCCTTCTCCCCGTTGATGGCGAAGAGGAAATATTCGCGGGCATTCTTGCGCAGCACGGTCGCCTCGATGTGCTGGTGGTAGCGGGTCAGCTTCAGCGGATTTTCCGTTCCCAGCGCCTTGTCGATGGCGCCGGTCACCTGCTCGACGAAACGGTCCGTCGAGCCGTCGGTCATCAGATCGTCCCGCAGCAGGATGGCTTTGCCGCTGTCCACCAGCTCCTTGAAGACCGGAGCGGCATACGGCTCGCCCCACTCATCGGTCTCCCCCTGGTGACCGGCCAGCAGGATGAGCGTCGCGCCGTCCTTCACCGCGGCCTTCACCCGGTCGGCCGCCTCCCTGCTGATGGCATAGGCGAACGGCACGATGAGCACCCGATATCCCCCCAGCTCCTGGAGGTGGTCCGGCCTGTCGAGCCATTTCCAGTCGAAGGGGCAGCCATTTTGCTGCAGGATGTTGAACAGCGTTTCGTCGGCGAACCAGGCGCGCTGCCCCTGCAGGCCGCGATCCCAGCCCGCGCCGTGTTTGCCCCACCAGGCGTTGACCTGCCACCAGTCCAGGCTGGCGCGCGAGGAGAGCATGGCGATCCGATGCGGAGGGCGGGCGTCATACGCGCCGAGCGCCTCCAGGTCGTCGGAGATGCGGTAGGCGCGCTGCAGCGCCGCGTAGCTCGCCGGCGCCTCATCGATCCAGTTGAAGCGCCAGTAATTAGCGCTGCCGGCGCCGTACATCCACGACCACATCACCGAGCTGTAATAGTGCAGGTCCGGCAGTGTGCCGCCCAGGTTGCCGGAATAGACCATGGTTGCCCCTCGCCAGCCGTTCACCGCGGCGGCCATTCGGACGCCGTTGGGTCCCATGTAATCGGAGCCCATTTCGGTGATGCCGCCGCGGTAGGCCATCAGATCCCACGGGATGCTCACCTCGGTCACATACGAGCAACCGGAAGTCGGCTGCATCCACATGGAGTTCAGGTAAATTCCCGGGTACTGCTTGCGCAGCGCCTGCGCAACGTAGCCGTAGACGCCGCAGATGCCTTCGTGCCGGAGGATGACCCACTGGCGGAAGGCCAGCGTATCCGCCTCGTGCTCGGGCAGGTCATGGCCATAACGCTCCCGGTAGAGCTGCCGGCCCGGATCGTCCGCCGGCAGGGTGGGGAGGAACGCGGGCTTATAGCACGCTTCGTCGGCGCCCAGGCCGACGCCGTCCGCGCCGCAGGCCATGATCTCCTCTTCGATCGCCAGCCAGTTGTCGCGGAAGTAGGTGCCGTGCGCGATGCTCGGATATTGCTTCATCCCCGGATAACGGCTGGTCTCCTCCATCGGGAAATGCCACTTGACGGTTTCAAAGGGGGTGATGTTGTGGAGCAGCTCGACCACCACCTTGAACCCCTCGGCGTGGAGGGCGTCGATCAGCGGCTTGAGGTGATTCTCGCGGGTGCCGCGGGCTAGCTTACTCGGCCACGGCATCAGGTTCCTGCTGGAGGGATCGGTCAGATCGACCTCCACCCAGTTCACCCCCAGCGCCTTCACGCGCGCCACCGTGCGTTTGAAGTTTTCGCTGTTCCGCAGGTCAGTCAGCGGCGCGTCGGGCTGCGAGACGTTCACGCCCCACATCCACAGATCGGCGCACACCATCTTGTGGAACCGGGGATTGGCCGCCGGCGAGATGACCGCGTCCAGCGGCTGCAGCGCGATGGCCGGCACGCCCGGCTTCAGCGGTTCGCGGGGTTGGAAGACGGCCCACCGCGCGAAGGCCGCGCGATTCACCCGTGCCGCCGGGGCAAGGATTTTTATCTCGTTGAGGATGGGATTGCTGATCCGCACGTCGCACAGCCCGGAGCCGTCGATCGCCTGCACCCGCAGGCCGCGCACCGGCTTGCCGGCGACGGTAAGCGTGAGCCACCCCTTGCCGGACAGGTTGTCCGCCCGTCCCAGCAGCGTCTCATAATGGCCGTCGCCGTCGGCATCTCCGCGGACGGTGAGGGCGCTGACCAGGCCGTTCAGATACACCTGCACGCCACGGACCGGCAACGGCTGCGGGAAGGAGGCGTCCACGTTGCCGGCGCGGCCCACGCCCGCCTGGCAGGCATAGGTGGTGGCGACATCGCCGTCGACCAGCGCGCCGGTGTCGAAGGAGGCCGGCTCTGTCCAGAGGCGGCTTTGCGGCGCCACGTCGAGCAGGCCGGGCGGCGTTTCCACAGTGGGGATGAGCGCCTGCGTGGCCGCGGCGGGAGGATCAGGACGGGTGTCGGCGGTCAGCGCGACGTCGTCGATATAGACCTTCCCCCACAGGTTCAACCGGCCCAGCAGGGCGGCGGTATTGCCGACCTTCACCCGCACCGAGTCGGCGCCGGCGGGGATGGCGGCGGAGAAGGTATACGGCTGATAGTCCTGTTCGAGGCCGAAGGCGTGGCGTTCCTCCCTCGGCGCCTGCACGGGACCGAACCCCATGTCGATGTCTTCCACCTCCAGCGGCTTGCCGGCCTTGCGGAATACGAACACCAGGTTCACCAGCCCCTGCCCCTTGCACGCGGCGGTCAGGTGGCAGGCGGTGGCGCCTTTGGGGAGCGGCACGTCCTGGGTGACAAACTGCGGGCGGGTGTAATTCCAGTCTTCCGTCATCAGGCATACCGCGCGCTTGCCCGCGCGGGCATCAGCCGTCACTTCGAGGGGCACGGACAGCTTCGGGTTGTACTCCCGGGTCCAGTCCGCCGGCAGGCCGTCGGGACCGAGGGTCTCGAATCCCGGATTCTTCAGCAGATTCTGCGCGCGGCTGCCGATGGCGAGGAGCATGAACAACGCGCAGACGATACCGGTATGTAATGTGCGCATATCAACCTCCATTGATGCGGTCGGTGAGGATACTGCATCCTGGGACCGCAGGCGTCCCGCGCCTGCCTGACAGAAAGGCTGACCATTAAAGGCAGGCGCGGGACGCCTGCGATCCCAGGATTGCCGCAAACGCGGGCGCTGCCGCGAGCCTGCAGCAAACCCGGCACTCCGCACGGCCCGCCACATGCCGGACCAGCGCGTCCGCCTGCTCCATCCCGTCCACCGTCAGGCCGGGCTGCTCGCCGGCGGCGGCGCGCGTGACCGTGATGTGGTAGCGACAGCCGCGGAAGCGGCGCTCGACCTGGAAGCCGGGCCAGTCCGCGGGCAGGCAGGGGGCGACGCGCAGGCCGTCCCATTCCGGGCGCACCCCGAGCAGGTATTGCGTGACAGCCACGTACATCCATGCCGCCGTGCCGGTCAGCCAGGTGACATTGGCCAGGCCGAAGCGTTCGGAATCCGGGCCGAACAGGTTGCTGGCGTAGGCATACGGCTCGCCCATATAGCGCTCGATGCCCGCCCGCTGCAGGGCGAGATGGGGGATGAGCTGCCGGTAGTACTTCCACGCGCGCTCCGGACGGTCCAGCAGGCATTCGGCGATGATCGCCCAGGTATTCGCGTGGCAGAAGATGGCGCCGTTCTCGCCCAAGCCGGGAAAGTAGCCGAACAGCGGGCGGGCGGGGTCGGGATAATCGCTCACCGGCGGGTGCACCTTTTTGATGCCCAGCGGGGTATCCAGCAGGCGGGCGACGGCGTCCATGGCCCGGCGCTGCCGTTCCGGGGTGCCCATGCCGGAGAGGACCGACCAGCTTTGCGTGTTCAGGAAGATCTGCGCCTGCGGCGCTTCGTGGGTGCCCAGCATGCGCCCGTCGTCCATGATCGCCCGCCGATACCACTCGCCGTCCCAGCCCAGCTCGTTCACCACCCGCGTCAGCGCGTCGCGCATCTCGCCGGCGCGGCGGGCGGTTTCCACGTCGTCCCGCGTTGCGGCCATCTCCGCCAGCATGGGCAGCACCACGCCGAGCTGCATGGCGGTCCAG
>Ga0172369_10002445_pt1 | contig 25555 bp, 25 predicted proteins | sample LakKiv25m_FD_114539 | JGI IMG/M metagenome (GOLD analysis project Ga0172369, IMG submission 114539) | Freshwater microbial communities from Kabuno Bay, South-Kivu, Congo - kab_022012_11.25m | ecosystem: Environmental > Aquatic > Freshwater > Lake | place: Democratic Republic of the Congo...
AAGCAAGAAACTATGAGATGAAATTTTGATGCTGAAATTCGTACCCGTTTTATATATGTCTTTTTTATCGTCATTACAATCTATTCTAACAGTTTCTCAACTGTTATCTAGACAAGACCCAAACGTATTTACCATTTCCTTCTTGATTTACTGGAAAACTATGCATTCGAATTTCACTAGTTTGTTGAGGATTTGTTTTAGGTTCTTGACCGTTTATTAAGGTACGTCTTAAATCTTCAAGATGCAATTCTCCATTATTATCAACGAAAATCCAATAATAACAACTAACTCGGTCTGGGCTTTCTGGTTCTAAAAATTTAGGGGCTTCTGTATTTGTCATATTCCTTATATTAATTACTATAAGGAATATATTATACAGTAGACTGCTTGCTAAAACAAAGCAGATTTGTGAATGCTGACGGTCAGCCGTAACCAGATAAATCCCAGCAAATAGGCGGCGCCAACGTCTAGCGGCCAATGTTCACCCAGATAAACTCTTGAGAGTCCAACAAAGAGAATTAGCCCTCCCAAGAAGCATTGCACAATAATCCTAATCACTGGGGATTTAAGCTTTTGGGTAGCGATATAAAAAAGAAAACCAAAAAAAACCACGTATACTAAAACATGCCCGCTGGGAAAGCTCGGGTCAAGATTTTCTCTGTAGATCAACGCTTGCCCCAAACTTGGGCGTGGGCGATTAATAAGGTACTTTAGCCACCAGCCAAAAGCAGAGACCGCACCAGTGGAAAAAATTAGAACTAAGAGTTCGCGGTAGAGCCGGGAATAAAAAAGCCCGAGCGCCACTGCGACAATAATCAACAAAATAAGCGGCGCACGCCCAATCTCACTTACAAACCACATCAACTCAAAAACTCCAAACCCTCGCCACCTCTGAAGGAATTGTACTACCGTCACTTCAAATCCCATACTTCATTGTAGCAGTTGCACAATTAGCTGAGAGAGAAGACAACTGATATAATCGAACTATGAATTTATCTGTGGGGATTGTTGGGTTACCAAATGCCGGCAAGTCAACCCTTTTTAACGCCCTGCTAAAAAAACAGGCGGCTCTTGCGGCTAACTATCCTTTTGCCACCATTGATCCCAACATTGGCATTGTTGAGGTTCCCGATGAGCGGCTAGGGGAGCTTGCGAAAATTGTTAAAACTTCCAAGCTTGTTTATGCCACAGTGGAGTTTGCGGATATTGCCGGATTGGTGAAGGGGGCAAGTAGTGGGGAAGGCCTGGGCAACAAATTCCTTTCCCATATCCGCGAAACAAATGCCCTTTGCTACGTGTTGCGGTTCTTTGAGGATCCGGAGGTAATTCACGTTAACAACCGCATCGATCCCTTAGGTGACCTGGCGATTCTCAACGAAGAGTTAATTCTTGCCGATCTGGAGAGCTTGGAAAAACAGCGAGAGCCCAAAATGAATGCTACTTCGGAGGACAAACTAAGATACGAACTGGTTACTAAGATTAAACGACATCTCAACGGTAATCAACCAGCCCGCACTTACCCTTTCAATAGTCCGGAGGAGAGAGATTTATTAATACCACTCAATCTCTTAACATTGAAACCGGCAATCTATGTAGCTAATCTCGACGAAAGCCAGCTGGCAAGGAGTAGGGAAGTACTCAAGGATTTTCCCTTTAAACCACTAATTGCCCTCTCCGCCAAAACCGAATCCGAACTCGCCGATCTGCCCGAAAAGGAGCGGCAAGAGCTTTTGGAATCAATTGGCATTACCGAACCCGCCCTGAATCAGCTGGCTAAAACCGCCTTCAAAACCCTAAAGCTAATGACTTTTCTCACCGCCGGAACACTAGAAGCGCGCGCCTGGACAATCAAGACTAACACTCCTGCCCCCCTTGCTGCCGGGGTGATTCACACCGACTTTAGCAAAAAATTCATTAAGGCCGATGTTGTTAACTACCGAGAATTTATTCAAAACGAGGGATGGCAAAACTGCCGCGAAAAAGGGTTGGTTCGTTCTGAGGGTAAAGAATATATTATGCAAGAGGGAGACGTGGTGGAGTTTAAAATTGGTTCATAAAGAAAGGATGGTTTTTTTGAGATAAACCGCCTCCGGAACCAGCTTCCTAATTTCCACTTCAAAAAGCGCTTTTTCGTTTGCCCCAACTACCACCCCGTCAAGCGAGAGAAAGTAGTGCCGGTTGAGCTCCCGCCCTTCCTCACTAAAGGGCAACGCCTGAAAATAGATTACCGGATCGGTAAGCTGCTGGCGTAGTTCGGCAACTAATTCTTTCTGACTGATGTTCCACCACTCCGGGCAACTGCTGGTACCCAATAATTCCGGGCACGCTCCCAAATCCCTAAGTAACAATCCCTTAATTTGCTTTTCTGCCAAATACTCTCTGTAGAATGGAAAAAGATGTAGCCGGTAATCGGGCTCCCGAATGTCAATTAAATTAGTCGCTAACAGCCAGTCTGGATGTTTAGCAATAATTTCAAAGTCCGGCCGCTGAGGAGAATTTATGCGTAGTTCAAGGGGCAAAAGCTCTTTGCTGGAGGTAGCGGGGGAGCGTCCCAGGCGGGGAGTGGTTGGAGAGCTCGCCCGAGGAAGATAGCTCTCCCGTGTTTGTTGATTGAATCGCCACAATAACAATCCCAAAACCGAAAGAATAAAAAATAGTGATATTAAATTAAGAAGCCGTTTCACAAGTTTATCTTACCACAAAGTGGATAACTCTTAATTATCTTTCTTCAAGAAGTTTACGATTATAAGAAACCAGATCGGCAATAAAACCAACCACCAGGATATTAAAACCAACCGCAAACAGAATTGAGGAAATAACTAACGACTGAATGTGCCCACCGGCCTTCCCTTCAACAAAGGCAAAATAAAAAAAACGGCCTACCCCAAAGGTTCCTAAGAAAATAAAGGCCCCTCCCAAATAAGAAAAAACCGCCAAGGCCCGGTAAAGCAGCAGGGCTCTAAGAATAGTTGCTCCAGACTTAAGGATATGTTTACCAACTCCTCCGGCAATCAGGCGAGAGTCACCGGTAGTCCGTTTGCGAAAGGTTACTGGAACCTCGCTAATCACAAACTCCCGAAAATAGGCGCCAATTAAGGTTTCGTGAGTATAAGTGTGAGTGGAAAAAACGTGCACCTTTTGCGCAACTTCACGAGTAAAAGCACGAAAGCCACTCGAGGCATCGTTCACCCGGGTGCCAGTGAGCAACCGAATCATTAAACTCCCCAACAGATTGCCGTACTTTTTGGAAAGTGGCATATGCGTAAGCTTGCTCACCTGGCGGTCGCCGCTAACCAAATCGGCCTTACCCGCAATTATGGGAGCAATCAGCTGGGCAATTTGTTGCTGATCATATTGGTTGTCCGCGTCGGTATTGACAATAATTTCCGCCCCTAGTTTTAGCGCCTCTCTTACAGCGTCCCGAAAAGTGCGTGCCAAGCCAAGGTTTCGTTTGTGACTAAATATGTAGTCGGCTCCGGCAAGTTTGGCGGCCACGGCCGTATTGTCGAGCGACCCATCGTTGTATACAAGCACCGAAACTTTCTTAATTCCCGCTAACCGGCGGGGAATTGCCTTAATGACCTTTGGCAAAGTATTCTCTTCATTATAGCTGGGAATGATCACAAAAAGCTGCATATCCTATTATACTATGATTAGTATCCTAAGGGGCAGAAGTAAACCGATTCTTTAGTTTTAAACTTGAAATCCAAGACACAACTTGAGGGCAAATTCAGTTTACTACTCTTGGTGGTAATAATCCGGCGGGGTTGCATCTGTTTGTAAGAGTTACACGGGCGTAGGTACTGATAGGGATAGAGATAGTGATAAAGGTAGTAAAGTTCCGAGCTCACCCCATCGCGATGAATACACAAGGGGACGTCGGTTGCGTTATACGACGCCATTAAATTCTGCCAGTCAGTAATGGTAATCTGATACTTAGCTTGAACCCACTGGGGAGTTTTACGGGTATGCGAAAGCGAAAGCAACGTTGTCCAGATAAAAAGCACCAACAAACTACCCGACAAAAGCAAACGTTGGTTTTTAAACAAGGCGTAAGTTGCCCCAATCACCAGGATCACGATTCCCCAATACTGCCAAGGAGCCTCCTTGAGGGCAACAAAGAAGTACACCGGCATCGTATTCCCAAACTTATAATCCAGGCGCGGCATCTTGAAAACAAAGTAATAAAGAAAGTAGCCAAGCGGCAGATAAATCCAGAAAGGTAGTTGTAAGCGCAGGCTCTTAGTTTTGAGATAGTGAAAAAAATCTCCAACCACTAGAGCAAAGAGAACCACTAAAATTGGATCTAAGTAGCGCGAAAAAACCAAGTACTGTGGATTGTGGGCGGTACCAATATACATATGAGCAAAGGTGAGTAGCAGAGTACCAGCAAAAATAAAAAACGCCCAGATTCGCGGAAAGAGAAGATACCACTCTTTTTTATGCCACTCTTTAAGAGTTTGCTGAACCAAGAATACTGGTAAGAGAAAATAACTAAAAAAGAAACCAATTGTCAGTTCGTTACGAATTAGGGTCAGCGAATAGAGTGGGCGCGAAAGTGCTTTAATTAATGATTTAATGTAAGGCTCTCGTTCATAAAAATTCTTACTGCCAAAGAGGGTGTGTTTTCCTAGAAAATCCCAAAAGTAATAAGCTAGGACAGTTAGTATTATAAAGGTCACCAGATTTTTGAGGGCAGTCAGTGATTTTTCCCGATATTCCAAAAATCCCACGACAATCCCGGTTAAAACAAAAGCGGGAATGAGCACTAACCCAAGCGAACGAACCATGCGCGTGGCATAAATTAGTAGCCCGAGAACAGTTGCCGCCAAAACTAAAGAAGGGAATTTCTTGAGGTCATCGCGCAAAATATATTTGGTAACCACCAAAACCAGAAACAACATTAGGGTATAGAAGGTCTCTGACATAATCGAGGAAGAGTAAACAAAGAGGGGAGGGAAGAAGCTCACCACAACCGCTGCTCCTAAACTTCCAGTTAAATAATAAGCTAAAACCGGAACTAGGGCAGAGAGAAACATCGTGAAAAAAAGAGCCGTGCGGTACTGCATGGCAGGATCCTTAAGAAACCCGGCAACAGTAGCGATAATTAACGGCCAGCCAGCCGGGTAAAGCTGAGGATCACGCGACAGCAAGGAGACAAAACCGCCCCGAACTATTTGGCGCGCTGTATCAAGATAAATAAACTCATCAAAAATAATCCAAGGACTCTTAACAAAGCCATAAAATAATCCTCTCAACAACCAACCAATTCCCACAATCAGAATTAGTTTTCCCCAACGAGTACCAAAAAACTGCCGCATCAAAATAATTATACAGAAATTTCATATTTTGCATTTTAAAATTCTTGCTAAGATAAACTAATGTCGTTAAATGAAGCAATCTTGCTTTTTCTAGAGTACTCAGAGCTTGACCGCAATCTTTCTCCACGCACAGTAAAAATGTACGGTTATTATCTGCGTTTTTTTCAGGATTGGCTGAGCAAAAAGTATCCCGATTGCCCAAGCGACACGAAAAATCTAACTGAGCAGGAGATACGAAAATTTCGGCTTTTCCTCTCTCAAGAGTATTTTAATCCTTATAAAGGAGCCCTCAAGAGACAATCACAAAACTATTTCCTAATTGCCTTAAGATCGCTACTGCGTTTTATGGTTAGAAAAGAAATTCCCGGACTCTCTCCCGATAAAATTGATCTGGGCAAAACCGCCGACCGCGAAATTCGCTTCCTGCCAGAAGCCGATTTGGAGCGGCTTTTTGAAAGTGTTAAAACAAACACCGTGCAGGGGTTGCGCGACCGCACCCTTTTGGAGGTTTTGTTTTCCACCGGATTGCGGGTTTCGGAACTTTCCAGTCTCAACCGCGACCAAATCAATGTCCAACGCGGCGAGTTTACTGTGATCGGAAAAGGCGGTAAGGCCCGCTTGGTTTTTCTCTCAGTCCGAGCCATTAGCTGGTTAGAAAAATACTTGGGGCAGCGGAATGATAATTCGCCCGCAGTTTTCATTCGTTACAAGGGCAAAACTGCCAAAACTCCCGCCGAACTGCGCCTCTCACCGCGGCAGATTGAGCGACTGGTGGAAACTTATCGCCAGAGAGCGGGAATCACCCGTAGAATTACCCCCCATGTCTTGCGTCACTCTTTCGCAACCGACTTACTTACTCACGGAGCCGATTTGAGGAGCGTTCAGGAGATGCTTGGCCACAAGAACATTGCCACTACCCAGATCTATACCCATGTAACCAATCCACAACTCCGGTCCGTTCACGAAAGGTTTCATAGCGGGAACCAGCCCCCAGAAAAAGAGTGAGATTTACCTAGTAATTAAGGTATATTCGTTACGCTTGGTTCGACCCTCAAGAAGCGCCACTAAGTCAACTGTTTGTCCGTCAACAATATAGGTTTCCACCCCAAATTCCGCCATTCTCAAAGCCGTTTCGACCTTCAGTTTCATTCCTCCGGTAACATCAATACTTTGACTTTCGCCAACCGCTTCAAAATACTGAGCATAATTATCTCTGGTTAGGCGCAAAATAGTTTTGCCAGCTTTATCGTATACCCCCTTGGTGATTCCTAAATGAATTAGTTTGATTTTCTCAAATCCCAGTCGACTAAGCGCTTGGGCAACAATTTCGAAGCTTTTTTCCGTAGAATAAATTCCAAAGCCCTGCAAATTATCGGTAATTACATCACCATAAAGAAGTGGGAGCAGTTTAAATTTTAAACAGTTGAGTAGGGGAGTAAGATAGGTTTTTGCACTCCCCTCTTCACGGCTCAAAAAACTTCCGGGAGAGAGGGAAAAGAGCGGCAAACCAAGCTTCAGGCCGGCCGTAAGAACCAGTTGGTGAATTGCCAACACCCGTTCTTTGGTAATTCCGGCGCCCAACCTACTCTCTTTGTTAATAATCCCACGCGCGGTTTGGTACTTTGCTGCGGGAATGTGGGCAAACGATCCCACTCCATGGCCAAGAATCAGCCGGCCGCTCCCTGCCTTAACCAACGCCCGAATCTGTTTGAGCGAACGGCGGACTTGCAAATGGTTGGCCGTGCTTTCGTTATCCTTATCGGTAAGCAGGCTGCCACCAAGTTTGATCATCACTAACGGCTGCGAATTGTCTCTCGTCATATGCAGATTTTACAATATTTGCGCTCTCCCCAACAGCCTAAGAGCAGGTAAAAGTAGGCGATTAAGGGCTAATTATGGGGTATTTAGCTGTTGTAACAATCTAAAAAGGCCAAATATACTTCTAAAAACCCCAAAAAATGCCAGAAGTTACAAACTAGGGAAAAGAGCGAGATAAAAAGCTAAATTTGCAAATTAATCGGAAATCGGCAAAGAAATCGACAAGCAAAGGCACAGCGAAAATTGGCCTCCCCCCTTAGATCAAGCGAGGATACGTCGTTAAAGATATATTATACGACATCTTATACTACTCCCACTTGCGGGAATCTCTCTCCTTTTCTGGCAACTCTCAAGAGGGTCGACTTTAGAAATATAACCTCACTCTCTTAGGAGAGAGGGTTACCTAGTTAATAGTGCAATTTATGCACTTTTGCAAAACGAAAAGCAGAAAAAAAATCCTAAAAATAGCGTCTGCGGCTCTTCCCCCCGGCAGAAAGTGACCCCGGTTGCTAACTGTTGAGTTTAGCGCTTAATAATGTTCCATTCTCAATATTTGAACCTAAATTTTGCAAATTGGAAAAAAAAGTTATCCACACTCCCCATTTCGGCCTACGTACGGACGTGAATATTATAGGATACTAATTACTATAGGATATATTGCCATTTTCCCTTCCCCTCTTCCCTACTTCGCCCTCTAGCCCCAATTTGCACTCATCAGCACCAGGATCGAAAGTACACCAAATACAATTAAATACTCGCGTACGCGTTCCCGAAAAACAGTATCGTTGATCACTTCCTGAGTGATGCCTGAGAGAAGGTAAAAAATGGCCACCGTATAGAGCGCAAAGATGTTGGTTTTGATAGGCACAAAGTTAAGCAGGAGAACCGCAAAGGCCAGAAGAACGGTATTGATGGTAGCAAACTTATAAACCCGTTCCTCTAAAACTGCTTTGGGGTTCGCCGACCAAGTGCTGTGAAAGAAGAGCGGCCAGGCAATCAATAGCCCTAAAAATCCGTTCACCAGAAAGTTCAGACGAAAGGAGTAGAGCACTGTAAAGATTAGAAAGGCCGTTAGCAGAGTAAGAAAATTAGAGACGGAGTATGCGGCCCGATAAAGCGGGAGCGTCTTCTCTACTCCAACGTTAAAAATATTTTCCGAAAGAATCCCAGCATAGAGTGTTATTGAAAGCACAACGAGGTAAGGAATCCGGGTAAGCCAGTGAATTGGCAAAAGGTAGTAGAACAACAGTAAGCTCACGGCTAAATAAATTGGGAGAATAAATAGCACTAGCCATTCAATGTGTTCAATATCCTCAAGTAAGGCAAGGTAAGTGGCAATATAAACCAGCATAATATCAACCGGGATAAACCACAGCGCCCAGTTAAGTGGCAAAAGGGTGATAAAAAGATTCCCCAAGAACACAATACCGACAGAAAAAACTAGCCGCTGGCGCTTATCAATTTTGTTTAAAAAACTCCAAATTCGCTTCTTCATAAATTCACAAAAACCGCCGTAACCTCGTCAACTTCCTCAAGCTTTTCAATTAACTCTTGTACTCTCGCCTCCTCCTCGGGAGAAATCTCAACCGCCAATTTGGCCTTATAAACTAACTCTGGCGTTTGCTTGAAACCCAACTCCCGCGCCTTACTCCAGGCTTCAGAGAACTGCGTGTAGGGAACATAGATATAATCCGTCTCCCCTACTTTCTCAAAATCAATCGCGCTCAAGCTTTCAATCAACTTCAAAATCTCTTCTTCAGAGACTCCCTCAATCGTAAACAAACAGCGCAGATCATAGTTATGCATCGCTCCCCCCTTCTCCACTAACTTGCCACCGTTCTTTTCAAGAATGATGCGCAAATCGGTTTGGGTACGGCGGGAGTTATCGGTGGCGGTTTTAATGATAAAAGTGACCGGATCTGGGCCCAAAGCCTCATAAACAACCTCGGTTACTGCCTCGGCGCGCAGCTTAAGCCGATCAATGAGGCGACTGATATTCTCTTTGGGCATGTTACCTTCCTTCGCTTTTTCAATCGCTGCCCGCAAACGGACATTTTTATTTGGGTCGGCTACTCCGCCACCCTCAGAGATGGCTAACATAATCTCGCGGGTAAGCTTGGCAAAAAGTCGCCCTTTCTCCTGATCGTTTGCCTCCTTCTTGCGCTTAATCGTTGACCAATGTGAGTGTCCTGACATTTCTTTAGTATAACAAACCAAGGCCTCTTCGGCTTGACTTTTGAGAGTGAGAAGATATACTTTACAGTTGATGACAAACATTGATCTGGAGCGACTTAAGAACAAAGCCATTGATGAGGCAGTGCTTGGCCACTACGAGAATGCAATTCTCCTAAACCGGGAAATCCTTAAAGCCGAACCTAACGATGTTGATTCAATAATGCAACTTGCCCATGCTTACTGGCAAACAGGTAATTTAAGTGAGGCAAAGAAATTCTATCGTCAGGCCCTAAACCTAGAACCAAATAATAATTTGGCTCATAAACGGCTCGCCCTCCTCGCCTCACTGAGCAACAAGGTTCCCAAAATGTCACCACGGCGTGCTCAAGTAAGGATTGTTCCCATTACCGAATTGATTGAAGAGCCCGGGCGAACAAAAATTATTTGGTTAGGGAATATTGGTAAACCAGAGCATCTGAGTCAACTGCGTATTGGCGAGGAACTTTTTCTGCGTAACCGTAAGCGCCGCTTAGAGGCCCGCGACACCGATAACAACTTTATCGGCTGTCTGCCGGATGACATTTCCAAGCGAATGTTAGATTTCATTAATCTGGGAGCAACCTTTGAGGCTTTCGTATTCTCCATTGACCGCAATGAAGTTAAGATCTATCTGCGTGAGGTTAATAAGCCCCCCAAGCTACGCAATCTCTCCAGCTTTGTTAACGAGGATCTGAATGCAATTCTTGAAGAGGAAGAGCCAGAGCCTAAAACACCTGAGGAGGAAGACGTGGAAATTGATACGGAAAAATTAATTCTTGCTCCCGAGGAGGTACTTAACACCAATCCCGATCCCCAGCAAAAACGCCGATCAGATGACGAAGAAGAGGAAGAAGAAGAGGAAGAAGACGAAGACAAAGAAACTTATCAGGAATACGAAGAGTAGTGTTTGGGTACTTTATTCTCCTCTAAAACAATTGTTCCCTTAATTTTCGTCTTTTGTAGCTCCTGCTTGTATTTTTCTAACTCGAGAGTGCCCTTCTCCCTTTTTAGTGACCAAACCGCCAAAAAAAAAGAAATTAATAGAATAGCAACACCAAGAGTGTACATTCTTTAATTATAGCGGAATTCTTTTTCTAGAGAGGAGTCGAGAACAATTTGCAAAATTGCCGATTGGGAACGCATGGCTTGGCAGTTATAAGTTAGGGCCAGTGCCCGTACTTGAGGCTTCAGTTGCGAAGCGCCCTTAATTTGGCAGTGCTTATTCTCAAGCGCGTCATTAACTTCAATTTCAATCACCTTAATTCCACTTCCCTCAATCTGGCGCAAAAGTCGTTTCGCAGCCAAATAAGCCTCGGTTCGCGTAACAATAATCGCTCTTAAACCAGAGCTAAGAAAACTTTCCCGGTAAAACAACCCCTTTAAACGGGAGTCTAATAACTCCGAGTCGTAACGCCACTCTTTGCCATGGCGGCTCACTAAATCGGCGGTATCGATAAAAACTAGCCTATCTTCCCGAACCGCAAAAATGCCTCTGACTAAGAGCCGATCAATCCAGTTAGTTATTGAGTGAGTATACTTTTTAGAATGAATCTTCTTTAATTCATGAAGATAGTACTCCTGAAAATTTTTCTCCGACCGCTCAACCAAAGCCGCCTTTTTGGGATAGTAAACGTAGTCTACTGGAGCCCCAATCAGTTCTCCAAAGGCGCGCTGCAAAAGGAGGGCACGCTTGCCTTCAATTTTTCCCAACAAATCCAAGCTCCCTAACCGATACCAACCATAACCTCCCGGAACATTCAGTTGGGCTTCGGGGTCGAACTGAACTACAAAGGCGAGTTTCTTGGTGGGATTATAAGAATAAACATAGGGCTGCGCTCCAAAAACTGCCACGGTAATGCGGTCCTTCTCTCCCAGAAAAAGAGATTCCCTCAGTTGTTTGTAGATAAAAAGCCCCACAATAAGTAGCCCTATTCCTAGGAGCAAATAGAGATTAAAGTTAGGCTTAGCCTTCTGTCCCATGTTCAATTTTTAAGTAACGCAGCCGTTTGCTGATCTCCGCCTTCTCTACACTATAGAGTTTAAGAATCCGTTTAAGCATCGAAAGCGCCGCTTCAAACTCTGGCTGGAAAATGAGCTCTACTCCCAGGGCTTTAAAATGCCGCAACTCATGGCTGAGGTGGGTTCGGGTAATAATGCAGAGATTAGGATTTAGCCGTTTGGCCTCAAGTATAATCTTTTCCTGATCGTCGGAATTAGGAAGTGAGACAATTAAAAACCGCGCTTTGTCAACTTCGGCGTAGTCGAGAATATCCGGTTCTGTAGCATCCCCATAGATCGCCTTCACCCCTTTTCTAAGCAGGCGGCTAATATTTTCGGCATTGGTATCGATTACTACCAGTGGTAACTGAGAAAGAACCAACCCGTGCCCAAGGTAGTTCCCTACCCGACCATAGCCACACAAGACAATATGCTCACTATAATTGAGCTGATCAAAAGCCATTTTGGGAATTTTACTTGAGAAGCGTTCCAAAAACTTAGCCTTAGTAATCAGCTGGCTAAAGCTACGGTAAAAAACCATTTTCCGGCGATAAATTAAGTTAAATATTAGTAGCGACCAAGTAGTTGTGAGCAATAATACCTGCCCCGCACTGTTCGCAATCAGCCCTTTCTGTAGTGCAATTGTTAATAACACAAAGGCAAATTCACCCACCTGCATTAAGTCGAAAGCAACCCAAAAGGCAGTTTTCTGGTGCAGTCCCTCAACTAAATAGAGCGCCCAAGCCGTAAGGAATTTTAAGAACATTAAGACAACCGCCAAAACCCCCGCCAGAACAATTAGCGGAAGGCTGAAGGTGTTAATATAGGAACCTAAGAAGAAGAAAAATAAAACCAGCAAAACATCCCGAAAAACTCGAACTTGAGAAAAGATTTCTGACTGTTCCTGACGGTTAGAGAGAATCAAGCCAATTAAGAACCCCGCCGTAGTCTCGGGAATCTGAAACTTCGTAAAAACCCCAATTAACAAAAAGATACTCGCAAACACAAAGAGCGATAACTCTTCCCGATTTAGTTTTAAACGCGAGAGTGCCCAGTCGACTAGCTGTGAAAGCACAACGAAGCTCAAGCTAATCAGCAACACCTTAAACGCCAATTCTCCCAAAAGCTCCCAAAGAGAAATATTCTCTGTTCCAATTAAGGTAAGTAGGGTTATTAGGAGCACACTCACCAAATCCTGTAACAGAAGGGTTGAGAGGGTAATCTCACCCGTGAGGGAAGACTCCTCCCCTTTCTCAGAGAGCACCTTGGCAATAATCGCCGTTGAGGACATCGCCAAGCCAAACCCCAAAATTAAGGATACGCCAACGCTTTTTACAAAAAAAAGCAGTAAAAAAAAGAGTAGTAGCCCAGAAACAATGATTTGACCCAAAGCACTCTTAAGAATCAGCTTTCCCGAACGCTTTAATCGGGCAAAGGAAAACTCAAGCCCAAGTGTAAACAGCAAGAAAACAATTCCCAGGTTAGCCAGCGGCTCAAGGTAGGACTGTCGCGCACCCCCCCTAAAAAAAACGTTGGCCACGACAATGCCCAAGAGAATGTAGAAAATCAACGGGCTTTTGCGAAAGCGCCGAGCAACAAGTGAACCAATTAGGGCCACAAAAAGAATGCTTGCCAAAGACAACAAGGAAGCGTTCCAGTCAATCATTAAATTATTATAGCGAAGAATTACTTAGCTCGCGCAGGCAATGCACTTACTGGCCAGTGGGTTTGAGGATAGACGATCGGTGTCGATCATCTTACCGCACTGAACACAGAACCCGTAACTACCGTCCTCAATCCGCTCAAGGGCAGTAGTAATTTCGGCTAGCCTTTTTTTAAGTTGGTCACGATTCCCTTCGTACTGTTGATGTGCCATTTCCTCCCTAACGTCCAGCCCAATATCAGCATTATCGTTGGCGTGATCGGGATCTCTGTAGGGGTCCGATTCATCAATCTGAGCGAGACGCTTCTGAAGGTGTTTCTGTTCCTCTTCAAAATGCTGCTTAATTTTTAGCAAAACCCGTTTTGGGTATTTGGTGTCCATTTATTTTTTCTTTTTTATAAGTCTTAAAAGACTAATTATAATTGCGACTACTAACAAAACTAAGTAAGGTAGTTGCTCAACACTAATTATTTTTTGCTCAAAGAAGTATACTCTTCCCTCTTTGAGAAAGTCAACTATAAAGGGAGGGAGGGTAAGATAGATTGCCAGGCTCAGGCCTTGGCGTTCCTTATAGGCAGTTTTCTTTAGAACCCGTGTAATCAGAAAGTAAAGACCAATTAAAACTACATAAAGAGCCAAATTTAAAATCTCTGCCCAATTGACTCTAAGCAGCAGTGAAAATACAGCAAGTAGGAGCAACCCATAAACAAGCGGCGCCAAAAGCAGCTTGAGGAGTGATTTAAAGGGATACTTTCGCCTCGCTCCATAAACAAACCAAAATCCCAAAAAACCCAGCCAAAAAAAGAAACCAAAAACACCAGGATAGCTAACCAAATTAAGCCAGGTGAGCACTCCCCCCTCATAGGCTACAGGATAAAGAATTACTTGAAAAAATCGCCCGAAAAGTAAACCAGAGACTGCCGCGCTAAACAGAGCGTCAACGAGCTTTTCTTCGCTGTAGGAAGTTTTGCGAATATTACGCCAGAAAAGAAATAGCACCAGAAGTAACGCCAGGCTTACTCCTAGTCCATAGAGATAAATATTGATTCCCGCCAGTGCTCCCAAAAAATTGTTAAACATCTTCATAGTGCTCTTTATATTCGCAAATTCGAACTTTTTTCAAGTACCAAAGGTAGGGCGGCGGCTGCGGCCGTCCAGCCGCCGCCCCATCTTACGCTCGGCCTTCGGCCTCGCTTTTATTATCTTTTTCGCGCGCGATTTTTGCTCGGCTACCGCCGAGCAATTTTTATAGAGCAAACATCTCTTACTTTGGTAATCCACTTCTTACGGCTCTAGCGATTTGTGTTGCATTTGTCGATGCATTAAGACCTGCTTGATGTCTTTCTTGCGTAACTTTTATACTTGCACCTAAAGCCTCCATAACAAATGTACCATCGCTAACACCAGATATTTGCTGTGTATAACTATAGCAATATGGATCTCTCCGTTCATCAATGTTTGATGTTAAATAAGGGCCTCTGTATAACTCAAGTTTAGTCCTTACGTCTTCACCAACTTTCCCGTCTTTTGCTTGTCTCAACATATCCAGCATTTGTCTTTCTTGAGATGAACCTCTCTGTGTCAAATCGCGAGTTTGCTGCTTTAGAGCTTCCATCTGCTGAGGAGATAATGATTTGCCAGAAAACGGTTCAATTACTTCATTACTAACTCCAGTAGTGAAGTTCATAGCCCTAAAACCGTCCTCTGTTGCATATACATATAACCTGTGAGTTATATCGCTGGTTGAACGATGGTCAGCTCCGATACCACTACTATGGTCAACAAGGATCATAGGTTCGAGCAGCATAACAGCTCTTTTATCTCCATCTCCAATGGTAACGCAATAGTTTCCAACTTTATCTCTTGCAGCTTCCATCTCTGCCATAGTTGCACGCATTTCCACTCTCATTTTTTCTTTAGCCTGTTGCTCTAACTGTTTAGTAGGGTCGGCTTCTTGTACAACCGCTTCAACTTGTTGAGCAGTCTCAATGACTGCTTCTGACGTTTCTGCCATATTTTTCACCTCCTATCTTTTGAAATTTATAAATAATTGATTATGACGACTAAAGTATATCAAAAATAGACAGGATTTCACAACTTCGGATTTTAAAGCCTTTGTCCAAGTTTTATTTTGTAAAGACTTTCAATAAAGTCGGTTCCGGCGTAGCCAGCCAAAAAAGAAACTTGCCACTCTGTATCGGCTAACGCTCCGGCGGCTCCGCCAATAATTCCAGAAATTAAAATTGTTGTTAAAAAATATTGTGGTTTGAAGTGATCTGCTTTTTCCAAAGTTTTGTTTTTAACAAAACCAACTAACCCTCTGATTATTCCGCCTAAAAATCCAGCTAATATATAAATCAAAAACTTTTCCATTTTTGTTCACCCCTACAATCCATTATACACAGAAATCGAAAAAACAAATCTTCGAAAATACCACTTGTTTTTCTGTTTTGGTTTTTGGTATATTGATTATGGAGCTAACAATTTAGAAATTGCTTTTTTTGATGGCGCAATCGGGTAACAGAAAGCAATTTCTTGTTAGTTCCACCGGTTGCGCCTTTAAAGTTTTAAGAATGTTCTTTTAAAATTTTTGCGTTTTTTTCTTTAGACGAAATCTCTTGAGATTTCGTCTGTTCGAGCCAGCATTTTTTTAAAAGTTTTCGAGGCCGAAGGCCGAGCGTAAGATGGGGCGGCGGCTGGACGGCCGCAGCCGCCGCCCTACCTTTGGTACTTGAAAAAAGTTCGAATTTGCGAATATAAAGAGCACAGGAGGCGATTTTCGTCGTTGGCGCTCGCCGCGGAGGCGGGCGCGGCCAGCGCCGCAGACGGATTTGACGGGAAAAATTCGAGCCGGAAAGAAAAAGAAGTAAGAGAAAAAGCGCGAAAATTTAGCCTTTCTTAGAAAGAAAGGCAGGAGCTAACGCTCCCAAAAAGAACAAAATAAAAAAACATGACAAAATATATTGCTTACTGCAGAAAATCAACGGATGAGAAAGATAAACAGATTATGTCGATTAACCAGCAGATCGACGAATTAAAATCATTTGCCAAAAGAGAAAATCTGGAAATTTCAGAGTTCTTAACCGAGGCAGAAACAGCCAAAATCCCCGGCCGCCCAATCTTCAATCATCTTGTTTCCTTAATTGAAAAAGGATTGATAAACGGTATTATCAGCTGGCATCCGGATCGTCTTGCTAGAAATTCAATTGACGGTGGAAAAATCATCTATTTGATAGATACAGGAAAACTTGTTTCCTTAAAATTTCCTTCCTTTTGGTTTGAGAATACTCCACAAGGCAAGTTTATGCTTTCAATCGCGTTCGGACAGTCCAAATATTATGTAGACAATTTATCAGAAAATGTTAAACGGGGATTGTATTTTAAACTTCGTCGAGGAGAGTGGCCGTCGTACGCGCCGCTTGGCTATGTAAACGATAAAAATACAAGGAGTGTTATTGTTGAGCCGCGCTCCGCGCGGCTAGTCAAAGAGGCCTTCAAAAAATTTGCCTCCGGCGAATTTTCCTCAATGAAAGATATTCGCGATCTTTTCTTCAAAAACGGAATTACTCGTAGAAACGGGAAATCGTTGCATTTTAACCAAATCCGGGAAATGCTACAGCGAACTTTTTATTATGGCTTAATGACGTATCACGGCGAAACCTACGAGGGGAAACATAAACCCTTAATCACCAAAAAGCTATTTGACGATGTGCAAAAAGTTATGGAGAAGAAATATAACCGGAAACCGCAAAAACATGATTTTGCTTTTACCGGATTTATTAAATGCGGCGAGTGTGGTAGTTACTTTACTGCCGAAAAACACAAAAAGTTTTATCCCAAAACCAGGGGCGAAGTCTGGTACACCTACTACCGCTGTGTGAAGAAAAAAGGAGTTTGTTCCCAAAAATATTTAACAGAAGCAGAATTAGAAAAACAACTAAGGGAAATTGTTTTAAGTGTTTCGTTATCAGAAATTCAAGCCAATAAACTTTTGGAAATGGCAGAAAGAGACGGAGAAAAAGAAAAAAAGTTCGCCTTAGGCGAACTCCAAAAACTCTCTCTTTCTCTTTCTGATCTTGAAAAGAAACTCGATAAACTTCTGGAAAGTTATCTGGAAGAAATTATTGATACCGAAAGTTATCAAAGAAAGAAGGAAGAATTGCTACAAATGAAAAAATCAATTCAAGAAAAAATCAATGAAATTAAAACTAAAGGTTCGAGCTGGCTCGAACCAATGAAAGAATTCATAAAAGAGGCCGCTGATGCGGCCAAAATCGCGCGCGCAAAAAATAATTGCAAAGATTTAGCAATCTTTGCAAAAAAAGTCGGCTCGAACTACTTCTTAAAAGATAAACTGCTCGAATTTTTCCCGTCAAATCCGTCTGCGGCGCTGGCCGCGGGCGGCGGCGCGGCCAGCGCCTCCACCGACGATCTCCTTTTGTGCCAGGGAAGGGACTTGAACCCTTACACCCAATCGGGCACAGGATCCTAAATCCTGCGTGTCTGCCATTCCACCACCCTGGCAAAAAAACATCTAGGGATATTATATAAAATTATCGCTACATTTCCTCACGGGCTTCCAGCTCATAGAATTTGAGCTCATTTGCCTTAAAGATGAAATCAAACTCTCCGGTTGGTCCAGAACGGTGTTTAGCAATACTCAGTTTAATTGTCCGCTTGCCGTCGGGAAGAAGATCTTCATCCTCCTCAACCCGATAAATAAACATCACAATATCGGCATCCTGCTCAATTGCCCCCGAGTCGCGCAAATCCGAAAGCTGCGGCTTCTTCTCTCCCCGCTGCTCCACTTGCCGCGAAAGCTGTGATAAAGCAATTACCGGAATTTGTAGTTCACGGGCCAGATTCTTCAGTCCCTGAGAAATATAGGAAACCTCCTGCACCCGAGAGTCCGAACGCCGACCAGGATCGGCAAGCTGAATATAGTCCATAATTATCATGTCCAGCTTTTTCTCAATCTGCAATTTGCGTGCCTTAGTGCGCATCTCGGTAATCGATAAGCCTGGCGTGTCATCAATAAAAAGGTTAGCGTCGGCCAGGCGCCCATAGGCTTGAGTAAGACGGGTCATCTCATCCTCATCGAGTTTACCCGTTTTAAGCTTCCAAGAGTCCAAATGTGCCTCCATCACCAGCAAACGGTCCACAAGCTCCTCCTTGCTCATCTCTAACGAGAAGAAGCCAATGGTCTTCTTCTCCTCCAAACAAAGGTGAGAGGCAATATTTAAAGCAAAGGTAGTTTTTCCAATTCCCGGCCGGGCGGCTAAAATAATTAGGTTTGAAGCATTTAAACCTGCTAATTTATTATCTAAGCGCCGGTAGCCCGTGGGCAATCCGCGCATTCCTACCCCACTTTTCATAATCTCCTCTAACTGTTCATACGAAGCACTCAGAACATCCTTAACCGGAATGAAGTTGCGGCGGATACTCTGTTGGGAAAGCGAAAAGATATCCCGCTCCGCCAGATTTAGGAGCTCCTCAATACGCCCTTCGTCATTAAACCCTTTGCGCACTAGCTCCGACCCGAGTGAGATAAGACTGCGTCGAACAGCTGCGTCGCGCACTACCTTCGCATAGTGTTCAATATTGGCACTTGTGGGCACGATCTCCAAAAGCTCAGAGAGGTAGGCTTTCCCACCCATCTCTTTGTGCTTCTTCTGTTTTTTGAGTTCGTTGATTAGGGTGAGAATATCAATTGGCTCGTTGTTATGAAACAGGGCGAGCATTCCCTCAAAAATGGTTTGGTTTTCTTTGTAGTAAAAATGAGTCGGTCGCAAGCTTTCGGAAAGAACGGAAATACTTGAAGGATCAATCAAAATCGCCCCCAAAACCGACTGCTCGGCTTCTCTGTGGTGCGGTGGTGTCTGCTCGTTTTTGTCTTCCATAACCCAAATTATTTAGCCGCCTCCAAGAGAAGAACCTCGTTTTCCGGAAGTTCCTCTTCGTTTTTGGCCTCAAACCGGGAAACCGGTGCTATGCCTGCTTTCCCCAGAAGTTTCAGAAACTCTCCTGGATCACTAAGCGCGGCAAATTCTGCCGGATTAAGTTTTGGCACCTGGTAATGCATGGGAATAGTTACGGCTGGCTTAATCGCTTTTACAATCTCGGCTGCCTCGGCAGCATTAATGGTAAAAGTCCCCCCCACCGGAATGAGCAAAATATCGGTGTCTTCCAGTTCTTCAAGTAGTTCACGACTGGGCATCTCTCCCAAGTCTCCCAAATGAGTAACCACAATTCCGTCAATCACAATCTTAAAAATGATGTTCTCTCCTCGTTCGCTACCCCGTGTCTTGTCGTGCCAACTTTGCAAACCAAAAATCTTTACCCCTTTTACCTCATAGTCACCGGGATAGTCAAAAACCACTGGCTTGACTCCCACTCCGGCAACATAATTATGATCGGTATGGCCGTGGGAAACAGTAACCACATCGGCCTCAATCTTGGGAAATTTTAGCCCAACAAGCTTTGGATCAAAAGGATCGGTTATTACCGAGACCTCGCGATTTTTAATTTCAAAACAGGAATGACCAAGGTATTGAATCTTCATACAGCGAGTCTACAATTTTCATCCCAAATATTCAATCCGATTAATTACGAAGATTCTTTTAAACGAGTTAGCAATTGATTATAAAAATAGAGATTGTGAATTGTTGCCAACCTCCAGACCAAGGACTCCTTTATTTTAAAGAGATGATGGAGGTATGCCCGAGAATACTGCTGGCAAGTAGGACAGTGGCAATGAGGATCGAGCGGTTGTTTATCGAAACGATACTTCTGGGAGTCAATATAGAGAAAATGATAAAAGTCTTGCTCCAAATCGAGCTTCTCAAGCCGGTCATTGAAAACATACAGTCGGGAATGGCGAGCATCACGAGTTGGGAGTACGCAGTCAAAAAAATGGTAACCGAACTTTACGCCATTAACAATATCCTCCGGCTTCCCCACCCCAAGCCCAAAGCGCGGTTTGTCATCTGGAGTCAGGCTGGCATTGAATTTCGACATCTCCTGATCGAACTCTCCCGCCTCGTTTACCGGCCAGCCACCATAACCATAAAGATCAAAACCGGTCTTAACCAAACCTTCAGCCGACTTTCGGCGTAGCTCCCAATTCATTCCTCCCTGCAACACTCCCATTAAACTTGGCCGTTTAGCAAGCGGTAATTTACGTAGTTTGATTTGCCGCTCAAATTCCGCCTTAGAACGCTCGGCCCAAACCTGCGTTAACTCAATCGAAAGCGCCTGTTCCTGCGCGGTTCCTTGCGGATCGGTAAAGTAATCAAAACAGATCATAATATTCGCTCCAATCGCAAATTGAGCGGCAATTGAGCTCTCCGGTGTAAACCAAACCTTCTCGTCTCGCCCTTGGCGGCGCCACTTAAACTCCAAGCCTTTTTCGGTAATTTTCCCCCAGGTTTTTTTCTGGTGAATCAGCGACATAATTTGAAACCCGCCCGAATCGGAGACAATCAGCCCCGGAAACTGCATCAGTTTGGCTATCCCCCCAAATTCCTCCAACACCTCCAACCCAAGGCTAAGCAGTAAGTGGTAAGTGTTCACTACTACCGCCTTGGTGCCAACCCTTTCTAAGTCGGCCGGCGTTAAACTGCGCACCACTCCTTGAGTGGCGTCGGGTAAATAAATTGGGGTTTTTATCCCTTTAAACATTCCCCTATTCTATCCTAGACGACAAAACCTTTCTTGACATTTTGATTCATTTTACTATTATTGGACTATGCATAAAGCGGACAAACCTATTAACGAGGTTACGCTTTATGTGTACAACGTCGTTGAGGACGAATGGTCGTTTATTTCCGCCCTCTCCAATCCGATTGAGCAGGCCAAAGAGATTGAAAGTAGCCGCTCCAGTGTTGATACTTTTTTTCTTGGCTATGCCAATGGCAGCCGCTTATTATTTATCTCCCCAATTGAGATTTCCCGTGAGTTTCAGGACTATGCCCGCGCGATTACTAACTATAAAAGTACCGAAGTTATTGTTCCTAAAGCACGCACTCACCTGCTTTGCCTCGATTTGATTCGGGATACAGAAACTTTTAACCGCATTTTGGAACAGGTGCGCGACTGCAAAAAAGTAACCTTACTTGGCTACGCCGCCACCCCAGAGTTTTATGAGCTCAAAAATGCCTTCCTTAAGGCCGGCGTAAACGTTTATACCCCCGAAGCCCCAGAAATTGAAAGTGCCTGGACAGTAAACTTTTACGGTAGTAAGTCCGGCATTAGACAATTGGCCCAGAAGAGCGCCGCCATGGAACCCGATTTTATAATGCCCGAAGGAGTGATTGTGGTGGGAACCTATAACGCCGCCAAAATCGCTGCCAATAAATACATCAAACAAAAAGGAGTAGTCATTAAAACCAATCGCGGCAGCAGCGGCAACGGCCTACTTATCTTTCGCGAGAATGATCTGCCCAATGACTATTTGGAGTGTGAGAAAAAGCTTCAGCAAATTCTCAAAAGTGAACCCTACTGGGAACGGTTCCCAATTATTGTTGAGGACTTAGTGAACATAAATTTTGGAGTGGCCAATGGTTATCCAAATGTCGAATTTAAAATTCAAAAAAACGGCCGGATCGATATGCTCTATTACTCTAGTTTGGCGGTCACCAAAGACGGCGCCTTTTTGGGAATTGATATGCACGAAGATATTGTTAACGACCGGATTGCGACAATGATGGTTGACACTGGATATTTTGTGGCTGAGCAACTCTCCTCCACCGGATATCGCGGGCACTTTGATATTGATATGATTGCCGCCAAGAACAACAAAATTTATGTTTGCGAAACCAACACCAGAAATACCGGCGGAACCGATATTTACAAACTCGCCCTCAGCCTAATTGGGAAGGATTTTCTCAGCGAGCGCTACACTCTCAGCCGCACTCACTATCACTTACGCAAAGCAATGCGTTTCGAGGAAATTTTGATTCATTTAAAATCATTGCTTTTTTCAAAAGCAACTAAGGAAGGTTTAATTATTAACTCCGAAAGTCGTTTCAAACAACAGGAATTAATTTACACCATCTTCGGAAAAAACAAAAAACGGGCCTACGCAATGGAAGAAGAAATGTTCAAGATTCTCAATAACCTAAACTAGCCACTCCAAAAGCCTTTTTTTCAACTCTTTTTCTAGCTCATTTACTCTCTTTGCGGAACCGGCAATTATCATTGGTACCAAAACCTTAACTGAAAGCAGATCGGCGTTAGCCAAAAAGATCCCTTCCTGTTTAGTAGGCTGCCAGCCAAGATCAAGGGTAAGCTCTTTAAACTTAATATATGGCAAGGGCGCCTTCAATTTGAGGTCGAGAATATAAACATGATGCTTCTTCCAGTACTCCTCACCCAAGAGAGCAACCGCTGCTTCATGCGCATATGTTCCCCCAGTGCGCCGCAAGTTCGCTTCAACCGCATAAGTGTGGCCCTGAGTATCAAGAACCAAATCAATATCAAAACAACCACGGTACCCTTGCTGAGCAAGCGCCTCCCCAAACCGCTCCCCTGCCTCGCGCGCGGCTAAGATCTCTGGCCGTTTGATTAACTCTGGATGGATATATACTCCAATAAACTTCTTACCCTCCTCAAGTATTTGCTCACAGGGATAGGAAAAATTCACCCGACCCTCAGAGCTAATCATAAACTCAACATTGGGCGATCCCCCCAAATTATGGACATCCGGCTCAATTAACTCCTCAACTACTACTACCGGCTCCTTCCAAATACTTTCGCTGAGTTTCAGTCTGAGTTGCTCCAAAAACTGCGTTTTGTTCTCACTAAACTCCAAAACTCGATTGAGAACCACTCCCATCCCCTGCACCCCTCGGTTATATTTGATTACGAAGCTGCGATTATGGCTCCTAAACCACCAGGCCGCCTCTGCCGCTTCTACAACATCTCCGGTAATAAAGCCTTCTGGAATGTTAATCCCTTCACGTTTCAGACCCAACACTCCCGACCAAAGGTGGCGAAACCCGCGCTTAGTATTAAAGTAATTGACAATAAACTCATCTCGGTCACTAATTAGCTCTGGCGTTTCAAACTGCAGCCCCCTTTGCCTAAGTTTGGCTACCAGAGCGTGAAACTCGCCGGTAGAGCGGTACTGCACCAGAGCAATTCCCGGGTTCTGGGCGATAATTCTAACCAAGCTTTGCGCCAGTTCTCCCTGCTCTAAATCCTGGCTGATTGAAACAGACGGCGCTTTAGGAAATAAATTTAGAACATTCTTCCAGCCCATAATTCCACAGATATCCTTTTGGTACTCCGAATTAATCGGGTAAGAAGTTACTACTGCCTTATTATCCGCGCCGTAGAGTAAGGCCCGATTGGCCTCAAGGTGATCATATTCATACCACCGCTGCTTTTCTGCAGATGGCAGCCGATCGTAGGAACGATAGAAACTCTCTAAAACATTGGAAATGTAGATGGTTTTCAAACCCATATTTCTTAGATAAATGCTAACTTGCTGTTTTTTTAAGTGAATAATAGGTAGATCTTCCTTTACCTCTACGCTCTAACAATCCTATATCGAGAAGTTTTTGAAAATCTAAAGTTCGCGTTGCTTTAGCCCTATCAGTTAGTTGTGCGTAGGCACGATCCGTAATAAAACCATTTTGTTTACAGTATTCAATAATTCTTATATGGTAACTCGCAAGCTTTGTATCAGGTGTAGTACCTATAATGGGCAAAAGTTTGTTGACTCGGAGAAGTTCGTCTATCAGTCCTCCAGTAAAATATTCCAGCCAGCTAGTAAAGTCAATGGAGTCTACTAAATCGTTATAGTCACCATATTCTCCGACTGTTTTAAAATATTTGGTTACATTTTGATTGTAATAATTCTCGAAACTAAATAAGTTAAAAGTATTCAAGCCCATTTTGGCTAAGAGTACTTTTGTTGCCAATCTGGTTGTTCTCCCATTACCATCCATAAATGGATGAATAATAACCATTTGCTTATGGAAGATGCCCGAAAGAATCAAGGGATCGACTATTTCATTGTTATTTTTAATATAAAGAATTAGTTCCTCAATAAAGTCTTCAACTTTTTCCACATTGGGAGGCAGATACACAATTTTTCCGGTTCCTGGATCGTTAACAACGACATGCTGTTGTCGAAGTTTTCCTGTTTCAAAAGCAGGGAGAAGTCCTTGGGTCACATGCTTGTGAATATCAAGAATAAGATTGAGCGACAATTCGAGTTGATTGGATTCCAAAAGCAGATTAAGTGTTTTTAGTGCGTGGTTATAGTTAATAACTTCTTTTTCACTGTCTCGGATATTCGTTGATTTTGATTTAAGTACTTTTTTTACCTCGGTCAAAGGAAGTGGATTACCCTCAATACTGGTAGATGCATATGTGGAAACCTCCTGTGCTGTTTTTTCAAATTCCAAAAGTACTACTTTTGGAAATCGGCGATCATTCAGATCTCTAATCAGCTTGTTAATGCGGGTAATATTTGTAAGAAGTTGATCAGTGATTGTATATTTTGGAGCAAACATATAGTCAAATAATAGTCGATTATTAGTCGATTGTCAAGCTTACCCCAAGTATCTGCCTTTTTCTTTATTCTGGTACATAATGTTGGTCTGGAGCGGGTGCCCCTAATTGGCTAAGACCTATTTAGCCTGGATGACTATATCAAACCAGATCTAGTTTTACAGTTACAGCTTCTTAAAGAACATCTTAACATACAAAGTTTCAAGCAATTCTAACTTCATATAAGTTGTATGTTCTTTTTTCATCATCACTTTTCCTGGTCGTTATTAAAGCTGTGGTTAATCTGTTATTTGAGACGGTTTTCTCAAAATGCTCAAGATCAGACCAAGCAGACATAACAATTAACAATTTTCCATTTTCCTTTAAGTATTTTTTAACGCCTGAGAATAATCCTTCAATAAACGTTCGTGCTCCGTAACATGCGTAATCCATGGGATCAGTAATATCACCTTCAAAAAACGGTCCATTGGCAAACATTTGATCAAATTTCTCAGGTGGTACTCTTTCAAATAAGTTGCTCTCTATAGCTTCTATCTTTACGTTATGTTTCTTAAAATTCTGGTTGGCATTTTTAACAGCCTCAGGATTAATGTCCACCGCTAGACCACTGGCACCTTGCAATCCAGCGGCGATAGCAGCTGATCCCGAGCCCGTTGTTAAGTCGATAATACGTTCACCTTTTTTAGTATGGATATTTGCAACGAGAAGCTTAGTGTCGGTAGCCTGTGGGAAGACTCCTGGATTAACAACGACATTTATTCCCTCAATGCTAAAACTAACTGGAGCTTTTCTTGCTTTTGCTCTATCTAAAAAAATTTCTTGGTGTTTTTTAATAATGCTATTATCCACTGTGAATTGATCGTGTTATTTGTTCTTTATGTAAATTACTGTAATTTTCTGTTTACTTCTGTCACTTTATGAGCCATTGTACCAAATCGCTCGAACATATTTTACCAAGAATTACTGAAAAATGTTAGCTCCGGCAGTGGCGGCAGGAAAAGGGGTTAAAGGGGAAAAGGAA
>Ga0172369_10002446_pt1 | contig 25552 bp, 32 predicted proteins | sample LakKiv25m_FD_114539 | JGI IMG/M metagenome (GOLD analysis project Ga0172369, IMG submission 114539) | Freshwater microbial communities from Kabuno Bay, South-Kivu, Congo - kab_022012_11.25m | ecosystem: Environmental > Aquatic > Freshwater > Lake | place: Democratic Republic of the Congo...
TGCCTAATGTGCGTCGGCTTCGCCTTGTTAGTCTTGTCGCTTTGCTACGCTTTGCGACATCGCCTAACTGCGGTATATGCAAAATCCCCTTCGGGGACTTCGCTTATACCGCCACACATTAGATAAGTTTGCAATCGGAGTGAAAACTAACACCAAAAAGTTTTCATTGACAGTGAAAACAAATTGTATTTCTATGACTATGGTACCAACCGAATGCCTTCAAATTATTTTCTGTTTTATAGGTTTTGCAATTGGTAGATTTGGGGATAAATTTGGATATATAGAAAAAGTCTGGATATTTCCGGTTCCACATCACTGGATTTGGGGGGTGGTGTTTTTTATACTTGGTGTCATATTTATTAGTAGTTTTTGGTCCTTTTTAGCAATACCGCTTGGAATTGGTCTTTTTATCTCCGATTTAAATGATTTTTTGCACCTAAGGTTTTTTGGGAAAGAACCACCTCATAAATGGAAATTTTGGAGCATAGATTAAAGAAGAACTAAATATAGTCTCCCCTAAAAAGGGTATAATGAGTCAAGAAGATTATGAACACCTTTTCGTATTCGCAACACCTGGTCCAATCCCCTTTATGGGGAGAATTTAAGGAAAAAATGGGAAATCCTTCATACAGCGTTTCCGGTGTGCAGTTTTCGTTGCATAAACTTCCCCTACTGCCATTTTTTGTTGCTTATGCTCCAAAAGTAGATTTAGAAAAAGTCGATTTTAAGGAAATTTTCCAGAAAGCTAAGGAACTTAAAGCAATTGTAGTTAGATTCGATATTCCTGTATCTAATAAAGAGTTTCCACTTCTTAAAAAATCGCCTAAAGATACATTTGCCAAACACACAGTTAGTCTAAATTTAACACCAAGTTTAGATGATCTTTTTAAAAACTTTAAAGAAAAAACTCGCTACAATATACGCCTTGCCCAAAAACACGGAGTTGTTGTAAAGGAATCAAGCGATATTTCTATATTTTTAAACCTAAATAAAGAAACAGCTAAAAGACAAGGGTTTTATGTTCATAGTGATGATTACTACAAAACCATGTTTGAAATTTTTCATAACAAAGGTTTAGCAACACAACTTACTGCCTACCTAGGGGAGGAACCGCTTGCCTGCTGGATCTTAGTTGTTTTTAAGGATGTTTTGTATTACCCGTACGGGGCTTCTAGCAACCAGCATAGGGAAGCCATGGCCTCTAACTTACTAATGTGGGAAGCAATAAAACTTGGAAAAAGCCTTAACTGTAAATTGTTTGATATGTGGGGAGCCACCAACAACGAAAAAGATCCTTGGTGGGGATTTACCAAATTTAAGCTAGGGTATGGTGGAGAACTGGTGGAAGGAGGGGTTTCCCAAGATTTGGTAATAAACAACTTTATCTATACATTTTTTAACCTATCCTACAAAATAGTTTGGTTTTTTCTGGGTCTAATTAAAATAATTAAAAAATGGATTTAAGGCAAACACGGTATTGGGGAAAATATTTAAAATCTTTAGGTTGGGAAACAGTAATTATTTTAAAAAACGCTAAAGCTAGGCTTAGAAAACTTGGAATTTTGGGATCTATTATTAAAATCCAAAGACCCCCTTTTTTAAATAAAGAATTTTTAGAAAAAGTAGAAGATCTTGCCAAAAAAGAAAGAGCGTTACTAATTAAAATAGAACCACCACTCTACTCGAAAGAAATTGCTACCTTGGAACAATTTGGCTATAAAAAAGACCAATGGCCAACAATTCCAACAAAAACAATAATTTTAAATTTAAAAGATAGTTTTCCCAATACCTACACAAAATCGGCAAGGTACGATATAAGAAAAGCAGAAGATGAAAACACAAAAGTAGCTTTTTTTAAAACTTCAGATAAACAAGCCCAAGAAAACTTTTACAAGTTGTACCAAGAATCTGCCAAGGGAAAGTTTTTTATCTCTTCTTTTTCTGGCGATTTTGTTCCCAAATGCCAAGCCCTTTCTCCAATTTCTTTTATTGCACTTGCCTATATAAACAAGCCGGAGCTCGCCAACAACTTTTTATCTGGTGCTTTTGTAAGTATTGTGGGCGATACTGCCTATTATCTTCACGCAGGTTCCCTTAAGGAGGGTAAAAAAATTGGTACTCCCTATAAATTAATTTTGGAAATTTCCAAAAAACTTAAAGGGGAAAAAGTTAAATTTTTAAATTTGGAGGGAATATACGATCCTCGCTATAAAAATTTTTCTAAAGGCTGGGAGGGTTTTACCCATTTTAAAAGCCAATTTGGGGGAATTGTTGTGGAATTTCCCCCATCGTTTTCTAAAATAAAAAACCCTTTATTAAAGATTATTGATTTTTTGCCCTTGCGATAATAATATAAGAGCATGCTCATAAAGAACGCTTTGGCTTACACTATTGGTAACCCTACAAAATTTCAAGATATTGGTTCGGTAGTAACAACAATTATTCCAAATATTTATTATGTTGCCGGTCTTTTGCTTTTTTTTCTTTTGGTATCGGGAGGAATTTCCTATATGATGGCAGGTGGGGACGATAAGGCAATTGGAAAAGCAAAAAATACTATAACTGGTGCAATAGTTGGTTTTGCAATAGTATTTGGAAGCTTGTTTGTAATTAGAATATTAGAAATAGTTCTTGGAGTAAGAATTTTCTATAGTGGTGTTTAATAATAAAATAATGATTTTCTTAAAAAAGATAACGAAATTAACATCTATTATTCTTGTAGGTGTGGCAATCGGGGTCTTTGTATCAGGAAAAGCTTCTGCCTATTGCGAAGCTGACAACGGCACACCTTCCTTAACAGTTAATTGTACAAAAGATGCCGATTGTTTTCCACCAACCCCAGGTACAACAAAACCCGATGGAACTCCTAGATGTGCCATGGGTACCGTTTGCGATACAGTTAATGTCGACCCTCCTGCTTGCGTTTCCCCACTTGGATACTCTGGTATATCCAACAATAAAATAGCTGGTGGGTATGAGCTTACTGGAAGCGGGACACGGGGTTTAGGTCTTTTAATAAATAACATTGTTCTTGCAGTTGGAGCAGTTTCGGGGCTGATATTTTTTACCATGCTTATTCTTGGGGGAATTACCTATATGAGCTCTCAAGGGGATGAAAAAATGGTAGCAAAAGCTAAAAATCAAATTACTGCAGGGTTGGTTGGGATAATAATAGTTTTTATGAGCTGGTGGGCGGTAAAAATAATTAGTGTAATTTTTGGAATTAATTTATTAACACCAAGTTTTACGGGTCCGTAAATGCTAAAAAAGCTACTTTCTGCAACTTTTTTTAATATAGATGGTATAAAAGGTCCTATTCCTTCGCAAGATGATTTTGGGCATGGAACAAAGCCCGAGGTTTTTGTAAATACTATAAATGTTATAGTTTATGCAGGAACTGTAATTGCCGGAATTGTTCTTCTTGCCATGCTTATTATGGGTGGAATTACCTATATTTCTTCGGCGGGAGATGAAAAAATGGTCACAAAAGCCAAAAAGCAAATAACCGATGCCTTAATTGGATTTGTAATTGTGGTAATGGCGTGGTGGGTTGTTGCAATTGTTGGTGTGGTGTTTGGAATCCCACTACTTAAGCCTAAGTTTATTGGAATATAATGAATAACAACTATTTATCAGTAAATTTTGATCCTCCCCAAGCTATTAAAGGTCCTTTGGGAAATCAAGACACATCTGCCCCGGGGTTTTCCACAGGTGGTTTTGGCGAAACAGTAAATGCTATTATTTCTGCAGTTTTTGTGGTAGCAGGTCTAGCCTTTGTGGTTTATTTTATTATGGGTGCTTTTACTTACATTACAGCAGGTGGCGATGAAAAGCTTATAGAAAAAGCTAAAAAAACCATGTGGGACGCAGTCTTGGGATTTGCTGTACTTTCTGTTACATTTTTAGTTATAGATTTAATTTCTGGGATTTTAGGATTTACAGTTTTAGATTTTACCTTTGTTGGTCTTTAGCCTATGTACGCAATTGTAAATTTTGGAGGAATAAGCCCAATTGGTACTTTTTCTAGTGCCAGCCAAACTGGTGCTTTTGTTTCTACCCTACTTAGCCTAATTACACTTTTGGCAGGGCTATATTTTTTGTGGCAACTTGCGCTGTCTGGTCTTTCCATGGCAACAAGCTCTGGCGATGAAAAAGAATTAACAAAAGCAAAAAGAGCAATGGGAAGCGCCCTTTTGGGGTTTGTTTTGGTTGTTGCCTCGTACTTTGTAGTTGGGTATATAGCAACAAGACTAGGGTTTTCCAGTATTTTTACGCCAAACATTGCAACAGTTCCAAACCCCAATTTTGGATGTGTTAGCTCTTCTTTTACCAACAACCACCCGGGAAGTGTTAATTGGCTACATAGGCTAACTGTGTCTTCAATTGGGATTGGGTACTCAGTATCTACCCAAAAAACCCTTTCGGCAGGGGCAACTATTTCTTTAAAAAATCTTAGAATTTCCAAACTAGGCCCAACTGGAAGTCAGGTAGAAGTTTTGGTTCAAAAAATGGACCCAGTAACGAAGGCTTGGATGCCTGGTTCGCCGGTGATTAACTTTTTAATAAATTCTCTTCCTGAATATGGTGTAGGGTGCAAGGATCTAAATCCTTAGTAAGTTTAATTAAATGTATCTATGGATCTTGGAACTGTTTCTAACAATTTAATATCGGGAGCCTTGCCCGACCCCTCGGCAGTTTCCTATACCGAAAGAATAGAAAGGTTAATAAGTATTGGGCTTGGTACTGTTACAATTGTTGCAGGGGTTTCCCTTCTTTTAATGCTTGCTTGGGGAGGCTTTGAATACATAAGTGGAGCAGGAGATGAAAAGGCTCAAGCCAGTGCCAAAAAAACAATTACCAGTGCCTTAACTGGTTTAATAATTGCAGTTGCTAGTATGACTATCGCCACAATTGTTCTTAAAATATTTGGACTTGATATTAAGGCCTTGCCTTGGTTTGCTTAAACAAATATGAAACTTGCAGCAATAACTAACCCAGCCCTTCCAACAAACAGCACTGTGCAAAGGGCGGAGGGATTTGCCAATTATATTTCTATTGCCCTTAAAACTATGTATATTCTTGGGGGTCTTGCTATGACCCTAATGTTTATTTATGGGGGGTTAATGTACATTACCAGTGCAGGGGACGATAAAGACTTGGGAAAGGCAAAAAAAATTATGACCGATGCTATTGTTGGAATAATTATTTTGGCATCCAGTATTCCAATTGCCAAAATTTTAGAAAGTATTTTTGGGCTTAATATTTTTGGAAATATAGTGTTTCCAACATTTTAAAAATATGAATTTTATACTAGGTTTAGTAAATAATGCCTATGCCGGAGTTTCGGCTGGGAAAGTAGATGTTTCTTCTTGGAGACCAGAAAATTTTAAAGGTTTGGTAGAACTTGGCGTTTCGGCAATGTTTGTAATTGGTGGAATTGCGTTTATTTTGCTTTTCATTTATGGGGCAATTCGCTATATTACCAGTGCTGGGGATGTAAAGGCGGTAGATGGCGCCAAGAAAAACATTACTGCTGCAATTGTGGGTGTTTTAATTATGGCATCCGCCTATTCGGTGGCTTGGTTTTTAAATAAAGCTCTTGGTGCCCCAACATTTGGAGGGATAATTTCATGGAACGGCTTTTCTGGTGGTGGTGGAGACGATGGTGGCGGTGGGGGCCCCGATGATCCAAGCGACCCTAACCCCCAGTGCTATACAAGCCGTAAAGCCCCCGGCTGTCCCAACCAGGTTGCTTGTTGTGCCGATGGATCTGACGATTGTAGAAAACTAAAAGTGGTAAAAGATTACGCTAGTAATTGTGTAAAAAGTTGTAAGAACCCCACGGGCGATCAGTGCGGTGTTAACCCAAGTCTTCCATCTTCGTGTGGTGGCAGAAATAGCCCTATAGATTGGTGTTGTTGGCAATACGCCTATAGCAGCTTTAACGATCAGCAAAGAGAAATTATTAATAAGTGTTTTAATTTGTTATAATACAAAAGATATAAAGTTGGCAGGAGGTGAAAAATAATATGAACTTTAGAAAAATTATTGCCTTAGCAAGCGGAGCTTTCTCTTCCCTTTTGGTTTCTGGAAAAGCATTTGCCGAAGATTTGGACTTGTCCTTAAGAACAGATGTGTTTCCAACAGGGTCCCAAAGAAACATAGGAAACTTGGTAAGCTTTTTCATTAAGGTGCTTTTTGCAGTTGGTGGTATTTTAATGCTAATTTACTTGATAATTGGTGGTATTCGTTACATTACCTCCGGTGGAGACAAAGCCCAAGCCCAAGCAGCAAGAGACATGATTACAAATGCCCTAATTGGTATTATTATTATCGCCTCTTCTTACGCTATTGCCATGTTACTTAATTCTTTGTTTGGGATTAATGTTTTTAGTGCAAATCTTTCTGTTCCAAATAGTTAAAACTCAAATCGCGCGATTTGAGAAAAAGAAAGGTCGCCAAATCTGGCGACTTTCTTTTTGGAAAAAATTGATAATTTTTTCTTAAAAAATTCCAGTTTCTTTAAAAGATTCTAAAAGCCTAAGAAGCAACCAAATAATAAAAGAAGCACCAAGTACCCCAAGAAAAAACTGAATCCACGGAATTAAATATTTAATTCTAATTACAATAATCTTAACAAGAAGCTCTAGGGAAAATAGTCTAACGCCAAATATTGGTATTCGCACGGATTTTTAAATAAATTTAAAATAATGCCTTAAGGACAAGTACCCGGAATATCAAAACGAATAAGATTGGGAACTCTAAAAATAATTAAATTAAGTCCGTTTAGTAAGGCATATCCAGCAACTGCAATTACCAACCCAATTATCCCATAAGTTATTGTTTGCTTAGAAGAGGTTAGGGCTTTATCGTCGCCACTTGCTATCATATACTTTATGCCCCCCATAATAATTGCAAAAAAGCTGGCAATTCCAACTCCCCAAAATGCCACAGATAGAGCCTTTTCGTAAACTGTCTCCAGAGCCTGCAAACACGCTGGGTCGGGATTTGCGCCCCCTGCCACGGGAAATCTTGTTGGGGTGGTGACTCCGGGAGCACCCCATGCCTGTTTAACAAAAAACAAATTTAATACCATGCTACAATAATAACACATGACACAGATAGAATCCTTTGTTTTTAATAGGTGTCTTTTGTACCTGGGGTATAGAATAAGATCAACAAAGGAAATAAAAGATTATATAAAAAAAATAGTAAACAATCACAGTCTTGAGGAATCATTTAAGCAAGAACTAGTAGAAAATACTATTAAGCGCCTGCAAGAATTAAAGCTTATAGATGATTTGGCTTTTGCCAAAGTATATATAGAGCAACAATCACAAGGTAAAAACCCCAAAGGACCCCTTGCAATAAAAGCCAGCCTTGCAAAAAAAGGTATTTCTTCCAAAATTGTTTCTGCTTTAATGCCCCCAACATCCCAAATACCCCAAACCCTCCATGCTCTTGCCCAAAAACGCCTTTCCTACTACAAGCAGAAAGATCATAAAACTGCTCGCCAAAAAACACTCCACTTTTTACTTTCCCGGGGCTTTTTGCTTGATACTGCAATTCAGGCAATTGACACTGCTGGCTCCAACAACTAGAATACCTTATATTAAAAACAAATTTTAATTAAAGATGCATATTTCTTATGAACAAACTAATACTTTTTCTAAAATCGGTTCTATTTCCGGTTAAGTCCCCTGTTTCTCCAGCTCCCGATCCTTTAAGTGAAGCAAAGTCGCAGGCCCGCGAAATTGTGCTAGATGCCAAAAACGAAGCCTTGGAAATAAAAAAGCAGGCACAAGAAGAGGCAAGCACAATAAAAGAAGAATCGTTACAAGTAGAAAAACGACTAGAAGGGCAAAAGGCAATTTTACTTCAAAAAGAAGCAGAAATTACCAAAAAAGAAGACGAAGTAAAAAACATAAAAGAAAGATATCAAGAAAAACTACTAGAAATAGAAGAAATTAAAAAGAAACAAGTAGAAAAACTAGAGCGAGCAGCAGGAATGACAAAAAAAGATGCCGAAAAAGTAATACTAGATTATACCGAAAGCAGGCTTTCCAAAGAAATTGGAAGAAAAATTATCGAGGCACAAGAAGAAGCGCAGGAAAAAGCAGAACTAAGAGCAAAGGATATTCTAATTGAAGCCATGCAGAGAGGCTTTGCCGATTACATAGCAGAATATACTGTTTCCAAAATAAAACTTCCCGATGAAGAAATGAAAGGAAGAATTATTGGAAAAGAAGGCAGAAACATTAAGGCGTTTGAAGATGCAACAGGAGTAAATTTGGAACTAGATGAAACTCCTGGTGAGGTTAGAATTTCCTGTTTTGATTCAGTAAGAAGGGAAATTGCCAAGGTTTCTTTGGAAAAGCTTATTTTAGATGGCAGAATTCAGCCTGCCAAAATAGAAGAAATTGTTGCAAGAACTAAAGAAGAAATAGAGCGAATAATCTATAAAGCTGGGGAAGATTTGGTAAATAAAGTTGGGGTTTATAACTTACCAAAAGAAATTATTGGACTTTTGGGAAGATTTAAGTACCGCTATTCCTACGGGCAAAATATGATAGAACACACTCTGGAAGAAGTAAAAATTGGTGTGGCTTTGGCAAACGAGTTAAAGGCTGATATTTACACCACAAAACTTGCCTGTTTACTTCATGATATTGGTAAAGCGGTTTCTGAAGAAGAAGAAGGAACCCATATAGAACTTGGAGTAAAAATTCTTAAAAAAAATCAAATCCCCCAAAAGGTAATAGATGCTGTTGCTGAACATCATGGAGATAAATTCTCTAGTTTGGAATCGGCAATTTTACATTTAGCAGATTCTATATCTGGGGCAAGACCAGGAGCCAGGTTTGCCGACTACGATTCTTATGTGGAAAGAATGAGAGGTTTAGAAGAAACCGCCCAAAAGTTTCCGGGTGTAGATAAAGCCTACGCATTATCGGCAGGAAGAGAGCTTAGGGTTTTGGTAAAAGCCGATGAGTTAAGTAATGAAGAATGTGCCAAACTTGCTTTTGATATAGCAAAACAAGTAGAAAAGGAGCACACTTTTCCCGGAACTGTAAAAATAATGGTAATTAAAGATTACAGAGTCTCGGAAATCGCTAAGTAGAAATTACTAATATCTAATTTCTAATATCTAAATAATGTAAAAATGTCCAATTTTCAAATGTTTAAAACATTGGGAAATTTGGCAATTTAAACACAAACAATATGAAAATATTATTTATCGGAGACATAGTTGGTAGTTTGGGGCGTAACTACGCTAAAGAGGTATTGACTACCCTTAAAAAAAGCGATAATATCGCCCTAGTTGTGGCAAATGCCGATAATTTGGCTCATGGACGGGGCGCAACAAAGAGTACAGTTTTAGAATGTGTGAATTTTGGGATAGATGCTTTTACTGGAGGCGACCATTTGTTCCACAACAAAGAATTTCAAAATGATATTCAAAGCCTACAAGTTGCCAGGCCAGCAAATTACTACAATCCAGTATCTGGAAAAGAGTATCTTATCGTAAAAGCGAAAGGATACTCTTTTTGTGTTTTAAGTCTTGTTGGCTCTACCTTTGCAGGTGGGAACTGGAAGAATGTTTTTTTTGAAGCAGAACGGGTTTTAAACGAAATAAAAAGGAAGAAAATTAAGAATATCATAGTGGATATTCATAGCGACCTAACCAGCGAGAAAAAAGCACTCGCCTACTTTTTAGACGGTAAAGTAAGTGCGGTACTTGGAACCCATACGCATGTTCCAACTGCCGATTGCCAGGTTTTAGAAAAAGGAACAGGTTTTGTAACGGATGTTGGTATGGTGGGTTCTTACGATTCGGTTCTTGGAGTAAAAAAAGAAATTATTATTGGTAAATTTTTAAGTTCTTTACCTGAAAAATTTGAGTGGGAAGAAAAGGGACGAGTGATTTTTAATAGTGTTTTGGTAGATATAGATGAAAAAACGGGAATTACAAGAGGGGTGGAAAGAAGAGATTTTATAGGTTAAGGTTTAGGTCCGCCTTTGCCTAGGCTTCGGCGGATTTAAGAAAGTGTAAACTCACAAGAAAGTTCATTAACACTTTCTAAAAGGGGGTGAAAGAACATGACAAAAACAGAATTAGTAGATGTAGTAGCCCAGAAAGGTGGTATGACAAAAGCCGCCGCTGGTAGAGCAGTAGACGCCGTTGTAGAAGCTGTTACCAAAGCTCTTTCCAAAGGAGAAAAAGTAACCGTAACTGGTTTTGGAACCTTTGAAGTTAGACATAGAGCAGCAAGAATGGGAAGAAATCCCCAAACTGGAGCAACTCTTCACATAGCAGCTACAAAAACCCCAGCTTTCAAGGCTGGAAAAGCTCTAAAAGAAGCTGTTAGATAATTAATTAGGTTAACCTAATTTAAAAATTCTCCCCCTCGCTCTTGCGGGGGGGATTGCGTTATATTGAAATCTATGAAGCCAAAAGTCGTGGTAATTGGTGGGGGTACTGGAACTTTTACCGTACTTTCCGGACTTAAAAAATACGATCTGGATCTTACCGCAATAGTTAGCATGGCGGATTCTGGAGGTACTGCAAAAATAGAAAGAGACGATTTTGGTGTATTGCCAAATTCCGATATACGAAAAGCACTTCTTGCCTTATCCGAAATGGAAAATGCTAACCTTTTACGAGAATTATTTTCTTATCGTTTTTACAAAGGTGTTGGGATTTCTGGAGTTACTTTTGGTAATTTGTTTTTAACGGCACTAACCGATATTTTGGGAAACCAGTTTGAAGCAATAAAATATGTCGAAAATCTTTTAAACTGCAAAGGCTCAGTTCTTCCAGTATCTTTAATGGAAACAAATCTGCTTGCCACTTACAACGACGGGTCAAAAGTTTTAGGAGAGCACTATATAGACGAGCCAAAAAATAATAATAAAAAAAGAATAGTAAATTTAGAGTTAGTTCCGCAGGCTCATGTTTTTCCACTTGCAAGGCAAGCAATTCAAAAAGCCGATTTGCTGGTTATTGGCCCCGGCGATTTGTTTACTAGTGTTATTGCAAATTTAATTGTAGAAGGAGTACGGGAGGCGATTTTGCAAGCTGGGTGTACCAAGGTTTACATTGTAAATTTAATTTCTAAAATGGGCGAATCGTATAAATACACAGCTTATGATCATGTTAAAGAAATAGAAGAGTATTTAGGAAAAAATATAATTAGTCATGTTTTGGTAAACAACTCAAAGATTCCAAAAGTTACTCTAGACCTTTATAAAAAAGAAGGTGGCTATCCTGTTAAAGATGATTTAAAAAACTCTTATTACAAAGTTATAAAAGGCGATTTTCTTTCCCAAATTACTCCAAAAAAAGAACGCGGGGATACTTTAAAGCGATCGTTGGTAAGACACGATGAAGAAAAGCTAGCAAAAGAGTTAATTTCTCTACTATGAAAGCCGATTTTAAACAATCTTACTTTATTAAAACATACGGTTGTCAGATGAATGAAAGAGATAGTAAAAAAATTGCAGAAATTCTAGAAGAAAAGGGATACAAGCAGGTTGATAATTTGGAAAACACTGATCTTTTTATAATAAATTCCTGTTCGGTTAGACAATCTGCCGAAGATAGTGTTTATGGGTGGGGTAAAAAAATAGGAAAACTTTCCAAAAAACCAGAAGTTATACTTTGTGGATGTTTATCGGGGTCTGCTAAAGGTGAAAGAGCAAGAATATTGCCAAAGGTTATAAAAAATAAAGCCCCTTGGATAGATTATTTGGTTGCTCCAAGCGAAATAAACAGTTTTTTTTCTGCTTTTCCAAATAGTGTTGGTTTTAGTAGCAATTTTACTATTCCAAAAGGTTTAAGTAAACAATCCCCATTTGTAACAATTTCCACAGGGTGTGATAATTTTTGTTCCTATTGTGTTGTTCCCTATTCTAGAAAGGCGGAAAAATCTAAATCAAAAGAAGATATTATTTTGGAAATAGAAAAACTTGTGTGTAATGGGTTTTCCGAAATAACATTGCTTGGTCAAAATGTTAATTCTTGGAATCTTTCGGATGTAGAAAAATTTAAAATAAGAGCAGGGTCTGCCAAAAAACTGCCCTTCGCCAATTTGTTGCGGGAAATTTGCGGTATTTCCCAAATTAAAAAAGTAGAATTTTTTTCTTCTAACCCCTTTGATTTTACTTTGGATCTGGTAGATGCTTTAAAAAACCCCAAAATGTCTAGGTTTCTTCATATAGCAGTACAATCTGGAGATGATGAAATACTTAAGAAAATGAACAGAAGGCATACAGCAAAGGAATTTATAAATCTTGTAAAAACTCTGTATAAAGAAATTCCCGACATAAAAATTAGTACAGATTTAATAGTGGGGTTTCCCGGAGAGTCGGATTTGCAATTTGAAAATACAGTTTTCCTGTGTAAAAAAGTGCGATTTTTCAATGCCTATATTTCAAAATACTCTCCCCGCCCTGGGACTGCTGCTTATAATTTTAAAGATTCAGTTCCCCTAGATGTTAAAAGAAGCAGGCATAAAAGGCTTCTTGAGGTAGTTAAAGAATATAAAAAATGAAATCTGTTGTAATTGTTGGACCCACATGTACTGGAAAAACCTCTTTGGCAATTAAACTTGGCAATGATTTTAATGGGGAAATTGTTTCATGTGATTCAAGGCAGGTCTATAAATACATGGACATTGGAACTGGGAAAACACCTCTTGATACAAAAGCCGAATTTTTAAAAGAAAAAGAAAGATGGTTTTTTGGAGGAATTTCTATTTATGGCTACGATCTAGTTTCCCCAGACCAAGAATTTTCCGTTTATGATTTTGTAAATAAAGCAACTGTGCATATAAAACAAATAGAGGCTAAAAACAAACTACCTTTTTTGGTAGGTGGTACCGGTTTTTATGTGGATGTGCTTATTGGAAGATCAAAGGTTGCGGGGTTTTCTCCAAATTTACAAATTCGAAAAGATTTAGAAAAATTAAATGCGAATGAACTGTTTTTAAGACTACAAAAGCTAGCTCCGCAAAGGGCAAAAACTGTAGATTGCAAAAATCCCATCCGTTTAATACGGGCAATAGAAATTGCACTATTAGAAAAAGAGGGGGTAAATAAGAAAAAAATAGAACTTCCAAAAATTAGCCCAATTATTATTGGTCTTACTTCTTCAAGAGCCACCCTTTACAAAAGAGCTGATTGTTGGGTAGATTCCGTGTCTAAAAACGGAGTGGTGCAGGAAACAAGGCAACTTCTTAATATGGGTTTTAGAAACACAAGACCTTTAGAAGGATTAATATATAACGAGATAGTAAATTTACTAGACGGAAAGGCAACACAAGAAGGTGCGTTCCAAAAAATAAAATTTGATATGCACGATTATATTAAAAGGCAGTTAACATGGTTTACTAGAAACCCCGAAATTATTTGGTACGACACCGAAGACCCCTTGCTTTACGATAAGGTTAAAATAAGTGTAAAATCGTTTTTAAGATGAGAAATAGCAATATTGTAATTTCCACAAAAACAATCTTTTTGGCCTTCTTAATTTTGGCTTTGGCGTGGATGTTTTATAGCATTTTTTCTGTAATTCTCTATATTTTTACGGCAACAATAATTGTTTTAGGCTTAGAGCCTGCGGTATTATTTTTGGTAAAAAGAGGTGTGCCCAGAGGTGTTTCGGCACTTTTAGTTTTCTTTTTCTTTCTTTCTATAATTGTTCTTGTTGCTGGTTTTGCTGTTGTTCCTATGGTTTCGGAAACACAAAATCTTTTTTACAAATTTCCAAGCTTTATTGACTCTTTGTCAAAATACCAAATCTTATCTGGAGCAACGGCTAATTTAATAGACTCGCTGTTTTCTCAAATCCCTCTTACATCAAAAAGCATATTAAATGTTACTGTTGGAGCCTTTTCCACAATTTTATCCTTTGTTTCGGTAATGATCTTTACTGTTTATTTACTTGCCGATTTTGAAAATGTGCGAGTTTTTATTGCAAACCTTTTACCTAAGAAATCCAGACCAGTTGTTGTAAAAACCATTGCCCTTGTAGAAAAAAGATTAGGGGCTTGGATACGGGGAGAACTTATTTTAATGACTGTTGTTGGTGTTTTTACATTTGTTGGGCTTTCTATTATTGGAATGGATTACACCCTGTCTTTGGCATTAATTGCAGGTTTCCTGGAAATTATTCCAACAATTGGTCCTATAATTTCTGCAATCCCCGCTTTAATTGTGGGATTTGCTATAAACCCCACCATGGGGTTACTGGTTATTTTGGTATATGTGCTTGTGCAACAGCTAGAAAACAATCTTTTTGTTCCAAAAATTATGCAAAAAGCAGTTGGTTTAAATCCACTGGTAACTTTAATTGCAGTTCTTGTGGGGGGAAAGTTGCTTGGATTTACTGGAATGCTTTTTGCAGTCCCTGTTGTATTAATAATTCAAACAATTGTAGAAACAGTAGCCGAATCGGACTGACTTTCCAAAAGATACTTGGCAATTTTTTTATACTCTTCTATATTTGGCTGGTTAAAAGAATCTACGCCCATAAGTTTTCCAAGCATCACAGTTTCTAGCATTTTTATTTCAAGAAAATACCCAATACTATATTCGTTAACTTCTGGTATTAAAAATTCAATAAAAGGAACATGGTGATTTGTAAAGGAGCTTTTAGTGGCCTCGTATATGGCAAGCATTATTTTATTAAAGTGGGTGTTTCCTTCTTTGGCGTAAATAAACTCATGCAAAATTTTATTCTGACCGCCAAGATAAAATTGAAGCACGGAGTGGAGATCTGCTGTTCCTATTGAAACAATGGGCAAAATCCCCTTACCGTCTTTTCCCAAACTTTCTGCAATTAACTGCCTTCGCCATTTTCCTAGGGTTTCTAACTGGCAATTAAAGAAAAAGCTGTTGTGTATGGTAATACCATTTTTATAATGGTCAAAAATAATAAGCGCCGATTTTTTGGCAACAGTAATATCAAAAAAAGCGTCTCTTGCTCCTTTAAGTAGGTTTTCTATATCTATACCACAAGCACAAAGTGGAAAAAGACCAACCGAAGAAAAAACAGAATAGCGACCCCCCACTTTTTGAGGTATTTCTAAAATAGAAAATTTATTTCCTAAAGCTTCTTGTTCAAAATAAGATCCTTTAGCAGTTGTTATAACAAATCTACTGTTGGCGTTTGGAAATTTGTTTAAAATATAGGATTTTATTAATTTATATAATTCTACCGTTTCTCTAGTTTCTCCCGATTTACAAACTACATTTACTAGAAATTGGTTGGGGTTTTGGCACAAGTCTACTCTGGAAAAGATAAAATTAAGGGTGTTTTCGGAAACCGTGTCGGCAAATAGTATTTTAGTTTTTAATTTTTTCTTAAAGGCTTCGTATACTGCCCAAGTTCCTAAGTTAGATCCCCCTATGCCAATAAGAATAATGTATTTGAGGTCGTTGCTAGCCACTTTTTTAACTGTGTCTTGGACATTTTTTAAAATGTTTTGGTCAAAGGGAAGTTTGGCAAAGCATTCTTCGTAGTTGTATCCCTCTTCTTCTTTAGTGTTTGTAAGTTTTGTTATATAGGGCTCGAGTGATGTGTTTGTTTCTTCTTCCATAAATAAATAATAACACGATTCTTGGTATAATCTTAAAGCTTAGTGCCGGGTGGTGTAGCGGAAACATGTTGCGCTCTGAACGCGAAGATCCTAGGTTCGAATCCTAGCCCGGCAGCCACGCTTAGCGTGGCTGAAGGTGCGCTTAGCGCACCAGCCAACTTTAATTTACCGTGGCTGAAGGTGCACTTAGCGCACCAGCCATTAGAATTTGTATTTGCGGAGCAAATTACAAATTCTTATGTCCCGAGCGAGTGCAACGAGTCGAGGGGCTGCTTGGAATTACATTTTCTTATGTCCCGAGCAGTTCGACTAAGCTCACTATTATAACGAACGCAATGATTCGATGTCCTATGAGATAATTGTTTTTGGGTGTGGATTCTCTTATTATTATTTATAATGTCACAAGAAGCTCTTTTATTTTTCTCCCTTTCCCCCTTTTTTATCTTTATTTTCCTTTTACTTTTTATAAAAACCACTCTACTTAAATCCTCTGTAGGGTTTTTTCTTACAGTTTTATTTCTATCCCTTGGAATTTGGAAAATTAGCAATTTGGTTGTAATAACATCTTTTTCTCACGGAGCAAAAACCGCCCTTGATATTTTTTTAATAATATTTGGAGCAATTTTCTTTTTGGATTTTCTTGAAGGCAAAAACATTGTAAAAAGCGTTGCTTTTCATTTAGAGAGCTTGTCTTTGGACATTAGAATTAGAGTTATACTTTTAGCTTGGTTTTTTGAAGGGATATTAGAAGGAACGGTAGGATTTGGAACCCCCGGGGCGGTAGTAGTTCCACTTCTTGTGGGTTTAGGAATTTCTCCAATAAAAGCTGTGGCAATAGCACTTCTTGGAAACAGTACACCCGGAACCTTTGGAGCCCTAGGAACACCCATAAAAGTAGGTCTTGCTGGATTTCCAACGGAAGAAATTGCCAGGTATTCTTCTATTTACAATTTTTCTGGAATAATTGTTCCAACACTAATTTTAGTAGTTTTAGCAAGTGGCTCTTTAAAAAATAGATTTTATTTTGTTTTGGAGCGCCTTCCTTTTTCTATATTTTCTGGAGTTTTATTTTGTGCTGTATCGTATCTTTCAATTCCCCTTGGGGTAGAGTTTCCTTCGGTTGTTGCATCTCTTGTTGGAATTATTTTTATGACCGTTGTCTTAAAAACGGCTTTTCCAAAAGTTAAAAGCTGGCCCGCTCCAGAATATATTTTGGGTTGGAAAAAATCAATTTTCCCCTATTTTCTTTTAGTCATGCTGTTATTTTTTGGCAAAATATTAAAAATCTCTTTAAGTCCCGGAGTTTATTTTATAATTGCAACTTTTATTGTAGCTATTTTTTACAGCAACTCTTTTACAGCTTTAAAGGCCAATATAACCCCCGCTTTAAAAAGCAGCTACCATTCTTTTTTTGTAATATTTTTTATGGCTTTTTCGGTTGAACTTATTAAAAACTCGCATTTAAACAATTTTAATATTCCATCTTTTGTTTCTCTAATATCTACTTTGTTAGAAACTAAATATTTGGCGTTTATCGCCCCTTTTATAGGGGCATTTGGCGCTTTTATTACAGGAAGTGTTACTCTTTCGGGGCTTTTGTTTAGCGACTTTTTACACAAAGCTTCTAATTTGCTTTTTTTGGATTCTAGTAAAATCTTGGCACTTCTTGTTTCTGGAGCCACAGCAGGAAACACTATTGCCCTTGCCGATATTATGGCAGGTTTGTCTGTGGTTAGGTTAAGAAACAAGGAAAGAGATGTGTTAAAAATAGTTATCTTGCCAACACTGTTTTATTTGGTGGTGCTTTCTTTGCTTGGTGGATTTTCGGTGTAAAACTTATAGTTTTTAATTTCCTTGGGAAGAAAAGATTCTTTGGAATACGGTTCGTACCCTTTTTGATACCCCAGATCTTTCATTAGTTTTGTTGGGGCATTTCTTAAAAATAGCGGTATTGGCAAGTTTCCGCTTTCTTGCACTTTTTCTAAAGCTTTCATATAGCCGTTGTAGGCAGAGCGGTCTTTTTTGCATTTTGCCAAATAGGTAGCTCCGTGGGCAAGATTTTCTTGGCATTCTGGATAGCCAACAGTTTCGCAAGCTCTAAATACCGCGTTGGCTACCACCAAGGCTGTTGGTTGGGCAATTCCAATATCTTCGCTTGCAAAAACAACCATGCGCCGTGCAATAAATAGCGGATCTTCTCCCGAATCTACCATTCTTGCCAAATAATACAAAGAAGCATCAACATCTCCTGCTCGCATAGATTTTATAAAAGCGGAAATTGTGTTGTAGTGCTCTTCGCCAACGCGGTCGTATTTTAAAGCCCTTTTTTGCAAGGCATCTAAAATCAGCTCCTTTGTTAAAACCTTCTTTCTTTGGAAAACTGCAGAAATTGCAATTTCTAGCGCGTTGAGCATAATTCTAGAATCCCCATTGGAGCTTTCTATTAAAAAATCTTCGGCATTCTTTTCAAAAGAAATATCCAAATTCCCAAAACCCCATTTTTTATCGGAAATAGCCCGAGCAAGTATTTGTTTAAGATCGTTGTTTGAAAGCTGTTCTAAAACAAAAACACGAGAGCGGGAAAGAAGTGCGGAAATTACTTCAAAAGAGGGATTTTCGGTAGTTGCTCCAATTAAAGTTATGTCGCCTCTTTCCACATATGGTAAAAAAGCATCTTGTTGAGCTTTGCTAAAGCGATGAATTTCATCAATAAAGATAATAAAATGTTCGGTGCTGTTTTTGCTTTTTCTTATTTCTTCAAAAAGCGGTTTAAGTTCGCTGGTCTTGGCATTTACTGCGGAGAATTCCATAAACTTTGAACCTGTTTCAGAGGCAATTATTCTTGCCAAGGTGGTTTTTCCACTTCCTGGCGGACCCCATAAAATCATAGAAAAAAGTTGTTTGGATTTTATTGCTTTATAAAGAATTTTATCTTCCGATAGAATATGTTTTTGACCTACAAATTCGGAAAGGTTTCGTGGTCTTATTCTATCTGCCAGTGGTTGCATTACCGAATTATATACGAAAGTGCAATCAATATCTAATGGCAAAAATTACCAATAACACTTAAAAATTAGTAATTAGAAATTCTATTCAATTTCTTGGAGGTATTTTTCAGCTTCCATAGAGGCCATACATCCCGAAGCGGAAGCAATTACAGCCTGCCAGTATTTGGTATCGGAGACATCGCCTGCAACAAACACTCCGGGTATAGATGTTTTACAGTTTCCAAAATCTTTTATTTGACCCCCTTGTAAAATATCTAGCTGGTTTTTGAAAATATTAGAACCCGGAGTGTGGCCTATGGCAATAAAAACCCCCTCAACTAAAATATTTCTTTCGGCACCAGTTTTAAGGTTTCTTACAACCACGCCTTCTACTAAATTACTTCCAAGGATTTCCTTTACTTCGCTTTCCAGAATTACTTCAAATTGGCTTTTACCCTTTATTCTTTCTTGCATTGCCTGACTGGCGTTAAGCCTATCCATGATATTTAAGATATATATTTTTCTTGCAAATTTGCTTAAAAACGAGGCCTCTTCTAACGCTGTGTCTCCGCCCCCAACAACAAGAATGTCTTTATCTTTAAAGAAAGGTCCGTCGCAGGTTGCACAAGCAGAAACCCCTCTTCCTCTAAGCCTCTCGGCCGATTCTAAAGGTAGCCATTTTGCTTTGGCGCCGGTTGCTACAATTATCGATTCTGCAAAATATTTTTCGTTCCATACCGAAACTTCAAAGGGTTTTTTTAATAAATTTACTTCTGTAACATCACCAGAAACAAAGCGGGCGCCTTGGTTTTCTGCCTGCTTTTTCATATTTAACATTAAATCTGGACCCATAATTCCATCTGGAAATCCGGGGAAGTTTTCCACAAGCGTTGTTTGCATAAGCTGGCCCCCAAACACCGCCCCTTCTATTACAAGTGGAGAAAGGTTAGCTCTTGCAGAGTAAATTCCTGCAGTAAGCCCTGCCGGTCCCGAGCCAATTATTATAATTTTTTCAATTTTTCTTGTTTCCATATAGAGTTTCGGAAATTAAGGCATGAATTCTGTTGTATGTTTTTCCGACAGGCAATAACACCCATTTTCTCCCAAAAGGCGTTTTGTCTGCTGGGGTGTATAAGAGACCCGATCCCGCACCATCTTCTTCTTTTCCATTTGTTAAAACAACAGCCTTAATCTCCCCAAGTCCTGCTTTGTTAGCAAGCAAAAAAAGAGCTTGGGCATCGCTTAAAAATATATCTGTAGAAAAGTACTTTTTATAAATATCGTAAAGCTCGGCAATTTTTGTTGGATTTAGTATTGTGCCTGCCGATAACGCCTTGTTTCTAATTGCAATAAGTACTTGTTGTTGTCTTTTTGATCTTGCAAAATCATTACCCTCGGCTGGATTGCTGGAGTGTCTTGATCTGGCGTATTTTAGGGCAGTTGCACCATTCATTTCTTGCAACCCTTTTTTAAAAGTTAGGGTTTCGAAACGACAGGGAAAATCATTTTCGGTAAGTATATAATCCTCTCCCTTTTCTTCTTTTAAGGCGTCGATATCAACTCCACAAGTATCAACTTCCCTTCCTTGAATAGGATACCTATAATCCGTAAAATCGTTTTGTACCTCTACTGTTATTCCTCCCAAAGCATCTATGGCTTCTTTAAATCCGTTAAATCCTACAAGAACTTGGTAATGTATTGGTATTCCAAGAGCTCCAGATACCTCTTTTTTCAACTCTCCAAGAGCCGTTTCGGTAGCACCTAACATTCCATAAATCTCATTTACTTTTGATCGTTTATTTTCTATCCAAAGATCTCTTGGCAAAGAGACAATAACAATATTACCGCTGTTTTGTGGAACAGAGGCTACCATTATAGTGTCGGTTAGAATTCCGCTTTGAATTTCACCGGGGTTTCTTTTATCTATACCAAGCATAATAATGTTGGTTCTGCCTTCACTTTGTAAAATTGTAGGTTGCGGAGCAAGGGCCTTAGAAATAACCGAAGTCGGCGATAAAAAAAATATTGCAATTAGCGTGCCAAGAACAATAAATGCAGGAATTGCTATAAATACAATTAATCGTTTTGCCATATTCTTCCAATTTCAAAAAACTCTTTTGGATCAAGGCTTGCCTTTCCAACTAATACTCCAGAAAAAATTCCTAATCTCCTTATTTCTAAAACATTGCCTGTATTAACACTACCACCATACAAAAGCTCTATCTTTACGCCAAAAGCCACCTTTGCTGTTTCTGCCACTTGCTTAATAGAATCTAAATCTAGCTTTTTAAAAACCCCATTGCTACTTATATTTTCCGAAGGTTCTATGGCAAAAACGCAATTATTAGAATACTTTTTTAACACTTCTATATCTTTGCTATTTTCAAAGCAAACAATAGGAGTAATTTTAGCAGAAATAAGACTCTCGATCTTTTCTTTTATATCCTCCAAACTCTCGTTAAGTATTTTTCTTCTTTCGCTGTGTCCAACAATTGCATATTTGGCAACTCCCGAAACGGAAAGTGCGGTTATCTCCCCTGTTGCAGGGCCGTGGTTATATTTGGAAATGTCTTGAACTCCGCAGGATACTTCTTGCTTGTTACAAGTATTAAGTAAAAACGGATATGGTGGGCAGATTACAAATTCTATATCGTTTAATTTATTCAGGGTGGAAAAAGTGGAAAACCAGTTTGTAACCATTTCCTTGGTGCCATTTTCTTTCCAATTTCCAACAATTAAACCTTTCATAGTCGTTACTTAAACTGTGCTTTTAATAAACCAACTTTTTCGGAAATGCCTTCCAGATCATCGTGATTATAATGGTACCCCACAGATTCTAAACACGAAAAGACCCTAGGAATATTTTTATAAATATTTTTGGCATATTGGCAAGAAACCAAACACCTTCCAAGTATTGGGGTATTATCTACACCTTCGCCATTTTTTGAATAACGGCATCCAGCAGGACAAATCCCACAAGATTTAAAACCCATAAAAGGCACATCTAGTTCTGCAGATTTTGCAATAATGTCAAAAAACATTCTTTCATAGTGGCTTTTAAAAGAAAGCCTAGATGAAGAAGTTCCGGAAATTAAAATCGCCTTAAGGTTTTTCTGCTTGCCAAGTATTGCCAGATCGGGGCTTCCAAAGCTAAAATAAGAATCTATTTGGCAGTTATCCAAAAACTCTACAAGACTTTTTTTTCCGCTAAATCCGCCTTTTTTAAAATTGTTATATTCTAATTTTGAGCCTATTTTTACTAATCTTCCTGTTTGATTTTCAATTTCTAAGGCAACCGGATGTGGGGATTTTTCAGTAATACAAATAGAATCAAGCCCAGACATTTTTAAAGCCAAAGCAAATCCCCCACCACCGTAGGCTTCGTTTGGCTCCTTTAAATCGTTTATAAATGTGGCGTTGGTTTTTGACATAAAAGGAAATAGCCCGCTAAGTGGCCCAATATTTATTGTTATTGGAAACTTTTCTTTTTCTTGGAGGCATAAAGCCAGTCCACAGGCAATTCCTCCAATTAGATTGTTTATATCTTTGTGGATTTTTACAACAATCTCGCCAGTTGCAAGATTAACAGACAACACCTTTTTATAGTTTGGATTCATACTTATTATTCAACACTAACTATTTCAAAACATTTTCGAGGACAAAGTTTAACAATTTCTGGATAATCGGTTTTTTTTGCCCTATCTATAGAGATATCAAAACCATCTTTTTTTGAGCCAGATACAGTAATAAATCCCGAAGATATTCCAGCATAATCCGAACTTAAAAAAGAAGAAGCAAGAGAACAGATTTTGCACCCAATACAATTTTGAGGTTTTTTTACCACAAGATGTTTTTTAGGCATAAGGGTATTTTAGGCAAGATTTATCAATTCGGCAAGTTCGGTTAGGCGGTTGGCATACCCCCACTCGTTATCGTACCACGAGAAGATTTTTACTATTCCCGGACTTACAACTTTAGTTAGGGAAAGATCCGCAATAGACGAGGCTTTGTTGCCAATAATGTCTGAAGATACAATAGGATCGTTTGTAACCGAAAGAACCCCTTTAAAAGAAGGGTTAGTACTTGCAAGAGATAGAATTTGATTTATTTCCTCTTGCGATACATATTTATCTAGAAAAAAAGTAAAATCAGTAAGCGAGCCACACAGTACTGGTACTCTAATTGCGCCAACCTCCACTTTGCCTTTTAAATTTGGAAAAACTTCGCATATTGCACTACTTGCCCCAGAAGTTGTGGGGATAATATTATTTAAAGCACTTCTCGCCCTTCTTAAATCTAAATGTAAAGAGGGTGGTGCAGAATCCACCAAATTTTGTTCTGCAGTTACTGCGTGTATTGTAGTAGCCACCAAATTCTTTATGGAAAATTGATCGTTTAAAGCCTTTACAATTGGAGCAATACAATTTGTTGTACAAGAGCCGTTAGATACTGCCTGTTCCTTATTGTAAGAAGAATCGTTTACTCCAAGCACGATTGTTTTAATCGAACTTCCTTTTGCTGGAGCCGAAACTATTACCTTTTTGGCGCCGGCTTTTATGTGAAGTAGAAAAAGATCGTCTTTGGTAAACCTGCCGGTGCTTTCTATTACAACATCAATATCCAAATCCTTCCAAGGAAGATTTTCTGGGCTTTTTTCTGCTGTTATTTTAATTTCTAAGTCGTTAATAAATAAACTTTTCCCATCTGTTGTTACTTGCTGGGGAAAATTCCCATAAGTAGAGTCGTATTTAAAAAGATGAAGTAGTGTTTCTGGCAAAGACAAGTCGTTAATTGCAACAATTTGTAAATTTTTGTTCTCCAAACAAGCTTTTACAAAGGCTCTGCCAATTCTTCCAAATCCATTAACCGCTACCCTTATTTTTTTCTTGGGGTGTTCTTGCATCGTGTCTAAAAGAGTTGTTGTGGATTCTTTTCTTTCGTTAATCATTGAAGAAAATATTTAATCCAAGATTCAAAATCACTTTTTCCAATAACCCCCGTTTTTCTATCCACTTCTTTTCCGTCTTTTTCTAAAACAAAAGTTGGAATACTCATAACAGAGTATTTTTTGGCTTTTTCGGAATCTTCATCAACATTTACTTTTTCAAAGTCTATTTTCCCTTGAAAGGATTCGGCAATTTCATCTACAATTGGAGACATTATCTTACATGGCCCGCACCAGGTTGCAAAAAAATCAATTAGTTTAATCATGTCTTTATGCTAACAAAAATATTTAAAACAAAAAAGATCATTTTTGGCAGTATTGTTTTAATAGTTATTTTATTAATTGCAAATTTGTGGATAAAAAAACCCTTTATAATTGGAAAAACACTGGGAGAACAAAATATTAAACTTGCCTATAAAGCAACTATTTTACAAAACCATATTAAATCGGAATTGGATAAAGAGGTATTTTTAATAGAAAAGGAAAACAGCAATTTACCAAACCTTTCTGCCAGAAACGACATTTTTATAGATTTAGATTCCAAAAAATCTATTTTTCAAAAAGACCCAGAGCAGATAGTGCCAATTGCTAGTTTAACAAAAGTTATGACTGCAATTATTGCGGTGGAACACTACAAACTTAACGGGGAGATAGTTATTTCAAATAGAGCTTCAGAAGTTGGAGAAAATTCAATGGGGTTAACAAATGGCGAGGTTTATACCCTAAACGAACTTCTATACGGTCTTGTACTTAATTCGGGAAACGATTCAGCGGTGGCAATTGCCGAAGGTGTGGCAGGTAGTGAGGAAAATTTTGTTTCGTGGATGAATGAAAAAGCAAAAGAGCTTGGACTTAAAAATACTTTTTTTGCCGATTCTTCTGGTCTTAGCCCTAAAAATGTTTCTACTTCTTATGATTTGGCACTACTTTCTTCTTATGCTTTAAAATACCCAGAGCTTACCACAATTTTTTCTACATACGAATACGAAATTCCCTATAACGCCAAACATAAATACCTATTTTTACAAAATCAAACTAATTTGCTTACAACCTATCCGGGGGTTAAAGGTATAAAAACAGGTTATACCGAAGAGGCTGGCTTGTGTCTTATAACCTATGCTGAAAATAATGGAAAAAAAATTCTAGGGATTATTCTTGGAAGCTTAGATAGGCGTGGCGATGCTATAATTGGTCTTAATTATTCTTTTGAAAAGTTTGGAGTAAATATTAACTACCCAATATAAGTTATTAATGAAAACCGTACTAATTCTTGCCGAAAGTTACCCAAGTATTAATAGAAAAAATTTTAATGGTGGGGTGGAGGTTGTTGTAAACCTATTAGTAGAAAGATTTTTAGAGCACAACCTTGTTACAGTTATTTCTCAAAAAAACTCAATTAGAGATAACGAACTGGAAAAAATAAAGAATTTAAAGGTGTTTCGTTTAGGAAACAGTTTAAAAAGCCCCGCCCTTTCCTTTTTAAGACTATATGAATCACTAAAGCTTCAGAAGCAGTTTGTAGAAAAAGCAGAAAAGCTGGAGTTTTCCGCAGTAGTTGCCACAAATTTTTCTAATTACCTTACAGCATTTGTAATTTCAAAATTAAAAAAAGCAAAATTAATTATTTTTTGGCACGATTTGTTGGGTTTAAACTGGATTAAATATTTTGGGTTTTTAGGTTTCGTGGGCTTGTTTATTGAAATTGTTGCCAAAAGTATCAAGGCGGAACATTGGGCAAACTCTAATACAACAGGTAAAAAATTAGGCTGTTCTTACAAAGAGGTTTCTCTACTTGCAACCCCTTCTAAATCTTATAGTGCTTCAACCAATATTGTAAAAAAGAAGCTTGGTCGAATACTTATGGTTTCTAGACTTGTCAATTACAAAAGAGTGGATCTGGCAATTAAAATTTTCTACCAAGTACAAAAAGTAAAACCACACACAAATTTAGTTATTGTTGGGAGTGGTCCAGAAAAAGGAAAAATAGAAAATTTAATTAGTAAATTAAATTTAAGCAA
>Ga0172369_10002448_pt1 | contig 25526 bp, 26 predicted proteins | sample LakKiv25m_FD_114539 | JGI IMG/M metagenome (GOLD analysis project Ga0172369, IMG submission 114539) | Freshwater microbial communities from Kabuno Bay, South-Kivu, Congo - kab_022012_11.25m | ecosystem: Environmental > Aquatic > Freshwater > Lake | place: Democratic Republic of the Congo...
ATGGTCGCGATCAGCCCCATGGCGATCGTTTCAACCAGCGTACCGCCAACAAAGGTATTCACCTCGCTGCCTTCAGAGGCCAACCCCAGGCTGACCTGCCATTTTTGGGCAGGCATGAGTTTCATGCGGCCAAAAATATCGAGCATATTATCGCTCAGGCGAATGGTTCCAGCCGGCTGGCGACCGGCATTGCGATCGCCAATATAAGTGTAAAGGCAGGCCCAGGCACAGACAGAATCTTCACCGTTGATGCTGATCGTGACCACATCCGGGTTAAGCAGGTTGGTTGCCACGCTGCGCGCGTCATTAAAACGCTCCACCAGCCGCTGTAACTTGACATCGGTAACGTTCCAGGCAATCACGTATAAAATTGTTGCAGCAAAAATAATGGCTGGGATAATCGAAAATATTTTTTGAGCGAGCAAGGAACGGACATCCAACACGTTCCAAACCCAAAAAAGTACCAATGGCAGCCACAACCAGCTCAGCTGTTGAGAGCCAATCGTTACAACCCCAATATCTTGATGGACAGCCGCCCAATTAATGATAAAAGCCAGGACAAAGGTTGTCAGCAAAATCAGCAAACCGCGCGAACGCTTATGCAGCAGGAATTGTCCCAGCCCCGGTACAACCAGGGATGAAAAGACCGTCAGGGAAAGATTTTGTGGTGACGATGGGATTTTTACAGGATTTGTCATGAAGGGTTTCGGTGTTTTGGAAATGAATCCAGTGATAAATTGTCGGGCCGAAAAAAGGATGAAATAGAGTGGTAAATCAAATGATCGACACTCGTTCAGCTTCCTGTCCGTAAATAGCCTTAAACTGGGCATCGTCGATCTGTTTTGGCAATCCCTGGAATACCATTTCGCCATCCTTCAGGGCAATGGCACTGGTGGCATAACGGTGCACCAGATCCAGGAAGTGTAAACTGCACAACACTGTGATCCCGCGCTCCTTGTTGAGCTGTTCAAGATATTTCAGGATTGAATGAGCCAAAACGGGATCGAGGGAAGCCACCGGCTCGTCAGCCAGGATAACCTTGGGTTCCTGCATGAGTGCGCGGGCAATACCCACCCTCTGCTGCTGACCGCCCGAAAGCGAATCGGCGCGCACATGGGCCTTGTCGGCCAGGCCAACCTGGTCAAGACAATCCACCGCCCGTTTCTGATCTTCAGGAGAGAATAAGTGCAGGGAACTGGAAAAAGTATCAACGTATCCAAGACGCCCGGAAAGAACATTGGTAAGCACTGACGATCTTTTTACCAGGTTGAATTGTTGGAAGATCATGCCGATCTGGCGGCGAACCTTGCGTATTTCGGTGCTCGAAGCAGCGGTGATATCCTGATCATTCCAATAAATCTTCCCGGATGTAGGCTCGATCAGGCGGTTAATACAGCGCAGCAAAGTTGATTTCCCCGACCCGCTCAGACCAATCACCGCTAAAAACTCGCCATCTTTTACCTCAAAGCTGACGTTTTTTAACGCCTGGGTGCCGTTCGGGTACACTTTTGTGAGATTCTCGACTCTTAACATGATCACCCAAAAGAATTCATGAAGATAAAGAAAAGCCTGGCAGGTAACTACCTGCCAGGCTTAAATTGAACCTACTTGACAAGCTCGGCCGGATCCACGCCAGCTTTTTTCAAAACTGCAGCAAAGTCATCATAGAAAGTCGCGTCAACTTTTTGGAACGAATCATAGTTGTAGAGACTCTTGAGAACGGCTTTGCCACCCGGATCGGCAGCCATGGCAAGCATGCCAGCAGTAATGGCAGCCTGGAGCTTGGGATCCAGGGTCTTGATGAACTGCATGCCATCATTGGGGATGCGATCGGTATCGGCGAAGACAGTTACCTTGGTGGCGATATCGGGATAGGTGGCAGCCAGGTTGGCGGCGGTATCGGTTATCACGTTGATGAAGGTAACACCAGCATCGCAATCGCCCTTGTAGACCGCAATGGCCACATTGTTATGGGAACCTGCGTTTTGCGAGGCCTTGAGATCAGTATCGGGGTCGATACCATTGGCCTTCAAGATGATTCGAGGAACAATGTAACCGGAAGTGGAGTTCGGATCAACGAAACAGAAGGTCTTGCCTTTGAGATCAGCAAAACTCTTGATGCCCGTGGAAGCGCCAGCAATAAACTGACCCTTGTAGAAAGGCTGCGGTTGGCCACCCAGATCCTTGTCAGGATCGAGATCATTGGTGGCATATTTGCGGATAGCAACCAAAGCAGGAACGATCTGGTACTTCTGCTCGGCGAGCAGAACTGAGAAGGTATTGAGGAAGCTGACTTGGGCTTTCTCTGCGCCCATGGCTTCGATCGAAGCGGCAAAGGTTGTGCCGACTTCCATCTTGAAGGTCAGACCGGTCATCTTCGACAGACAATCTGCAATGGCAGTACCGGCCTTGGTAATCTTGCCAGTGTCGCCGGAAGGCACAAAGGTGATCACGATAGGCTTGTCGGCTGAGCCAAGCGCGCCAGCTGCAGCGGTCGGCGCATCGGCCATTTTATCGCAGACAGGAGGCGGAGGCGGGGTGGGTGTTGGCGGCACCGCAGTCGCCGCTGGCGCTTCGGTTGGCGGGACTTCAGTGGGTGCCGGAGCTACGGTGGCGGGGACATCGGTAGGCACTACCGGGACGGCAGTGGGTTCGGGTGTCGCCGCAGGGGCGCAAGCCGCAAGCATCATTGAGGCCAGCACCAGGATGGACAACATCAGGTACAAACTACGTTTCATTGTATTTCTCCTCTCGCATTTTTGGGGTTGAATGGGTCCCCTGTTGATAATAACTCTAAAAAAAGTTTTAGGCAAGTTACATAAGGAATGATTTTCATATTTTTAAGAAATCAACAGGGAAACCATCATCATTTCATAATGGCACTGGATCACCGTCAGCGACATATTCAAGTTTGGAAGAACAATTTCAAATTGCGTTCAAATCATGCCATTCTTATCAATATTGTGATATTCGAATGATTTTGGATGGGCATATCAATGTTATGATAAGAATTGATGAATTGAAGGAGAAAAACAATGAACGGAAAATCAATCGTATTTACACTTATTATTATTCTGCTCATCATCGGCGCAGTGTATTTTGTGGTCGATACCACCCAGCAAAGCGCCAACAACACCATCGGCACCATGGTTGCACCTTTTCAACAAAGCAATTCAGCGCTGCAGACCCAGGTTGCTGAATTACTACACCCCACCCCCACCATCATACCTGACCCGGTCACGATCATCAATGAAATAAGAGCGCTGGCGCGACTGGAGACGATCCAATACTCCGTTGAAAAAGTGATCACCGCCGAAATTGGCCAGGGCAACTTCGGTTTCCTGTTTGGCGACAAGCTGTTATTCGTGGCGCATGGCATCGTCATAGCCGGAATCGATATGCAAAAAATCCAGCCGGAAGATTTACAAATGGCAAACGGGGTGCTGAATGTGCGCCTGCCGGCAGCCGAGATCTTTACAGCTACCCTGGATAACGATAAATCTTATGTTTTTGACAGGCAAACCGGCCTGCTGGCCCAGGGCGGCCAAAACCTTGAAACCAACGCGCGCCAGGCTGCCGAGTTGGAGATCCGAAAAGCAGCCCTGGAAGATGGGATCCTGAACCGGGCCCAACAAAATGCAGAAAGTTACCTGGTTAAATTCTTTGAAGCGCTCGGGTTCCCCAACCCGGTCTTTCTGAAATAAAAATGTGCGCTGGCATCGTATCGCCAGCGCACATTTTTAACTGCATCTTTACTTGCCGGAACTAAATACCCGCCCCGCCAAGGAAACCAGCATCCCACACTTCATTGGCCTGGACAGGCTTTCCAGCGAAGACGTAGGAGAGCGTGGCCTGATCCATCATGCTTGCCGTCTGGTTGCGAATATCCAGGAAAACTCGTCGAAACTTGCAGATTGCCTCCTGCGAACAGTTTTCGTGTTGGCTCAGCGAGACACAGCTGATCGGTGCGATCAAGTTGTCAAAATAGCGGACCACCTGTCCCATCCTGATCTCTTCCGGCCTCCTGGCCAGAAAATAACCTCCAGCTTTCCCGGGCAGGCTTGCCACCCAGCCCTGGGATTTCAGATCGAGCATGATATGCTCCAAAAAACGTTTTGGGACCGCGTTGCGTTTGGCCAATTCGCGGATCGAAATGGGCGCCTGTCCATAGAACTCAACCAGGGTCATCAGCACGCGCAGGGCATAATCGGACTTCTTGGAAATTTTCATGTTTTTCTTTCACCTTATATACGATAGTGTTCGTCGTTATTATGGGGTATTTCCAAAGCACTGTCAAGAGCTGGTAATAACAGGACCAGAATAAATGATCCATTCAATATGAGGGTAAAATATTAAATTAAATAGCTTATCTTATCAAGGAGAGAAAATGAAAACTCAAAGCGGGCTTGAATATGTTGAAACCCTGGCAGGCACAGGCGCACAGGCACAGGCAGGTAAAACGGTTCGAGTTCATTACACTGGCAAATTCCCGGATGGCAAGGTGTTCGATAGTTCTGTGACCCGCGGAGAACCACTCGAATTTCCACTCGGCGCCGGTCGTGTCATCAAAGGTTGGGATGAAGGTATTGCGCTCATGAAAGTTGGCGGCAAAGCCACCCTCACCATTCCGCCCAACCTGGCATATGGCGAGCGCGGTGCAGGCGGGGTGATCCCACCGAATGCCACGCTGGTATTCGAGGTTGAATTGATCGCCATCAAGTAGGACATATCTGGATCATTACTTATTGGTAAATTAATGGTGGCCTAAAGGATTTTGATAAGCGGCCCCAGCCACGTAAAAATTCAAGAGGCAGTATGGAAATCTTTGGTAATTTGGTGCTTGTTTCATCGGCCAGCGCTGAAAGATCCTTTGAACTGGCAAAAGAGGAGATCACCATTGGCCGGGATCCCGAAAACGACATTCATCTGAATGACAGCAAACTATCGCATACACATGTGCGCATCGAATGCGGTGAAGGCGGATGCGTGCTGATCGATAACAATTCGGTCAATGGCACACTACTCAATGGGCAGCCTGTCCAAAATGCCAGACTGAATGCGGGCGATGTGATCAAGTTGGGTGACAATGAATTCCGTTTCGATATATTCAAAGAGCAAAACACTGCCGTATTGGACAAAATTGACTCGATGAGCGATTTGCAAACGACCATTGCCCAACAATCCGTCAACAGGACTTTTTACGAGACTTCCCACCCGCGACTGGTGGTTTACTGCCCCGACCGGACCTGGGAAGTGCCTTTGATAAAAGACAGACTTTCCATCGGGCGCAGTCCTGATTCTGATATTCCGCTGTTGTTCGAAAAAGTTTCCCGGAACCACGCCCAGATCGAGTACCGCGATCATGGTTTTACCATTCGCGACCTGGGCAGCACAAACGGCACATGGTTTGGGGCGCAGGCGATAAAAGAACATGTTCTTAAAAACGGGGATAATATCAAAATTGGTCCCGCGCTGCTCATGTACAAAGCAGCGTACACTTCCACCGATCTCACCATGGTCGATCAACCCCTTTTAAAATCACCTGGCGCTCAATCTCATTTGCCAGTTGTGTTTGTGCCAGGCTTCATGGGATCAGAGCTTTGGGCCGGGAATGAACGCATGTGGCCAAATATGCAGGTCCTGTTCAGCAATCCGGAAATTTTTGCCTTGCCAGGGAAAACCAAACTGGAACCCAGAGGGATTTTAAATGATGTGGTGATTGTACCCAACCTGATAAAGCAGGAACAATACGGGCGCCTCGGCAATTATCTTGTTAATAGCCTGGGATACAAACGAGGTGTTGATTTGATCGAGTTTGCGTACGACTGGCGCCAGGATGTGCGTGAATCGGCGCGCCAGCTGGCAACGACAATAGCAAACTGGAAGGTTTCAGGTCCGGTGGTCGTCATTGCGCACAGCCTTGGCTCACTCGTCAGCCGTTATTATATTGAATGCCTGGGAGGAAAGAGTAAAGTTGCCCAGGCCATCTTCCTTGGTGGACCGCATTACGGGGTGACCAATTCAATTATCAACCTGATCATGAAGGCAGACCTGCTGCCTTTCGGGATCCTCGGTGACCGCGTGCGTCAAGTAGTGGCAACTTTTCCCTCTTTTTACCAGATCCTGCCAATTTACAACTGCACCTTTGACCAACACGGCAACCCGATCAACGTATTTGAGGATGACAGCTGGCTGCCGGATGACAAGAAACCTCTGCTGCATTCCGCCCGCCAATTCCGGCATGAATTGGGTCGCAGGTTAAGCATCCCTTCCGTATCTGTTTTCGGCTATGGGATCAAGACTGTGAGTCGCATCGATATACATCGCAGCCTAGAGGGCCTGTGGAGCAAGATCACATTGGACAGCGATGGCAGCGGCGATTCATCCATTCCTGAAGCAAGCACAGTGCTTGAAGGCTCTGAAATCCATCCAGTCAAACAGTATCACGGTTCATTGTATGTTGACAATGATGTAAAAATGCGCCTAAAGCTCGAGCTGACCGGTCAACGCCAACGCGCCTGATCAAGGATCGGGAAATCCAGCATGCACAGGCATCAAGATGAGCGCTATTACCTATACGTTTATCCGTGCGAATGGCATTAACCTGCATGTTGCACTGGCCGGGCCGCGGGATGGCCGCCCGGTCATCCTGCTGCACGGCTTCCCGGATGCCAGCTTCGGTTGGAACAGCCAGATCCAGGCTCTGGCACGGCGCGGTTATTTTGTGGTTGCGCCTGACCAGAGAGGGTATAACCTGAGTGACAAGCCCAAAGGGGTGAAGAATTACAGGCTGGAGCTCCTGGTGGCTGATATTCTTGCCCTTGCAGATGCCCTCAACCTGCCGCAATTCAACCTGGCCGGTCACGACTGGGGCGCCATGGTCGGTTGGAGCCTGGTGACCAGCAACCCGGAAAGGGTCATGCGCCTGGCCATTTTAAATGTGTCGCATCCTGGTATTATGAAAGAATTTCTTACAACAAATTGGGGACAACGCTTTAGAAGCTGGTATGCTTTTTTCTTCCAAATACCACTTTTGCCGGAATTGGGCATGGCCGTTTTTAATTGGAAAATCCCCGCTTCACGGATGTGCAAAACATTGTCCGTGGCCGAATTGAACCGTTACAAAGCTGCCTGGTCACAGCCGGGCGCCATGCAGGCCATGATCAACTGGTACCGCAGCCTGTTCAGGCAAATTTACCAGAATATCCCATCAAAAAAGATCCAGGTGCCCACCCTGATGATCTGGGGCAAACTGGATCCATACTTGATGTGGCAAATGGCGCCGGGCAGCATAGCAAGGTGTGAAAATGGGCGTCTGGAATACCTGGAGGATGCCACCCACTGGGTTCACCAGGACCAGCCTGAAATTGTCAACCGGTTATTGATCGACCATTTCTCGGCAAGCCAATGAGTGAAAAAGCGCCTGAATAGCGCGGATAATTGTCAGCCCAGTCCGGACATCTTTACCAGGCGTTCCCATCCTTTTTTTATTTCGAATGACTTCAACCTCCAGGTTCCAACAATGCCGTAGGGGATGAAAAGCACAAACGCGATATAAATTGCGCCGTTAATGAAGGATGCGCTTTCTCCCAGGTAGCGGCGCAGACCGAAATCAAGCAGGCGGTAAATGGCCGCGCCAACCAGCGCGCCATTCAGTGTGCCAACGCCACCAATCAAGGTGATCAACAGCGCGGTAACCGTGAAACCCATATCGGCGATATTTGGGCTGACAATGGGTTGATAGAGAGCGTGCAGGACCCCGGCAAAGGCGGCGGTGATCGAAGAAAGGGTCAACGCGACGAGTTTGAAGGTAAAGGTGTTATAGCCAAGCATTTTTGCACGAGCTTCGTTTTCGCGAATGGCAACACAAATCCGCCCGGTTGGCGAATTCACGAAGCGCTTGTAAAGCAGATACGCCAGCAGCAGCACCGCCAGCGCCACAAAGTAAAATCGCAGCCGTTCATTGGCCGGGCTGATAAAAGCGGGCACAATCACACCCTGCAATCCAACATCCGAACCGGTGAAGTCGCCCAGTTCGCGCGACATGATGACGATATGGAACACGCTCGACAACCCGAGTGTGACCAGCGCAAAAGTAATTCCCTTGACACGCGGCAAAACAAGGCCAAAGAGCAGCGCCTGAATAACAGCTGCGATAAAAACCAGGCCTATCGTTTGCCACAGGTTTAAATGGAAGTTTTTTAATAAAACGCCGGTCAAATATGCGCCAACAGCGAAAAACATTGAATGTCCGAAAGACAACAAGCCTGTTATGCCGAAAATCAAGTCATAACTCAATGCAAAGAGCGCAAGGATAAATACTTCAATGGCCAAGCCTTCCACAAATTTGGAAGTGCCACCTGCGTTCTTCCAAACCACCAACGGAGAAGCACCCTCCGTCAGTCCCACAATGAATGGCAGCAGTGTGAGCCCCAGCAATGTGATGAGTGAGCCGCGATTTTGGCGGAAAAAGGAACTTAGGTTTGTCATGGTTTATTCCTTTTTCCCAAGCAGCCCATTGGGCAGGATAAGCAACACAACCACCATCAGCAGCACCGTTGAGGCCGGCACAAGCGGCGGGGTGGGCTTGAAAATGATCTCGGTGAAAGGGATCGGTATTCCAATTGTCCCGTACTTGATGATGAACTGTTGGATCAATCCCACCAGCAGTGAACCCAGGGCTGCACCTGGATAACTTGTCAGACCGCCAATAGCCAGGGCGATGAGCGCATTAAGCAGCAGGCTTTCGCCCATGGCATTGGACAAACCCATCGAAGGCGCAGCCAGAACGCCACCCAAGGCCGCCAGACCCACACCAAGCGCGAAAACCATTGTGAATACCCGCCGCACGTTTATTCCCAGGGCTTCGACCATTTCCCTGTCCTGCACACCGGCACGGATGACCATGCCAAGCCGCGAGCGCTGCAACAAGACCCAAACCGCCACCAACACCAGGATCCCCAACAATGGAATAAATATCTCGTTATAAACACGCACACGACCGCCCAACAGAAAAATCGTCGAGCAATTATGCTGCCACCATGCCGAAAAACTCTCCGCCGGGCAGCCTGCCCCTGAACCATTGAAGAAGGGCGGTTTTGGCATTGTGAACTCGGGGCGCCCCCAAATAGAACGGACAACTTCAACGCCGATGGCGCTCATGCCCAGGGTCAACATTAACTGGTAAATGGGGCGACTGTACAACGGGCGGATAAGCGTGGCTTCCATTAACCCACCCAGCCCCGCGCCGCTCAATACTGCCACCAGGATGGCAATCAGGAACAACCAGTTGCTGCTCAACCCTGTCAGGAATGCAGTCAAGGAATCATTGGCAGCAAAGGACCCCAACCCGATAAATAGTAAAAGGGCGGCAGGAATGAAGTCGCGGACATTGAGCTTTGACACCAATGCCTGCCGATTGAAGAGGGAAATTCCAAAAGCAGCAAACAAGCTTGCCACAATCAAACCGCCAATGGCAAGCAAAGGGTTGATCTTATCAAACGTGGATGCCACCGCATGGATTGGAGTACCCTGATCTGCCATAAATGAATATGTACCAGGGCTATTTGCATAATCGGCCAAATCCCAAGTGGCAATCGGATAGCGCGGCAGCACAAACAAGGCAACCAGGATTGAAACAAGCAGGAATGCCCAAGGCAGGACCCATTTTGAAGACAAAGAAAACCAACTTTTCGTGGAAAGATTCGCCCAAAGATTCGACAGGCTGAACCCACAAATCAAGAGCGCCATGGGCGTCAGTAGATCCACAAAAGTATCCGGACGGACGTAAACCGTCCAACCAATGTACGCACCGATCATGAACAATGTGCCATGAGCGAGGTTCAACACATCCAGTAGACCAAAGATAAGTGAAAAACCGGAAGCAACCAGAAAGGTGACTGCGCCAACAGAAAATCCACGCAGCAGGGTAATGACAAAATCCTTGCGCTCCATGCCCTGCCCGGCAACGAAAAAGGTAGCGACAAGCACAGCTAGCGTAATGTAAAGAATAAGGTTCTTACGGAGGGTGGCTTGAAATTTGGTCATCTGCGAATTCCTCAGGCCGCGCCCAGGTAGCGATGGATGGTGGCCCTGTCGTTGACAAGGTCCCGCATCTTGCCATCGCGGACGGAGCGCCCTTCCTCGATGATGACGTAGAATTCTGCCAGTTGGCTCGCAACCAGAAAATTCTGTTCGACGAGCACCACTGTTGATTCAACCGCCAGTTGGTGAATGGCTGCCATCATTTGTTCGATAACCACCGGGGCAAGACCTTCGCTGGGTTCGTCTATCAGCAGCAAACGGTTGTCAGCCACCAGTGCGCGGGCGATGGAAAGCATTTGCTGCTGCCCTCCGGAAAGGTTGGCGCCAGAAAGCGACAGGAGTCGCTTGAGGTCAGGAAACAGGCTGAACAGGAAATCCTGCTTGCGGGTGTAATCGCCCTTGCGACGCTCAGCGATTTTGAGATTCTCTTCAACACTCAGGTCGCGGAAGATGGCGCGATGTTCGGGCACAAAACCTATCCCAAGCGAAGCAATATCAAATGAGCGCATGCCCTGGATCTCATGTCCATCGAAAACAACCCTGCCCTCGCGAGGCGGGGTCAATCCCAGAATTGACTTGAGAGAGGTGGTCTTACCGGCGCCGTTGCGCCCCAACAACGCAGTAATCGAACCCCTGGGCACGCGAATATTGACACCTTGCAGAATATGATACTGCCCAATGAAAGTGTGGATGTTCTCAACGTCCAGAATATTTTCCATGATCGCCCGCTAAAGCTTCAACTCATATAAACCGCCAAGATAAGCTGTCTGCACTTCCTTATTGGCGGCAATTTCGGCGGGGGTGCCCTCAGCCAACACTCTTCCCTGGTGCATGACCGTGATGGCGTTGGAAACGCTCATCACCACGTTCATATTGTGCTCAACAAGCATGACGGTCTTGTTGCCGGCTTTCTGGATATCCTGGATCAATTCAATCAACTGGGGGACCTGTTCTGATGCCATCCCGGCAGTAGGTTCGTCGAGCAGAAGCACTTCCGGGTCGGGAGCAAGGATCATTCCCAACTCCAGTTTTCGTTGGTCGCCATGAGGCAGAGTCCTGGCAGAGGTGTTGGCGCGGTCCATAAGCCCCACCTTTTCCATGACCTCCCGCGCGCGCGCCTCATATTTTTTGAACGCGGTGGCTGCCCGCCAGAATTTAAAATTGTCCCCGCCCATGGCCTGCGCCGCAAGGCGAATATTTTCCATAACGGTCAGGCTGGGAAAAATATTGGTTATCTGGAAGGAGCGTCCAATCCCAAAATGGATGGTGCGGTGCACAGGCTGGTGGGTGATGTCCCTGCCTTTAAATAGCACCTGTCCCCTGGTCGGTTCCAGGTTGCCGCTCAGCAGGTTAAAAAATGTTGTTTTACCTGCGCCGTTTGGGCCGATGATGGCATGCAACGAATTCCTGCGCACCCTGATACTGACATCATCCACAGCCACAAGCGCTCCAAATTCCTTGCGCAGATGAATGGATTCAAAAATAACATCTTCGTCCATGCGAGGCACCTTCCATAGAATGACCGTTAATCGGGGACGGTGGACAATGGTTAAACATCATCCACCGTCCGCGATCTGCGTGTCGCGTCCAACGTAACTCAAGAAATAAATCGAATCCAACATAACTCGATAAAACGGAGATACCTAGATATGGAAATATCTGGGAAAACGAACGGCTTATAGTCATATCTGGTACAGAAAGTGTGCCTTCAGCCGTTTCTAAATATCTCCGCATTATTGAGTTGTGGTGGACGGAATCTCCGTTTTCTTGAAATATGGTGGACGCGAAACGGCCAAAACCAGATAAAAGGCCATTTTCGCCCCGTTTTTGAGCGGATTTGGCCTTAATACCCGCATTATTTTCTTGAGTTACGTTGGAAACGACATGATGGTTGAAACGTAAATACCAACGGCGATTCAGGCTTTTACGCGGGGCACGCGGTTGGCAAGCAGGAAATGACGCAAGGCAAGCATAAAACAGACCAGTGCGCCACCGATAAAAAAAAGTCTGGGGCTGGCAAGCCATGCAACTGCATATATAAGCCCATATGCAAAAGCATCATAGGATATCAAGCGCTGGCTGAGCCAATAGGATTGTTTTATTTGCCCATCCATTGAGGCAGGGCGTAAGTGCAGATGCAGGTAAAAGAACATATTACGGATATGGCGCAGATCCATAAAAGTCCACAAGAGTAAAACCGCTCCCAAAACAAACTCAAAACCCATGCCGGCGGGTGAAAGCCTGCCAAGAAACACCAATAATGCCGTCATGACGCACAACAAGACCAGGAAGCGCGGGCTGACCCAGCGCAGGCTGGCGATATCCTTTTCAAAAACAGGGTTCATTTCCACACCACCTTCAAAAGTAATATGGCGGTTGGGGGAATTCCTGTAAAGCCGGGCGAACCACAAGGTGGCGGAATAATCAAAAATATACATGGCCGCCCAGACCAGGGCGGCTATGATGGGATTGGTAACAAGAAATGAGATCACAAATCCCCTTTAATTAAGAGCGGGCTGGTCACACTCGCGTAGTTCGCGCAGGCAATTTTCTTCCAACTGCTCGGGGGCTGGCAGGAGCGGCAGCCTGACAGGCCAGCGATCGAATCCGTGCTGGCGGGAAAGCAGTGCTTTCAGGATGGGTGAGGCGGGCTGGTAGCGATCAAACACACGGCGACGAATAGTCAATTGCTGCTGGGCTTCAATCGGATCACCACCCTGGTTAAAAATATTCCAGACCTGGCTGAGCAAGGGTGAATAGAGATTGGACATGGCTGTGATGGCACCGCCAGCATGGTGTTCGAGGGCATGCTGCAAAAGGCCGTCATTGCCATTCAGCACAAGCAGGTCGCCACCAAAACGCTTCCCAAGTTCAACAGCAAAATCAGGATCACTGGAAGAATCCTTAATGCCGGCAAACTTTTGTGGGTGGGCATCCTTCAAGCGTGCCAGCAGGTCACTGGAAAGGGACACGCCGGATTGACCAGGGATGTGGTAACCAAGCAGGTATCCGTCTTCCGGCACAGCCCGGCGGATGACGGTGTCGAACCAGGCAAACAGTCCATCATCCGTGACCTTGCGGTAGTAGTAAGGAGGCAGGACGACGACGCCATCACAGTCGAGTTCAAAGGCCTTGCGGGTCAGGTTGATGGTGTCGTCCAGGCTGGGCGTACCGGTGCCAGCCAGCAGGTGGAAATCAGGGAAAGTCAAGCGCACTTCGCGGGCCGCGCCCAGGATGATTTCACGCTCCCTGGCGCTGAAGGATGGGCCTTCGCCGGTAGTCCCAAACAACAGAGCTCCATGACAGCCTCGAGCAGCCAAAAAGCGCAGAAAAGGCGTCACTGCGCCAGCGTCGACAGAAAGATCCTGTTTTAACGGCGTCAAGGCCGCTGCGTAAATGCCAGAAAGGAAATGACGTGTGGGCATAATTGGTTTCTACTCCAAAGTATCCTTGCGACTGATGAACTCCCGGGCAGCCTGCTCGGGCGGCTTTAATAATTGGCCTTCCTCTTCAGCCAGGTAATGCTGGTGGTCAAGCACCCACAAGTATAAGTCAGCTTCCGTCTTCTCAGGAAATTCATTGAGGATGCCGCTCTCATGAATTACTTTAGTGATCGGAACAAAGACGCAATCGTACCAATGGGTTACGGCCTCTTCCTCGGAAACCTGGCGTTTCTCATCAACACCCATAAAATAATGATGGACGGCTATGTGCTCAAGCATGCGGTCAAATCCACCGGGGATTGTAACCTTGAAATGCGCATCCGGGCGGAGGCGATCCAACCCTGTTCGCTCAAGAAAGTCGACTTTTTCGCTAAGGATTTCAATATCTTCAGGCCGCAAATGGTCTACGGTGACATTTACCTTGGATGCACATTCGCGAACCTCGGCCTCGATAAACTCCTGGCCTTGTTCGCGGGCTACGGATACACGGTGATGACCATCAACCACGAAGTAAACCTGGCCAACCTTGTAAAGCACGATCGGAGGCAGGCTGATGTCCTTATAAAAGGCCAGGTCAACCCGCTCCCAGCGATCGGCGGTTTTATCCTGGATCGGTAAAAAAGCGCGGTCAAAATCCTGGTAACGATTGAGGGAACCAACAATCTGATCAATGCGGATGGTCTTCACGCCACTATAGATTGGCCCACCCACACGCAGCTTTTCCTTCATTTCATCAAAAGAAAGCAAACCGTTTGGTTGCCCGGCCATCACCGACCAGACCCTGTTCAGGAAGGCTTTGAAACGCGCCCGGCTAAAATCCGCCCTGGCACGCGAGAGAAATTCCTTATCTAGAGGTTCGTTCATTGATATCCATCACTCGAAAAGGGTAAACATTTATTATTTGCGTTGGACCAAAATCAGTAATGTGACTCTTGAGGTTCTGGCGATTGAAAATGGTATGTCCGTGCAGCATGAGACGCGGCTTTGCGACTTTCAAAACAAGGTTGAGGGCATGCAAACCATGATGGGCAGGATCATCATCGTCGTGAATGCCGTATGGCGGTGAGTGCGTGAGTAAAACATCAAGTCGCCGTCCAGTCTTTATTTGATCCAGAAATAATTTAATAAGCAAATGGAAAGCACGCAGATACATCTGGTTCTGGGTGTACTGGTTTACTCCACCCGGGCGATACATAATACTGCCGCCCAAGCCGGCAATACTCAACCCCCGGGCGTGCAAAACCTCGCCATCCACATTGCTGCCACCTTCGGCGCGGGACCGGGCATGCGGACCAAATTCCGGGTCGTGGTTTCCTGGGACATAAAACATCGGCACGTTATAGACAGTAACAAGAAATTCAAGGTAAGTGTAGGACAAATCCCCACAACCAAAAATCAAACACACATCCGGATACGTTTCACGCACAGATGTAGTGTAAAGACGATCGATGGTTTCATCACTGACAGCCAGAACTTTCATCAACAAACCGGTCTCATGATTTGAATTTTGCCCCAAAACCAGGGTGCGCGCAAGGGGCAATTACATGAATGGCATGACAAACCGCGAAATTTGTATATCAACACAATTATGGGCTATAATTTATTATCAATTTTCACAGCAATCGGCATCGATCATTTCATGGCAGGGTATGGAAACTCAACGGATCAATCAAACACCCGAATCTGGAAGCCGCCGGACAAATTCCGGACAACTGCGGCCCGGAACAAATCTGGTCAATCGCTATTTGATCCAGGATGTGATTGGTGTTGGTGGAATGGGTTCCGTTTACCGCGCTCGGGACCTGCATTTTCCCAATGTTGTTAAATTAGTAGCTGTGAAAGAAATGATCAACCAGGCTCCCGATCCACTGGTTCGACAAACCGTGGTGCAGAATTTCGAGCGCGAGGCCAATATCCTGGCTACCCTCAGCCATCCAGCGATCCCACGCATATACGATTATTTCACGCTGGATAACCGCTCCTACCTGGTGTTGGAATTTATCAACGGTCACGATCTTGAAGTATTGCTCACCCAGACGGACGGTTTTTTTCCGGAAGAACAGGTGTTGGATTGGGCCATCCAATTGTGCGATGTGCTCAGTTTCCTGCACAGCCATAAACCTGATCCGATAGTCTTCCGGGATATGAAGCCATCCAACGTGATGGTCAACCAGCATAACCACATCATCCTGGTTGATTTTGGGATTGCCAAGCCCTTCCAAACAGGTCAAAAGGGGACAATGATAGGGACCGAAGGTTATTCTCCGCCGGAACAATATCGCGGCGAGGCAAATACCTCGGCCGATATTTATGCCTTGGGAGCAACCATTCATCACTTGATCACCCGTCGCGATCCGCGACTGGAGCCCCCCTTTTCATTTGCCGAACGGCCAGTCCGCAAAATCAACGCGGCAGTTTCGATTGAACTTGAAACTGTCATCAATACATCCTTGCAATACAATGTTGAAAACCGCTTCAAGACCGTCGAAGATTTCAAACAAGCGCTGATCGCTGCCGGTCGTAAAACCGGTTTACTTAACCGCATCAGCTCAGGCCAAACTGCGAGTGTAGTGGCAAGCTCAGGTGGCATCAAGCCGATATGGGCGTTCCAATGTGAGGATGAAATTCGGGGGACTCCACTTTACCAGGGTGGTGTGTTGTATACCGGGTGTTACGACAATAACATGTATGCGATCAACGCTGCCGATGGTCGATTTATGTGGAAATACCCGACGGAAGGTGGTATTGTAAGTCGCCCGATTGCAGCCGAAGGCTCAATTTTCTTTGGGTCCGAGGATAAACGACTGCATGCCATCAACGCGCAAACAGGCAAAATGGTTTGGATATATAATACAGATGGTCGAATCCGATCTTCGGGGCGTATAGCTGATGGCCATATTTTTATCGGGTCCGATGACAAATACCTGCACGCTGTCAACCTGACAAACGGTCGAATGGCATGGCGTTATGAAGTGGCTGATGAAATACGATCCACACCATTTATCGTTGGCGACCTGATTTATTTCGGCACCGAAGGTGGAGAGCTTTTGTGCGTTGATTTTCGTGGACAGGCGAAATGGCGTTTTAAAGCGAAGCGCGGGATAACATCATCTCCGTGGGTGCAGGATAATATTGTTTTCTTCAATTCGATGGATAATTATATGTATGCCCTGGATGCCAAATCCGGCTGGTTGGTTTGGCGCTTCCGAATGGAAAAGGCTTCAATAGTTTCACCATATGTATCAGACGCCATGGTATTTACGGGTTCATCTGATGGACATATTTATGCAGTGGATATACGGAGCACAAAGGAAGTATGGCGGTTTAAAACCAACCACCAGGTAAATGGATCGCCCATTGTTTTTAAAGATTCCGTTTACATCGGTTCCGTGGATAACAACCTGTATTGCCTGGAATTAAAAACTGGTCGTTTACGTTGGAAATTTGAAACCAAGGGACCCATCACCGGGACACCTTGCATTTACGATGACATTCTCTATTTCGGTTCCACAGATCACTTTTTATATGCCTTGATGGCCTAACATCCGGACTTTCCAGATTTTCTGACTCCGGCACGCAGCGCAATTATAGAACCAGGACACGATCTTCAAAAATCCGACCCAGTATCGCATCAAAACATGGCAATGCCGAAATTGTAAAATTTACACAAATTTTTCTGCAGTTATTTCAAGAAGGCTCACGAATTAGCTGAGATCGTTCAAGAAGGAGATGGCCTGTGTTGGATTTTTTAAAAAAATTCTTTGGGAAAACAGAAAAAAAACCTGCTGTTGATAATGCCGTTACAGCCCCGCTTTCCGATGTGCAACTGCAATCGATCAAAGCAATGGCTGAAAACCATTACGAACCTGTTCAATTCCTGGTGGCAAGCGGGCAATCGGTGGGGCGCCAACGGGAACTGAACGAAGATTGCTTATTTACATGCGTTTCCACTTTCGCTGGAAATACCGGTAATCCACCTTTTGGCCTTTTCATCGTTGCCGATGGCATGGGCGGTCACCAGTACGGTGAAGTTGCCAGTAACACAGCTATTCGTGTCATTTCCAGTTATATTATGAAGAAATTCCATGGCTCATTATTCAGCATGCCGCCCCAACCCATGGAAGAATCCCTGCAGGAGATTGTTCAAGCCGCAGTAATGGAGGCTCAACGCGCAGTATTACGCGAAGCGCCTGGTTCCGGCACAACCGTCACCGCTGCTCTTGCGCTTGGACAACAGTTGACCATCGCACATGTAGGAGATAGTCGCGGATATTTGCTTTATAACGATCAACGTATAGAATCCATAACCCGCGATCACTCGCTGGTACGCAGATTGGAAGAACTTGGGCAAATCACGGCAGCTGAAGCAGCAGTTCACCCGCAACGCAACGTGTTATATCGCGCAATCGGACAGGGAGAAGCGCTTGAACCAGATATCGTTACAACACCTTTCCCTGTTGGTGGCTATCTTATGTTATGCAGCGACGGACTTTGGGGATTAGTTTCAGATGACGAGTTACGACGCATTGTGTATTCAGCTCCCAATATCCAGAAAGCCTGCCAGGACATGGTTAATGCTGCCAACGCTGCTGGCGGACCGGATAATATCAGCGTAGTTCTGGTCAAATTTCTTGGTTAATTTTTGCAGCAGGGTTTGATGCCAAACCGGATCGAAAATTTTTACTCCAAACTTGGTCTCCTACGCAGCGCGGCGCAGGATGAGATTCGGCATGCATACCTTCGAGCAGCCAAACGCCTGCACCCTGATACGAATACCAGACCGGGTGAGACCGAATTATTCCTGGATATCCAGCAGGCCTACCAGGTTTTATCAGACCCATCCCGACGCGCAGCTTATGATGCAACGCTGCCGCCGGATGAAGAAATAGCATCCGTAGTCAGCCAACGCTTGCTGGTCAGTCGCAAAGAACTCTCTCCGTTGAAAGAAACCCAACTGGTTTATGTGCTGATTGACCTTTCTCCGGCCGAAGAATTCAAAAATATTGCCAATTCATCTCCCCTGAATATCTGCCTGGTATTGGATTGCTCCACGTCGATGAAGGGTGAGAAACTCGAAACGGTGAAAGGAACTGCCAGCCAGATCATCCATAAACTAAACCCACAAGATATATTCTCAGTGGTTACGTTTAATGATCGGGCCGAAGTAATTATCCCCGCCACACGCCAGGGAAATGCTTTAAAAATGGAAAACCGTATCCAGCAAATGTATACCGCTGGCGGAACGGAAATCTTGCATGGATTGCGCGCAGGCCTCGATGAAGTACGTCGTTATCGGAACCCCAAGAATATCAATCACGTCATTTTACTGACCGATGGGCACACTTATGGGGATGAACAGGCCTGTTATGAACTGGCCAAGGAAGCTGCCGGGCAAGGGATTGGGATCAGCAGCCTTGGGATAGGCAGTGGATGGAATGATATATTTCTGGACCAACTGGCCAGCATCACCGGTGGGCACACCATGCTTGTTTCACAGCCCAAAGATATAGAGCGATTATTGAAAGAAAAATTTTCAACGCTGTCAAATACCTTCGCAGAAAATGTGACTCTCGAATATGAATTGGGCGATGGCATAGAAATCAGTTATGCTTTTCGATTGCAACCAGAAACAGATCCAATCATGTGCGAAAATCCTCTGCGATTGGGATCGATCCTGCAATCGTGGCCGCTGTCGGTCTTGATTGAGTTTATAATCCGACCACAGGCCCTCCATGATGATTATGTGACATTGATCCATGGGAATTTGAATATTTCTGCCAATGCGATCGAGACTGCACTGATGCCGATTCCAATAAAAATAACCCTGAACGTAAAACAAAATTCCAATCCCACCGCACCACCGCCGCCCATTATCCAGGCGCTTTCAAAATTGACCCTGTACCGGATCCAGGAAAAAGCGCGCAACGAGGTAGCTGCTGGTAATTATGGAAAGGCTACCGAACACCTGCAAAGACTGGCCACCAATTTATTGGGGCAGGGTGAACGCAGCCTGGCAAAAACCATTATGCTGGAAATTGAGAGCATCGAGAAAAAAAATACGTACTCTGAAAGCGGCGAAAAATCGATCAAATATGGAACGCGGGCTTTGTTATGGCCTGAGGAGAAAACAATATGATCGTCTGTCAAAACTGCAAATCACAAGAACCCGATGGAACCATCTTTTGCAGCGAGTGCGGCTCGCAATTAACAGAGGCAAATGGCGCGCAAACACAAAAATTTGCAAACGATTCGGAAGAATTGCGCGAAGCAATTGCCTATACCGGCGATGTCCCTTCTCAAGGAAATTCGTGGATTTCTTTGCATTTACTGGACAGCGGCAAAATACTTCCCTTCTCTGATCGAAAAGAGTTCACGTTGGGGCGATTGAGTGACAACCAACCGATCGAACCTGATCTGGACCTCTCACCATACAAAGCTTTTGATAACGGTGTTTCACGCCTGCATGCTGTTATTCGACACAAAGAAGACGGCGTGGTCCTGGTTGACGTAGGATCGTCCAACGGCACATATATCAATGGGGTCAGAATTTTGCCAAATATCGAACACCCGTTGCGTCACGGCGATATCGTGGCGTTGGGAAAATTAAAAATGCAAATCGTTTTATCCTGACAGGTGAGTCATGCCCACAGTATTGGTACATATAGCCAATGAAGATCCTATCCTGGGTGAAGTACAAAATTTGCCAGAACCTTCTGACCAGATCATAAAAGTTAAAAACCCGCGCCGTAGAGACGGCAAGGATTTACATTATTTACAAGCCAACGTGAACGAGGTTATCTGGCCGCTCGCCCGAGTTGCCTTCATAGAGATCATCCCCAGTGAACAAGAAGACCAGATCATAGGCTTTGTAAGGGAGTAAAGTATGCCAGAAGAACTTGACCGGCGTCGCATTCTGGTTGTCGACGATGAAGAGCGAATGGTACGTTTCATCCGCTTAAACCTGGAGCACGACGGGTTCCAGGTAAGTGAGGCATTTAATGGGAAGCAAGCTGTTCAACGGCTTCGCGATGTAAACCCAGATTTGATACTGCTGGATATCATGATGCCGGATCTTGATGGTTTCGAAGTACTCGAAATGGTACGCGAGATCAGTAATGTTCCTGTCATCATGCTAACCGCAAAAGGTGAAGAGGATGATAGGGTTCGCGGCCTGGAGAAAGGCGCGGATGATTATGTGACCAAACCATTCAGCCCGCGCGAACTCGTCAGCCGGGTCCGTGCGGTCCTGCGACGCACCGAAGGAGCAACCGGTTCAATGCATGGTCTGATCGATGTGGATGAACGCCTCAAAATCGATTTTGACCGCCGTGAAGTCTGGCTCGAAGGCAAGATCGTCAAATTACGTCCGACTGAATATCGCCTTTTATTCCACCTTGTGCAAAACGCCGGGTGGGTGGTTTCACACGATCAATTACTGGCAAAGGTATGGGGTTATGAATACCGCGATGAGCCTCATTACGTGCGCCTGTACATCAATTACCTGCGCCAAAAATTGGAAAAAGATGCAGCCAACCCCAAGTATATTTTGACGGAGCGCGGAGTGGGCTATCGCTTTGTCGACTTCAGACGAGCGGGCAAAGACAAGGAAGAATTGGCTGAGAACGAATAGAGGGAACAAGGCACCAGCATGAATTCGTGTTGGTACGGGTAAGCAGATCTTTAAAAAGAGAGAGGATAGCAAATCGCAGCCTCTCTTTTTTGCCCTTGCAAACCATTCCCCTGTCGGCTATACTCTTAAAGCTCTAAAGGAGAATAGAAATGTCAAAACAGCGCATTTTACTGGTAGATGATCACGAAGTGGTAAGGCTGGGGCTGAAAGCTTTACTGGAACGCAATCCCAATTTCGAAGTTGTTGGTGAGGCCGGGTCTGCGCGAGAAGCCATAGAACAGGTAGCCACCTTGCAACCTGCCGTGGTTGTCATGGATATCCGCCTGCCGGGCACTTCGGGGATTGAAGCCTGTGAAGAGATCATCCAGCGTTTCCCGGAAACGAAAGTATTAATGCTAACCTCTTACGCTGAGGATGAAATGCTCTTCTCAGCTATCCGCGCGGGTGCTTCAGGTTATATCCTGAAGCAGATTGGCGGGGAAGAACTGGTCCGAGCGCTGGAAGCAGTTGGGAGAGGCGAAGCCCTGTTGGATCCCGCCGTAACTCAAAGGGTTTTTCAGGAAGTACGCAAAGCAGTCAAGGAAGAGGAAGCTTCTGCATTTGCACACCTCAGCCAACAGGAGAAACATGTGCTGCTGCTGGTTTCAGAGGGTAAAACAAACCGTGAAATCGCGAAGGCCCTGTTCCTGGGAGAAGGCACGGTACGCAATTATGTCAGCAGTATTCTTTCCAAGTTGGGAGTGAATAATCGCGCCGAAGCTGCCGCATATGCGGTGGAACACAACCTCAAGGAATACATTCAAAACTAACAAACGGTGCGGACCTCGGGTCCGCACTTTTCATTGATGGCTGAAAATATTCAACTGACAGATGGGATCATCCTGCTTCGACCACCCAACATCCTGGATGTGCCGGCCATTCACGCAGCAGTTACTGAGTCCCTGCCGGAACTCCACCCGTGGCTGGATTGGGCAACTGATACTTACGATGAAGCGGCCATAAGAGCCTGGTTGGAGCACGCCGAACAGGGGTGGCAACATTCAACCAGCTACCAATTTATTATCACCGACAGCAAAAGCGGGCTCTTTGTTGGTGGTTGTAAATTAGACGGGGTTGATGAACAGAACCAGCGCTGCAATTTGGGTTACTGGGTGCGCAGCAGCCGCGCAGGCCAGGGAATTGCCACCCGGGCAGTGCGGTTGGCAACCAGGTTTGCCTTCGAAACAGTTGGATTGATACTGGTGGAAATAGTGGCGGCGGTAAAAAACGAGGCCAGCCAACGAGTCGCTCAAAAAGCGGGCGCACACTACCAGGGAAGCCTGCCGAAGCCAATGGTAGTGCGTACGGAAGAACATAATGCTGTTTTGTATTTACTCACGCCGCTGGACATTAAGCCGAAACCCTGAAAACAGGTTCACAATTCTTCTCCGCTCACTTCCTGCCAGACTTTTTTCATATACAAGGCATCCTGTTCCATAACGGGGCTTTCACACAGAATGCGACCGCCTGCTTTGAAGTCGAATAACGCCCGGAATAAATCCTGAAGTTTAAGATCGGATTCAGCCACTGGCAGGTGGTTTTTCTCACCCTTGGGTCCATACTCGATGCCGGAAAGGTGGATATGTAATTGTTTAAGAAAAGGTTCACCCAGCATGCGGGCATAACTTTCCAAGCGGGCATACCATTCATCATATGAATTTATGCTGCCATCGCCAGGGCGGGCATGCAAATGCGCAAAATCAAGACACGGCAGAACCCCCTGGATGGATTTGGCCATCTCGAGGGTGTCTTCCAATGAGCCGAGCATGGCACTTTTCCCCATGGTTTCAGGCCGGATGATGACAGGATTACCCGCGGCGCGCAGTTCATCAACACAACCTTGCAGACGTGGAACGGCAAGCTGCAGCACTTCAACGGCCGGCCTTTCAAAATAAGAACCGGGGTGAAAAATAATATCCGTGGCCCCGGCCAGGTTACCGTAATGTGCAGCATCCATCAAACGCTGGCGGGATTTGGGCCATTCTTCATCATTTGCATTCAAGTTAATAAAATATGGCGCATGAACGCTGACGGCAACGTCATCTTCGCTGGCGGCCTTGCGAATAAGCTCACATGTCTCCACAGAAACGCGGACCGATTGCACCCAGCCGAGTTCCATTGCATCCAATCCGATTGACCGGCTGAATTGGATGGAACCAACCGAACCACCAGGTTTTTTGGGCGTACCGGTTGGAGATCCAACCGTGCCAAAGCGAAATGACAGTGTCATGGGTTTGCCTTTCTGTAGATAGGGGGATTGCCGGAAATCAACGTGTCAACTGTAAAATAAATGGGGCTGTCCGAAACCAGAGCGGAGGGCCAAGAATTAACATCCCAACCAAAACGGCTGCGCCGGCAGCGATGAGCACAGCAGCTGCGCCAACATCTTTCCCAACCTTTGCCAATGGATGGTGGGCCGGGCTGGCCAGATCCACAACGGCCTCGATTGAAGTGTTTAGAAATTCAGCAGCCCAAACCATGGCGATGGTAAGAACAAGGATGGCCCAATCGTGGAGCGGGATGACAAGCCAGGTGGCCACAATTACAACACAGATGGTAGCAACAGCATGGATCCACGCATTCTTCTCGTTGCGGATAACATACGCCCAACCATGAAATGCGTGACCGAAGGAGGTTATACGGCTCTTGATAAATTGGATCATGATCACCTGCCGGACTCACTCCCGGATTTCAATACTTCCAAGACCGAGGCTAACGAGAATTTCAGACTGGGCTTTCCACATCCTGGCTTTGTCGGAAACTTCCGCGTGATCATGGCCCATCAAATGCAGAACCCCGTGGATAACGAGTAATTGCAACTCCGATTCGACTGCATGCCCGGCTGCCCTGGCCTGTTCACCGGCGCGTTGAACTGAAATAATAATATCCCCAAGGTAGCGATTGCCGCTTTCCGGGTCTATTTCATCGGACGGAAAGGAGAGCACATCAGTGGGAGCATCCACACCCATCCACTGCATATTCAGTTCGCGCAGCTGGGCATCGTCACCTAGCACAACGGTCAAATCTGCATCTTCCGCGGCCGATTGGTGTTCCAGCGCCGCGCTGGCAGCTGTTTCCACCAGACTCGCAGTGGCGTCAGGAACGATTTCATCGATCTTTTCGAGAAAAATCATTTTGTATCCGTTTCCCTGTGAACTGGCACAGTGGGAGGCGCCATGATGGGTGAAGGTGCCTCGCTGGAGGGATACGCGATGCGTGGATGATACAGCCCAGTCAGCGTGGTAACAAACACATCGGAAATAACTGAAAGATCCCTTAGTGTAAAGCGCGTATCAGCAAGCTGTCCCTCTTTCTGGCAAAAATCAATTGCTTTCTGCACCACCGCCCGTATCTCATCCTCACTTCGAGGTCGCTCTGAACGCGTGCGGGCTTCGACATTATCAGCCAACATTAAGAGCGCGGTCTCCCGGGTGCGGGGCCGCGGACCGGGATAACGAAATTTCTCCGTATCAACCTTCGTAATTTCACCGCCGGCTTCTTTTACAGCACGATTGTAATGATATCGCGCCAGTAATGTGCCGTGATGCTCGAGCATAAAATCAACCAACCGGCTCGGGAGGCGATATTTTCGCGCCAATACAACTCCATCAGTCACATGGCGGATAACGCTGGCGGCAGCAGTTTCTGCATCGACATCATCATGCGGGTTCAAGTTGGTCGGCAGCTGGTTCTCGATAAAAAAGGAAGGGTTCATGGCTTTACCAACATCATGGTAAAGAGCCCCAACACGAACCAGCAGGCTGTCCATGCCTAATTTTTCTGCGGCCTGCTCCACCAGGTTCGAAACCATCAAGCTGTGCTGGTAAGTACCTGGGGCGCTGCGCAAAAAAAACTGCAACAAAGGGGCGTCCGGGCGGGAAATTTCAAGCAGCCTCAAACCTGTGGTCAGCCCAAGGAATTCGGCCAGCAGGTACTGCAGCATAAGAGCTATACTGGCCGAGGCGACCCCATTGAGCAGGGATGCGCCTGTAAGAGAAAGATATCCGACCCAGTCAAGCGTTCCGACAGGCACGCGATAAGCAGTGATTGCCGTCATACCAGCCACGGCTGAAACGATGGCTGCCCATGCAAATGAGCTGATGCGGTGGGCTTTCCCGAGCGAAAGTACCCCGGTAAAGGACATCATAACGTAGAAAATTGTCAGGTCAACGGGGTTTGAGAGACCAAAAGGCGCGAGCACGCTGATCACAAAAGATAGGATCAATGCCCCGCCAGGACCGAACAGGGTGGCGATCAGCAAGCCAAAAGCCGGCAATGGAAAAACATATGGTAAAAGCGCACGGTTCGGGATAATAAGCCGAGCAGCTATCAAAAACACAATAAATAGAACAGCAATCAACACCAGGCTG
>Ga0172369_10002451_pt1 | contig 25502 bp, 16 predicted proteins | sample LakKiv25m_FD_114539 | JGI IMG/M metagenome (GOLD analysis project Ga0172369, IMG submission 114539) | Freshwater microbial communities from Kabuno Bay, South-Kivu, Congo - kab_022012_11.25m | ecosystem: Environmental > Aquatic > Freshwater > Lake | place: Democratic Republic of the Congo...
AAGGCACCTCGCGGGCATCCCAGACATCGAAGCCGCATTCCGGCACCGGCATGGCGTGGGCGAATGCGTCGCGCACGAGGCCGTCGTGTCGCGCCAGCGCCGCAATGGGGGCGCCCCGCAAGAGCACCAATCGGCTGCTCAATCGCACCGAGTCGTCCAGGCGGCCCAGTCGGCGCATCGCCGCGACATTGATGCGCAGGTCCTCGATGCATGTCCACGGGGTGAACAGGATCATGGCAAAGCCGGCTTCACGAAAGAAGACAAATGCTTCGGGGTGACGCGCCTCGAGGTCGCCCAACACGCGCAATGCCGCCTCGATCTGCTCGACCGTCAGCCCCTTGTTCATGCGCGCATTTTCGTCGGGCGCGAAGTTCTCGACGCCGATGCACCACAGCACCATCTTGTGACCCAGCCGCTCGAAAACCGGCAGCGCGCGCCGCAATTCCTCGGCGTGGGCCAAAGCTTCATCGATGCGGCGCGCGAAATAGAAGGTCGAAGGCGGCAAAGGCAGGTCGCCCAGGCCGGTGGCGAACCGCGACAGGCGCGCGAACACCGACGCGCTGTCGACCCGAAACCGGCCAGAGCGACGCCAGGCGGGTGCCGTGTCGAGAAAGCCGCGGATCTGGCTCAAGGCGAGATCGGTCGCGGAGCGGGCCGGCGTGGCGGTGGCGATGTCGCCCTTGTCGAGGAACGGCCCGGCGCAGAATGCGCAGCCGACGCGGCGAATGCTGTCCGACAAGTCGACGCCCGCGTAATGCGCGTTGCCCGCGATGGGGCGAACGTAGGTGCAGGGCAGCCCGGCCTCGATCGGCGTGTACGGCACGACGGCTACTGCCCCTGGATTGACCAGGACAGACGCGAAGTCCGGCACGCCGTGGTCGCTGATGAGGCGGGTCTGGTGCGCGCTGGGCAAGGGCGGCGGGCAGCCCAGCCATCGCGCGACCTCGTCGACCGTGATCTCGCGGTAGCGCGGCGTGTCCTCGCCCACCGTGAAGCGGCGCACGCCGGGGAGCGCGGCGTCGAGCGCGCCACTCAGCCCAGGGCCCAACTTCTCATTGAGCAAGAGGACCGTCGGGTCAAATGACCGCAGCGCATCGAGCAAGAGCGCGCGTTCGTCGGCAGGTGGTTCGACGATAAAGGGATGGACGGGTCGCGCCGCAGGTCCGCCCTGCAAGGTCAGCCACGCCACTGCAAAGCCGAGCGAGCGCACATGGCCTTGCACGAATGGAAACCACTCGGTACGCAACTGCTGGTACTGATTGATGGACGCAAACTCGATGAGCAGCAGACGTGGCTCGCGGCGCGGCGCCGGTTCCCCTCGTGTCGATGCCTGCGCCACACACCCTCCACCTGCACGCCGACCTTGCACGGACACTACGCTTGCCGGTGAGCGGGCACAAGCCGCGGTCGTTCCCCTGCTGCCTCAACAGGGCACGCTGCCTGTTGATTCCGGATCGTGTGGGAAAATCTCGGACAGACTCCTAGCGATAGAGCACATCGACAACCAGCAAGACCCGCTCGCCACCTGGCGTCCACACCGTGACCTCGTCACCCACGCGCTTGCCCAGCAACGCCGCGCCGATCGGCGCACGGTGGCTGATGGCGCCCTGCCCGGCATCGACCTCATCCTCGCCGACCAACTTCCACACGCGCTTGTGCCCCTGCTCGTCCTCGACTGTCACGGTTGCGCCAAAATAGATGCGGTCTCGTTCGTGGGTGCCGCGTTCGACCACCACCGCCGCGTCGATGCGCTGCTGCAGGAACCGCATGCGCCGGTCGATCTCGCGCAACCGCCGTTTGCCGTAGATGTACTCGGCATTCTCCGAGCGATCTCCCTGCGCCGCGGCATCGGCGACCTCCTGCACGACGCGCGGCCGCTCGATCTTGCGCAAGTCGTCGTACTCGGTGCGTAATTTGAGCAGGCCCTCGGGCGAGATGTAGTTCGTGCCGGCCATGGCGCACCTCTGGGTGGTCACGCCCGGACCATCTGGCGATAGCGAATCCTGTGCGGCTGATCCGCCGCCGCGCCGAGACGCAGTTTCCGATCCGCCTCATACTCGGAGTAATTCCCGTCAAAATAGACGACTTTGGATTCCCCTTCAAAAGCCAAGATATGCGTAGCGATGCGATCCAAGAACCAGCGATCGTGGCTGATCACCACCGCGCATCCGGCAAAATTCTCCAGCGCCTCTTCCAACGCCCGCATCGTGTTCACATCCAGGTCATTGGTCGGTTCATCGAGCAGGATGACATTCGCGCCTGACTTCAGCATTTTAGCCAGGTGCACGCGGTTTCGCTCGCCGCCCGACAACTGCCCGACCTTCTTTTGCTGGTCGGTGCCGGAGAAATTGAACTTCGACACATAAGCCCGCGTGTTGATGCTGCGCGCGCCGAGCTGCATCGTCTCCTCGCCGCCGGTGATCGCCTTCCACACCGAGTCTTCGGTGCCCAGCGCATCGCGGCTCTGGTCGACATAGGCCAGCTTGACCGTCGGCCCGACGCGGAAGGTGCCGGCATCCGGCTGCTCTTGCCCGGTAATCATGCGGAACAGCGTGGTCTTGCCCGCGCCATTGGGGCCGATCACGCCGACGATGCCGCCCGGCGGCAGCGCGAAATTCATGTCTTCGACCAACAGCTTGTCGCCATAGCCCTTCTTGACGCCCTTGGCCTCGATGACCAGATCGCCCAGCCGCGGCCCCGGCGGCAAGTAGATCTCCAGGTCCTGGCTGCGCGCCTCGCTCTCGCGCGCCACCATGTCCTCGTAGCGCACGATGCGCGCTTTGCCCTTGGCATGCCGGCCCTTGGGCGACATCTGGATCCACTCCAACTCGCGCTTCAAGGTCTTCTGGCGATCCGACTCCGACTTCTCCTCCTGCGCCAGACGCTTTTGCTTCTGATCCAGCCACGATGAGTAATTGCCCTTCCACGGGATGCCCTGGCCGCGATCCAACTCCAGGATCCAACCCGCGACATTGTCAAGGAAATAGCGATCGTGCGTCACCGCGATGACCGTGCCCGGATAGCGCTGCAGCGTGTGTTCCAACCACGACACGCTCTCGGCATCCAGGTGGTTGGTCGGCTCGTCCAGCAGCAGGATGTCCGGGCTTTGCAACAGCAAACGGCAAAGCGCCACGCGCCTCTTCTCGCCGCCCGACAGCACGCCGCACAGCGCCTCCGGCGGCGGGCAGCGCAGCGCATCCATGGCCTGCTCCAGCCGCGAGTCCAGCTCCCACGCATCCAAAGAATCCAGCTTTTCCTGCACTTCCGCCTGGCGCTCAATGAGGGCGTTCATCTCGTCCTCTTCCATCGGCTCGGCGAACTTCTCATTGATTGCATTGAATTCCGCGATCAGATTCACGGTGCCCTGCACCGCCTCCTCGACCACTTGCCTCACGGTCTTCTGGTCATCCAGCTTGGGCTCCTGCTCCAGCAGACCCACCGTATGTCCAGGCGCCAGCACGGTTTGTCCCGTGAACTCCTTGTCGATCCCGGCCAGGATGCGCAGCAGCGACGACTTGCCCGAGCCATTGAGGCCCAGCACGCCGATCTTGGCGCCGTAGAAGTAGGACAGGTAGATGTCCTTCAAAACAGGCTTCTTGTCGTAGTGTTTGGACACGCCGATCATGGAATAGATGACTTTTTGCGGGTCGACGGCCATGGCTGCTCCTGTGGTGCGAATGGGCCGGAAGAATAGGTCGCCGCTGGCAGCCGGGCAAGGTGTGCCCTGTGCGAACTCCGTACGATGGCGTAGGCTTGCCGGCGGAGGGAACATGAGCAGTTGGCTTTCGTTTGAGAAGCGTTGGTTGCACCACCTGCTCGGTGCTGTCGTGCCGGCGCAGCCTGACTGCCGGGCGCCGGGACTGCAGACCCTGGATCTCCGGCCGTTCTGGCTCCTGTTTGGCGGCGCCGCCCCGCCGCTGCTGCGCCTGGGTCTTCGTGTCAGTGTCTGGCTATTGACTTGGCTGCCGCTGCTGACCCCAGGATTCTTCAGGCCGTTTTTTCTGCTCTCAGTGGACGACCGCGATCGTTATCTCACGCAGGCGCTGATCAGCCGCCTGTTCCTGGTGCGGCAACTGGCCCAGACGGTCAAGATCGTTTCGTGTTTCGCTCTGTTCCGTGATCCGGCGGCGCGCGCTGCGCTGGGGGTGCAGCCATGAACGTCACCGATGGCGCCTCCATTCGCACACCGCACACCGTCGCCTGCGACATCGCCATCGTCGGCAGCGGTCCTTCCGGTTCTGCCGTGGCGCGCACCCTGGCCCGGGCTGGGGCAAAGGTCGTCGTCCTCGAAGAAGGTCCGCTTGTCGATCCAAAGGATTACGCAGTCGATGGCTTCTCGGCCATGGCCCACCTCTGGCGCGACATGGGTGCCTCGATCGCGCTGGGTAATCCACCCATGCCCGTGCTGCAGGGGCGCGCCGTCGGCGGCACCTCAGTGATCAACGGCGCGATTTCCTGGCGTTTGCCGCAGGACGTCTGGCAGCGCTGGATCTCCTCTGATGCGGCGCTGGAGGAAATTCTCGACTGGAACAAGTTGGAATCGGTGACAGATGCCATCGAGCGCGATCTCAACATCCACCGCACGGAGCCTGAGATCGCCGGCCCGAAGAACCTGCTGATGCACAAGGGCGCCGAGGCATTGGGGCTCGAACACCGTCCGATTGCGCGCAACGTATTGGATTGCGAAGGCTTGGGCCGCTGTCTCCAAGGCTGTCCCAAGGGCCACAAGCAGTCGATGGAGCGCACCTATCTGCCAGACGCGGTGCAGCACGGCGCGGAGATCCTGAGTCACGTCAAGGTGCTGACCATCGTGCACCACAATGGCGTGGCGACGGGCGTGCGCGCGCTGGCGGCGGGAGGCGGACAGGTCGAGGTCCAGGCGCGGCGCGCGGTCGTGCTGGCAGCGAGTACGCTGCAGTCGCCGTTGCTGCTGTGGGCCAGCGGCATTCGCCACGGGCCGCTTGGCTGTCATTTCCAAGCCCATCCAGGTACTTCTGTTTCGGGCCGCTTTGCCGAGCCGGTGCGCAACTGGCTCGGCGCCACCCAAGGTCACGAGGTCACTGGCCTGCGCAAAGAGGGCATCAAATTCGAGGCCTTGGGCTACGACGCCGTCATCCTCGCCAGCCGGCTGGAGGGCGTCGGCAGGACTTTCGTACGAAATCTGAATGACATGGTGCACTTCGCCCAGTGGGGCGTCGCCGTGCGTGCCGAGATGCAAGGGCGCGTGAAGCCTGGCTTTGGCGGACGGCCGTCTGTGCACTACGGCCTCACCGACACCGATCTGGCCAAGATGCGGCGCGGCGTGCGGATCCTGGGCGAGATGATGTTCGCAGCCGGTGCGGAAGTGGTGATGCCCGGCGTCTACGGCTGGCACGAAGAAGTGAGGGATCCCAAGGTGATGGCGCGCTTCGAGGCCGAAGGCCCCCGCGATCCCAAAGCGTACCACTGTGCCATCACGCACTTGTTCGGCACCTGCCGGATGGGCAGCGACTCTGCGCTGTCCGTGGTGCGGCCGGACTTTCGCCACCATGCGATCGATCGGCTCTATGTCGCTGATTCGAGCGTGTTTCCGTCGAACACCGGCGTCAATCCGCAGACGTCGATCCTGGCCCTGGCGACGCTGTGTGGTCAGGAAATCGCGCGCGCTTGATCTTGCCTGTAGACTGCGCGCACCACGGGCCGTCGCGCTCCATTTTGAGGCTGTCATGAACCGAATTTCTCTTGTCGCTACACTCTGTTGCTTGACCGTGTCCGCCGCTGGTTGCGACGGCGGAACCGGCAACGCTGGCGGCGGCGGTGGCAGCACCATCGCGATCGAGCAGTTGCAGCCCGCACTGGTCGAAGCCGTCTGCGCCAGCGCCACCAACTGCAAGGGCGCTTTTCCGTTTACGTTTGCCTCGTCATCAACCTGCGTCGCCATGCTCTCGGGCGAGATGACCGACTTCCCTGAGCTGATTGCCGCCGTGCAAAGCGGCAAGGTCGCCTACAACGGCGCGGAGGCGGCCAAGTGCATCCAGGCGATGCGCAACAGTTGCGCGTTCTTCGAGGAGGGAAGCAAAGCGCCAGCCGGCTGCGACAAGACCTTCGTCGGCTCCGCCGCCGACGGGGCAGCTTGCGACAGGGACGAGGTCTGCAAGAGTGCCTACTGCAAGGCAAATGCCACGCAAGGCTGCGCTGGCGCGTGCGCGGCCAAGGTGGCGGCCGGCGAGGCGTGCGAACAGACGAAAGCTTGCGCGGGCACGCTCGTGTGCGCGGGCGGCAAGTGCGTCGAGAACCTGCCGGCCAAGAAGGACGCACCGTGCGAGCACCTCAAGTGCGAAGCGGGCCTCTACTGCGACCACTCCACGATTCGCGTGTGCACGGATCTGGTCACCGTCGGCGGCAAGTGCGATGACGGCCAGGCTTGCGCAGCGGGCAGCTACTGCAAGCCGAACGCCAAGACCGGCCCGGCAGTCTGTACGGCGCTCGGCAAGGCCGGCGAGGCCTGCGGGCCGCAGGGCCTGTCGCAAGGCATCTCGGGCTGCGAAAGCGGTCTGGTTTGCGCGCCCGACAGCAAGAGCGCCTTTTTCTGCGTGACCCGTGCCAAGCTGGGCGAAGCCTGCACGACCACAGCACAATGCGGGACCATCGACACCGCGTGCGGCAGCAGCGGCAAGTGCGAAGCGTTGCCGGGCAAGGGCGCGGCGTGCACGGCTGCCGACCAGAAAAGTGGTCAACTGTTCTCGTGTCTGCCGCCGTCCGTCTGTGACGCCACGGCCAAGAAGTGCGTCGATTTGCCCACCAAGGACGCGGCGTGCGTCGAGAACAAGTGCGCCAAGGGCTTCAATTGCATCAACAATGTCTGCAAGGCGCCGCCGGGAAGTGGCGAGGCGTGCGACAGCATGATGGGCCTGGACTGCGCCAAGGGCCTCGTTTGCGGCACGGACCAGAAGTGCGCCGCGCCCGTCTGCAAGTGATGTCTATGCGTTGACGAGCCTGGCGACCAGACAACATGCAAACGGAGCGCTGGCAAGTGATTCTCGCCGGCCTCCTTACGGTTGGCGCGAGTGCGCTACAACGGCAGTTTCTGGACCGGCATCGTGCGGCCTTGGCAAAACGGCATCATTTTCTCGGAAGATATCCAGGGTACAGTTGGCGCCGTCACCGGCATCGACGCCACCAACGTGTGGTTCCTGGCGAGCGGGTCTGTGCATCCCATCTCCTTCCGCGTTCAGCGCCGGTCCCAGCACCTGGCGGATCTTGCGCGTCACGGCGCCGGGCGGGTTTCTTGATGGGCATTGCGGTGGTCGCAGGGCTGGCGGCGCAGTTGCGGCAGCAGATCGGCGATCACGTCAAGCTGCCATCGTCACGATTTCGACAGCGACGTGGCGGCTGCGCGCCGACGATCGGTGCTGGCACGCGTTACGAACGCCGCGCCGCCACCGACCAACTCGCCCGCTGGATGTTCTCGCTGTGAGGACTAGTCATCAATCACATCCAAGCCATGTTCACGCGCCTTTGCCAGACGCTCGAGCATGGCGCGAACGACGTCGGGATCGCTCGGCGGCCAGTCGTGGACCTCGCCCACGATGCGCAGCGCGGATCGGCTGCGGTACGACTTGGTCGGATTGCCGCGAAAACGCTTGTTGGTGACGTTGGGGTCATCCTCGAAGGGCCCTGTCGGTTCGACTCTGTACACGTGGCCCTTGCCCGCGCCATGGGTCAGCGCACTTGCCAGTTCGGCCGCCAGGCCTGCCATCCTGGTGCTGAAGTAGATATGGTTGGATATGCGCCCCTTCTGATAGTTCGAGCCAAAGCCCGGAACCAGCAGTTCGCCCACCTGCAGGGCTGCCGACGTGCCGTGGTAGAACGGGCCGGCGATGCTGTCGCAGTTGGCGTAAGTCGTGGGAACGAAGTCCTGTTCATCGTACATGGGCAGTCCTCTGGTGGTCCGGCGCGATGGGCCGCCGCAAGCGGGAGAGGATACGCATGCCGGTGGCGCAGGGAAGAGGAACGTCTCTGTCGCTGGTCAAGAGTCCTTTCGTGAAGCTGGTGCTCGGGAGACCGGCGGATTCGATCCTTATGGACGTCTATAAGGATCGAATACTGCCACACCTCCCGCCGCACTGAGTTGCCATGCCTGCGTAAGCCATCGTTCCTACTCAGCCATTCTCCGAGACGCTCGCCGCCCTCGCCGCGCTGCCGCGCGACCCTCTGCTGTACTTGCGCCTGGAGGTGGGGCGGTTGCTCGTCGACATGTTCTCGGGTCGCGACGCCGCGGCGTACCAGAGCTCGGGTCGCACAAAGCCCATAGCTTCACGCAATTCGCCACGCAGTGCGCCGGTGAACTTGCTGAGATCGGTTTGCACCTACGAGTGTTGCGCCAGTGCACGGTCGCCCGCTTCGTCCTCGCTTCACAGACCGCACCTGCCGCGCCGGGCCGGACAGGGATGAGGTTGTGCCAGAAAAACCATCGGTTGACGAGCGTCCAGCGCTGGCGTAGAAGATCGATCAGGCGCTGCGGCAGCTGCTGGAACGTGTGGCGGCCGGCGTGCGTCAGCGGGAAAGTCTGTGGCGATGGGCAGTACGAGAGCAAGACACGCACACCGGGCGGCAGCGGTCGCCTGGACGGCGGCGTGTGCGGTGCTTTTGTGCGCGTGCGGCCCCTCGGCGCGACCATCGCGCTTCAGCGTGGCAGCCGATCTGCATGAAACTGTTTATGATGCTTCGGCGGTCGCCGACGCGGCGACCGATGCCAGCGACGGCGCGGCGGCAACCGACCTCGGGGCGGCGGCCTGTCCCGGCGGTGCGCGGTGTCCTTGCGCGTCGGCCGCCGATTGCGATTCGGCCTGGTGCCTCGCCGGCCGCGATGGCACCCGCTGTGCTGCGAACTGCACCGGCGGTGCCGATTGCCAGCCCGACGAGGCGTGCGTTCTGGCAGGCGGCGGCGATCTGGTATCCGTGTGCGTGCCGCGCTGGGCCTCGCTGTGCGCACCTTGCGGAAAAGACAACGATTGCCGCACCGACCTGCAGTCCGAGGACGTTCGCTGCGTCGAGCAAGGCTCTGCCGGCAGATTTTGTACCGCGGTCTGCGATGCCAAGCTCGTGTGTCCAAATGGCTTTTCCTGCAGCGGCGGCAGTTGTCAGCCGGCCGGCGGCCCCTGCACCTGCAGCGCCTGGGCTGCGACGTACCACAAGGAAACCTTGTGCAACCACACCAACGGCCTCGGAAAGTGCAGCGCCACCGTGCGTTGCGACGCCGTGGGCCCGTTGCCCGTGTGCCTCGCCGCGGACGCCAGCGCCGAAACCTGCAACGGCCAGGACGACGACTGCGACGGCATGACCGACGATGGCGGCGAGGCTAGTTGCGGCGACGGCGACCCGTGCACCGCGGACACCTGCCAAGGCGGCACCTGCCACCACGATGCGAATACGCTATGCGGCGACGGTAGTTGCGCGTCGGTGTGCGGCGAAACGCCCAAGACCTGCTCGGCCGATTGCCACACATGCGGCGACGGCGTGTGTTCACCCGGTGAAAATCCCAAAGTATGTAGCGAAGATTGCTGCGGCGCGTGCGGCGACGGCTTGTGCAAGGGGTATGCGTGCGGCGAAAATCCCAGCGCCTGCCCGGCCGATTGCGGCAACGCGTGCGGCAACCAGAAATGCGAAAAAGGCGAGTCGCCATCGACATGTCCCGGCGATTGCGTCTGGCAGGTCTGCGGCAACGGCGTTTGCGAACCCGAAGATGGTGGCCCGGACAAGTGCCCGAACGACTGCGGTAATTCGTGCGGCAACTGCGCGTGCGAAAAGGGCGAAGGCTGGCTCGATTGCCCCGTGGATTGCGGCTGGTGCGGCGATGGAATTTGCAGCTCCTGCGCGAGCTTGGGCGAGAGCGCGGCGACGTGCCCGGCGGATTGCGAATCGAGCCAGTGCAAGCAGCCCGGCGGGTGCGACGATGGCGTGGACTGCACGTTGGATCTGTGTGGATCGAAAGGGAAATGCATCCATGTCGATGACAAGCAGCTGTGCGAGGACGGCAGCGCGTGCACGGCGGACGATTGCGATGTGATGACGGGCGCTTGCGCGCATCTGCCCGTGGCTGCTACGTGTTCGGACGGCGACGTGTGCAGCGTGGGCGATACCTGCGGCGAAGGCCTTTGCCTTGCCGGCGCGGCGACCGTTTGTGATGACGGCAATGTGTGCACGACCGAACTGTGCATGGCGCAAAGCGGTTGCGTGTTCCTGGCCAACGGCAAGAAGTGCGAGGACGGCAGCGTCTGCACGGTGGGGGACGTGTGCGGCGCCAAGGCGTGTTTGCCTGGGGCGGTGACGAGTTGTGAGGATGGGAATGCGTGCACGGAGGATTCTTGTGACGGCAAGCTGGGTTGTCAGCATGCCGACACGACAGCGGGGTGCGAGGATGGCGATGCATGCACGGCCGGCGATGCGTGCGGCGGCGGCAGTTGCGGGGCTGGTAGCGCGGTGAAGTGCGACGATGGGAATGCGTGCACTGACGATTCGTGTTTGGCGGAAAGCGGTTGCTTGTTTGCGGACAACACCGTGAGTTGCGATGATGGCGACGCTTGCACGACTGCGGAGGTCTGCGCGGGTGGCACTTGTGCTGGCAAGCCCATTTCTTGCGACGATGGAAACGGTTGTACGACGGATAGTTGCGCATCAGCGACCGGCTGCCAGCACAGCAACGTCGCGGACTGGACGGCGTGCGGCGAAGGGCTGGTCTGCGACGGCAGCGGCGTCTGCCAGGACGTCAAGACCGCGAAAGGCATGGCATTCATTCCGTCGGGGACCTTTTGGATGGGCTGCAACAGCACCAAGGACACGAACTGCGACAGCAACGCAAACCAGCACAAGGTGACGTTGTCGAGTTATTACATAGATTTGACCGAGACGACGGTGGGGCAGTACAAGGCTTGTGTCGATGCCAGCGTGTGCACTACGCCCTCGTCCGTCCAGCCGTTCCCGGACGCGACCTACCCCGGCCTGACGAACAATCCTGTGAACTTCGTTAGTTGGACGCAATCGCAGCAGTACTGCAAATGGCGCGGCGCGGCGTACGATCTGCCGACCGAAGCGCAGTGGGAGATGGCGGCGCGCGGCGACTGTGTCAAGAACGGCAAGACGGCGGGTGAGGCGACTTGTGTCCAGGCGATGCGGACTTACCCTTGGGGCGACGCGACGGCGACGTGCAGCTATGCGGTGATGTACAACGGGACGCGCGGCTGCGGCACAGATGCGACGTGGGCGGTCGGTTCGATTCCGGGGGGGGATAGTCCCTATGGTTTGCACGACATGGCTGGCAATGTCTGGGAGTGGTGCAGGGACTGGTACGGCAGCTACGGGTCGGGGGATCAGACGGACCCGACGGGTCCTGGTAGCGCCGCCAACCGGATCAATCGCGGCGGTAGCTTCGACAGCGGCGGCCCCGGCTTGCGGGCAAGTTCTCGCAACTGGAACGCTCCGTCGTTCGGGGTCTTCGAATCGGGCCTCCGTTGCTCTAGGTCCTACCCGTGATGTGACACAATGCCCCCCAATTGATCCGCGGCCGGCCTGGCCCTTTCACCCAACCCAATCCTCCACCGCCAACCCGCCCACGCGCCCGAAGTCCCGAACATGGCTCATCAACAACGTCATCCCGCCAGCACGCGCTGTGGCCGCAATCAGCACATCGACCGGCCCGATCCCCTGGCCTTGGCGCTCCAAGACGGCCCGAATGTCGGCTGCATGGCCTGCTTGCGTCGCGCCGAAAGGCAACGGGCGCAGCACACCGAGCAGGCGCTGGACCTTGGCAACATTCGCTTCTGGGGCATGCCGCGGCCGCACCCGGGCCAACGAAGGACAGTGCGGCGGGTGCGCGGCATCGCCGGCGCGGTGAACCTCGACTGGGCCTCAACGCCGTCATCAAGGCCAAACGCTGGAATGAATTCCAGCGCTACGGTTCACGAGATCCCTTCGGGATCGGAGCCCATTCGCGAACCTTGCCGGTTCACGTGGGCAGCAGCAGGGCGCTGGCGTTCAGTGCGTCGGCAGGGCGCGCTGGGCGGGACGGATGCGCGCAATCGTTGCGAAAGCCGGCTGGACGGGCGCGCGTGTCTTACGCGCGTGCCCACGCCGCGGCGACGGCACTTGCCCAGCCCCTTTCGTAAACGTCTTGCAACGCAGACGAGCATCTGTAACCATCTCTGACAGCCTGTAACTGTCCTGGAGAGGTTCCCGTGGCCCGCGAACTGCCCGATGACGGCGACCCGATTGGCTACGCCTGGCTGATTCGGCAGCTCGACGTGAAGGTACCACGTCCGCGGCAGCTGTCCTATGCGCTGCGCCGTGGCTCGCCGCGGGAACGGCGCGATGGCGATTACGTGACCAAGGTGTTCGCGCGCGCCGCCATGCCGGAGCCGAGCTTTGGCGCGCATCTCGAATTCTGCTTGAAACATGAGCCATTGGCGCTCGACGCCTTGGCGGTCATTCTATCCACGCTGGAGCCTGACCGGCTTGCCGGCCACATCGCGGCCAAGCCTCTCGGCAAGTACAACAGGAGGCTGTGGTTTTTGTACGAGTACCTGACCGGCGCGCGCCTGCCGTTGCCCGACCTGACTGCGGGCAACTACGTGCCGCTCTTGGAGCCTCAGGCCTACTACACCGGGCCAGAGCGGATGTCGTCGCGGCACCGCATCGTCAACAACTTATTGGGTGACAACCAGTTTTCGCCGATCGTGCTGCGCACCGAGCGCTTGCGTCTGGCCGAGACTTCAGACTTGGCAGAACGTGCGCGCAGCATCGTCGAGGCGTATGACCCCGCGGTTCTGGCGCGAGCGGTCAACTACCTCTACACCCGCGAAACCATGTCGTCTTACGAGATCGAGCGGGAGGTGCCCAACCCTTCGCGCGCGGAGCGGTTCATGGCGTTGTTGCGCACTGCCGGAGCCCGACGCGCCTTTGGCAAGGCAGAAGTCATCGCGCTGCAAAACGAAATCGTCGATCCGCGCTTTCGCGCCAGCGACTACCGAACCGAGCAGAACTACGTGAGTCAATCCACGTCCTGGACCGAAGAGCGCGTTCACCTCGTGCCGCCCAAGCCCGAAGACGTGCCGGGCCTGGTGGCGGGCCTCCTGAATCTCCTGCGCAACAACCTGCGCCAGGTGGATCCGGTCGTGCTCGCGGCCGTGGCGTCGTTCGGCTTTGTCTATGTGCATCCATTCGAGGACGGCAACGGGCGTCTGCACCGCTGGCTCATCCACTACGTGCTGGCGCAGTCGGGCTTCACGTCGCATGGCATCGTATTTCCCGTGTCGTCCGTGATGCTTACGCAGCGCGCTCCCTACGATCGGTGTCTGGAGCGCATCTCGCAGCCGCTCTTGGAGGTCATCGACTGGCGGCTCATGCCGGATGGCTCGCTGCGCGTCGAGGGAGACACCGCGGCTTTCTATCGATTTTTCGACGCCACGACGGCTGCTGAGTGCCTCTTTGACTGGATCCAGCAGACCATCGACGGCGAATTGAAGCGCGAACTGGACTTTCTCGTGCGCTACCAGCGCGCTCGGGCGGAGATGCAATCGGTCGTCGATCTCCCTGAACGAAAAGCACAATTGTTCGTCAAGTTGTGCGTGCAGAATGGCCTGCGTCTATCCCCGCAGAAGCGCCAGGCCCACTTCGCGACGCTGACAGATGCGGATGTCGAGGGACTGGAAAGCGTGTTGGCGCAGGCCTTTCGCGGTGACGCTGATGAGTGAATGACCGCGGTGCACGCCGCCGCTTTGAGACGGGGCACCGATGACAGGTCCAGCCCGCCCGCCTGCAGAGTTCGCGGCACGAGGAGTTGCGCGCCAGCGTCGATGGTCTCGCGCTCGATGGCAGCGCCGTGGTGGAGATCAAGTGCGGGATCTTCTGCACGACTGGAGTCCGCTCGATCCCCGCCACCAGCCGCCGCTGGCTACCGCACGGGCAGGCCAACACGGCTTGACCAGTAGCGAAGAACCCGGATACGGTCGCGCTCCGGCGACGCGCGCCTTGTTCCTCTTGCCAGCGCCTTGTCCACCGCGGAGTTCCCATGCATCTACGTCTTTGCTTCATTCTGGGCGCAGTGGCCTTGTCGGCCTGCTCGACCAACCTGCCGCAGACCAGTGAACTGAAGAACAAGACGCTGGGCGATGCCGGCGTGCTGAAGGACGTGAGCTACGCATTGCCCATCGGCAAGGCCTGCACGGCCGACAGCCAGTGCCCGGACGACGGCAACCTTTGCAACGGCACCAGCGCCTGCATCAGCGGTCACTGCGGCCTCAAGCCGGGTTCAAGCGTGCTTTGCGACACCAATTACGACACGCCTTGCTCGCAGACGCGCTGCAACTCGAAGAGCGGCAAGTGCGAACGGATCAAGACGCCGGCTGGCGGCGCCTGTGAGGACGGCCTGGCTTGCACGCAGGCCGGCGCTTGCGACGCGCAGGGATTCTGCAAGCCCGGCGCGCCCGTCGTCTGCCCGAATGGCCAGGCTTGTTCGGCCAGCTCAGGGCAATGTCAAGCGATCGGCACGACCTGCGGCTCGACGATCACGATCGGCAGTCTACCCTTGACCGTGACAGGTCATCTTGGCGACGTGCAGGCGGCGACGCCCTGCCAACTGGGCACCGATCCGGATGGCGGCATTCTCCAAGGCGCTGGCATCTCGCACTTCTATACGCTCATGATGCCGACGACAGGGCCGTTTCGCGCGACGATCGAAGGCGCGCCTGAAGTGGCGCTTACCGAGGCGAGCAATCCGTTCACGCCGGGCATCGGCTACCCGGGCAGTTCGAGCAGCCCGCCGAACACGGACGATTGCAGCGCACCGACCTGCGGCGTCGGCAAGTCGGAATGGACGTTCTTCGGCTTGGGCTTCGGCCGTTTCCGGGTCAGTGCGCGCGCCACAGCGAACCCCGCCTACAAGCTGACGGTCACGTGTGCCGACATCTGCATGAATGGCGCGCTCAAGTGCGGCTACGACATCTGCGGCACCTACTGCGGCCCGTGCGTGCTGGGCGAGCGCTGCTCCAAACCGATCGTCATCGACCCGGCGACGATGCATGCCAGCGCCACCGCAATCCCGTATGTCGACCACATCTACGACCCCGCCAGTCCGGTCTCCTCGAACGGTTTCAATGTCGCGTTCGCTTTCACGCCCACGGTCACAGGCACGTACCGCGTCAAGACCGAAGGGACGCGCCACGACTTCATCGTCACGTACGGTTGCACGGGCTATCCGATTTTGGCCTATTCACCTTCCGCCTCGGAATCGGTCAGTGTCACGCTGCAGGCCGGCAAGGAGTATCGCATCCTGGCGCGCACCGAGCCGAAAGATGCGAACTACTTGTATGATGTGGCCGTGACCCTGTGCCGCAACACGTGCGGTGACAAGGTCTGCGGCGACGACGGCTGCGGCGGCGAATGCGGCACCTGCGCCAACGGCTGCACGCCCGATCGCAAGACCTGCTGCGAGGACGCGTGCGGCGACAAAGTGTGCGGCAGCAACGCCTGCGGCCAGACGTGCGGCACGTGCGCCAAAGGCAGCGTGTGCGGCGCGGACCAGAAGGCGTGCGTGCCAGCCCCGGGAGAAGTCTGCAGCAGCGCGCAGGCGATTACCGGCCTGCCATTTTCCGTGACGGCGGCGACCAGCGGCAACCTCGGCGACTACAGCGCCATTTTGTGCAACTGGGGCGGCCTGTGGGGCAAAGGCTCGAACGACCAGGTGTGGAGCTTCACGCCGCCGAGCACCGGCAAGTATGCCGTGAACCTTTCGGCCGACTTCGACGCTGTGGTCTACCTGGCGAGCGACTGCGGCAAGCTGGCGCAAAGCTGCTCGCCCGGCACGGTGGCGATGGGCGGCGTACCAGCCACGCCGTTGCTCGTCGATTTGGAAGGCGGCAAGACGCGCTACGTCATCGTCGACGGCGTGGACAACGTCGGCCCCGGCGCCAGCGGCACGTATGCGCTGGGCATCGGCTGCCAGGCGGACTGCACCGGCAAGTCTTGCGCCCCCGACGGCTGCGGCGGCATGTGCCCCGGCACCTGCGACGACGGCAACGTGTGCACGCAGGACGCCTGCGCCGCTCTTGGCTGCAAGCACCTGCCCGCGCCCGGCTCCTGCAACGACGGCAATGCGTGCACCACCGGCGAGAACTGCTCGGGCAGCAGTTGCCAGAGCTCCACGGCGTCGTGCGACGACGGCAACGCCTGCACGACCGACAGCTGCGACACGGCGAGCGGCTGCAAGCATGCGCCGATCCAAGACGGCAGCGCGTGCGGCGCCAGCCAGATCTGCAACAGCGGCAGCTGCATCACCGGCACGCCGACGCCGCCGGCCGACATGGCGTATATTCCCGGCGGCACATTCCAGATGGGCTGCGTCCCCGGAGACAGCGCCTGCGACGCCGACGAAAAGCCGCAACATGCCGTGAAGATCCCGGGGTTCTTTCTAGACTTGAACGATGTTGTGTTCCAGGACTACCTGGTTTGCGCCGAGGCCGGCAAATGCGCTGCGCAGGGCAGCGGTGCAAAGTGCACATTTGGCAAGGTCGGGTTTCCCGTCAATTGCGTCAGTTGGAGCCAGGCGGCCGCGTATTGCGCCTGGAAAGGCAAACGCATGCCGACCGAAGCCGAATGGGAACGGGCAGCGCGCGGCGGCGTCGGCGGCAAGTTGTTCGCGTGGGGCTCGGACAGCGTCGATTGCAGCCATGCTGCCTACAGCGATTGCGGCTTGACCAGCCCGCTGGCTTACGGCGTCAAGCTCGCTGGCAAGAACGCGTATGGCTTGACGGATATGGCCGGCAACGTCGCGCAGTGGGTCGCGGACTTCTATGACGACAAGTACTACGCGACTTCGCCTGCGAGCAGCCCGACGGGCCCCGACGTCAGCAGCAGCGGCGACCATGTGCGGCGCGGCGGCAGCTACGCGAGCCCGGCGAGCGGCATGCGCGTGTCCGATCGCGATTTGGGCCAGTTGGCCAGCCCGGAAATCGGGTTTCGCTGCGCCAAGAACGTGCCTTGACGGTTGGCGCGACCGATATGGCGCGCCCGTCTGCAGTTGATGCCTATTCGTTGACGGCAGCCAGCAGGGAACCGGAGCGCAGCAGCTCTGCCACCGCTTCGATATCGCGCGCCAGGTAGCGATCCTCTTCCAGCACCGGTACTTGCTCGCGAATTGCCCGCCACGCGGCACCTGTCGCCTTGCCCGGCCGCAATGGCGCGCGCTGGTCGATGCCCTGCGCCGCGCACAGCAGTTCGATGGCCACCACGCGCTCGATGTTGGCGACGACGTCCTGAAAGCGCCGTGCGGCGATCGGGCCCATGCTGACGTGATCTTCGCGGTTTGCGCTCGAGGGGATGGTGTCGACCGAGCTGGGCATGCAGAGGCCGCGCGATTCGGAAACCAGTGCCGCAGCAGTCACTTGCGCGATCATGAATCCGGAGTTCAAACCAGAGTTCCGCGCAAGAAACGCCGGCAGACCGCTTGACAGGGCGGGGTTGACCAGTTGCTCGATGCGCCGTTCCGACATGCTGCCCAGGCTCGTTAGGGCAATCCGCGCGAGATCACAGGCGATCGACACAGGCTGACCGTGGAAGTTGCCACCGGACAGGATTTCGCCCATGCGCGGATCTCCGTTTGGATCCGCGAAGATGAGCGGATTGTCGGTCACAGCATTGATCTCGGCCTCCAGCACCGTGCGCACGTAACCGAGGGCGTCGCGCACCGCGCCATGGACCTGCGGCATGCAGCGCAAGGAATAGGGATCCTGGACTTTGTGGCAATCGGGGCCGGCATGCGAGGCGATGATGGCACTGCCCTGGCACAGCTCGCGCAGGCGCGCCGCGACGGCCGCGTGCCCCGGATGCGCGCGCAAGTCCGCGATACGTGGATCGAAAGCCTTGACCGAGCCGAGTTGGGCCTCCACCGTCAGTGCGCCGGCGATGTCCGCGGTCTGCGCAAGGCGCTCGGCGCGATCCAATGCCAACACCGCAACGGCAGTCATGACTTGCGTTCCGTTGATGAGCGACAGCCCCTCCTTGGCTTCCAATTGCACGGTAGGAATGCCGGCCGCAGCCATGGCTTCCTGGCCCGGCATGACGACGCCGCGGAACTCCGCCTCGCCTTCGCCGGTCAGCACGAGGCCCAAGTGCGCGAGCGGCGCCAGATCGCCGGACGCACCCACAGAACCCTGAGATGGAATCACTGGATGCACCCCGCGCTCCAGCATCATACACAGCGTGTCGACCAGCAGCGGCCGCACGCCGGAATGGCCGCGCGCCAAGACCTGCGCCCGGAGCAGTGCGATCGCCCGCACGATCGGCGTCGAAAACGACTGACCAACACCTGCCGCGTGTGATCGCAACAGGTTGTGCTGCAAGGTGACGACTTGATCGATTGGAATCACGACTTCGGCCAGGGCGCCAAAACCGGTGTTGATGCCATAGCGTGGCGTGTCGTGCTCGTGCAGAAAGGCGTCGACCACAGCGCGCGCCGCAAGAACGCGCTGGCGGGCATCGTGCCCCAACACCGGATGGGCACGCGCGAAAGCCACGTCGAGCACATCGGAAAGAGTGAGATCGTGGCTGAGATCGATGGTGCGCATGCGAGCCTCCCGAGGGTGCTGGAGCATAGACGCGATGGCGGCGCCAAGGCCAGCCTGCGGCGCCTTCTTGTGCAGCGGCGTCAACCTTGCTATGCGGACAGCCCAAGCGAGGCCACCTTGACCGCACCGACCATCCGAATCGTCCGCCTGCACCCGGAGCGCGACGCCGATCTGCCCCTGCCGGCGTACATGTCGGCGGGCGCTGCGGGCTGCGATCTGGTCGCGGCCCTGCAAGAGCCGCTGATCCTGGCGCCGATGGAGCGGGCGTTGGTGCCGACGGGGCTAGCGCTTGCGATTCCGCCGGGTTTTGAAGGTCAGGTGCGACCGCGCTCCGGCATGGCCGTCAAGCGTGGCATCGGCATGCCCAATGCTCCGGGAACCATCGACAGCGACTACCGCGGCGAATTGCTGGTGGCGATCATCAACTTGGACACGAGGGCGGCGCGCATCGAGCGCGGCGAGCGTGTGGCGCAGCTCGTGATCGCGCCGGTGGTGCAGGCGCGCTTCGAGGTTTGCGAGTCGTTGGATGAAACGGCGCGCGGACATGGCGGTTTTGGTTCGACCGGAACCGGAACCGGTGCCGTGCCATGATCGACCTGATCCGTGGTTGTTTCCCGGCAGGGCGGGGCCCCAGTCTTGTGGTGTTGCTCTGCATCGCGCTGGCTGCGACTGCGCACGCGCAAACCGCGCTCGATCTCGAACCGCCGAAAATGACGACCTTCGTCCCGGCCGAGTACCCCAAAGCCCTGCTCGATCGCGGTCTGCGCGGACAGGTCGTCCTGGAGCTGGATCTCGACACAGAAGGCGCGGTGAAGAAGGCGGCGATCGCGGACTCAGCTGGTCCGGATTTCGATGCCGCTGCACTCGAGGCCGCACGCAAGCTCGTCTTCACGCCCGCGCGCCAGGGCGGCAAGCCGATTGCGGTGCGCATCAAGTTCCGCTATGAATTCGCGCCAGAAGAGCGCCTGGAACGCCGTCCGCGGTCGGCCTCGCTGGGCCGCTACGATCGGCGCGGCCCCGAGACGGCGCCACCCGGATTCTCCAGCCTGGAAGGCATCTTGACCGAACGCGGCACAGGCAAGCCCATACCGGGCGCCCTCGTCACCGTGCCGGGACTGGGCGCGGAGACCGTCTCCGATGGCGATGGACGCTTTCGTTTCGGTGCCTTGAAGGCCGGCACGCACGCGGTCTACGCCCCCGGCGCCGACCACAAACCGCTGCGCGCGAGCGCCACGATCGTCGACGGCAAGACGACCACGCTGCGCCTGCGCGCCGAGCGCCTGTCCTACACCATCTACCGCGCCAGCGCCGAGGCACCACCGGAACCCGGCGAAGTTGCACGACGATCTCTGGGCGTCGAGGAGATCCAGCGCATCCCCGGCGTCAACGGCGATGCCTTCAAGGTCGTGCAGAATCTGCCCGGCGTCGCGCGCGCCACGGCCGGCAGCGGCCAGATCGTCGTGCGCGGCTCGGCACCCGGCGACACCATCGTCTCGGTCGAAGGTCTGCGCATCCCACTGCTCTACCACTTCGGCGGCGTGTATTCGGTGATCAACACCGATCTTCTTGAATCAATTGATTTCTATCCCGGTGGTTATCCGGTACGCTACGGTCGCCAGACCGGCGGCCTGATCTTCGCCCGCCTCGCCTCGCCCAAGGACAGCGACCGCTGGGGCGGCTACATCGAGAGCAACGTCTTTCATACCGGGGCGTTGCTGCACGGCCCCCTGGGCAAGGACACGCACCTGACGCTGGCCGGCCGCCGCTCCTACATCGACCTGCTCCTGAACGCCTTCGTACCCAAGAGCGCCCTGCCCTTCACGTTTTCGCCGCGCTACTATGACTACCAGGCCAAACTGGATCACCGCTTTGGCGAGCGCACCGATGCGACCCTGTTCCTGTTCGGCAGCGACGACTCGTTGACCGCCGTGCTCTCGGAGCCGCCAGCGGCCTTTCCAGCGGCACATGGAAATCTAGAGTCGACAAGCCGTTTTGGCGCGCTGATGGGGGTCCTGCGCCACCGCGGCGCGGGCTGGAATTCCACCACGACCCTCGGCGCACTGCTGACCGGTGTCGATGCCAGCTTTGGCGACCTGTTTCGTCTCAGCATTTCCAGCCGCGAGTACACGCTGCGCCAGGACTTCGTGATCGGCGAGGGCCCCGTGCAACTGCGCACAGGTTTGGATCTTGTCTGCAACCCGTTCGCAGTGGAGGTCTACGCACCCGCGCTGCGCACGACCGGCGAACGCGGCAGCGTGCAGCAGCCGCCGAGCGACAACAGCCGAATGGGCATCCAACAGCGAGGGTTCTTCCTCAGCCCCGCTGCCTACTTCGACACGGTCCTGCGCCTGCATCCGCGCCTCGATGTCGTGCCCGGTGTGCGCCTCGACCTCTACCGCGGTGATTCCGGAGGCGAATCGTTCACGCCGCGCCTCAACGTGCGCTACCGCCTGACCGATCAGTGGACGATCAAGGGTGCGACGGGCATGGGTTCGCAGCGGCCGCAACCGCAAGAAGTCAGTCGCGGTTTTGGCAATCCATCGCTGCTGCCGTTTCGCAGTTATGAAAGCGCGGCCGGTTTCGAATACAAGGTCACCGACGCGATAGACTTGGACATCCAGGGATTCCGGAAGGATCTGTGGGATGTCGTGGTGGTCGGTCCCGGCATCGTGCCGACGCCGCCCTTTGTCGGCACGGGAACGGGTCGCATCGTGGGCATGGAATTGCTGTTGCGCCACAAACCCATCGCGCGCTTTTTCGGCTGGCTGAGCTACACGCTGCAAAAGGCGACGCGCATCGATCGACCGGGCGAGCCGGAGCGACCCTTCGGCTGGGATCAGACCCACATCCTGACAGCCTTGGGCACCTATAAACTGCCTGCAAATTGGGAGGTTGGCGCACGCTTCCGGCTTGTAACCGGCAACCCGATGACGGCGGTGGCGACTGCGGCGTGGAACGATCAGAACGACACCTACACACCGGTTCCGTCGGCGTGCGCCTACTGCGATCGGTTGCCGACCTTTCACCAACTCGACGTGCGCGTCGACAAACGCTGGGCGTTCGATTCCTGGATGCTCAACATCTACCTTGACGTGCAAAACGTGTACAACCGCGGCAACCCTGAAGCGATCCAGTACAACTTCGACGCGACGCAGCATGCCTACGCGACGGGGCTGCCGATCATTCCGAGCCTGGGACTGCGTGGGGAATTCTGAGAACCGTGGCGGGTTTCTTGGCCGCGACCGAAACCCGAACGGCAGCCGGCACAGGTGCCAGAGTTGCAGCGACACCGGCAAACGCATAGAACCACGGGCTCGGAGGCTGCGATGAGCGAACCCATGATTCCGACGCTGCGACACACACGGCTGCTCGTGCTCGAACTCGGCATGGCGCGGCCGCAGGACTTTGCTCTCAGTCAAGGCACGCACGAGTTGAAGGAATGCGGCGTCAAGCTGGATCTGCGGGGCACGGATGTCGCCGTGGCATGGCTCGGACACGGACCGCGTGCCTTCCTGCTGCCAGGGGCGCGCGCGCTGAGCAGCGACCAGTGGCAGTCGGCCGAGGACCGCGCGCGCGTGAGCTGGGCGGGGCGTGAGTGGCTGTTCCTCGCGCACGAACTCGCGGGCGACGCCGCTCCACCGCCGCGTGGCATCTGCCTGAACGGCGGCGCGCCGGGCTTTCCGGCGGGCGCGGTGCTGTTGGTGGAAAGTGGCATTCAGCGCGGCAACTTCTACCGGTTTCGCACCGAGCCGTTCGAGCTCGGGCGCGGCGTCCTGTTTCACGTCGTGCGCGCCAAGGACGGCTCTGAATCCTTGCATGTCCGCGTCGCCGGTGACACCCGCTGCGCCGCGACATTGGACGGCGCACCGTTGTCGCCGGGCAGCGACACGCCCCTCATGGCCGAGCAAGTGCTGGCCGTCACCGACTCTGCCGACGCCACCCACGAGACGGTGCGGGTCGTGCTACCCTGATCCCGCCACCTCGTCCGGCAGCAGATGCACCGGAATGGAATGAACATGCTCGGTTTTTTGACCTGGAACCTCGACCCGATCTTGCTGCACCTGGGACCCCTGCAGATTCGCTACTATGGCGTGCTGTTTGCGGCGACCATCTACACCGGCTTCTATGTGTGGCGGCGCCAGGCGCTGCGCAATGGCGAAACGCCTGAATTTGCAGAGAACTTTTTGTGGTGGGGCGTGCTTGCCATTGTCGGCGGTGCACGACTGGGCCACTGCCTGTTCTACGAACCCCACACGTATCTTGCCAATCCCATTGAGATTCTGAAGTTCTGGAAGGGCGGGCTCGCCTCGCATGGCGCCCTGGCCGGTCTCGTGCTCGCGTGTTGGCTGTTCGCCCGAAAGTACAAGCGAACTTGGTTTCGCATCGCCGACTACCTTGCGCCCGGCATCGCCATCGCCGCGGGCGGCGTACGTCTCGGCAATTTCTTCAATTCCGAGATCGTCGGCCGCGTGACCGACGCCCCGTGGGGTGTACAGTTCTTGCGTTATTGTCAACTGGAAGGCATCGCGGCGGCGCAATGCCTGCCGCGCCATCCGTCGCAGATCTATGAATTTGCCATGGGAGTGGCAACGTACGGCGCGCTGACCCTGATCGAGAAGCGCGACGCCCGCCGCGCCGGCTCTGGACTGCTGGCCGGCTCTTTCCTGGCCATTTACTTCAGCTTTCGCTTCCTGGTCGAGTTCGTCAAGGAGTTCCAGACCGAACAACTCCGCACCGAAGGTCCGCTCGGGCTCGTCGAACAGGCGATCGGCTACCACTTCACGATGGGCCAATGGCTGAGTCTGGTCCCGGTGGCTGCGGGTCTCTTCCTGGTTGCGCGGGCTTTGCTGCAGCCCAAGGACGCGTTTCCTGCGCCGGTGGCGTATGTCGAACCCGTCGTCGAGCCGGAGCGCGGCAAACGGCAGCCCAAGCGCAAGTAGCCCTTGCCTCTTGCTGGCGCGCTGCAGCAATCGCACGGCGCAGGTTGAAGCGCGACGCCGGGAAAGCTAGGCTGGCCGGGCCACCTGACCGGAGGCCCCATGTCCGCCAGCTGCCGCACCATCCTCTTGTCTTGCGCGATCTTGGCTTTCGCACTCGGCTGCGTGCCGGAAGCCACACCGACGCCCGACCATTGGCCGTCGGTCAGCGGCGCCGCACTGTACGTGAGCGCGACACTCGGCAGCACCAGCGGCGATGGCACCAAGCTGCATCCGTACTTGCACATCAGCGAAGCCATTGCCAAGGCCAGCAACGGCACGACGATCGCTGTGGCCGACGGCCTTTACGGCGAAAGCGTCGCGCTGCCGGCGGGGATGTCCCTGGTCGGTCGCGGCTCAGGCCGTGTCGCCATCCAACCTGCCGCGGGTGTTGGCATTCGCATCACCGGCGACGGCGGCTCACGCATCGACGGTCTGGCCGTCCTGCATGCAAAAGGCTTTGGCATCCGTATCGAAAAAGCGAACGCCACGCTGCACGATGTGACGGTCGATGGCACGACAGCCGATGGCTCCGACAAGCCCGGGCACGGCATTGCGTTGCAGCAGACCGGTCCCATCCTCCTGGACGGCTGCACGCTGAGCGGCAACGCGGGAACGGGCCTCATCGCCTGGGGCAGCGGCGCCGTGTCGATCATCGATCCGCTGTTCACGGTGTCGCCCATGTCCGGCATGAACATCGGGGACAAAATCGGCATCATCGACCCACTGTTCCTGCCGCACAGCAACATCACCCACAATGCAGCTGGCGGCGTGGCCATCATCGATCCGCTGTTCGGGCCGACGTCCAAATCGCTCCTGGTGTCCAGCACGAACATCAACGCAAATGGCCGCTATGGTGTCGCAGTCTACGGTGGCAGCCTCGGCATCGAGCGCAGCAGTGTCCGCGGCACGAGCGGCACCGACATGGCGGACGGCGTGCTCGTCGCGGCGGGCAGCGTGGCAACGGCGACAGCGCCAGCGATCAGCCTCGACAAACGTTCGATCATTTCTGGCAATGGTCGCAGCGGCTTGCTGGTCGTCGGACCTGCCCAGATCGAAGCCGGCTGCGAATTCTCGCTCAATGGTCGCGGCGGCGTATGGGTGCAGCATGCGCAGGCGAGCGTCCACTTGAACGCCGACGCACATGTGGCGCGCAACAAGATGGTCGGCGTCGCGGTCTCGGGTGGGGCCTCGCTCGAGGTCGATGGCGCGACCATCCGTGAAACCAAAGGCCTTGACTTCACACCGCAAGGCGCCAGCGTGCCTGTCTCACTCGCGGACGGAGTAGGCGTGTATGCGGGGGCGAAGGGGCGCATTTCCGGCGCCCAGCTCCTCGACAACCCGCGTGCCGCTGTGCTGGGCCGCGATTGCGCCCTCACGACTGGCGGTGTGGCCGATCTCGTCGTCAGCGGCTGCACGATCACCGGCAGCAAGTACGGTGTCGTCGTGCACGGCGGTGCCTCGGCCATGACGGCTGGCGGCCAAGATCCCTCCGCGCCCAAGAATCGCTACGACGGGGTGGACAAGGCCGGCGACGACGCAGATCTGCCTGCCGATATGAGCGTTTGCAGCGACGGCACGACGTCGTGCATCGGCGCGCCGTGAGAATCGAGCCCCATCACCCGAGCCGCACCCGGACATCCTTGACGGCCGCCACGGACGCTGTCTGGCCAAAACGCTGTGCGAGATCCAATGCTTCGTCCGCAGCGCGCCGGGCGTCTGGCGCCTGATCGATCGCGGCCAGAGCCAGCGCTATCAGCCGCAGCGTCTCAGGCAGGTTCTCCAGGCGGCCGATGCGGCGCTGCGTGCGCTCGGCGGTGCGCAGGGCCTCGAGCGCGTCGTCATTGCGGCCGAGATCCAGCAGAACATTCCCCAGGTTCGTCTCGGCCGTCGCGACGCCGATGACGTCGTCCATCGCCTTGCAGGTACG